>Ga0066709_100001115_pt1 | contig 16946 bp, 11 predicted proteins | sample GraSoiAngelo_158_FD_79665 | JGI IMG/M metagenome (GOLD analysis project Ga0066709, IMG submission 79665) | Grasslands soil microbial communities from the Angelo Coastal Reserve, California, USA - 14_1009_16_30cm | ecosystem: Environmental > Terrestrial > Soil > Grasslands | place: USA...
CAGCCCAGACCGGAACGGTTACGCAGATGCATGAGCCATACTTTCCTTGCTTCGCGCTGGGACTCGGGCTCTCGCGCGCTGGGTCGCGGGCCACAGCGAGACGAAGGTCCCTACCAGCAGCACCAGTCCACCGAGCCAGATCCAGCTCACCATCGGGTTCACAAACACGGAGACGCTGACGCGGGCATTCGCACCGTCGCCGTCCCATCCGTCGAGCACCACATACAGGTCCTCGAGCGGTGTCGAACGCAGCCCGACCTTCGTGCTCGGCTGGTTCGGGAAGTTGTCGAAGTACACCTTCTGCGCTTGCAGCTCCTCCCCGTTGACGTTCAGCGGCGCCGCGACCGTGCGGGAGCCAGCGTTGGGCGTGGTAGTGATTCCCTGGGCGGCGAGTGTGTAGCCGCCGAGCGTCAGCGTTTGGCCGGGCTGTAGCGCGGCTTGCGCCTCCTGCTGGTAGACATGCGAGCCGACCACGCCCGCTCCGATCAGGATGATGGCGAGGTGGACGATGTAGCCGCCGTAGCGGCGGTTATTCCGTCGGACCAGCTGCACAAGTGCCAGCGGATAGGCTTCGCCTGTCGCGGCATGGCGCGCCAGTGCGCCGCGAACGAACTCCTGGAGGACGGTCGCCAGCACAAGCAGGCACAGGCCGAAGCCGAGCACGGCGAAGACGTTGCGACTGCCCAGACCGAGCAAGAGTGCGCTGCCGGCCAGGGTCGCGCCGATCGGCCAGCCGAAGCTGTGGGCGAGGTTCTCGCGCGAAGCGCGCCGCCACGGCAGCAGCGGAGCGATGCCCATCAGCAGCAGCATGGCGCCCAGCAGCGGACCGGCAACCTGCTCGAAATACGGCGGGCCAACGCTGACCTTGGTGCCGGTGGTCGCCTCCGCTACCAGCGGGTAGATCGTGCCCCAGAAGATGGCGAAGACGATGCCCACGAACAGCAGGTTGTTGACCAGGAAGCTGGATTCGCGTGACAGCAGGCTGTCGAGGTGGCCTTCGGCGCGCAGCGCAGGCAGCCGCCAGAAGAAGAGCGCCAGCGCTCCGGCAATGCTCAACGTCAGGAACGTCAGGAAGTACGGTCCGATGGCCGACAGCGCGAACGCGTGGACCGACGCGAGGATGCCGCTGCGGACGACAAAGGTGCCGAAGACGCTCAGGAAGAAGGTGGCGAAGATCAGCACCATGTTCCACGCCTTGAGCATCCCCCGCCGTTCCTGGATCTGGATGCTGTGGATGAATGCCGTGCCAGCCAGCCAGGGCATGAGCGCGACGTTCTCCACCGGGTCCCAGCCCCAGTAGCCGCCCCAGCCCAGCACGTGGTAGGCCCACCAGGCGCCGAGCAGGTTGCCCAGGCCAAGGATCAGCCAGGCGACCATTGCGTACCGCCGGGCCAGGCCCAGCCATTCGGCGCCCAGACGGTTGGTTGCCAGCGCGGCGATGGCGAAGGAGAAGGGCACGCTCCAGCTCATCAGGCCCGCCAGCAGCATCGGCGGGTGGATGCGCATGCCCTCGTCGTACAGCAGCGGGTTGAGCCCAACGCCGTCGGCCGGCAGAATCGGTAGCCGGTCGAAGGGTGAGGCGACCACGCCGAGCAGCAGCAGCATGAACGCCTCGACGGTCATCAGGACGCCGATGACGTAGGGCATGAGCGCCTTGTGCGAGCCCGGCTTGCGCTGTTGCCAGAAGACGACGGCGCTCAGGAGCGACAGGGTCCAGGCCCAGTACAGCAGCGAGCCCTGCTGGCCGCTGTAGAAGGCCGGCACCACCAGGTCCAGCGGCATGGCGAGGCTGGAGTGCTCGTAGACGTAGCGCAGCGAGAAATCGTGGGTGAGCAGCGCCGCGATCAGTGACAGGGCCGCCCCGGTGACGAGTACCGTAACTCCGTAAGCGGCGCGCTGGCCGCTGTGGATCAACTCCACCACGCGCCACCGGGCGCCGACGATGGAGGTCCCCACCGCATAGAGCGCCAGGAGTAATCCCCCGACGACGCAGATCTGACCAAAGGTGCTCAGCATCGGCGGGACCTTAAGACTTTGGTCCGAGGGGGACATGCGTACAAGTACGCGAAACGACTACGTGGCCAGCGGGGATTCTGGTGGCTGCGAGCGGAAGCGTTCGCGGTCGTACGCCACCCTCACCCCAGCCCTCTCCCAGAGGGAGAGGGAGGTGTCAAAGTTTCAGGCGGTTCTGGTTTCGGCTTCGGGCTCGCCTCGCTCGAGCGCGGCGCGGGCGCGGTCGAAGGCCTTGTCCAGGTCCTCCAGCAGCTCCGTCGCGGCCACCAGGCGGCCGTCTTCGGCGTGGCGCTCTACACTGGCGCAGAGCGAGGCGACCTCGTGTACGCCGAGGTGGTCGGCAGCACCCTTGAGCGCGTGCGCGCTCTCCTTGAGCTGCACCGCATCCCGCTGCGAGGCGGCCTGGTGGAGCGTGGCAAGCCGCACGGGCGCATCCTCCAGGAACCACCCGATGAGCTCCAGCACGGCATTTTCTTTCCCCGGCCGGTTCAGCTTTTGCAGCCGCGCCAACGTCGCCCAATCGATCGTGTCGGATCGCGTGGCAGGCGCCGGAGCGGGGGCCGGCTCGGCGATGGTGACGGGGGTGGTGTTCGCGGCCGGCGAGGAGGACACCTGGAGCGCCCGAGACAGAGCCGCATGGAGGTCCTCGATTCGCACCGGCTTGGAGACGTAGTCATCCATGCCTGCCTGCAAGCACCGCTCGCGGTCGCCCTTCATGGCATTCGCCGTCATGGCGATGATTGGCGTGTGCCGGTCGCCAGCTTCGCGGCGGCGGATCTCCGCGGTCGCCTGGAAACCGTCCATTTCTGGCATCCGACAGTCCATCAGCACCGCGTCGTAGTAGATGTTGCGCAGCGCATCGAGCGCCTCGTAGCCATTGGCAGCGACGTGGGTGTGATAGCCGAGCTTCTTCAGTAGCCCGCAGGCCACCTGCTGGTTGATCTGGTTGTCCTCGACGACCAGGATGCGTGCAAGATGCGAGATGTCGCCACGTGCGATCGGCGCGGGCAGACGTGGACTCTCCACCCGCTCAGCGGCGCGGCTCGCGGCGGGCGACGACTCGCTCGCTTCCACGGCTACCTTGCCGAAGGGGATGGCGAACCAGAACGTGCTGCCCCAGCCTGGCGTACTCTCGACGCCGATCTCGCCGCCCATGAGCTCCACCAGACGCTTCGAAATGGTCAAGCCGAGCCCCGTTCCGCCGTACTTCCGTGATGTTGATCCGTCCCCCTGCGAGAAAGGCTGGAACAGTCGCTCGCGCGCGCCGGCTGAGATGCCGATGCCGGTGTCCTGCACTTCGAAGCGGACCATGATCGTTTCGTCCATCTCCGACAGCAGGCGAACGCGGATGGCTACTTCGCCGCCGGGCTCGGTGAACTTGATCGCGTTCGCGGCCAGGTTGGTGAGCACCTGGCGCACACGCGCGGGGTCGCCGCGCAGCCTGGATGGCACCGCCGGGTGGACGCGCGCGGCCAGCTGCAGGTCTTTGCTACGCGCGCGCTCGCGCTCCAGCTCAGTGACATCGGCGACGACATCGCGCACGTCGAGGTCGAGCATCTCGATCTCGATCTTGTCAGCGTCGATCTTCGAGAAGTCCAGGATATCATTGATGATCCCCAGCAGGACTTCGCCCGAGCGCCTGACCGACTCCGCTTGGGTGCGTCGCTCAGGTGACAGATCGCTGTCCAGCATGAGCCCCGTCATGCCGATGATGCCGTTCAGCGGCGTGCGGATCTCGTGGCTGACCATCGAGACGAACTGGCTCTTCACCCGCACCGCGTCTTCGAGCTCGCCGACCAGCGTGCGCAGATTGCGGGTCATGCGACGAAAGGCGGTGCCCAGCAGGTCGTCGCTCTCTTTCGGCTCGACATCCTGGCTGAGATCGCCCTGGGCCATCGCGTTCGCGACGCGGGCCATCTCCTGCTGATAGGCGATCATCTCGCGGAACGCTTCGGCCATCTCGCCAAGCTCGTCGTTGGAGTCCACCTGGATCTGCTGGTTCACACGTCCGCGTGCGAGGCCCTGTGCCGCGGCAGCTACCTGACGTACGGCGCGGGCGATGCTGCGCGACAGGAAGAAGCCGAGTAGTAGACCGAAGCCGACCGCGCCCCCCGACAGGATGATGGCGATGCGGCGGGTCGAGTCGTAGGTACTCTCGGCCGCACCGGCGATGGTGACGCCAACCTCCCGTTTCTTCTCGAGGTAGGCATCGATCGCCACGTCGACCTCACGTCCAAGCAGCTGACCCTCGTTCCGATAGGAAGCCAGCGCCCCGGGGCGGTCGTTATTTTCGACAAGGGTGAGCGCATGATCACGCCAATGGGAGTACTCGGCCCAGGCGCTGTTGATGCCCGCCAGAGTCTGGACGTCTTCGCGATCGGTATCGGCTTCGTCCAGCCGAAGTACCAGATCAGCCAGCTTGGCATTGCTGTCATTGACTGACGTACGCATCGCCGGCGCGGACTCCGTCGGGTCCTCGCCCAGCAGAAAGTCCAGCATGTCCGAGCGGGCTTGCCAGACCTCGTCGATATAGGTCGCCAGCAGGTGGGTGCCACCGAATACGTCGCCGTACATCGTGCGCTCGCCGTCGTTGAGGCGCTCCATCGTGTCAACGGCGAACAGGCCGAGGGCACCCGTGAAGAGCGCCGTGGCGGCAAAGGCCGCCAGCAGTTTGGCACGAATGCCAAACGCCGCGGTCGTTCGGTGTCCCACTGCCTGGGATGGACCGAGTGTCTGGCCGCGCGCACGAAATGGATTCCGCATGAGCCCCCCGGAGGATTTTTTGACGACAGCGGCATCCACTAAGCCGCGCGGGTGTATACGCCGATTCCCGCTCGCGCGCAAGCGTATTCCGCGTAGTTCTACGCGTGTCGACGGCCCTGACCTGCCCATAACGTGCTGGCGATCCCGCCACAACGAGGAGGACCGCCTGCATGTTGAGTCGAAACGCCGTTATCGAAGACCTTGCCAATAGCCTCGCCCAGCGTCGGCGCGAAGTCCTGCGCGAGCGCGCACGCCAGGCGGCGTATGGCGGCCTGGCGCGCGCGGTCGTATTCGGTCAGAGGCTGCCTGCGTCTCCGCAGTCGAGGTTGAAACTCGCCGTCGCCTGCGAGCCGATGCCCGCGCTGGACGCCGCCTGAGCACATGCCGCAAACGTTAGCGGGTGCGCCCGCCACAGGGCCTCACGCTGCTGCCGCCACGAGCGGCGAATGCGCGGGCGAAGCCGCCGAGGTAGCGCCGACGCTGGCTGGCGCGCCACGCGTTGGGCGAATGCGCTCGCTGCTGATGGTCGCGGGCGGCGTGCTGGCCGCGGGCTTGCTCTTGTGGCTGATGTGGTTCGGCATGGAGCAACGCGCCCGTGGCAGTAGCGGAGCGGCCAGCGTTCCGTTCCGTCAGGTGCCCGACTTTACGCTCGGCCTGTTCGACGGGTCGAACCTGCACCTCGCCGACACGCTCGCCGAAGGCAAGCCCGTCGTGGTCAACTTCTGGGCCTCGTGGTGTGTCCCGTGCAAAGACGAGGCGCCCATGCTCGAGGCCGCCGCTCGGCGTAACGCCTCCCGCTTCAGGTTCATCGGCGTCGACGTTCAGGACACCGAGGCGGACGCGCGCGCGTTCATCGCCAGGTACGGCGTGACGTACCCGAGCGGCGCCGGCGATGCCGGCCCGATCTCCATCCAGTACGGCATGCGCGGCGTGCCCGAGACGTACTTCATCGCCCCCGACGGGCACCTGGTGCGCAAGTGGAACGGTCCGCTGACGGCCGACGGCCTGGACCAGTTCCTGCGCGAGCTCGAGACCGCCTCCACGACCCCCGGCGGCTAGAGACCAAACTCGACCAGGAACGGTCTGGCTGTGTTCGGAAGCACGAATCGACCCGAGGTTGGGGTCACCTCTCTGCCGTCGAGCCGTACGCTGGCGGGCGCCGCTCCGTGAACGACGAGGTGGAATGCTTCACGGGCGAAAGCCGGATAGCCGTCGCCGTCCACCTCCGCGTGGAGCACAACACGGTTGCCCGTGCGGGCTACTTCGAAGTCGGTCTGGTAGCAAGCGCCGTTCAAGCCAGCCAGGGTAAGGCCGTCGTCCTCCTGCAGGAGTGAATGGTGGGTACCGTCCGTACCCGGTACGAACAGGTGGAGCTCGATCGCAGACGGGTGGTATCCAGACGTGGAGTCGGGCGCATCGGGCCACATTGGGACGACGGAGCCACCGCGGGCATAGATCGGGATGTGCTCCATCGGCGTGGCCGTGTGGACGTAGCGCTTCCCGCCTACGAGCACATCGGAGTGCCAGTCGTACCAGCTGCCCGCGGGGAGGTATACCTGCCGGGCAGTCAACCCGGGCGCGAATACGGGCGCTATCAGCAGGTCTGGCCCCAGCAGGTATTCGTCATCGATGTCGCGCACCGTCGGGTCATACTGGTACTCGAAGACGAGTGGGCGCTGAACTGGTGCACCGGTTTCAGCAGCTCGGATGAACGTGGTGTAGATATACGGCAGCAGGCGGTAACGCAGACGGATCGCCTCGCGCACCACATCCAGCACGACGTCGCCCCAGGCCCAGGCGTACTGGTCGACGTTCCCGAGCTCAGAATGGTTGCGACAGAATGGGGTCAGCACGCCGTACTGCATCCAGCGTAGAAACAGCTCGGCATTCGAGTTGCCGGCGAAGCCACCGATGTCGGCACCCACGAATGCCTGACCGGAGATGCCGAACCCCATGGCCATCGGGACACTGAGCCACAGGTGATCCCACCGCGACATGTTGTCGCCCATCCAGTTCGCCGCGTAGCGCTGGATCCCGGCAAACCCGGCGCGTGATAGGACGAAGGTACGCCTGTCCGGCATGGCGTGGAGCAGCCCCGCCTGTGTAGCCATCGCCATAAGCAGGGCGTACTGGTTGTGGTACCGCTCGTGTGCGTAGTTGCCTTTTCCAAAGCGCATAGCATTCGGCGGAACGATGCCGGTCGCCGGCTCGTTCATGTCGTTCCAGATACCGGCCAGCCCGGACTGGACGTGCGCGGCGTTCAATTCGCCCCACCATGTGCGCGCCTCTTCGGTGACGAAATCGGGAAAGGCTGTATTGCCCGGCCACACCTGTCCGACGTAAATGTCGCCACCTTCGGTTTTGCACAGTACGTCTCGCTCTCGCGCCTGGTCGAACACCCAATAGCCAGGGTCGTACTTGACGCCCGGGTCGACAATGGTGATCACTCGGAAACCCAGGTTGTCTAACCGCTTCAGCATGCCCGAGACGTCAGGGAACGCCCTGGTGTTCCAGGTGAACACGCGGTAGCCATCCATGTACTCGATGTCCAACCACAGGGCGTCGCACGGGATATCTTTCTCGCGATGGCTCTCGGCGAGCCGCTCGACGGCCGTCTGCGTGTAGCGGAACCAGCGACTCTGGTGGTAGCCAAGCGCCCACAGTGGCGGCGGCGCGATGCGGCCGGTCAGCCAGGTGTACGAACTGAGGATCTCTGGCATGCCGGGCCCGGCAAAGATGTATTCCGTGTACTGTCCGCCGGAGAAGTGGATGCGGTACTCCTCCGGATGCGAGAATTCGTAGGTACCGCGGTAACCATTGTCGACGAATGACGCGGCCATTGTCCCGCGCGGATAGCTCTGGTGGTAGAAGAAGGGGATCGAAACGTAGTAGGGGTCGAACTCCGTGCTGCTCCGATCCGAACGTGGGTCGTCAGGCGGTCTGGAAGCCGTGAACTCGCGAGTGGCGTGCGGGTTGAGCACGTCGGTGTTCCAGAGCGTGAAGTCGCGCCCTTTGCGGTTGTGATGCCCGGTCTTTTCGCCGAGGCCGTAGATCGCGTCCTCCTGGCGGCACCGACGGCGGACCGTGAACGCGTCGTTCAGCGTGGCGTACGCCCAGTAGCGACCATCGGCGTCCTGCGCGGTTTCAACAACGGGACTGCCATCCGAGCGGTGAACGTCGAGACGGAACGGGTCCAGGCCAAGGGATACCACCAGCGCCGAAGTACGCAGGCGGACCACGTCGTCACCTCTTTCGAAGACCACCTCAACGTCCTCCGATGAGGGATCCACGGACACGGCGAACGTCGGCGACTCGTCGAACACACCCCCACGGCTGATCTTGGCCCGCACCAGATCTGCTCGGACGAAATCGATTCGGAGTTGCTCCCCGTGTAGCTCCGCCAGCAATCCGCGTTCGGCCTCAATGACGGAGGTGACTCGCTCGAAGCGCACATAGTTGCCAGTCTCGATCACGGACGCTGGCTCATTCTGGTCCTGGTCCGGCGGTGCGGCCAGCGAGTGTTCAGCGCACCAGGCACGGGCGCTTGTTGTCGAACTTCCAGCCCGGAATCAGATACTGCATCGCCGCGGCGTCGTCGCGCGCACCCAGCCCCATTTGCTTGTATAGCTGGTGCGCTTGCTCGACTTGCGCCATGTCCACTTCCACGCCCAGGCCGGGCTTTTCCGGGACTGCCAGCAGGCCACCCGCGATCTTGAACGGCTCTCTGGTCAACCGCTGGCCGTCCTGCCAGATCCAGTGGGTGTCGATAGCCGTGATCTTGCCCGGTGCCGCGGCTGCGACGTGGGTAAACATCGCCAGGGAAATGTCGAAGTGATTATTCGAGTGCGAGCCCCAGGTGCGGCCCCATTCGTGACACATCTGCGCGACGCGTACCGAGCCCTGCATGGTCCAGAAGTGCGGATCCGCAAGGGGTATGTCCACCGAGTTCAGTTGGATCGCATGCCCCATCTCGCGCCAATCGGTGGCGATCATGTTCGTGGCAGTCGGGAGGCCAGTTGCGCGCCGAAATTCGGCCAGCACTTCACGTCCTGAATAGCCGTTCTCGGCCCCGCAAGGATCCTCGGCATATGCGAGTACGTGGTGCTGGTTGCGGCACAGGCTGATTGCTTCTTCCAGCCCCCAGGCGCCATTCGGGTCAAGCGTAATCCGCGCCTGTGGGAAGCGTTCGGCCAGTGCTGTGACTGCCTCCATCTCCTCCGCGCCACGCAGGACGCCTCCTTTGAGCTTGAAGTCGTTGAAGCCGTAGCGCGCGTGCGCCGCTTCGGCAAGCCGCACGATCGCCTCGGGCGTCAGTGCTTCCTCGTGGCGCAACCGCAGCCAGTCGTCCTGGGCATCAGGAGCGCTGAGGTAGGGGAAGTCGGTCTTTACGCGGTCACCGACGTAGAACAGATAGCCCAGAGTTTCCACCGTGTTGCGCTGCTGGCCTTCGCCGAGTAATGCGGCAACCGGTACGCCGAGGAACTGTCCCAAAAGATCCAGTAATGCGGCCTCCAGGGCCGTGACGGCATGGATCGTCGTGCGCAAATCAAAGGTTTGCTGACCGCGTCCGCCAGCATCGCGGTCGGCAAAGCGCCGGCGCACGGCGTTGAGGATGTTGTTGTACGTGCCGATGGATTGGTCAACGACCAGTGACCGCGCATCTTCCAATGTTTGGCGAATCCGCTCGCCACCCGGAACCTCGCCAACGCCCGTGTGGCCGAGGTTGTCTTTCAACACCACGACATTGCGCGTGAAGAAGGGGCCATGTGCACCGCTGAGATTGAGCAGCATGCTGTCGTGGCCAGCAACCGGAATGACCAGCATCTCGGTAATGATCGGTGCGCTCGATGGCATGGCCTGCTCCAGGCGTCAAACGCCGACGGCGAGGCGCTCGTGGGTCACGCGGTACGGCTCCAGCGCGGCGTAATTGGGCTCCGCGCCGTGACCGGGCACCTCGGGTGGACTGACCGTGCCGTCCGAATTTACGCGCAGGGTGTGGTGGTACATCTTGCCCCACATCGGGTCGACGGAATCGCGATAGAACTCCAGGATTAGGCCGTTGGCGATCGCCGACACCAGGTGGATGTGGATGTCCTGCGAGCCGTGGGGTGCCACGTCCAGGTCATGGGCCTGAGCGAGCGCCGCCACCTTCATCCACTCCGTGACGCCACCGAGCACCTTGGCGTCGGCATTCAGAATCGCGGCCGCGTCGTGCTCGATCAGGTCGCGGAAGCCATAGCGGGTGTACTCGTTCTCGCCGGTGGCGATTGGAATCGAGGTCTTCTGTGCGAGTTTGCGGGATCCCTCGTAGTCGTCTGGGGCGACAGGCTCCTCGAACCAGAAGATGTCGAATTCTTCGATACGTGCGGCGAACTGAATTGCCTCGTATGAGCGATAGGCGCAGTTGGCGTCGACGAGCAGCTTGACGTCAGGGCCGATCGCCTCGCGCACCGCCTTGACGCGGGCCACATCCTCGCGCATGGGTACGCCACCTACCTTCATCTTAACCGCTCGTGCGCCCATGCGAATGTTCGTCTCCATCTCCTGCTGGAGCTCTCGGATGCCCTTGCCTTCTTCGTAGTAACCGCCGGCGATGTACGTGGGCATGCGATCGCGGAAACCACCCAGCAGTTTGTACAGCGGCAGGCCGGCGAGTTTGGCTCGGATATCCCAGAGCCCGATGTCGATCGCACTGATGGCGCGCGTCGTCAGTCCGCGGCGCCCAATGATCTTGGGCACCCACATCTTGTGCCACAGGCGCTCCACGTCGATCGGATCTTCGCCGATGAGCTCGTGTTTGAGGGATTCGATGGTCGCCTGGCCGACGAGTCCGGTGCCGCCAAGGCCGATGCCGGTGATGTTCTCGTCGGTCTCGATCTTCACGATACCCAGGCCCGAATGGGTGTAGGTGTGCTTGCCGTTGCGGATCGGCACCGCGCGCGGCCAGCGGAACTCCTCGGTGGTTATTGAGGTGATCTTCATTGGGCTCTCCTTTCGTGTGGCTAGACGCTCGGATCGATCCACCACTCCGCTTCGCGCAGCGAACCCCAGGCAGCGGGGAAACCCTGGATGCGATTGTGGACGAGAAAGTTGCCGGGCTCGAACCAGATGTAGCCGAACCAGGCCGACTCGTACATCAACTTCTGGGCTTCGACGAACAGCGCCTGGCGCTTCGCGGCGTCGTACTCCGCGTCAGCCTGATGGAGCGTGTCGATCAATCCGGGCACATGTGCGCGGTGATAGGCGGAGTTGCCGCCCTCAGCCCATGTGACCAGCAGGTCGTCGGTGGGGTCAACCTGCACCCCTGACTGGCGGCTGGCCATCTGGAAGTCGTTCTGGATGCGGACCTTTTCACCCCACGCGACACGCTCGACCACCTCCAGGTTGAGCTTGATGCCGATCTTGTCCACCATCTGCTGAATAAGCTGCGCTTGCTGGACATCCTGCTCGCGCGAGTGCACCGTCATGCGCACCTCGAGCGGCATCGTCACTCCAGATGCCTGTAGTTGCGCGCGTGCCTTGTCGGGATTGAACTCGTAGTACGGCACGGCCGGGTCGTAACCGATGGAGCCAGGCACGAACTCATACGGCAGCGGAAAGCCGAAGCCACCGCCAACCGCTCGGGCGATCGCCTCGCGATCGACCGCATGATGTATCGCCTGACGCAGATTCAGGTTGTCCTGGAACGGTGGCTTGAGCGAGTTGAAGAAGTACTGGCGTTTGTTGCCACTGAATGGCGACTCGAGGTAGTGGGCGTGCGCAATTTGCCTTCCAGCCGGAACGTCGCGGCCGCGGATGTTTTGTGCGAAATCGGATGTGCCCGCGCGGAGCTCGTTGAACTGGGTAGTGGCCTCGATGATGACACGGTACGTAATCCCATCGAGGTGGGGCAGCGGCTTTCCGTCGGCTCCTGTCCGCCAGTAGTTTTCGTTCCGCTGCACCTGGAGCTTATCTCCGGACGTGAAGCTGACAAACCGGAACGGTCCGGTTCCGACAGGGTTCAGGGCGAGCCACTCCTCGCCGTGATCCTCGGCGGCTTTCTTCGAGACGATCGCGGTGGTACCACCGCCGTTGGACGTCGCGTCGCTCAGCGAGCTCAAGACGGCCGCGCTGGGGCGGGTGAGGTTGAGCTGAACGGTCAGCGGATCGGTGGCGGTGGCGGGATTGTTCGCGTCCACGGCAGACAGATAGTTCCTGGCGAAACTCTTGGGATTCTGGACCATGCGGTTGATGTTCCATACCACGACATCAGCCGTGAGGTCAGAGCCGTCGTGGAACTTGATGCCGTCGCGCAGGTGGAAGACGATCTTGTCCGCCGAGGTCTCCCAGGCGCGGGCGAGCAGCGGCTGCACGCCATATGTGCCGTCGGGGTTCGGCCGCCAGGCCAGCAAGTAGTCGTAGCACGCGGACGCGGTGGGCCCGCTGGCGAAGACCGGGTCCATGGACACGAAGTCGTTCGTCTGGAGGATGGTGGCCTGACCTCCGCGCTTGATCGCCGCGTTGGTGGCTGGTGCGGGAGCGGTGGTTGGTGCGGCGACACCAGGTGGAGCAGTCGCCTGGCCGGGGACGATCGGCGCCGTGGTGGCCGGTGGACCGCCGCTGGGGACGGCCGGAGGCGAGGTGCGACAGGCCACCATCAGGCCGAGGCTGCCAACTCCACCCAGGCCAATCAGTCGCAGAACACTCCGACGCGAGCGCATCTTCACCAGACCTCCTTTTTACTGACGCTTTCTCCCTGCCAGTCGCGGGTCGAGCGCGCGACGCAAACCGTCGCCCAGAAAATTGAACGCGAGCACGGTCAGAAAGATGGCTGCGCCAGGTGCGATGCCGATCCAGGGCGCAACCTCCAGGTATTGCGATCCAGTGCGCAGCATCGCGCCCCAGCTGGCCGTCGGCGGTTGAACACCGACGCCCAGAAACGACAGCGCGGCTTCCGTGACGATGGCGGTGCCGAGCAGCAGCGTGGCCTGGACCACGATCGGCGCCGTGACGTTTGGCCAGATGTGGCGCCGCATGATGCCGAGCGGCGTGGCGCCGCACACGCGCGCCGCGGCGATGAACTCGCGCTCGCGAACTGACAGGGTCTGGCCGCGGGTCAGGCGGGCGATGCCCGGCGCAGCCACAAAGCCGATCGCCAGCATGGCATTGGCGACACTCGGGCCGAGCGCGGCAGTGATCGCGAGAGCCAGAATCAGATTTGGAAAAGCCTGGATTGCGTCGACCACGCGCATGATCCCGTCGTCGGTGATACCACCGGCGTAGCCCGCCACGATGCCGAGCGCCACACCGGCGCCCACGGCGATGCCGACGGCGATCAGACCCACCTCGAGCGAGATACGCGATCCATAGATGATCCGCGAGAGGAGATCTCTGCCCAGGTCGTCCGTGCCAAGCGGATGCGCGAGTGACGGAGGTTCGGTGATGGCGAGGTAGTCCTGCTCGTTGGGGTCATACGGCGCAAGCAGTGGCGCGGCCAACGCGCACAACAGGACGACTGCCGAGATCGTCAGGCCAGTACCAACCAGGCGGGTCTCCAGAAGCCGTCGCAGGAAGCGCGCGTTCGGCGGGGTGTGTTCACTCCGCCTGGCTTGCTGCTCCACCAACGGGCGGACGACGCGAAGGCCGAGCTGGTTCATCGGTAGCGGATCCGAGGGTCGAGATAGGCGTAGCCGACGTCGGTCAGGAGGTTGGCGATCAGCACCGCCAGCGTCAACATCAGAACGGCCCCCTGAAGTACCGGATAATCCCGAAAGAAGATCGCGTCAACAGCCGCACGGCCGACACCGGGGATGGCAAACACGGTTTCGGTGATTGCCGCACCCGACACCAGGCTGCCGACCTGCAGGCCGATGACCGTGACGATCGGAATCATGGCGTTCTTCATGGCATGGCCGGCGACAATTGAGCCATCGGCCAGGCCCTTCGAGCGTGCCGTGGTGATGTAGTCCTGCTCGAGGACCTCCATCAGCGCCGAGCGGCCCTGTCGCATGATGACGGCGGCCGAATGGGTGCCGAGTACGATGGCTGGCAAGATCAACATGCGTACGCTGAGCAGCGGATCGGTGAATGGCGACGTGAAACCGCTCGGTGGCAGCCAGCGCAGCACGACCGCGAACACGTAGACGAGCAGCAGCGCTTGCCAGAAGCTCGGGATCGCGACGCCACCCATCGCCAGCAGTGTGCCCATCGAGTCGATCCGACTTCCGGGCCGCAGGGCTGAAGCGAGCGCCACTGACAGGCCCAACGCCAGACCGACCACCAGTCCGGCTGTCCCCAGATAGAGGCTGATCGGCACGCGTTGCATCAGCACGCTGCTGACCGGCTCATTCGTGCGAATGGAGTGGCCGAGGTCGCCCGACAGGACACGGCCGAGCCAGGTGAGGTACTGCACGTACACGGGTTGGTCGAGACCCAGGTCACGCCGCAGGGCGAGGTATGTCTGGCGGTTGCCCGCGTTCTCGCCGAGCATAGCCACCGCCGGGTCGCCCGGCAGCACGTACAGCAAGCCAAAAGCGACCATGGACACAATCAGCAGCACCGGGACCATGCTGAGCACACGGCGGAGGATGTAATGGCCCACCGCCGCCTATCGTAGACCCTGATTCGGCTGGCGCGTGGTCGTCCGACCGCGGCGACTCGCTTTCTGCTGCGCGGGCAGTCTCGGAACGCCGCGCCTGATACGGTGCATGGCGATGAAGCCGAAGATTGTCGTGCTGGACGACTGGACGAAGTTCTGGGGCAATCAGCCCGCGGTGGAGCGGCTGCGGGAACGCGGAGACGTCACCATCTACACAACGCCGGCGAGCGGCGAAGACGAGGTGCTCCGTAGGCTCAGAGACGCCACGGTGGCCGTGGCCAACCGAGAGCGTACGCCGCTCAACGCGCGGGTGCTACGCGAAGCGGACAGACTCGAGCTGATCGGACAGACGGGTCGGATCAGCCCGAGTATCGATGCCGAGGCGGCGACCGAGCGCGGCATCGCGCTTGTCGCCGCCGGTGGCCAACCTGGCAGTCACGTCGCGGTGGCAGAGCTTGGTCTGGCGCTGATGCTGGCGCTCGCGCGGGAGATTCCGCGCAACGATCGGCGCGTCCGTGAAGCCGACTGGGTCGCCCCACCGACCCGCATGCTCAGCGGACAGACGCTTGGAATCCTAGGCCTGGGCAATATCGGCGGCCACATGGCGCGATTGGCCAAAGCGCTGCAGATGAAGGTGATCGCCTGGGGACCGACGTTGACGCCCGAGCGGGCTCAGGCCAATGACGTGGAGTACGTCGCGCACGACGATCTGTTCCGGCGGGCCGACGTACTGTTCATCTCGGTGAAGCTCGCCACGATGACCCGCGGCATGGTCGGCGCCCAGCAGCTTTCACTTATGAAGCCGAGCAGCTTTCTGATCAATATCGCGCGCGGACCCGTGGTGGATGACGCGGCGCTCATCCAGGCGCTCCAGCAGCGGAGGATTGCCGGCGCTGGACTGGATGTGTACGACATGGAGCCTCTGCCGGCGGACCATCCGCTGACGACGCTCGATAACGTCGTGCTCACGCCGCACATTGGCTGGGGTGTCGACACCAACTTCCAGCTGATGGTCGAGAACCTGACGAATGCCGTGCTGAAGTATCTGGAGGGAGACATGAGCGGCGTGGTGAATCCCGCCGCGCTCGAGCGGAGAAGACTGATGACCCGCTAAAGCATCTTACCAAAGGGGGAGGCCCCTGCCTTGCGGCAGAGGCCTCCCTCCCTGTGTGGACGCGGAGTCGGTTACTTGACCGCCATGAAGGCGTCGAGGTCGACCCGCGCGCCGGTCGAAGCAGGGTTATGGGTACCGAGCACCGTGATTTTCAGGCTGTGGGCCACGTTCGGATTGAGCCCATCGGTGGACCAGACCACGTGGCCTGCCTGCACCGTCGGCGAGTACAGGTCGACCGTAGCGACGACCTGACCGTCGAGGGTGATCCAGGCCTGGCCCCGATCCGGGCCGAGCGTGGACACGACGGAGGCCGCGGTGCCGGTGAACCCGTTGGACAGCGTCGCGAACGATCCCGCGACGCTGGACGAGTGCACCGCCCCGCCAAACGCCCCGAGCAGTGGGAAGCCTGACCAGGTGCCGCTGTAGCTCACGGTGCCGCTATCGTCGGTGGTGGCCACCGAGAACGTCGGGCCGATCGCGAAGGGGCTTGCCAGGCCCTGAGCATTGGTCGCCTGGACGCGGTACGCGTACGTGCTGACCGTTGCCGCGCTGGTGGGGGTCGGGATGAGGTTATCGGCAATGCTGGTGGCAGTTGCCGAAGGCAGCGGCACGTCGAAGAACACACCACCGTTGATGCTCTTCTGCAGGCGGTAGCTCGCCACGTTGCAGCTCGGGGCATTCGTGGTGCAGGCCGTGCCCGACCACGCGATGGTGACGGGGATTCCAAGCGTAGTTGCCTGGGTGCCCAGTTGCGGGCGGACCGTCGGCAGCGTGACCGTGGGTTGTACGGTGGTGCTGACGGTGAAGTCGTACACGCTCGGCGAGCTGGTATCACCCGTGGCTGGATCGGTGGCGGTCAGCTTGAAGACGTAGGCGCCATCGGCCAGCGGCCCGTAGCTCTGGGGCGAGCTACACGCCGAGAAGGTATCCACCGCCCCCTGCGCGACCAGCGAGCAGTGGAAGGCCGCGCCTGCCAGGCTCGAGGTGAAGCCGAAGGCAACCGAAGGATTGCCCGTCGGGTTGGACGGATTCTGGGTGATGATCGGGGTGGGCGGACCGCCGGGCGTGACACTGTTCGAGGCCAGCGACCGAGAGCTGGAGCCAGCTGCGTTGACGGCGGTGACGGTGAACGTGTAGGCGGTGCCGTTGGTCAGCCCGGTGATGGTGGCGCTGGTCGCAGGCGCGGCGACGGTGGCGGAAGCACCCGTCGGGGAAGAGGCGACCAGGTAGCTGGTGATGGGGCTGAACCCGTCACTCAGCGGAGCTGTCCAGGAGATGGTTGCCTGGGCACTGGCGGCCGTAGCGGAGACGGCGGTGGGCGCTCCAGGTGTGGTGAAGGGAGTGACGGAGTTCGAGGCCAGGGAGGCCGCACCTGAACCGGCCGCGTTGGTCGCGACGACGGAGAAGGTGTACGCGGTGCCGTTGGTGAGACCCGTCAGGGTGGCCGAGGTGCCAGTGACAGTAGCGCTGGCGCCAGCG
>Ga0066709_100001116_pt1 | contig 16940 bp, 18 predicted proteins | sample GraSoiAngelo_158_FD_79665 | JGI IMG/M metagenome (GOLD analysis project Ga0066709, IMG submission 79665) | Grasslands soil microbial communities from the Angelo Coastal Reserve, California, USA - 14_1009_16_30cm | ecosystem: Environmental > Terrestrial > Soil > Grasslands | place: USA...
GGCCTTTGGATAGCCCTTGAGCACGGCCAGCACCTTTTCGAGCGCCGGCCCGGCTTCCGGTCGCAGATCCCATTTGTCGAAGTCGAACAGCACGTCGGCCGACAGATTGATCTTGATCTCGCGACCGGTGACCTTGGCGCCGAGATCCTTCAGCGCGCCCTGCACATCCCCGACCTGCGCCGTGACGCCCGACGCGATACCTTTAATTTCGAGGATCTGCGGTTTGAGGTCGAACACCTCGCCCTTGAGCGTAAAGACGTCGCCATGCGCGCCGGGCGGCAACGGATCGTCCGGGCCGGGCTGCTGACCCAGGCTCGGCCACGAGCACAGCAGCCCAATCAGGACGAGGCCCAGCCGGGAGAAACGGCGACCCATATCGGTCATCTCATTGGCTGACCGGGACGTCCTCGAAAGGCGGGAATTTCGGCAGCGAGAGGCTGATCTTCGTCGAGCTTGCGGGTGGTGCCGGGAACTTGGCCCAGTTGACCCGCTGCTGCCCGGGCGCCAGATCGCCGTACCACACATCGACGATCCTGTTGCCGCCTGAATCGGTCAGGAACTGGTAGCGCTTGTTCTCGGCCGGATCGATGTAGAACAGCTCGGGCCAGTTGAAATCGTAACGGATCGGCTTGGCGGCCGACGCGGTCAGACCGCTGCTGCCGCCGGCGGTGTTGATGATCCGCCAGCGAATCAACAGCGCGCCGCCGCTGACCCGTTTCACCTCGAGCAGATCGCAGCGCAGATCCGGGTCTTGCGAATATTGCGCGCTCGCGAGGACATTGTTCGATGGCGTCTGCGCTGTTTGCGGTGTTGTCTGCTGCGCAACGGCAACCGACCCGACCGAAGCGAGGGCGAGAACGGCGCAACCGATCGCAAATCGTTTCATTGGCTCCTCCCCTGGTGCAGTTTCCCGCTGCGCCACTTCTCTATCCCAGACGCGAGGGCTGTAGAAGCTGACGATGGTGTAGGTGGACTGACATCGCAATCAATGTGTGGAACTCGTCCCAAGCCCGAGCCGGCGCGGAAAAAGCGCGAGCCCGGTTCCGCCTTGCGGCCGGGCTCGCGTCGGGAGGTCTGGGCTGGAGTCTCGGTGAGCTCAGCTCAACGATTTGCTCAGCGTTCTTTCTTTTCGCCCTGCTCCGGCGGCTGGCCGGGCGGACGGGCGCCGGGCTCATGCGGCCGTTGCGCACCGGGGCCGGCCTGATGCGGTCCGGGTTGTGGCGGCGCCGAAGTGCCCTGTCCACTAGCCGGCGGTGCGTTCGTCCGCTGCGGTTCGTGGCCGGCCGCAGGTCCGCCGCCGGCTGGCGTCGGACCGGATGGCGGCTTCGCGCCAGCATGCTCCGGAGCCCGCGAGGGCTGCTCCAACGCCGCTGGTGGCTTGGCGCCGGCCTGTTCCGGAGCGCGCGCCGGCTGCTCGATCGTCCCGGCCGGCGGTTTCGTGCCGGCGTGCTCGGGTTCGCGCGGCGCGGAAGGCTCCGGCGCCTTGGTCGCGGCCGGGGCCGGGACATGCTCCCTTGGCTGGCCGACGGCAGGCGGGGTCGTGCCCTGGTTCCTGGCGGCCTCGCCAGGACGAGTATGCGCTTCGCCTGCCTTATGTTCGGCCGGGGCTTCGGTCTTGCTTGCCTCGGCCTTGCCGGGCTGCGCTGAGGGCTTTGCGGTCTTCTCGTCGGCCGTGGGCTGCTTCTTCTCGGTTTCACCCGGACCCGGACGGCTCGCTCCAGCCTGCTCCTTGTTCGGCTGGGCCGATTTACCCGCCGCCTGCCCGGGCTGAGCTGTCGGTGCCGCGGGCGTCTTGCCCGGCTGCGCCGTCGTGGCTGGCGTCTGCCCGGATGGTGCCGTCGTCGGTTGCGCCGTAGTCGTTGATTTCTGGGCTGGCTGAGCCGTGTTCGGCTGTGCCGTCGTGGTCGTGGGGGTTGTCTGCCCGGAGGGTGTCGTCGTGGGCTGCACCGTCGTTGTCGTCGGCGTCTGCCCGGAGGGTGTCGTCGTCGGCTGCGCCGTCGTTGTGGACGTCTGCCCAGGCTGGCTCGTCGTGGTCTGGGTCTGGATCAAATTCGGCTGCGCGGCTGCCCGCTGCGGCAAGGCCACGACGGCGGCGGCCCTGGCCGGCGCGACCGCACCGGCGGGGATATTCGTCGTGGTCACGGTCGTGCGCGACGCCACCGTCGGCGAAACCAGGACCACAGGGCCATTATGACGCCACACATTCCCCGGCCCGACCGCAGCGTCGCGCGTGATCCGGGTATATTCGACGGAATTCACCGTGATCCGGTTGGTGCGCCAATCCGGCTCGCTCCAGCCCCATAGCGGTCTGACGATGCTGTAGCCGGTGCTGACCTCGAAGCCAGGTTCGATCGTCTCGCCGGCAAAGCCTTGCGGCGGCGGCAGGTATACCGGCGGGAATTCACGGTCCGCCCATTGGCCGTAAACGACGGTCGGGTTGTAGATCGGGACATAAACCCGATCCGGCTCCGCCGGTCTGATGATGATGGCAGGCCCCTCCTGCTTCACGGTCAGGTGCCGTACCTGCTTCAGCTTGCCCGATTTCATCGCGAGCTGGCGCAGCGCCTGGACGCGGCTCATCACCTCGGCCTGCTGCGTGGCGAAAGCGACCCCGAGGGCTTGCGTCCACTCGATATGGTCGCTCATCATCTCGATAATCTGCGGGAAGGCTGTCAGCGCCTTGACGCTCGGGTCCCAGGGCAGCGGTTCGAGCGCCTGGGCCAGCACGTCGCCCTTCAGCTCACCGTGGCCCTGCTCCTTCAGCCACTGCGCCGCCTCGACCACCTGTTGCGGATAGGTGGCCGCCATCAATACCTGGCTCAGTACCTGGTCCGGATAGAGCGCGATCGGCGCGACCAGCTGGTCGATCTGCTGCCGCGTATAGTGCGCCGCCCCCGGGTTGGCCGGCTGATTGAGCGCGGCCGTTGCCTGGCCGCGGCTTGGCGCCTTTGCTGGCGCCTGCGCCAGCGCGACCGGCGCGATCAGCAGGAAGGGCAGGGTTTGTCCCAGGATCCGCAGTCGAAACGATTTCATCTTCTGACCTCCCGTATTCACCTGCATACAGCGTGCGGTACCAAGCGGACATGGCGAACGCGCCAGGCGTTACACGTCCCTGGTGATTTCCGTTCTGCGCAATGAACACAACAGCGGGACCGCAAATTCCCGGAGCGCTGCCACTCCTTGGATAGGGAGGCCTTTAGGGGCCGAGGCCGCGGCTCGAATGCGCGACCGGCTTGCTCGCCGGGCTTCGGCAAGGCAGCATGTGTGGCGAGCGGCCGCACCGCGGCCGGCATCTTTCCGGAGGTTCACGATGCCTGTAATCAAAGCCGCCGATCTGGCCTATGGGCGGCTGCGCTCCCCCGATTTGGACAAGCAGGAGGAGTTTCTGACCGCGTTCGGCATGGTGCGCGCCGACCGCACCAAGAACGCGCTCTACATGCGCGGCACCGACTCGCCGCACCACATCCATGTCACCGAGCTGGGCGAGCCGAAATATGTCGGCATCGCGTTCCATGCCGCCTCGATGGACGATCTCGAAAAGCTGTCGCGCGCTCAGGGTGCGTCGAAAGTCGAGAACATTGACGAGCCTGGCGGCGGCAAACGCGTGCGCCTGACCGACCCGGACGGATTCCAGGTCGAGGTGGTCTACGGCATGGAGCAGCTGCCGAAGATCCCGGTGCTGCGGCCGCCGGTCAACACCGGCGAGGACAAGACAAAGCGGCGCAATGCGCTCTATCGCGTGCAGCGCGGTCCGTCGCACGTCAAGCGCATCGGCCATTTCGTCGTGCACTCGCCGCAATTCGAGAAGACGCTCGGCTGGTATCGCGAGATGCTCGGCTTCCGCTGCTCGGACGAGGTCTACGCCGACCAGAAGACCAACGTCGTCGGCTCGTTCAACCGGCTCGACCGCGGCGAGGATTATGTCGACCACCATGTCTTCTTCTGCATCCGCAGCGACAAGGCGGGCATCAACCACCTGTCGTACGAGGCGGCCGACATGGACGACATCATGGTCGGCCACGAATACCTGAAGGAGAAGGGCTACGAGCATTTCTGGGGCATCGGCCGCCATTCGCTCGGCAGCCAGGTGTTCGACTATTGGGGCGACCCGTGGGGCCGGGTGCACGAGCACTGGGCCGACACCGACGTGCTGAACGCCAGCGTGCCTCCCGAGCTGCACAGCCGCAACGACATCAATGGCCCCTGGGGCGACCCGATCCCGCCCAAATTCATGGGCCACGCGGTACGGTAATCCAGTTCAGCTTCGGACGGATCCGGGCCGGTCTGCGGCCCGGATCCAGTCAATTCCTCATATCTATCAGACGAATCGCGGAACGCTGGTTCCCGCGGGTATACAACTATTGGTTCAGGCTTGTGCTCGCAGCCTGACGCGTTACAGTTGTCTCCCAAGTTAGTTAACAAACGTAACGACAGGTTGGGGAGACAGCATGGGAGACCGTCGCCGGAGCCCTGGCGCGATCGTGTCTTTCCTGCTTGTCCTGGGCACGGGGCTCGGCGGCTGCGCTTTCACCTACACCGACGCGAATGGCGACCGTCACGCCATTGGTCTCGTCGATATTACCGTGCGGGCGCCAGCCGCGCCAGAAACCCTGACGGGCGATGTCGTCGAGGTGACCAGCCTCGGGGTCTCGATCGGACAGAACGCCCAGGGCGGCTACCTGACCGCCGGGTACAGCCGCGAGACGACGGCCGCATTGCGCGACAACGCGTTGGTGATCGGCAATCCGATCACCGCCTTATCCGCAAGCCGCAATACTGAGGGAGAAACGAGTAAATGACGCACCTTCGGGTCCTCACGGCTCTAGCAGCCTGCATCCTGCTCGCTGCCTGCACCGATTACGCCACCTTCGTCACCGCGACCGATATCGGCATTAGCGCCGATGTGAAGACGCAGGATGTAAACATAGGCTACTCCCGTACCGAGCTGTTCACGGGGCCCGGCTATCCCGAACAGGGCGAGGCGCCGCGCGCCGTGGGCTACATCGATTCGGATCTGCATGTATTCCAGCCGCATATAAAGCAACTGTACGCCACCGGCGAAGCGGCGGAACTCGTGACGCTGCCGCCATCGATGTTGCCGCCACCGCCACTGTCACCGACAAATCCGGACGAGCCGCGCTATTACGGCCAGCGACGGCCGCTGGTGTTCGCTACAGGAGCAAATATCGGACTCAAGCTCGGCTTCGGCGCCGGGACGGCGCCCGTACCGAGCAGCATCAAGTTCGGCTACAACCGAGAGGAAGTGTCGGTCATCCCGATGCGCCGCGAGTTGCCCACGGATAAGGAGCGCGACAAATATGCCCCGGTGCTTGCCTCGATGGACATGAACTTGGGAGGTACCAGCACCCAAGCCAGCACGAATCTCGGGATTACGCAATTTTTCGCGACAGGCTCGGCAGCTCGTAATCTGGCCGTGCACCCCAACATCCGCCGCTATTTCTACGCTAAGGCCGAAACTGCGGTCGCAGCGGCCGCGGACGCTGTCACGCAAGCAGAAGTCAACAAAGCGATCACGCTACAGACGGCGGACTATGAGGCAATCGTGGCCTACTTTGCGAACGTCTCCCCATCCAGGTTTGAAGCCGTCCGTGAAAAGCTCTTGAACGATTCTGGGCTCGCTACGCACGTGTTGTATGGTCCTCGTTTGCGATCTGCCAAGAATAAAGCAGAATTTTTGGAATATGTTAAAAAGGATCCTGCTGTGACCAACAGGATAGCGAGGACAATTTCGAGTTCGTAGGGCAGCAAGACATCTCGGAGAATATAATGCCAGAATGGTTCACGTCTTGTGACAAGAAAGACGAAAAAGCAGTTCGGACGCTGCTCATAGGGCAAGAGCATGTAATCGTTCGTACGATACTGGATGATGTATTATCCCAAAACTACGATACCGGACGGTTCAATCCCGAAGGCAACGGCGTGCGAGGCACCGGAGGTCGTGTGGTAATTCACTCGACCACCGCGGATTAGCTCATTAGCGAAGAGTTCGATCTGACACGGAAGCGGAGGAGACTTATGTCCACCTTACAGTTTCGTCGAGAAGCAAACGAGTTGACGCTGCTGCGGGCGGACGGGATGACGATCGGAACCTGGGACGCGGCGAACAACGTCGATTCTCACAGCGATGGCATTTGGCCGGACGGTGAATTCGATTTCAATCGCTACAAGACACACCCGGATGATGCGGCGAACTCGTCTTATGGAAGCCACGGCATATTCGTCTTTACCGTTCCCGGTCGTGACGGCATGGGGGTTCATTCGGGCCGCGAGCGAATCCACGACGGGCTCGGACGGGAGGGTTTCCTGCATTGCACGATGGGTTGCGTCCGGACGACCGACGAGGCGATGGCGCAGTTGGTGTTGACGCACCGCACCGACCCGATCGCCACGATTGATATCGAGGATTAAGCATCCGGTGCAGAAATGGAGTAGCTTGGCGTCCAGGTACGATTTGAGGGAGGAATGCCGTGAACACCTTCGTGCGTTGCGGCAATCTGTTCACCGGGCGCGAGGACGAGGCGCAGCCGGGCGGAATGCTCGTCTTCGACCCCGAAGGCCGGTTCCTCTATGCCGGCGCCGAGGCGGGGGCGCCGCGCCGCGCGAAATCCGACCGGATGATCGATCATTCCGGGCATTTCGTGATGCCGGGCCTGATCGACGTCCACACCCATCTCGCCTACGGCAACGCCAAGAGCGAGGAGGACATCGACCTCTATAGCCCGCTCGAATTCCGCGCCCTGCGCGGCATGTTTTTCGCGCAGAAGGTCGCGGCGGCCGGCTATACCGCAATCTGCTCGCCGGGTGATGCCGGCCAGATCAGCCTGTCGATCCGCGACGCGATCCGCGCCGGACTGTTCGACGGGCCGCGGGTCATGGCGGCGGGCCCTTACCTGACCACCCATCAGGGCCTGACCGATTGGTATCCGACCTGGATCGGCGCGCCGGAAACCTCGATCGGCAAGCTCGTCACCAACATCAACGAGGCAATCGAGGAAGTCCGCCGCCAGGTGAAGAATGGCGTCGACTGTATCAAGCTCGCGCTCGACGGCATTCAGCGCCGCCCGGACGGCGAGCTGATCGCCGCCTTCACCCAGGAAGAGACCGAGATCATCACCCGCGAGAGCCATCGCCTCGGCCGCAAGGTGATTTCGCATTCGGTCGGCCGCGAGGCGACGCTTTATGCCGCCCGCGCCGGAATCGACCTGATCTTCCACGGCTTCGATCTCGACGAGGAATGCATCGCGGCGATGCTGAAGAGCGGCAGCTTTCTATGCCCGACATTGACCCATCCCAGGAACCTGATCGATTTCACCCAGCCGCACGAGCCGGCGGCACAAAAGGGCCGGATCGAGGTGACCGAGCGCCGCTATCGGACAGGCTGCGCCAATCTGCGCAAGGCCAAGGCGGCCGGCGTGCCGTTCCTGCCCGGCACCGATAGCGGTTTTGCGATCACGCCCTATGGCGAGTGGCATGCGCGCGAGCTCGAATTATTCGTCGATGATCTCGGCTTCACCCCGGCCGCCGCGCTGCGCGCGACGACCGAGGCGGCCGCGCGATTTATGACCGGGGGCGGCGAGATCGGCATCCTCGAACCGGGCCGCGCCGCCGATTTCATCGCGATCGACGGCTCGCCGCTCGCCGATATTGGCATCCTGCAGGACCGCCGGCGGCGCCGCGCCGTCTACGTCGCCGGCAAGGAGTTCAGCGTCGCCGACCGGCCCTATGATCCGCGCCGCGTCACCGATTTCGCGCTGACCAACTGGACCGATCTCTACACCCAGGCGCGCGTCGCCGAACTGGGCGCCCGCCCGCGCCGATTGGCCGCCGAGTAGCCCGCACCGAGCGTTTCTGCGTTCCCTAACATCTCGACGCGCATGGGCAGCGTCACACGGGGGTGATCGGCGCGCCCATTGCCGCCGGTTGTCGGGGACCCGACATCAGAGGCGCGCCCGATCCTCGGGCAAGGAGTGAAACCGAGTTGGACACGCTTGCCGCCTCGCCTCGGCGCGAGCGCACGCGCGGTCGGGAACGCGTCTGGGCGCTGGCCGATTGGCTGATCCGCGAAGGCCGGTTCCTGCCGAGCAACAACGAGCTGTTCGCCGCGTTTTGCGATCACATCGCCGCCGCCGGCATCCCGCTTGACCGCGTCGCGCTGCATCTGCGCGCCCTGCATCCGCAATATCGCGGCGTAGCCCGCGTCTGGCGGCCGGGCGAGCCGCTGCGCGAGCGGTTCATGGATCACGGGATCGAGAAGACAGCGACCTATATCGAAAGCCCGGTACGCGCGGCCGCCGAGGCGCGCCAGACGCTCGAGTGGCGGCTCGACAGTAATAACCCGGTGCTGCCCTTCCCGGTGCTCGATGAGTTGCGCGACGAGGGCTACGCCCATTACGTGATCGCGCCGTTCGAGTTCGAGGGCCTGGTCAATGCGATTGCCTGGGCGACCAAGCGGCCCGGCGGCTTCAACCGCGAGGATCTGCAGTTTCTCGGCGACTTGCTCCCGTATTTGTCGGTCGTCGCGGAGACAAAGGCGCTGCACCGTTTTATCGGACACATGCTGACGACCTACATCGGCACCGAGCCCGGACGGCTGATCCTGGAAGGCCAAGTGCGGCGCGGCGACGTGACGACGATCACCGCCGCGCTGATGCTGATCGACCTGCGCGATTTCAGCCTGCTGTCGGACACGATGAACCCGCGCGCCGTAGTACGCCTGCTCAACGACTATTTCGACGACGTGATCCCGCCGGTCCGCGAGCATGGCGGCGAGGTCATGGAGATCATGGGCGACGGCGTGCTGGCGATTTTCCGGCGCGGGCCAAAGGTCAGCGCCGCAGAGGCCTCCAAGGCCGCGCTCGCCGCCGCCACCCAAGGTCTCGCCTCCATAGGCGAGCGCAACCGCCGCAACCGCAGCGAGCCAGAGTTGCGGATCGGCATCGCGCTCCATTACGGAACGGTTTCCTACGGCAATATCGGCACCGACGACCGGCTCGATTTCACGGTGATCGGGCCCGACGTCAATCTGACCAGCCGTATCGAGCGGCTATGCCGCGAGCTCGACCGGGTGCTGATCATGTCCGAGCCGTTTGTCGAGCACCTCGATCGCCCGGTCTGGGAGATCGGCGCGTTCGAACTGCGCGGCTTTTCCCGCATGCAGCGCCTCTTCGAATTGCCGCCGGACGAAATGGACGAGGGCTAAGGCAGCGCCTCCTTACTCCGCCGTTTTACGAATGACCTTACGGACCACCCATTTCGCACCTAAGGCCAATCCGAGAATGACGGCAAATTTTCCGGCAACAATGACAAGGCCCAGCAGAATGGGAGCAATCGCGACTGCCGCCATGGCGCCCAACATGGCCATAAACGCAACGATAAAGACACTCATGCGGAAAGTCGCCGGACGTCCGGTACTTAGGCGGGTTCTACAGAAAAACGTTCTATGATGTCAGTGAGAAGGGCTACCGCCTTGCGAAGGAAGCGCCGCCTATTGGGCGAAAGTTCATGACCGCGTGCTAGCTCGCGCGTATAGGCCTCACGCAACTCAAATATGTGCGACAAAATTGAGCGCCGGCACTCCTCGTACCCGCTTGCCCACCCAGAACGACGACCCTCTGATTGTCCTTCTGTCAAACCAGCAGAGTATCCCTTAGCCCATCCTTCGGCCGCTCCCATCCGACGGCCATAGTCGTATGGATCTAGCTCGACCCACGCTTCTTCCATCAAATGAGAGATCTCAGTTTGCCTTTCTCGCGCTGAATTTAGGGAGACGCGCTCTACAACGTCCTTTGTACAGCCATCTCGTAACTCGACTTGAACGTAATATTGATCGCGTGACCAAAAATGAGGATGTACTTGGGCGCACTTCACATCTACGGCCGGTACATGTGAGCCATCGGCCAGCGCGAGTACCATCATTGCGGAACGTCTCCGGGATACAAGAACCGGCGCTCTAAACTGGGGGATAGGTCAGCGCATTCAATGTTTGGTTTCGCCCGTTAACTATCTTCTTGCAGGGGCAATTCTCGCTTCAGCGCCGCGCCCTGAAGAATTTACGCAATAACGCCGCGGCGGCGCGCTCGGCGATGCCGCTATAGACCTCCGGCCGGTGATGGCAGGTCGGCTGCTCGAAGAGGCGGGGGCCATGCTCGACCCCGCCGCCCTTCGGATCATAGGCGGCGAAATAAAGCCGCCGGATATGGGCGAGCGAGATCGCCGCGGCGCACATCGCACACGGTTCAAGCGTCACATAGAGATCGCAGCCGGCCAGCCGCTTCACGCCGAGCCGCGCGGCGCCGGCGCGCAAGGCCAGCATCTCGGCATGCGCGGTCGGGTCATGATCCTGCTCGACCTGGTTGCCGAACGCCGCGACGACCGCGCCGCTCTCGTCGATCAGCGCCGCGCCGACCGGCACCTCGCCGCGCTCGGCCGCCGCCCTCGCCTGGTCGAGGGCGAGAGCCATTCCCGTCGGTACCGCGGACGACACCCCTGTTGTCATCCGTGATTGCCGGCGGGCCCGCCGCGGCCTATGTCGTGTTGTCTCATGAAAAACAGCTTGCCACAGCCGGCCCCCGGCCTCACCCACGATCGCGAGCCGCCGCAGCGCATTGCCAAGGTGCTGGCGCGCGCCGGGCTGTGCTCGCGACGCGATGCGGAGCGCTGGATCGCCGAGGGCCGGGTAACCGTCGATGGCAGGGTGTTGAAGACGCCGGCCGTGACCGTCACCACTGAGAGCCAGATCCGGGTCGACGGCAAGCCGTTGCCCGAGCCCGAACGCGCCCGGCTGTGGCGCTATCACAAACCGGTCGGCCTTGTGACCACGCATCGCGACGAGAAGGACCGCCCGACGGTTTTTGGCGCGCTGCGCTCCGGCCTGCCGCGGCTGATTTCGATCGGCCGTCTCGACCTCAATTCCGAAGGGCTGCTGCTCCTGACCAATGACGGGGGGCTCGCCCGCCGTCTCGAATTGCCGGCGACCGGCTGGGCGCGGCGCTACAAGGTCCGGGTGCATGGGTTCGTCGACTCGGCGCGGCTGGCGTCGCTGGCCCGCGGCATCACCGTTGATGGCGTCGGGTACGGGCCGATCCGCGCCCAGCTCGAACGCCAGCAGGGTTCGAATGCCTGGATCACCCTATCATTGCAGGAAGGAAAGAACCGCGAGGTGCGGCGCGTCCTCGAGCATCTCGGCTACCCGGTGACTCGCCTGATTCGCCTGGCCTATGGCCCATTCCAGCTCGGGCATCTGGCCCGCGGCGCGATCGAGGAGGTGACCGGCAAGGTGCTCCAGGAACAGCTCGGCGTCGGCGGGCAGCGGGCAAAAGCAAGGGGAAGAAATGTTCGAAAGACTGTTCCGGCTTGACGAGAACCGCACCACCGTGCGGATCGAGATCGTCGCCGGCGCGACGACCGATTTGACGATGGCCTACATCGTCTTCGTCAACCCGCTGATCCTGGCCGATGCGGGGATGGATCGCGGCGCGGTGTTCGTCGCGACCTGCCTCGCCTCTGCCTTTGCCACCCTGCTGATGGCGCTCTTCGCCAATTACCCGCTGGCGCTGGCGCCCGGCATGGGGATGAACGCCTATTTCGCCTACAGCGTCGTCAAGGGGCTGCATTACACCTGGGAGGTGGCGCTCGGCGCGGTGTTCTTCTCCGGCGTCCTGTTCCTGATCCTCAGCCTGACCCGTATCCGCTCCTGGATCGTCGATGCGATCCCGCCGTCGCAGAAGATGGCGATTTCCGCCGGGATCGGCCTGTTTCTCGGGATCATCGCGCTAAAGGAGGCCGGCATCATCGTCGCGAACCCGGACACCCTGGTTACCCTGGGCAATCTGAAGAGCCCGGCAACCCTGTTGGCTTGCGCTGGGTTCATCGTCATGGTCGCGCTCGATCGTCTGGCCGTCCCTGGCGCCATCATCATCGCCATTCTGGGCACCGCAATTGCGGGAATCCTGCTCGGGATCTCGCCCTTCGCTGGGGTCGTCGACACGCCGCCGAGCCTCGCCCCGACCTTCCTCGCCCTCGATTTGCGTGGCGCGCTCGATATCGGGATCGCCACGGTCGTCTTCGTCTTCCTGTTCGTCGACTTGTTCGACAATACCGGCACGCTGGTCGGTGTCGCGCATCGCGCCGGGCTGCTCGATCGTGACGGCAAGCTGCCCCGCATCGGCCGGGTGTTCATTGCCGATTCGATCGCCGCGATGGGCGGCGCGCTGCTCGGGACCTCGACCGTCACCAGCTATATCGAGAGCGCCGCCGGGGTGAAAGCGGCGGCCGCACCGGACTAACCGGCGTCACGGTCGCGGTGCTGTTTCTTCTTACCTTGTTCTTCGCGCCGCTCGCCGGGTCGGTGCCGGCCTATGCGACCGCGCCCGCCCTGCTGTTCGTCGCCTGCCTGATGGCGCGCGGCTTTGCCGAGCTCGATTGGGACGACGTCACCGAATACGCCCCGGCGGTGGTGACCGCGCTGGCGATGCCATTGACCTTTTCGATCGCCAACGGCATTGCCTTCGGCTTCATCGCCTATGCCGCCGTCAAGCTGCTCTCCGGGCGCTTCGCCGAGGCCGGACCGTCGATGCTGGCGCTGGCCGCCCTGTTCGTCGTCAAATATGCGTTCTTCTGACGCGAAGCCGCAGCCAAAGCAGCCCAAGCCTCGCCCGAACCCGCGAGGGCTTCGCATCGTCGGCGGCGTGCATCGCGGCCGGCGCCTGGTCGCGCCGCCCGGCGAGACGGTGCGGCCGACCAGCGACCGAGCCCGCGAGTCCTTGTTCAACATCCTGTCGCACGGTGACTTTGCCGCGAGGGGGCTGCTTTTCGCCGACCGGCCGGTGCTCGATGCCTTTGCCGGCACCGGCGCGCTCGGGCTCGAAGCGTTGTCGCGCGGCGCCAGCGCGGCCGTGTTCATCGAGAACGGACGCGAGGCGCTGACCGCGTTGCGCCAAAACATCGCTGCGCTCGGGGAGGAGGATCGCGCCCATATCGTCTCCGGAGATGCGACCCGGCCACCCCGCGCGGTACTGGTATGCAGCGTCGCGTTCATCGACCCGCCTTACCGGAGCGGGTTGGCGAGACCGGCGCTGAGCGCGCTCGCCGCAGCGGGCTGGCTGGCACCCGACGCCTTGGCGGTGGTCGAGGTCGCGGCTCGCGAGGAATTGCCGGCGCCGGCTGGGTTCGCGGTCATCGACGAGCGCATCTACGGTGCCGCACGGCTGGTCTTTTTGCGCTACAACGGCGCCGCAACCGGAGGTGAGCGATGACCGACAGCCTGCCGCAAGTGACGCTTCCGAACGGCGAGCGCGTCCCGGCCTTCGGCCAGGGCACCTGGCATATGGGAGACGACCGCCGCCGTGCCGCGGAGGAGGTCGCGGCGGTGAAGCTCGGCATCGATCTGGGCATGACATTGATCGACACCGCCGAGATGTACGGCAGCGGCGGCGCCGAGGAGATTGTGGCCGATGCCGCGCAGGGGCAGCGCGAACGGCTGTTCATCGTCAGCAAAGTCTTGCCTTACAACGCCTCGCAGAAGGGAGTTATTGAAGCCTGCGAGCGCAGCCTGCGGCGGCTCAAGACCGACCGCATCGACCTCTATCTGCTGCACTGGCGCGGTTCGATCCCCCTCGCGGAAACCCTTGCGGCCTTCACGCGCCTGCAGCGCGACGGCAAGATCCGCCATCACGGCGTCAGCAATTTCGATCTCGACGACATGCAGGAATGGGTCGCGCTGACCGGCGGCGACAGCGTCGCGGCCAATCAGATCCTTTACAATTTGTCCCGTCGCGGCCCGGAATGGGAGCTGATCCCGTGGTGCCGCGAACGGCGGATCGCGATCATGGCCTACACGCCGCTCGGGCAGGGCCGCATGCTGCAGCACAAGGCGCTGGCCGAAATCGCCGCGCGGCACGGCGCGACAGCGGCGCAGGTCGCGCTCGCCTGGCTGCTCAAGCAGGACGGCACGATGGTGATTCCGAAGGCGACCCGCCAGGAACATGTCCGCGAAAACCGCGGCGCCCTCGATCTGCGATTGACCGCCGATGATCTCGCCGCGCTCGACCGCGCCTTCCCGCCGCCCAAGGGCCCGAGCGCGTTAGGCATGTTGTAGAGCTGGATTGCTGCGAGGGCGCGCCAGGGTTGCCTTGGTGTCGATTGTCCGGCGCCGTTGTTGTGTCAGACTGGAGCGTCATTACCCGCTGGGGGCCTCATGGCCGATCTGACGATCTATCTCGGCAATAAGAACTACTCCTCCTGGTCGTTGCGCGCCTGGCTGGTGCTGAAGCGCACCACCGTCGCCTTCGACGAGGTGGTGGTGCCGCTCTTTCAGCCGACCAGCCGGGCGACGGTGCTGAAATATTCACCCTCCGGGCGGCTGCCGGCGCTGAGGCACGGTGAGCTGACGGTATGGGACAGCCTCGCGATCGGCGAATATCTCGCCGAATCCTTCCCCACCTTCGACCTGTGGCCGAAAGACCCGAAAACTCGCGCCGCCGCGCGCGCGGTCAGCGCCGAGATGCATGCGGGGTTCCAGGCGTTGCGCCAGCATCTTCCGATGAACATCCGGTCGAGCTTCCCCGGCCGCGAGATCACCGCCGAGGTGCAGGCCGACATCAACCGCATCATGTCGATCTGGCGCGATTGCCGGGCGCGTTGCGGCGAGGGGCAGGGCGATTTCCTGTTCGGCCATTTCACGGTTGCCGATGCCATGTATGCGCCGGTCGCGAGCCGCTTCCGCACCTACAAGATCGAGCTCGAACGCGAGGCCGCCGCCTATTGCGACGCGATCATGGCGATGCCGGAGATGCAGGAATGGATCACGGCCTCGCGCAATGAGCCGATGGTCGTCGAACAGTACGAGTTTTAGGGCAAGTCAGAAAACATAGTCAGGCGGCGAGCAGCCCATCCAGAATTTGCGCCAGGCGGGCGAGATCGGCTTCGCTCGACAGGCGGTGGTCGCCGTTCTTGACGAGCGTCACGATGACGTCGCGGCTCTGCAGGTGCTCGGCGACGCGCCGGCTCAGCTGCCACGGCACCGACGCATCGGCCAGCCCGTGCAACAGCCGCGCCGGCACATCAAGCGGGATCGGCCGGCGCAGCAGCAGGTGCTCGCGGCCGTCCTCGATCAGCGCGCGGGTATAGAGATACCCGGCCGGATCATAATCGGAGGGCAGCACCACCCGGCCGGTCTCTTCGATTTTGCGGTGTTGCTCCGGGGTGAGCCGCGCCGGCAGCAATTCCTCGGTGAAATCCGGCGCCGCCGCGATGCCGACGAGCGCCGCGACTCGCTGCGGCCGGGCCAGCGCGGCGAGCAACATGATCCACCCGCCCATGCTCGATCCGACGAGGATCTGCGGGCCCTCGGTCAGCGAATCGATGACCGCGATCGCATCCTCGCGCCAGCGGCCGATCGTGCCTTCGGCGAAATCGCCGCTCGATTCGCCATGTCCGAAATAGTCGAACCGCAGATAGGCGCGCCCGTGCCGGCGGCAATAATCTTCCAGAAACAACGCCTTGGTGCCGGTCATGTCGGAGCGGAAGCCGCCCAGGAAGACGATGCCGGGTGTCGCGCCCGCGAGCCGACGGTAGGCAATTGCCGCGCCGTCAGGGCGTGCTAGACTCGGGGCGTCTGAAGCTGTCGCCGATCTGGTTTCGGGCGCGGGCATTTCGAGGTATCGCGGCAACGTGTTCAGCAACGATAGCATCGCCCCGGTTTTGAAAGAAGCCGGGCCGGCAAAAACCCGCCCGCCGGCGGTATTGCAGGTCGTTCCGAGCCTGGTTACCGGCGGCGTCGAGCAGGGCACCGTCGATCTTGCCGGCGCGCTGGTTGCGGCTGGGTGGACCGCCTATGTCGCCTCGGCCGGCGGCCCAATGGAAAAGGAATTGGCGCGGGTCGGCGCGCAGCACATCACCCTGCCGCTCGCCTCGAAGAATCCCTTGGTAATCCGCCGCAACGGCAAGGCTCTCGCCGAGATTATCCGCCGCTGCGGGATCGACATCGTCCATGCGCGCAGCCGGGCTCCGGCGTGGAGTGCCTGGTCGGCGGCGCGCGCCACTGGCCGGCGGTTCATCACGACATTTCATAACGCATACGACAACGATGTGCCGCTCAAGCGCCGCTACAATTCGGTCATGGCGCGCGGCGACCGGGTGATCGCGATCTCGCAATTCGTCGGCGAGCATGTCGCGGAGATCTACGGGGTCGAGGCCGACCGGCTGCGCACAATCCCCCGCGGGGTCGATCTCGCCCGCTTCGATCCGCGCCGGGTTTGGGGTCAGCAGGTCGCCGAGCTCGCGCTGCGCTGGCGAGTCCCAGATGGATTTGCCGTTGCCATGCTGCCGGGTCGGCTGACCCGGTGGAAAGGCGGGCTCGATTTCATCGAGGCGATCTCCCGTCTTGCCCGACGCGACGTATGCGGCGTCCTGGTCGGAGGCGAGCAGCATCGCGGCTTCCGGGGCGAGCTCGAAGCGGCGATCGAACGGTTCCGGCTGGCCGACCGGTTCCGCATCATCGAAGACTGCCGCGACATGCCGACGGCGTACATGCTGGCCGATGTGGTGGTGTCCGCCTCGACCGATCCCGAGGGGTTCGGCCGGGTCATCGTCGAGGCTCAGGCGATGGGCCGTCCGGTCGTTGCCACCGATCACGGCGGGGCGCGCGAGACGATCCTGCCCGGCACCGGCTGGCTCGTGCCGCCGCGCGATCCCGCGGCGCTCGCGCTCGCGATCGACGAGGCGTTGGCGCTCGATCCGGATGCGCGCGTGGCCTTCGCCCGGCGCGCCCGGACGCAGGTCGCGTCCGGTTACACCCGCGATATCATGTGCGCGCGGACGATCGCGGTTTATGAAGAGTTGCTGTTTCCCGAACCAGCCGGGAGTAGCGCAATGCCCGAGGCGCGGGTGGCCTTGTCGGCTTGACTTTTACCTGAGGGTAC
>Ga0066709_100001118_pt1 | contig 16930 bp, 14 predicted proteins | sample GraSoiAngelo_158_FD_79665 | JGI IMG/M metagenome (GOLD analysis project Ga0066709, IMG submission 79665) | Grasslands soil microbial communities from the Angelo Coastal Reserve, California, USA - 14_1009_16_30cm | ecosystem: Environmental > Terrestrial > Soil > Grasslands | place: USA...
GCTTCGCGCAAGGCGATCGAGCGGGCCAAGGGGTTGCTGATGGAGAAGGAAGGACTTTCAGAGCAGGACGCGTTCACACGTCTTCGCAAGGCCTCGCAGGTCTCGGGCCGGCCGCTGAAGGTCGTGGCCGAGGCGGTGGTCGCGACGCTCGGCGCGGAAAACGCTTAGACCCTGTTTCCCCCATGACTTGTCGCCAGCGCCCTAGACCTTCGCCTCCTCGAACAAGCGCTCCCAGCGGGCGAGCAGCCCCTGGAGCTCGTCCCGGGCGGCGCGGTGGGCCGCCAGGATCTCAGCGTCGCCCCAGTCGTCGGCCAGGCGTTGTTCGAGTTCGGCGATCGCCTGCTCGCGTTCGGCGATATCGGCTTCGACCCGGTCGAGCTCGCTCGGCCCGTCTTGCCGCGGAGCCGGCGGCTTGGGCTTGGCCTTCGGCTTCGGCTCAGGCGTCTTGGCGGGCGCCGCGAGCTCGTCCCGCCGGCGGACGTAGTCGGCCCAGCCGCCGTCGAATGAGCGGATCGTCTCGTCCTCGATCGCGAGCGTCCGGTGCGCAACCGCGTCGAGCAGGGCGCGGTCGTGGGAGACGAGCAGCACGGTGCCGGGGAATGCCTCCAGCGCCAGCTCGAGCGCCTCGCGGCTCTCCAGGTCGAGGTGGTTCGTCGGCTCGTCGAGCAGGAGGAAGTTCGCGCCCGAGGCGACGACCAGGGCCAGCGCGAGCCGTCGGCGCTCGCCGCCGGAGAGCTTGACGACCGCCTTGTCCTGCTCCTGCCAGCCGGAGAAGAGGAAGCGGCCGAGCAGGTTCTGCGCCTGGGGGCGCTTGAGGCCCGTGGCCTTCTGCGCGCAGTCGAGCACGCTGCCGGTCTCGTCCAGCTCGACCTCGTGCTGGGAGAAATAAGCGGAGACGACGCCGTGGCCGAGCCGCGCCGAGCCCGAAACCGGCTCGCGGATCGCCAGCAGGGTTTCGAGCAGCGTGGTTTTCCCGGATCCGTTCGGGCCGACGAGGGCGACGTGCTCGCCGCGCTCCAACGCGATGTCGACATCGTGCAGAAGGTGCTTCTCGCCGGCGGCGATTTCGAGGCCCTTCGTCTCGACCACGGTTCGGCCGCTTCGCGGCGGGTCGAAGAAATCGAAGCCGAGCCGTTTCTGGCGCATCGTCAGCGATTCCAGCTCGCCGCTCGCCTGCTGTCGCTCGCGCTCGAGGCGCCCGATCTGGGTCAGCTTCGCCTGCGCCTGTTTGGCCTTGTCCTTCTTGTAGCGGAAGCGTTCGACGAAGCGCTCCAGCCGTGCGATGTCGACGCCGAGGCGATCGGCCGTCCTTCCTGCAGCCGAGGCGCGGGCGGCCTTCTCGATCCGCCAGGCGTGCCACGGACCGGAAAAGGAGATCGAGCGGCCGCCGGCGAGCTCGAGTACGCCGTTCGTAACCGCCTCCAGGAACCAGCGATCATGCGCGACCAGGATGATTCCCGCGTCGAGCGACTGCAGTTCCTGCTCGAGCCACTCGAGGCTGGCGACGTCGAGATGGTTCGTCGGCTCGTCGAGCAGCAGCAGATCCGGGTCGCCGCCGAGGGCGCGGGCGAGCGAGGCACGCGTGAGCTCGCCGCCGGAAAACGTCTCGAGGGGCCGGTCGAGATCCGGCTCGGCGAACCCGAGCCCACGGACGACTGAGGCGGCGCGCTCGCGCCAGGCGTAGCCGCCGGCGTGCTCGAGCCGCGCCTGCGCGTCGGAGTAGCGCCGGAGCGTCGCCTGGTCGTGCTCGCCGGCCGCCATTCTCTGCTCCAGGTCTCGAAGCTCGCGCTCGGTCGCGACGAGGTCGGCGGCGCCGGACAGCACGTACTCGCGCAGGGTCAGGCCCTTGTCGAGCGGCGGCCGCTGGTCATGGAGCGCGACGCGCGTCCCCTTGGAGAACACGAGCTCGCCGCCCTGGTAGTCGGTCTCGCCGTTGAGGATCCGCAGCAGCGTCGTCTTGCCGGCGCCGTTCGGTCCCGAGAGCGCGATCCGCTCGCGGCGCTCGACCTTGAACGAGACGCCGTCGAAGAGCTGCCAGCCGGAAAGCTCCTTGCGGAGCTGGGATGCGATGACCAGGGCCACGCCGACAGAGTAGAAGCCGCGGAGCCGGAGGACTACGAGGTTGCCCGATAAACCTCGGTTCGCTCCCAGCTGAGCTCGCCGTCGGCGGCGACGCGGGCGGTTACGAAAACGCCGGGACCGAGGGTGCGCTCGTCGAAGAGCTTGAGGCGACGTGGGCGCAGGCTGTAGAAGGCGTAGGCACTGTTGTCCTCGCGCCGATAGTCGGGAAAGCGTTTGGCGTAGGCGCGCTCCGCGGCCTCCGCCTGCTTGCCTTTCAGCTCGCGGGCCGAGCCGAACAATTGGACGCCTCGGTCCGACGTCCCCCACGTCTGGTGCGAGTCGAAGACGGCGATGGCGACGCTTCCATTGTCGCGCACGTTTCGCGAATGCTTCGCGCCCGGCTCGGAAAGCCAGATCAGCCGGAAGTCGTCAGCCCAGGCGAAGTAGGCCGTGTTGACGTGGGCCTGCCGGCCGGAAAAGCTGGCGATCGCGCACAGCGTCGATGCGTCGAGCAGCGAGCGGGCGAGCTTGGCCATGCGCGCCGGCGCCACCCGCCTCTGTGATCGCCTGATGCCCGTGTCTGCGCCTCTGCGGCTACGCCGAGACCGGCGCGCCCACAAGCTGTCGAGCTGCGTCGGCGATGTGCTCGGCGTCGATCCCCGCGGCGGCCAGGAGCTCGGCCGGCTTCCCCGAGTGCGGCATCTCCCGCACTGCAAGTTGAACGACGCGCGGGCGCTCCTCGGATTGCGCAAGCGCAGAGAGCACCGCCTCGCCCAGGCCGCCTTCCGCGAAGTGGTCCTCGACCGTGACGATCGGCGTCGCCAGCGAGTGGATCGTCTCCTCGTCTAGCGGCTTGATCGAGTAGAGGTCGATCACGCGCGCCTCGATCCCTTCCTCAGCGAGCGCGTCTGCAGCCTTGAGCGCCTCGTGCACCGTGATGCCTGCTGCCACGAGCGTGACGTCTTCGCCGTCCCGCAGCGTCCGCGAGCCGCCGATCTCGAACTCGTCGTCGGCGTCGTAGATGACAGGGGTGTTCGGCCGGAGGGTCCGCAGGTAGACGATCCCTTCGCGGTCGGCCATCTCGGGGACCAGCTTCGCGGTCTGGTTCGCGTCGCAGGGATGGAGAACGGTCGAGCCGTGCACCGCGCGCAGGGCGGCGATGTCCTCGAGGCCCATCTGGGACGGCCCGTCCTCGCCGATCGAGACGCCTGCGTGGGAGCCCGAGAGGCTGTAGTTCGCGCGGCTGATCGCCGACATGCGGACGAAGTCGTAGGCGCGCGAGATGAACGCAGCGAAGGTGGAGGCGAACGGCCGCCAGCCGGTGACCTGCATGCCCACGGCGGTGGCGACCATCTGCTGCTCGGCGATGAACATCTCGAAGTACCGCTCCGGCACAGCGTCCTTGAAGATCTCGGCGAAGGTCGAGTTCGAGACCTCCCCGTCCATGGCCACGACGTCGCCGCGCGCCTTGCCGAGCGCCGCGAGCGCCTCGCCGTAGGCCTTGCGGGTCGCCACCTCGTCGCCCAGCTCGTAGCGGGGAAGCTCGAGCTCGCCGTGCTCGATCTCGAGCGCACGGCCGCTCGTCTCCGGCTTGGCGACCTGGACGGTGATGTTCCGGACGCCGCCGAGTTCGGCGATCGCCTCCTCCGGGTCGTCGAGGGCCTTGCCGTGCCAGCCGGGCTTGTCCTCGACGGCCTTGACGCCTTTGCCCTTGATCGTGCGGGCGACGATCGCGACCGGCCGGTCGGCCGCGAGAGCCTCCGCGTAGGCGCCGTCGATCGCCTCGACGTCGTGCCCCTCGATCTCGATCGCGTGCCAGCCGAAGGCACGGGCGCGGTTGGTGTAGGAGTCGAGATCCCAACCGTGCATCGTCTCGCCACGCTGGCCGAGCCGGTTGACGTCGAGGATGGCGACGATGTTGTCGAGTTGGTAATAGGCGGCGTGCTCGAAGGCCTCCCATTGCGAGCCCTCGGCCATCTCGCTGTCGCCGAGCAGAACCCAGGTGCGCATTGCTGTCCGGTCGAGTCGCTTGCCCGCCAGCGCCATGCCGACGCCGTACGGCAGGCCTTGCCCGAGCGAGCCGGTGGCGACGTCGACCCAGGGAATCCGCGGCGTCGGGTGGCCCTCGAAGATGCTCGAAAACTGGCGGTAGGTCAGCAGCTCTTCCTCCGAGATCGCTCCGGCCGCCCGGTACATCGAGTAGAGCAGCGTCGAGGCGTGGCCCTTCGAGAAGACCAGTCGGTCGTTGGCCGGATCCTTCGGCTTGTCGAAGTCGTAACGCAGGTACTTCGCAAGCAGCACCGCCATCAGGTCGGCTGCCGACATCCCCGAGCTCGGGTGGCCGGACTTCGCCGCCGCCGCGCACCGCACGGAATCGACGCGCAGCTGTTGTCCGAGCTCACGCCAGAGTTCCGGACCCTCCATCCCGGGTAACGTAACGGTTCTGATGAGGGTTGCAGTCGCGTTCGACCATCGCGGCGTGCGCCTGCGCGACACGGTGCTCACCGAGCTCGACGCGCTCGGGCACGAGACGCTCGATCTCGGCGTGGACACCGACGCCGTGCGGATCGATTACCCCGACAAGGCGCGAGAGCTCGGCGAGCTGCTCCAAAACGGGGACGCGGAGCGAGGGATTCTCGTCTGTGGCTCGGGGGTCGGGGCTTCCGTCGCCGTCTCCAAGCTGGATGGGATTCGCGGCGCCATGTGCCACGACGTCTACTCGGCGCACCAGGGGGTCGAACACGACGACCTCAACGTCCTCTGTCTCGGCTCGGAGGTCGTCGGCCCCGCCCTTTCGGTCGACCTGATCCGCGCCTTCCTGCACGCGCGCTTCGACGGCGGTGAGCCGTACGTAACCAGGCTCCGGAAGATTGAGGAACTCGAGCGGGGAACGATTGGAAGCTTGAAGTGAAAGTCGTTCTTGGAGTCGCCCCCGCGCGCCGGCGGGAGCCGAGGCCGCGGGTTGCTTTGCCAGGACGAAGAAGGAGGGGCTCGTGGGGGAACCACGGGTTCCCCCACGTTAAGAAGGGAACGGCAAATGTCTAAATCAAGGCTTCATCAACTCTCGGAGCTCGGCCAGAGCGTCTGGATCGACTTCCTCTCCCGTGAGCTGCTGCAGACCGGCGAGCTCGAGCGGATGATGCGCGATGACGCGGTCGTCGGCGTCACCTCGAACCCGACCATCTTCCAGAAGGCGATCTCTCAGGGCGACCTCTACGACGAGCAGATTCGCGCCTGCCTCGACGAGCTCGACGAGCCCAAGGAGATCTTCTGGCATCTGGCCGAGAAAGACGTCGGCGACGCGTGCGATCTGCTCCGTCCCGTCTGGGACGCAGGCCGCGGCAAAGACGGTTACGTCTCGATCGAGGTCGACCCGAACCTCGCCGGCGATACGGAGGCGACGATCGCCGAGGCGCGGCGGCTGCACGCGCAGATCGATAGGCCGAACCTGTACGTGAAGATTCCGGCCACCAGAGAGGGCCTGCCCGCCATCGAAGAGATGATCGCGAGCGGCAAGAACATCAACGTGACTTTGATCTTCTCGCTCGAGCGCTACGGGGAGGTCGCCGAGGCCTACATCCGCGGTCTCGAGCGGCTGGTCGAGTCGGGCGGCGACCCTTCGCAGGTCGCCTCGGTCGCCAGCTTCTTCGTCTCGCGGGTGGACACCGAGGCGGACAAGCGCCTCGAAGACCTCGGCGGCCACGACGAGCTGAAGGGAAAGCTCGCGGTCGCCAACGCAAAGCTCGCCTACCAGCGCTACAAGCAGCTCTTCTCCGGCGACCGCTGGGCACCGCTCGCGGCGAAGGGTGCGACGAAGCAGCGCTGCCTCTGGGCTTCGACCTCGACCAAGAACCCGGACTACCGGGACGTGATGTACGTCGAGGAGTTGATCGGCCCCGAGACCGTGAACACGATGCCCGAGGAAACGATCCGGGCCTTCCAGGATCACGGCGAGGTCGCGCTGACGCTCGAGAAGGGTGTCGACGAGGCGCGTCGGCTCTTCGACCAGCTTGCCGAGGCGGGCGTCGACTACGACGACGTCGTGCGCGTCCTCGAGGAGGAGGGCGTACAGAAGTTCGCCGACTCGTTCGCTGAGCTGCTCGACGGCATCAGCGCGAAGCGCGGCGAGCTCGCGGCGGCATGAGGCGTCGCTTGCGATTCCGACCTGGAGGCCGTGGCGGCTTTGCCGCTGCGGCCGTCCAAACCCGGGTGGTGACGCTACTTCGGCACCGTAGCGCGCAGGCGGTGGCGTGACCGCGACGCAGCAAACTGAGCTCCATCGGGAGGTCGCAGGCGAAGGCCTGCCGGTCGTGCTCGTGCACGCCGGCATCTGCGACAGCCGCATGTGGGATCCGCAGTGGGAGACGTTCGCGCAGGCGCACCGCGTCATCCGTTACGACATCCGCGGCTTCGGACGCTCGCCGCTCTCGCCGAGGCTGTATTCGCATCCCGCGGACTTGATCGCACTCCTCGACGAGCTCGCCCTCGGGCCCGCGACGCTGGTGGGCGCGTCGATGGGTGGCGGCATCTCTCTCCAGGTTGCGGTGGCACGGCCGGATCTCGTCTCGGCGCTCGTCCTCGTCGGCTCGGGCGTGCGCGGGCACGAGTGGTCGGACTACGTGACGGACTCGTGGACGGAGGAGGAGGCCGCGTTCGAGCGCGGTGATCTCGATGCGGCCGTCGAGGTGAATCTGAGGACCTGGGTGGATGGACCTCATCGCTCACCCGACCAGGTCGACGGAGACGTCCGCCGCAAGGTGTCCGAGATGCAGCGGCGCGCTCTCGAGCTGTACGCAGAGAGTGGCGCGGACGCGCAGGAGGAGGCGCTCGTGCTCGATATCGGCGACCGCCTCGGCGAGATCTCTGTGCCGACGCTCGTCCTGGTCGGTGAGCTCGACGTCCCGGACATGCATGCGATCGCCGATCGGCTGGACCGGGAGATCCCGGACGCTCGTCGCGCCACGATCAGCGGCGCGGCCCACGTTCCGAGCATGGAGCGGCCCGCTGAGTTCGACAGGCTCGTCCTGGGTTTCCTCGACGACCTCGAGGCCGGCTAGCCGTGTCGGTGGCCACCGAGCAGCTCGTCGAGCGGATCTGGGAGCGCGACCCGACCGTCTGGACGAGTTCGGGCGAGGAGAAATGGCTCGGCTGGCTCGACGAGCCGCAGCGGATGCGCGAGCGGATCGGCGACCTGCAGCGCTTTGTCGAGGACCTCGCTGCGCCCGGCGTGATCGACACTTTTGTCCTGCTCGGCATGGGCGGTTCGAGCCTGGCGCCGATCGTGCTCAAGCAGAGCTTCGGCGCGCGGTCGCTGCACGTCCTCGACACGACGCACCCAGCCATGATCCGCCATTCGGTCGAACTGCTCGACCTCGACCGGACGCTCTTCATCGCCTCGTCGAAGTCCGGGACGACGCTGGAGACGCGCTCTCACCTCGACTTCTTCTGGGAGCGGAACGGCGGGCGCGGGGAATTCTTCGTCGCCATCACGGACCCCGGCTCCGAGCTCGAAAGCCTTGCCCGCGAACGAGGCTTTCTCGAGGTCTTCGCAGGCGAGCCGACGATCGGCGGGCGCTACTCGGCCCTGTCGCCGTTCGGGATCGTGCCGGCGGCGCTGTTCGGACTCGACCTCGAGCGCTTGCTCGAGCGCACGGTGGAGATGGTCGAGGCTTGCCATCTCGCCCACGGCAACCCCGGCCTAGAGCTCGGACAACAGCTCGGCGAGGGCTGGCGGGCAGGGCGGGACAAGGTCTGCATCGACGAGACAGAAGGCGGCTTCGGCCTCTGGGCCGAGCAGCTGATCGCGGAGTCGACGGGCAAAGACGGCAAGGGCCTAGTGCCGGCGCCCGGCGAGTCACCCGACGGGCCTGACCGCCAGCGCGGCGAGGTGCGGCTCGAGGACCCCTACGAGCTCGGCCAGGAGTTCTTCCGCTGGGAGTTCGCGGTCGCGGTCGCCGGCTCGTACCTCGAGATCAATCCCTTCGACCAGCCGAACGTCCAGGCGGCCAAGGACAAGACGAACGAGGTGCTGGCCGCCGGCGACGTCGCGCTCGAGCCGGAGTCTTCGCCGGACGAGCTCTTCGCGCAGGCGAAGGAGGGGGACTACGTCGCGATTCAGGCCTTCATCGATCCGAGGCTGGAAGCGAAGCTGCAGCCGCTGATCGAGCGGGCCAGGCGCGAGACGGGCTGCGTCGTCACGCACGGACCCGGCCCGCGCTATCTGCATTCGACGGGCCAGCTGCACAAGGGCGGGCCGAACACGGGCCTCTTCCTGCAGGTCGTCGATGATCCCGGCGAGGAGCTGCCAATCCCGGGCAAGCCGTTCGGCTTCGCGCGGCTGATTCGCGCGCAGGCGGCAGGCGATTTCGAATCCCTCAAGGAGCGCGGCCGCCGCGTCGCGCGCATCCGACTGGAGGAGCTCTAGATGGAACTCGGAATGATCGGCCTCGGCCGCATGGGCAACGGAATGACCGAGCGCCTCCGCGAGGGCGGCCACGAGATCAAGACCTACGACCCGAAGGTCGACTCGACCGCGGGCTCGCTCGAGGAGCTGGCGCAGCAGCTCGACCAGCCCCGCGCGGTCTGGATGATGATCCCGGCCGGGAAGATCACCGAAGACACATTTCGGCAGCTGCTCGGCATCCTCGACGCGGGCGACACGATCGTCGACGGCGGCAACTCGAACTTCCACGACTCGAAGCGGCGCTATGACGAGGCCCAAAAGCAGGACATCAACTTCGTCGACGTCGGCGTGTCCGGCGGCATCTGGGGTCTCGAGGTCGGCTTCTGCCTGATGGCGGGCGGCGACGACGAGCCGGTCGGGCGGCTAGAGCCGATCCTGGAGACGCTCGCGCCCGAGGACGGCTACGCGCACGTCGGCCCGAGCGGCGCCGGCCACTTCGTGAAGATGGTCCACAACGGGATCGAGTACGGCCTGATGCAGTCGTACGCCGAAGGCTTCGAGGTGATGGAGCACTGTGAGTACGACCTCGACCTGCACGAGATCTCGGGCATCTGGCGGTACGGCTCCGTCGTCCGGAGCTGGCTCCTCGAGCTGCTCCATGCGGCGTTCGAGCAGCACGGCAGCGAGCTCGACGACATCGCTCCCTACGTGGAGGACTCCGGCGAGGGCCGCTGGACGCTCGACGAGGCGATCAAGCTGAACGTGCCGGCGCCGGTGCTCGCCGCCTCGCTGTTTGCCCGGTTCGCCTCGCGGGACGAGATCAAGTTCTCGGCCAAGGTCGCGGCGGCGCTGCGCAACCAGTTCGGCGGCCACGCGATTCGCGCCGTCGAAAAGGCGAAGGCAAGTTCCGACCCGCGGTAGTGCACTAATGGCGCTCGCGGAGGATCAGCGGCTCGAGAATCCCCTTCTCGCGGGGCTGCCGGTGTCGCGTCGGCCCGAGCCCTGCGCGCTGGTCATCTTCGGCGCCTCGGGTGACCTGACGAAGCGCAAGCTCTTTCCGGCGCTCTACTCGCTCGCCTTCCGGCAACTGCTGCCCGAGAAGTTCGGCATCGTCGGCGTCGCGCGCAGCGAGGAGACTGACGACGAGTTCCGGGAGCGGATGAATGCGGCCGTCCAGGAGTTCGGTCGCGACGAGTTCCGCAAACACATCTGGGAAGGCCTGGCCGAAGGGATGCGCTGCGTCCGCGTCGAGGCGAACGAGGACGCGGGGTTGGACCGGGTTGCCGAGACCCTGACCGAGCTCGATCGAAGTCGCGGCACCGCCGGCAACCGCGTGTACTACTTGGCTGTTCCTCCGGACGCGTTCGAGACGATTGTCGGCGGGGTCGGCAAGCGGCGCTCGGCGGAGGGCTGGACGCGCTTGATCGTCGAAAAGCCGTTCGGCCACGACCTCGCCTCGGCTCTGGAGCTGAACGACCTCGTCCACCGGTACTTCGAGGAGAACGAGATCTACCGGATCGACCACTACCTGGGCAAAGAGACGGTCCAGAACATGCTGGCGCTGCGGTTCGCGAACGGGATCTTCGAGCCGATCTGGAACCGCCAGTTCATCGACCACGTCCAGATCACAGTCGCCGAGTCGATCGGAATCGAGGCACGGGCCGCCTACTACGAGAAGGCCGGTGCGATCCGCGACATCTTCCAGAACCACCTGCTCCAGCTCGTCGCCCTGACGGCGATGGAGCCGCCGATCGACTTCACCTCCGACTCGGTGCGGAACGAGAAGGTGAAGGTGCTGAAGTCGATGCACACCCCCGGCCCGAAGAACGTCGTGCGCGGGCAGTACGGCCGCGGCTACGTCGAGGGCGAGGAGGTTCCCGGCTACCGCGAGGAACCCGGGGTCGATCCGAACTCGCTGACCGATACGTTCGTCGCCGCGAAGCTCTTCGTCGACAACTGGCGATGGGCGGACACGCCGTACTACGTTCGCGCCGGCAAACGGTTGGCGCGACGAGAGACGACGATTGCGATTCAGTTCAAGCGGGCACCGCATCCGCCGTTCGAGGAGCTCGCCGCTGAGGGGCTGAGGCCGAATGTGCTCCTGATCAACATCCAGCCGGACGAAGGCGTCTCCCTGGCGATCGGCGCGAAGGTGCCGGGCCAGGGCCTGCAGATCCGCACCGTCCACATGGACTTCCTCTACGGCGGCGCCTTCAGGACCGACATGCCCGAGGCCTACGAGCGCCTGGTGCTCGACTGCATGCGTGGCGACTCGACTCTCTTCACGCGCGAGGACGAAGTGACCGAGCAGTGGCAGCTCGTCGACGCGATCGTCGCCGCCTGGCGGCGAGACCGGCCCTCCTTTCCGAATTACCCCGCCGGGGCATGGGGCCCTCCCAGCTCCGACGACCTGTTGCAGCGGGACGGAAGAACGTGGCGTCGGCATTGAGACCTCAGACGGACTCGGTTGACGGTTTCAGACGGATGCGCGGGCGAAGCCCACGCATCCTGAAGCCGGCACCGCGAGCGGAGCCTCAGTGGCGTCGGCATTGACACCTCAGACGGACTCGGTTGACGGTTTCATCCTGAAGCCGGCACCGCAAGCGGAGCCTCAGTGGCGCCGACGCTGACATCAGTTTCGGAGATCGAGCGCAAGCTCGCTTCGCTGCGGCTGGACGAAGACCGCGCCGCGCGGTTGCGCACGAGCGTGATGACGCACATCGCCTGGGTGCCGGAGGAGTGGGTCGAGGCGGCGGAGGACGTTCTCGCCGGTCTCGCCGAGCGGCACCCTTCGCGGACGATCGTGCTCTTCCCGCAGTCGGGCAAGGGGGGCCTCGAAGGAGAGGTATCGGTCGAATCGTTCGGAGCCGGCGAGAATCGATCGGTCTGTACCGACACGATCCGGATTCACCTCCACGGGACGAGCGCCGAGCATCCGGGCAGCGTCGTCGAGCCGCTCTTGATCACCGACCTGCCGGTCTTCCTGCGCTGGCGGGGCGTGCCGGCGTTCGGCGACTCTGCCTTCGAGGAGCTCGTCGACGTCGTCGACCGGCTGATCGTCGATTCCACCGAGTGGCCCGATCTGCCGAGGCCGTATGCCGAGCTCGCGCAGGTGTTCGACCGCGTGGCCGTCTCCGACATCGCCTGGGCGCGGACCAGCCGGTGGCGGTCGATGCTGGCCTCGCTCTGGCCGGCAATCGCCAGGGTGGAGCGAATCAAGGTCACCGGCACCGAAGCGCAGGCGCAGCTGCTCGCGGGCTGGCTTCGCTCGCGCCTGGGACGCGCGATCCGTCTTGAGCACGAGCCTTCAAACAAGCTCGCCGGCGTCGAGCTCGACGGCGAGCCGGCGCCGTTCCCCCCCGGCGATCCGCCGCTGCCCGCGGATCTGCTCTCAGACGAGCTCGACAAGCTTTCCCGTGACCCGGTCTACGAGGCCGCGGTCTCCGCCGCTGTGACGTAGGCGCGGAGCGGCGGCGTATAGAGGTCGTGAACGCGGAGCCGGCTCCCACCCTCGCCGCCATCGCCGAGCGACACCTCGACGAGGTGCTTGCCTACCTCGTGTACCTGACCGCCGACCACACCCTCGCCGAAGACCTGACGGTCGAGACCTTCGAGCGCGCGCTGCGGCGCTGGCGCCGTTTCGACCCTCGCCGCGGCGGCGCGCGCACCTGGCTCTGCCAGCTCGCCCGCTCGGCGGCGCTCGACCACTTTCGCGCGGAGTCCAGGCGCCTGCGCCGCGAGGAGCGCTACGCGGTCCGCGAGCTCCGCGAGGTGCCTGCTCCGAGCTTCGGCGAAGACCTCTCTCCCGAGCTCGAGCACGCGCTCGCAGAACTGTCCCGGGCAGAACGCGAAGTCGTCGCGCTGCGGGTCGTGCTCGAGCTCGACGGAGAGACGGCCGCCCGTGTCCTTGGAATCAGTCCGAGCGCGTGCTCGACCCGCTTGAGCCGCGCGCTCCAGAAGCTGGAAGGGATGGTGAGCGCCGATGCTGTCGCCTGAGCTCGCTACCGAACTGCGCGCAGCGCGGCCGACCGCCTCGGCTGGACTGCGCGAGCGCGTGCTGGAGATCGCGGCCCGAGAGCAACCGCCTCGGCCGCGGCGGTTCCCATTGCCGCCGCTGCGGCGGGTGGCGCTGGTCGTGGCTCCCGCGGCGCTCGCGCTCGCGATCGGAGGCGCCTTGGTTCACGGGCTCACGCACTCAGGCCAGAATCGCGCCGTCTCCGAAGGAGCCGGTCGGGTTCGTCCTCTTCCTCATCTACAGCCGAAGAAGGTCGAACTTGCGCCCGGTCCTGGACCGGAGTCCGACACCCTTCGAGCAGCCGTTCCGAACACAGCAGGCCGGCTGCAGCAATACGGCGCCTACCTGCGCCTGCAGGTGAAGGACCTCGGTGCGCTCTCGGACGCGACGAAGCGCGCGATGCGGTTTGCCCGGCTCGTCGGCGGCTACGTCGCCTATGTCCGCTACACCACGCCCGCTCAGGGCCGCGGCTCGGCCTCGTTGATCGTCCGCGTGCCGGTCGACCGCGTCCAGGACACGATCGAGGAATACTCGGGCCTGGGCACGATCCTCTCGCAGAAGGTCACCGTGCTCGACGTGACGAAGGCCGTTGAAGAGGAGGCGCGGGAGATCGCGCGGCTGAAGGCTCAGATCGCACGGATCGAGGCCGGTGGCGTCACTGCGGACGAGGAGTACCGGCTGGCCGCCCTGAAGGCGCGGCTCGACGAGCTGACGAAGCGCAAGACCGCGACGGTTCGCCGCGCCCAGCTCGCGCGCGTCGCGTTGGAGCTGACGACGAAGCCGAAAAAGGCTGCAGCTTCGGCCGGTCGCTTCGACCGGACAATGAGCGACGCCGGCGGCGTCCTCCTGCGCGAGGGCGAGATCCTGCTTTACGCGCTGATCGTCGCCGGCCCGCTGCTTCTGCTCGGCGCCGCCTTCATCGCCGCCGGGCGGCTACGCGACCGGCGCCTGTTCGAACGTAGCTGAGCTCGCACGCGCTCCTAGAACGCGATCCAACCGGGCAGCTTCCCTCTCGGGCCCACGGCGGCGTAGCCGACCTGATAGGTGACGCCGTTCAGATGGCCACTCGTCACGATCAGAACGATCCGCTTGCGCTCGCTCGCGCTGCGGAAGAGGGTGGAGAGAATCACTCCTGGCCCCGGCCGAACCCGCTTGCCTACGACTCGTCGGCCTTTCGGCCCGCCGACCAGGAGCGTGACCTGCGGGCTCGGGCCATTTCTGTCGGGTACCACGATCACCACGCCGCGAGAGTTGCGCGGAACATGTACTGGCACGTATTGGGTGGAGAGCCCGTAGATGCCCCTTACCGACGTTGCGCGCGGGGTCGTGGACGATCTGAGCGAGTAGGTGCCGCCGAGCGGCAGCCCCCGTCGGTACAGGTTGAGTGAGAACGCTGCGAAGACGTCATTGAGCGTGCCCACGCGACTGTTTCTGAGCGCGCGGTCGAGCTGCGCCACGCCGACGCGGGCGGACTTTCCTTGCTGGTCGGCTGCCTCGAGCAATGCGAAGTAGCGAGGCAGAACACCCGGTTTCAGGCGGGCCAGGTACTGCCACCACCAGGCGCTGCCGTAGCAGTGTGCGCAGCCGAATCTCTCGTCGTAAAGCGGAAGCCATGGCTGGAACAGCCATGCATCGAGGTAGTTCTCCACCGTGAGGTCTTCTACCTTCGGGAAGACGAGCATCGAGAGGGCGGTCGCGCTGCCCTCGGCCGCCCAGACCGGCAGTCTGCCGCTCTTCACGTACGAAAACTGGATCACGTGGAAGAGCTCGTGCGCAACCGTGATCTGGAGGCTCCCGAACGTCTTCTGCCTCGCATCGAGCCGGGGAGCCACGAGCACGAACGTGCCCCCCTCGGCGGTCTCCGGGAACGTCAATCCGAAGATGCCGGCAGGCAGGTTGTCGATGTAGATGTCAGGCCTCGAATCTGGTCCAGCGGCGTCGGGGAAAGGCAGCCTGAATCCGTGACGCTCGTAGTAGAGGAGGGCTGTGTCGGCGGCCGAGCTCACCTGCTCCACGTAGTCGGGGTAGCCGTTGCCGTCGTCGTCGTTGAGCGGGGGCGCGGCGACGCCGGTCGAGACGTAATGGACGACGGCGCGAGCGCCGACATACGGCGCTGCCTCCGGTGCTGTATACGCGTATTCGCCCCCGGTCGTCGGCCGAGTGCCCGTCGCCGGATCCGCCGCCAGGGCGGAATGGGCTCCCGTAGCGAGCGTGAGCCCTCCGGCGACCGCGAAGACGAGGAAACGGGCCACCACAGACATGCGTTGAGAGTTGTCGGCACGCCCGGGTCGCGGTGGCCTCCCTCGAACGAGTGAGCCCGGGTGAGCCTAACCCGCCTGGAGCGCCCGCTCCAGAGCGGCAGCGGCCGCAAGAACCAGTGCATCGTGCCCCGGCGGGGCCGCGAGCTGGACCGATGCCGGCAGGCCGTCTTCGGCCGAGCCGCAGGGCAGCGCCAGCGCGGGCCAACCCGCCAGGTTGAACAGAGCGGTCAGCTTCGTCAGCACGGTGCGCGAGCCCTGGCCGTAGGGCGGCGCCACGCAGGGGAGCGTCGGCGTCAACAGCAGGTCGAATCCGTCGAGCGCCTCGGAGACCTCGTCGCGGAGATCCTCTCGCAGGCGCCAGGCGGCCTCGACCTCCGAGTGTGTCAACTCGAAGGCCTCTTCGAGCGACCGGCGCACGTCGTCGCCGTAGTCCTCGGCGCGTTCGGGATAAAGGCCTGCGTGCGACTCGACAGCCTCGCGCCGGAAGGCCGCGCCCCACCGCTCGCGGTCGGGCACGCTAAGTGTGAGCTCCTGCAGATCCGCGAATTTCGAGGCCGCGCCTTCGACGCGGGCGCGGACGAGCGGATCGGCCTCGTCGAGCCAGGCGACGGCGACGCGCAGGTCCGAGAGTGCGACCTCCGCCGGCTCGAAGCCCGGAACGAGTGCGTCCATCATCCGCACGCATTCCGCGACGTCTCTCGCCATCGGTCCCGCATGGTCAAAGCTCGGCGCCAAGGGGAAGCAGCCGTCGATCGGAACGAGCCCGAAGCTCGGCTTGAAGCCGACGACGCCGCAGCAGGCGGCCGGAATCCGGATCGACCCGGCGGAATCGGAGCCGAGCGCCGCGTCGGCCAGGCCGGCGGTGAGGGCCGCAGCGGAACCGCCGCTCGAGCCGCCCGCGGTCCGGCCTGGCGCGCGCGGGTTCGGCACGGCGCCGTAGTGCGGGTTCTCCGACGTGACCCCGTAGGCGAACTCGTGCAAGTTGGCCTTGCCGACGTTGACATAACCGGCCGCCTCGAGCAGGCGCACCGCTTCAGCCGTCCGCGCCGGGACGTGGTCGGCGAAGATCGCCGACCCGTAGGTCGTCCGCATGCCGGCGGTGTCGAAGAGATCCTTTACGGCCAGCCGCCGGCCCGATGGCGGCGATTCCACCGTGGTGATGAAGACCGAGTCAGTCGAGGGCGAGATAGACGTAGGCGACGAGGATGGTCGCGCCGAAGAGAAGCAGGACGAAGCCGAACAGCGCCAAGCCGAAGATCATGTTCTTGCGCGCGAGCGCGGCTTCGGGATCGGCAGGCTCGTGCAACGTCTGCGGCATCGCCGGCTCGGGGAGGCGCTCGCTCACAGCGCGGCGTCCACGGCCATGGCGGCGAAGAGCAGCGCCAGGTAGAGGAGCGAGAAGTGGAAGAGCAGCGCGGCCCGGCGCGGCGTCGGCTCGCGGCGCAGGCCGAGCGCGAGCACGAAGAAGACCGCGCCGAGGGCGAGCGCGGCGACGAGGTAGGGCAGCCCCAGCGTCCCCCAAAGGAAAGGCGAGGCGGTCACCGCCACGAGCACCCCGCTGTAGAGGGCGATTTGCTTCGTCGTCTCCCGCTCTCCGCGTACGACCGGCAGCATCGGCACGCCGGCAGCTTCGTAGTCCTCCCGGATCAGCAGCGCCAGCGCCCAGAAGTGGGGCGGCGTCCAGAAGAAGACGATCGCGAAGAGCAGTAGCGCCGGCAGCGTCACGTCCCCGGTGGCGGCCGCCCAGCCGACGAGTGGAGGCACGGCGCCCGCCGCCCCGCCGATGACGATGTTCTGGGGCGTCGAGCGCTTCAGCCAACGCGTGTAGACGAAGACGTAGAACAGGTTGCCGGCGAGTGCGAGCACGGCGGTCAGCACGTTGACGAGGCTGGCGAGCAGGACGAACGAGAGCGCCGAGAGGGCGAGCCCGAACTCGAGCGCCCGGGTCGGTGCGACCCGCTCGGCTGCGACCGGCCGCCGGTCGGTGCGGCGCATGTGGCTGTCGAGGTCGCGGTCGAGAACGTGGTTCAGCGCGCTCGCGCCGCCACAGGCGAGCGCGAGGCCGACCATCGTCTCGGCGAAGAGCCCGGCCGAGGGGAAGCCGCGGGCTCCCACGATCATTCCGCAGGCCCCCGTCAGCAGGAGCAGGCTCATGATCCGCGGCTTGGTCAGCGTCACGTAGTCGCCCCA
>Ga0066709_100001120_pt1 | contig 16929 bp, 16 predicted proteins | sample GraSoiAngelo_158_FD_79665 | JGI IMG/M metagenome (GOLD analysis project Ga0066709, IMG submission 79665) | Grasslands soil microbial communities from the Angelo Coastal Reserve, California, USA - 14_1009_16_30cm | ecosystem: Environmental > Terrestrial > Soil > Grasslands | place: USA...
GATGCGCAAGAGGTGGCAGGAATAGGTCCTCACACGCATAGCGGGCTGTTCTTCAAGAAGATTGGGAACCCTGAGGAGATGACGGCGGGACGGAGGCTCTCTCAAACCCTGTCCGCCTGCTCCGTATGAGAGGATAGAAGACCAGTATCCCTCCACACCTCCCACGCTTTCGTACTCTCCCCTCCTCAGTCTCGTTGCCGGGATGTTGACCTCAGCAAGCGTTTGATCGTCCAGATGGCCACGCTGTGCGCACTGAGCTGAGGATTCCGTCCTCGTTCTAAGACGCAGGAGCCGACGGGGATCGGCTCCTGCCTGCCATCCCACACGGCAATGGCTATCATTCTGTACCCTCTGCCAGGGTCGTACTCCTCCATCGTCCTCCGAAGCGGCCCCGGCAACTGAGTTCGGGATCAGCGCAGCGGCTTCACTGCCGTCAAAAACTCAATCACCGCTTGGCTGAAGGCGTCATTGCGGTCACCAGCAACCATATGCCCCGCGCCCGCGACATCGACGTATTTGGCGTGCGGCACGGCGGCGAGAAATTCTTTGGTTGTGTTCTCACTCACCACGTCGCTGATACCGCCGCGCACCAGCATGGTGGGGACACGCAGGGAGCGTGCCGCGGCTAGTAAGCGTTCGGGATCCCGTTGGCGCGCGAAGCGCTCGGGACTAATAAGGTGCGGGTCCCAATGCCAGTGGTACCGGCCGTCGGCCCCGAGCCGCAAGTTTTTCTGCAGCCCGCTGAGGTCCTGGGGTCTGGGCCGGTGGGGAATATACTCGGCAATGGTGTCCGCCACTTCTTCCAGACTGGCAAATCCTTCCGGCCGAGCGGTCATGAAGGCACGAATGCGATCGACGCCTTTCTGTTCCACCCGTGGGGTAATATCGACTAAGACCACTGCTGTACTCACGGGCTGCGGCGCTTCTCCCGCGGTTAGCAAGGCGGTCATGCCGCCCAGCGAAGCGCCAACCAGGACCGGGCGTTGCGTGAAGTGGGGCAAGACGTGGTGCAGATCGGCCACGAAGACGTCGATCTGATAGTTGCCGTCCGGTGACCACCCGCTGTCGCCATGGCCACGCAAATCTAGAGCCACCGCGTACCAGCCTTGTTCGGCGAGGGCACGGGCCGTGCCTCCCCAGGCATGGCGGGTTTGCCCGCCGCCATGTAACAGCAGGACCGGGGCCGCGTCGCTGGCGCCCCAGGCATCCCCTACGAGTTGTACCCCATCGTTCACGTGATAGCTCACCCGCTGGGGGTTGAGCTTCAGGTCGCCTTTGCTCATGTTTTGTCCTCCTCTGGTCTTTCCGCCTCTAGAGCCTGTGTCGGCTACCAGGGCAAAACAGCCCAGCTTTTTTGCGAGCGAGTGTGAGGAGATCGGATTGCTGAAAAAGCCGATCGTCATACGAGCTTTGACCGAGTGAAGCGGGACGCTTCTAGAGTAGATAATACGTCCCCTCAAACCACAACAAGTTCCGATGCGTGAAGTAGTTGAGCAGCGTCCAGGAGTTGTCCATCCGGCTACCCGGGAACCAACTGATGCCCATTGACAGATCGATCGGCAAACTCCAAAAGTTGCGCCACCACCACTGCCCGTAGAGCAGCCACTGTTGTCCTCTGGGTTCGCATGCCATGGCCAGCCGCTGCTCGAGTTTACTATGGAAGTAGCCTTGTCCGATCAAGCTTACGGTGAAGAAGTGATTCCAGTGGTTGGTGCGACAGCCAGGAATGGCCGGCCGTGTCGGAGGACCATCTGACGGCGCACTCGGGCCGATGCCTTCGGCGAAGTTCCAGTTGCACATATTGTTGGAGAGGCCTTCGAAGTTATATTGCATGAGCCACTGGAAGCTGAGGAACGATTGTTGGGTGCCAATCTGTCCGGGCAGATTGCGCATCCAGCCTAAACCGTGGTAGCTGGCCAGAGACTGGGCCAGATCAAATCCCACCATACTGCGCCACACGGGGGTAGTCAATAAAATGTGACCACCCCGGCGGACGTACCCCGCAGGCAAGTTGGCGAGAAAGGGAAAGGCCTGACCGTACCCGACGGCCCGCTTGTCCAAGCCCTCCTTAGTGCTGAGACTTTCCTCTAAGCGGAAGACTGCGCCAGTGTAGTCGAAGTCGTTGTAGGTCGCGGTCAAGCCGATGATGTGCGACCACATGTATTTGTGATTGAAACCGTTGGTACAAAAGGTGAGCGGAGCGCGGGCAGCCTGCTTCTGTTTAGCAGTAGGCAGCGGGTTGCCTTGCGCGTCTAAACGCCGCTGCGGCCAATCATACCCGCCCAGGTCTGCGCCGGAGAGCATGATCAACGTATGCCCGTTGGTGCGGTCATTAGCCGCCACGCCTTGCTTACCGCTCGGTGAGAGACAGCGGAGCAGCCCTTCCTGAAACGTCCCCGCCGCCCCCGGAATGCCATCCCCATACGTCAGGGCTGGGCCGCTGGGGTTTGTGTCAGCGAAAGTGTTGGGCAGGAAGAGGTAGTTGAGGGTGAAATCCACGCCAAAGCCGGTCTTGGCCAGCATGCGGATGCCCCCGGCACTCCACTTGCTCGGGTCGGTACCGCGGGTATGGTGGTGCATATCTCCCTTGGGCAGGTTGACGATGAGGCTAGCACGGTCACCCGGGACATCCGGTGCGCACCGCTGGGTGAGACAAACATAATCGACCGAATTAATGCGGGAATTATTGCCAACACGCGTCAGCGACCAGGGATTGTCAGTGCGTCGATTCCCTAACCAGAACGGCCGGTAGGGCAGAAACTTCCTGGCGTGGGCACAGTTTTCAGGACTGTAATCAAGGAGTTGTCCAGTGGACCCCAGACAGCCCCGCTCCTGGAACTGAATGCGATAGAGCCCTTCATCGAGCAGGTTGGTGACGACGCTACGGAAGCGCGGTGTGTACCAGGGCTCGAAGGCTACGTCCGACAGCGGACCAACGTTGCCGAGACTGTAGAGAAACTTGACGGCGAGGATCGGCAGGCGATACTCGTCAAACTTTTCTCCGATAGAAAAGTTCTGATCGCTACGCAAAGGGTTAATGATATCGAGGGAGCGGTAGAGGTCGGACTCGCCCCAGACAATCTGCTGGTATCCGATGCGCGTGGAGAGCTGACCAGGGCCGACTTGCCCGTGCGTCAGGTCGAGGTACAGATCGCGAAATCCTTTCTCTGGGGCGAAGAAGTCCGAGCGGTGGTTAGCGTCGTAGAGATGGCGGTAGTGCTCACGGAGGTAATAGACCGGATCGACCCGGGCGCGAAAGCGGGCGCTCAACGAGGCGCTGTCCACCAAGGGGAGAGGAATCTCCCCGAGTTTCAGGCGCCCATTTTCCACCATATTTTCGTAGGTCAGCCAGACAAAGGCTTCATTGCGCCACTGCACCCAGTCGAAGTGCTCTTTGCCGTCGGTTTGGAAGGTAGTGCGCATGCGATACCAGGCCTGCACTTCAATGTCCTGGCCGAAGCGAGTGGATGCCCAAGTTGCAGTGCCAGAGATGAAGACAGTGACGATTCCTAGGAGCAAAGCTCCGGTAAAGATAGCCTTCGTGCTCGTGTTGACCGTGTTTCCGTGCATACAAGCTCCGAAGATGCAGAGTACCAAACTGTTCCTCCGCACTAGTTTGTGGACCTGCAAAGACACGAGGGGCGGAGAGGCTTTCCTTCCAGTAGTAAGACTGCAGCCGTCCCACCCGGATTTCTTTTGCTCAAAGGCATAAGGGTCGTGACCTGCTAGTACAGCAGATACTGCAGCTCCACCCAGACATTGTCTTTATTATTGGAGAATCCAAGCCCCCGATTGCCACGTCCATCCAAATAGTTATAGCGAACGCTCGCCCGGAACGGGTCCCAAAAGGTCCAGTCCACACCCGGTTGAACGAGCCACGACCCCGACCAGTCATAGAAGAAGGTAAAGCTTGGTCGCAGGTTGCCGCCCAGGTACTGCGTGTTCACCGTCAAGGTCGTCAACCAATCCTGTCCCGGAAATTCCCAGAGCGAACAGCCCGCACGGCTGCCCGTGCCTAGCTGACAGGTGGCTGCTGCCGCCGCGTTGGTGACGAGCTTCTGCAACGCGCGCTTGCGTCCGGCAATCACATCCTTGTCGTTCAACACGCTTGGTGGCCGGCCCGGATCGAAGGTCGTATGCTGTCCGTTGCGGTTGGTAAAGAACTGCTGCGCCGAGAGAGTAAAGGAGTTGTTGGGGTTCAGCCAATTGATCCACTGATTATGATCGAGGCCAATATTCCACAACAACCAGTCGCGCTTGGCATATTTCACGGTACGCCGTCCTGCCTGGAACACCAGCGGTCCCCCCGGCTGAAATGCCCCGGCCGACTGCGGCGCATGCAAGGCCCCACCCAAAAACCGGTCAAACGCCACCGTGCTATCCCCATGTGTGTACCCACGCATAGTCGGATAGTTTTGGAAGAAGGCCACCTCCGAGCGAAAGGTGGTGTAGATGTAATACAGAGGGTTGTCGGAGCCGACGAACATGCCGGTCAGCGCGTTGACCGGGAAAGAGAGCGAACCGCCGGTCACCTGGATACGCTCAAATTCTCCCGTGGAGCGGACGTTGCGCTCAGCCCCGGCGAGCGCAGCGATACCACCGCGTCCCGTGGGACTCGCTCCTGACGAAATCATCCGCGCGGAGACAGGATCGTTGGGTCCCCAGGGATTCCCGTTGGGCCAGGGTCGGCCTAAGGCGTCCGTCGGCAGCCCCAAATCCCACCGCAGGTGATCCCGGGTCGGCGAAATGACGATGGCTCGTATCCCCGTTATATCTTGGTAAGTATAGTAATGAGCAATGGAGAAGGTGAAGTCGTTAATAGTGCCGACAATCCTGGCTCCTCCGCGACCATCCTCCAGACTGGCGTGCGGATGGGCGCCGCGGACCGAGCAGTCGCCCCCGTGATGCGGACCGGGGCCTGACCCATTATAGGGAAAGAGCGGGTCCCCAAAGTACGCTGGGAGCCCACGCTGCGCCATGAAATCGCCTCCGCATGGCGTGCGTCCGTACATAATCGGCGTGTTGCCGCTCTGAATAGAGTTCCAGTAATTGACGGAACTCGTGGGAAACGATCCACCGATATTGGTCTTGTTATCGATCGAGTAGAATCCCTCCAGAGCTAGGTCCTGCACGAATCCCACCGTGCCAAAGCTCCATTGCGCCCGGAGCATGTTGAGCGGAATCCGCCGCTCATCCAACGAAGCTAAGAACCCGCCAAAGCCGTTATCCAGCGGGTTGATCTGATCCAAGAGCCGAAACCCATCGGTCTCACCCCACGACAGGTTCTGCCGGCCGACGCGCAGAAACAGTGGCCCTTTGGTGATGTTAAAATACCACTCAAACAGCCGCACCCGCGCCCCCCGCAAATCGCGCAGCCACCGCCGGTTTGACAGCGAGATGGTATCCGCGGGATAGTCCTGCGCACCTCCTTTTGCGGCCGGGGTAAAATACAAGCCGTCAAACGGTACTGCGGTGCGCGCATCATCGAAGTAGGGCTGATGGAGCCGTGTGCCCCTCATCATGCGTCGCATGCTGTTCGGGCCGTAGTCCCACACCCCGTCGTATTCCGTGCGCAGATTCAGGTAGTAGTCGAACGACCCAAAGTTGAGGAATTGGAACAGCGAGCCCACCGTGGGAAAGTCGCGGGACACTCGCTTTAGGTCATGGCGCCACTCCAGCGTCAGAAAGTTGCGGTGCTGAACCAGATCCCCAGCTGAGTAGAGATGTTTCTGCGCCGCAAGCCCATCCTGGAGGGCAATCGTTGCCCGGGAGTACGCAAAGCCGGACAGGTTCATCTCGCGCCGGTCATCAAAGTAGTACCCCCACACCGGTGCGGCCAGCAGCCACAAGACTAACACTGCTGACCAACATACCCATCCCTGCTGTCCGTTCCTCCTCATCACAGGTTCTCCCTCCTTATGACGGTCGTTGGCGAGTATCGTCCTACTGGCGGGTGTGCACCTCGCTGACATCCAGGGTTGGTGGGGTAGGCGCTTGGATGACTACCGCACTCACATCCAGGATCCGCGGAGCACTGAGCAGGCCCGTTAACTCGACGTCCTTGGCCTGGGTCTCCGGCGCACTCAAGGGCTGCAGCAGCCCCTCCTCGCCGCGCAGTGAGATCTGCGGGAGCGTGACGTAATCAAACCAGCGAGGGTTACTGACCGCATGGATATCCAGCACCAGCTGCCCCTGCTGAGAGGTGACCTGATAGAGATGGTTGCTATATTTGTCGTGCTGCAGCCGACGGGCCTCCGCCAGAGTGCAGCCGGTGCAGACTACAGTGCCCCTGAGCTGGATCAGCCTCCCTGGAATGCCTGGCTGCCAGGGACTGAGGCCCATAAACCCATGGGCAGTAGCAGTGATGCTGGTTAGCATCAACGCCACTGCGAGGCCGGTGGTCGCTTTGCCGAGTGATCTCGTCATTGTATTGCTCCTTTCGGGTGGTTTCTTTCATCTTGCTCTAGAGCAAATTGGTTGCCAGCGGGATGGGCAGGACACCAAGACAAAGGAAGCGACGGAATTCTCGCGGGATTCGTGCACGACGCGTGGTGTTAAGAAAACGCCACTGTGTCTCCCTTTATCGCAGAATGCGACACCATCGATGACCGGTGGGCAAAACTCAGGAGAAAGCCCGCGTGCGGAATGCGGCAGTGTTGCATCTTGCGACATGGAGCGCGCGCCGCAGGACAGCCTGCATCCTGGCGCGCTAGAAGCCTACTGGCTTGGAGACGACTTATACGTATGATATTGAGACTGATAAGTCTTTTCGGCTCTGTCGCAAAGCTGATAGTAACACTCTGTTATCTACTGTGAGTGGGATTTTTCGTGCTCGCGCATTTCCATACATGGTATTGGTCATAAACTCTGCGAGAGCGGCAGTTTTTTAACCCCAATATTTTGTGTCAAGGAGTACAATTGGGGCGATTTCTGACACAACCGGACTGAATCGCGCATGGCCGGAGCGGCTCGATGCGGATAGATGTTCCTAGGCTGGAAGACAGTATCCCGCTTACGCTTACAGCCTTCTGTTTGAGACGCTCGACCGGTGGGGTCTTCCACGCAACTGTTGGGCCACCTTCTTGAATTCTTGTTGGACCTCTTGCAGGCTGTGCTCAACTTGCCGAAGGCTGTGTGCGACCGTCCCATTGTCCGTCTGGTTCTTGGCGGTGAACAAACCCGCTTCCAGCACTCGCGTAAACACCCGGGCAATGTCTTCCGGGCTCACCGGTTCCCCCGGCTGATACCAGCGGTAGAGCCAGCTACACATGCCCACAAATGCCTGCGTGAGGAGCCGGGGATGTTCATTGATGACCTCCCCGGACCGGATGCCCTTCTCAATCTCCTGTTCCAGCAGGCGGTCGCGCCTCCGCTGCGTCGCCACCACGAGTGCGGCCGTGTCGCTCGGGACATTCGCCTCCTCGCGAAAGAAGATCCGCGCCAATGGCAGTTTATTCGTGACGGACATAATCTGAAACAACGCCGCCTGCCGCAACTTCTCTCGGCAGGAGAGGGGCTGTGCAAAAATCTCTTCTAGCCCTTGCTGATACGTCGTGTTTACCCGCTCGAAGATGGTTTTGAGCAGCGCTTCCTTGCTTTTAAAATACGTATAAAAGGTCACCCGGGAAATGTTGACCTGCGAAACGATGTCGTCCAGGGTGGTGTTTTGGTACCCCCGCTCGCTGAAACACTGGATCGCTACCCGAATGATTTCCTCTTCCATTAGCGAACGCGTGCGTGACATCCGGCCTCCTATGTCGTTCCCGTTGCAGTGTTCCTGCTTGACAAGTGCGAGCAATTGCCATATCTTACTAAAAGTAAATTAATTTAACTCACTGTAAGAATATGCGCAAGCCCTTCAAGCAGGACTCTAGGCAGGCACCACACCCCCCGCAAGGGAGGTGCGTAACTCGTAGTGGAGACGGGCTCTCCATCTTGCAGGTGTTGGAACAACAGAGGGCGCGCCAGATGACCGAATTGGCAGCGGTGCTCGCCGAGCTGGTCGCTACGGGGTGGGTGCTGGAGCAGAAAGGAACGGACGGGCGCACTCGCTTTGGCGTGAATCCGCAGACGTTGAGTGACATTGGGGCACGCCGCAACGAGCCATTCGACCCGGTGGCGGATATTAGCTCGTCGCTCGGCGCATGCCCCGTCGCTGCAAGGGCGGCCGGCGATGACGCCCCACTGTTGCTGTCTGGCGCCGGTGGCGCCGACCCGGATCACGCCTCGACAGGTGACCTCACTGACCTGTTCAACACGATCGCGCGGAGGTAGCTCGACGCCTGTGTGGATGAGGTGGAGAACACCCTGAACGTCTGGGAGCAGGTTATTTATGATCGCGTGGTATTGGATTCTCGACATCATCGTGGGGAGAGATCTCAAGGCAATAGGCCTCTTCCTTATGACATTGCTCGTGGTAGCGGCATTGCTGGGCTGGTATGTCATGGCGCGATAACGCCATCGCATTTCTCGCGCGTCTACACAAGCTGGAGGTTGATAGTAACACAATGTTATCCACAATTCGTGGTATTTTTCATGCTCGAACACTTCAATAATGGTATGGTTTGTAAACTTTGCGACAGAGCCGTCTTTTCTGGAGGAACCGTATGATGCAGCAGGAAACATACGATAGTGGCCCGAACCAGGCCCTCACGAGGTATGAGCCGTCCGCTGGGGGCGTCCCAACCCGTCAGGACATGCACGCCGTGACGGCGGCCTGGGAGGCGCTGATGGCCGGCGAGGAGCGGGGGTTGGAGCATGTGCGACCCAGCATCCGCGCCTCGTGGGCGCGCAGCCAGCGGCTGGGCGTGAACCCGTACTTGCCGCGCGTGCCCGTGGTGTTATCCGCCGCAGAGCTGGAAGCGGAGCAGGAGCGGTCCTGCCTCCTGGCGGTGGCACAGCCACTCATCGAGTCCGCCGTGACGATGCTGCGTGACGACCCGTGGATGCTCACGATCAGTGATCGTAGCGGCCACATCTTGCACACTAATGGCCACCCGCGGATCCTGGAGTGGGCGGGGGAGCTGAACGCCGTGCCCGGCGGGAGCATGGCCGAGGAGCACATCGGCACGGGGGCGGCCAATGCGGTGTTAGCGTCAGGCGGTGCCGAGTATGTGCTGTGGAGCGAACATTACTGCCAAGTGCTGCATGACTGGGCGTGTCTGGGCGTGCCCGTCCGTTACCCTTCCACCCGTGAGCTGATGGGCGTCCTTGTCGCCGGTGGGGACGAGCTGACACCACTGCTGACGGTGAAGATACTCGGGCGCCTCGCCGCGCGGCTCGAGCAACTCCTCGCGCACGAAGAGCTTGTGCGGCGGGTGGCGCTCCTCGACACCCACCAACGGTTCCTGCTCGACCACCCCCAGGACGCTGTGCTGGCGTTGGACGGGCGCGGGCAGGTGTGGGGCGTGTCGCCCGCCGTCGCGCAGTTTCTGCCCGCGCCCCAACATCTGTTCGCGCACTCGCTGCTGCGCGTCCCCGGTCTGCAGGTGGAAGGGCTGCGTGCGTGCACGCAGCCCCCCGATGGCCGCCCGTACGAGATAGCGGTGCATACTCAGGAGCGGGGGCTCACCCTGCGCGCGACCGCCCTGCCGGTGAATAGCGAGCAGCATGTGGTCGGGAGCTTGGTCGTCCTCCGCCCACCCACGGCGGCGCGGCCACAGCGGGGGACGAGCACGCCGCAGTGGCGAGCGCGGTACACGTTTGCGGATCTGCGTGGAGCGGCCCCGGCCTTCCAACACAGTGTGACCTTGGCGCGGCGGGCAGCGGAGACGACCTTTCCGGTCCTCCTCCTCGGCGAGTCGGGCACCGGGAAGGAAGTACTGGCGCAGGCGATCCATACCGCCAGTCCGCGCGGCCAGGGACCGTTTGTGGCGGTGAACTGTGGGGCGGGCAGTGATGAGTTGCTCAGCGCCGAGCTCTTCGGCTACGCGGCCGGGGCCTTTACTGGGGCCGTGAAGGGTGGGCGCAAAGGCAAGGTGGAGCTCGCCCACGGCGGCACCCTCTTTCTGGATGAAGTGGAGGCGATGTCGGCCAAGATGCAAGTGAGTCTGTTACGGGTCCTGGAAGAGGGGCGGGTGACGCCGGTGGGGGCCGAAGCCCCGGTGGGCGTGGACGTCCGTGTCATTGCCGCCGCCAATGAGGATGTCCAGGAAGCCGTCGGGCAAAAACGCTTCCGCCTCGACCTCTATCACCGCTTGGCCGTGTTTCCGATCCTGCTGCCGCCGTTGCGGGAGCGGACCGAAGACCTGCCCGTGCTGATCCGGCATCTGCTGGATGACCTCGGATTTTCTCATGTGCAGCCCACGGCCGAAGTGGTCACCCTCCTGTGCCGCTACGCCTGGCCAGGCAATGTGCGGGAGCTCAAAAATGTCTTGCTGCGCGCTGCCCACTTGGCGCCAGGAACTGCCATAACCCCGGCCGAGTTGCCGCAGGAGATCAGCAGCGTGGTGGCACAACCGGCTTCCCCACCGCACGGCTCTTTGCGAGACACGGAGCATGAGATGATCGTCCGCGTGCTGGCCGACACGCAGGGCAACCTCACCATGGCCGCGGCCCGGTTGGGGATTCATCGTGCGACCCTGTACCGCAAGGTGAAAAAGTTTGGACTCCGCCGCGTTGGGTAATGTCCTAGTGGCGGGCACCCCTGCCACGCCTGCTGGGTCGCCACGTCGAGGCTGTGCTTATAGGGACGGCAGGGATCTCCAGCCCCACATCCGCTAGTTGTACTGGCGAACAGGGTCGCGGCAGCGGTCTGGTGCCGTGTTGAGGAGAGCGCCGCGTGAGTGACCACAGCTGAGCACAAGCCCTGAAGGGAGGATTGCTGAGGCCGCACGCTTGCACGACGACCCCGACCGCGGCCTCTCCCGCCCGTCTGTTTTGCAGGATGCTGCAGCGTCGCACGCCGCGACCTTCCGGCCAAGCGTGTGTCCTCTCGCCGTTTTTCTTCCCGCTCGCCTTCTGTCCAGTCGCATCTTGCAACCGCTCCCAAACCAGTGCGGGACTCCGCTTCCTGCGCCCGTCGCGGTTTCTGCTGAAGATTCGGGTCATGTGCCAATTCAGTTGATGCCCTAATTTTAGACAGGCACGCCGAACTCAAAGCGGTTGATAAACAGCCCAATCACAAGCTCATGCATCTGGACGGATTTGGAAAAGCAAATAGTCCTCCTCGCCAAGCGTTTGATCCGCGTGCGCAGCGTGAGATGTCTCCGCTCCAGCTGTTGCGTCCTCCGCTTGCCGACTACATGCTGGTGTGGTCCCAGATGCCTCTGATAAGCGCCCCAGCCATCGGTGTAAAAGCGGCGAATGCCGAATGGTTCAAGCAGCACTTTGAGTTTCAAGAAGGCCTGATCCTCACCCCGGCCGAAGACATATGCCAATATCCGACCCGTTCTGTGATCGAGCGCCCCCCAGAGCCACTGCGGCTGTGTCTTGCCGCCGACGAATGACCACATTTCGTCCAACTCCGCCGCCTCCACCTTGTGAAAAACGACCTTGGGTGCTGAGTCCCCACTAGGGGTGATAATAGCGGGGTTTACCTGCTGGAGCGCAAGCGCCTTTTTTGAGTGTCGTCAGCACCGTCGTGGGGCTTACTCTCAGCACACGGGCCGTGTCGCGGATGCCGCTGCCATTGAGCGCCATGTCTACCATTTGCCGTTTGATCTCAGGCAATCGCCCTTTGTTCTGATACTGCAGGAGAAAGATCCGCCGCTCACAGTCCAGGGTATTGCACCGAAACCGCTGGGCGCCATTGGCCTGCCGCCCGTATTTCACGACCGCACGGCTCCCGCACTCGGGACACTGGACCTCGACAACCGCCACGGCTCCTCCTGATCCAAGAAATTTACAGCGGAGACTATTCTACACCCAATCAACTGTTTTGGTGCACTACCCAAAATTCATCGTGTTCTCCTCCGCTTTATCAACGCCTGTCTCCATCTCCCCCGCTCAGCAACTACGCCAAGCACGCTTGGCTACGCCTCAGACAGATACGTCTGCCGTTCTCCAGTATCAGCGGCTTCTTGAATCGCTTCTATCATTCGGTGCCGAACGACCGCAGCATCGAAGTTCAAACTCAAACGAGTGCCTTCTTGCATATCGCTGGCCAGTCGTACATAGAGCTGGGCGACGTTGAAGGGGGACCCGGCAGGCGTCTCGGCTGGCGCCCAACGATATTCCTCAGGAATGGCCAGCGGCGCCAGAGCCGTATCTTTGCCGTGACCGCCTTGCAGCGTCAGCTCCAGCATCTGCACGTGTCCGCCCGCCCCAGTGACCACCAGATCCCCATCCGTGCCATTAATCTCCCACAGCAGGTTCGTCCCCCGCGACTGACCGCCCCGGAAGTGAAACGACGCAACCGTGCCGCCTTGCAACGTGCCATGCACCGCCACTTGGTCAGGAGAGGTGGCTGGCAGGCTCTCCTCTGTCTTGGCGATTTTGACCTGTGGCCGACGGGTGGCAAGCGTGGCGCTCAGCTCGGCGAATTCGCCGAGACAGTAACACATTGCATCGAGAAAATGGCCGCTTGCAATCGTCAGTAAATTGGCGCCGTTCGCCTCGTCGATCAAATAAGCGTTCGGACGCTCAACAAACTCACCGTAGGCGAGTCCAGAGCCCACCACACTGGTCGATAAGACCTTGCCCACGTAGCCTTGCGCCACGAGATCCCGCACGCGGTTGATCACTGGGGCAAAGCGTGCCTGCAGTCCAACAGCAGTGCAAACGTTCTTCTTCCGAGCTAGCTCTGCCATTTCCATAGCTTCTTTCAGTCCATTACCAAGCGGCCACTCGCACAAGACGGCCTTCCCGGCTTCGAGTGCAGCCAACACAAGTTCGTGATGAAAGGGCACTTTGACCGAGACCACCACCAAGTCGACATCTGGATGCCTCACTAAGTCAGCGTGATGGTCAAAGGCGAGCGGAGCGTGAAACTTTTTCGCTGCCGCGTCCACCGATTCGCGTCGGCTGGTACTCACCGCTTGGAGTGTGTATTGTGGAAGCGCCGCCAAGGCGGGAATATGCGCCCATAGCGCCCAGCTTCGCTCTGGGTTTGCTCCGATAATGCCTACCCGTATTTTATTAGCCATCGTGATGCCTTTCTGTGAGGGATCTGTCAACTTTCACGCCAAATCTGACTTTCGCTCCAATATGTTGTAGGCCCTTAAGCAAGCGCTCTACTACCGATAGACGCAAACATCCCGACCGATCCCCTTCGATGCTCCGGTTATGACAATGAATTTGCTGATAGCCTTGCCCTTTCCTGGAACCCTAAACCGACACCAGGCCGCCGTCGACAGGCAGGTCAATGCCGGTGATATAACTGCTTTCCTGCGAAGCCAGGAACAACGCAGCCGAAGCGATTTCCTCCGGGCGTCCCATCCGGGCGAGTGGAATATTCGCCTCGAAAGCATCAGCGGCTTCCTTGGTTGGAAACTGTCCAGAGAACATGGGCGTTTCTATTGGACCGGGACTGATTACGTTCGCGCGGATTCCTCTGCGCGCGAACTCTGCGGTCCAGGTCCGAACGTATGAGCGAAGGGCGGCCTTGGTGGCGGCGTAGGTTCCATAAATCGGCATGCCCTTCTGCCAGACGCCCGAGCCGGTCAGTATGATCGAGGCGCCGTCATTGATTAGCGATAATGCTTTCCGCACCGTGAAATACGTGCCACGAGCGTTTGTATCGAACGTCCTGTCGAAGTGCTCGGGAGTTGCCTCGGGTGTCCCGACAGGCTCGACCATGCCCGCGTTCGCAAAAATAATGTCGATCTGGCCTTTCTTGGCTGCGACTTCCTCATAGAGGAGATCCAGGTCCTCCAGCTTCGATACGTCGCATCTCACAGCTACGACATTTTTGCCGATTTCCTTCGTGGCTTTATCCAACTCCGCTTGTCGCCGTCCCGTAATGAAAACGAATGCCCCTTCCGCGACGAAGCGCTTGGCGGTGGCGAGCCCGATTCCGCTGCTGCCTCCGGTGATCACAGCCACCTTGCCTTGTAATGCCTGCATTGTTTTACTCCTTGTTCGCCGGGATAAACCAGCGAGGTGTGGTGAATGAAACAGTCATACGTTGAAGGGATCTGTCAACTTTCACGCCAAATCTGACTTTCGCTACAATATGTTGTAGGCCCTTAAGGAAGCGCTCCACTACCAATAGACGCAAACATCGTTGGTGGCCCGAAAGTTGACAGATCCTTCAGCCTCAATCCATTACTGTTTCGGTTGCCACCGATCCCAGTGAATCACCGTTTCGACCGGTTGGCGTTTGGTGGGGCCGAAATGATCTTGGGGATAGCCGAGTGGAAGCAAGGCGCTGACTTCCATCTCGTCGGGAATTCCTAACTTCTGCTTCAGTTCCTCTTCAAAGCAACAGTGGATGGTCGTAATCACCGTGCCAATGCCGAGCGCGCGGCAGGCGAGCATGATGTTTTGCACGGCGGGATAAATGGAGCCGTGCACCGTGGCAACACTTGCTCGTTCGTAGCCGAATTGCGCGAACGGTGGATTCTCTTTACCGGCGCACGCTAACAAAATCACCGGTACTTCGTGCAGATGCTCGGCCAAATGAGCCACGGCCTGATACATGCGCATCCGCGCCGGCGGAAGGTTCGTCGGGATCCCCTGGCTCCCTTGCAGCTTCTGCCACATGCCCCAGTATTGGTCACGGATGAAGCGTTTCAACTCCGCGTCACGGATCAGCACGAATGCCCAATCTTGCAGATTCCCGCCGCTCGGCGCGTGAATGCCGGCGTCAACAATTTTCTTGAGGGTTTCTTCGGGGATCGGATCGGGCTTGAGCCGTCGCATCGCCCGCATCGAATACATGATCTCAAAAATTCCTGCCTCGGCCATCGCGATGTCCTCCTTTGTCAGTGTCGTGGGTCTTAGGATCAGGAGACAAAACCTGAACGGAGCAGGATGATACATGCGGCCAATTCGAGCCATCCCAAGTAGTACCGCGCCGAGCGATCAAACTGGCGGAACACTCGTCCGAACTGCGCGAAGAAGTTATGGCAGCGTTCGACCGCGTTAGGTTAGTACAACTGGGAGGTTTTGTCTCATAGTCCTAGGCGTGCAGAAGCGGCGAAAAGTGGCAGCTCACGATCTTCCACTGATTGCCGCGTTTGACAAAGACCAGCGTTGTCCGTCCGTGGAGGGTCTGCACCTTGCCGTCTTTCGTCACGCCAGTAAACGTATCATAGGCGTTGGCAATCCCAGTGTTGTCATTAAAGACTCGACAGGAGAGCTGCCGAAAGCCGAAATTGCTTGACGCCAGCCCTTGCAGGGCTCCTTGGAGAAAATTCACAAACTGTTTTTTGTTATCGAAGCGGTAGGGAACATGGTCGAAGACTTCCAGGTCATCGTCCAGCATCTCTGCCGCCGCAGCGATATCTAAGCGGTTGGACGCCTCAGCAAAGGCTTGGGCTGCCGCTTCAATCTGTTGTACACTCATAACCTTTCCTCCTTATTAAGGTCATTTATGGCGCTAACATTGGTCGCGGTGCGGAATGATCGTGTCATGGTCTTGCTCTGAAGCAAATTGGTTGCCAACCGGAGGTGCAGGACCCCGCGGCACAGGAAGCGGTGGAATTCTCGAGGGATGCGTGCCGGCGCGTGGTGTGAAGACCACGCCCACGCCGCCTCCTTTTATCGCAGACTGCGACGCCCCCGCTGCCCAGTGAGAAAAACCCAGGACAACACCCGTGTGCAGCATGCGGCAGTGTTGCATCTTGCGACACGGAGCGCGCACCGAGGAAAAGTCCGCAGCCAAATAACAGCAGGGAAGCGGGGCAAATGTACCCGGCTCTAGACCGCTTCTCAATTGCCCTGTTCCAATGTGCTCATGCTTCGACAGGACTCAACACGGTTCCGTCGCAAAGTTCAAATGAAGACGAGCGGGTAGTGTACCAAATTAGTTGATGTCTTCAATTTAGACCTCGAGGCCGAACTCAAACCGGTTGATGAACAGCCCTATTACCAGCTCGTGCATTGCTGTGGATTTAGAAAAGCAAAGGGTTCTTCTCACCAAGCGTTTGATTCGCGTGCGCAGCGTGAGATGTTTCCGTTGAGGGCGAATAGCGCCGAGGGGCGCCGCCCGAGCACAGGTCCTGAGAAGCGCCGCGCGCCGCGGGCCGGTCAGCGGCCGGGCGGCGTATAGTCGCCCGCCGCTGGCGGCCGCCAGCGCGGAGTCTGAGGGACCGAACTTGCCTATAAGCAGGCGCGAACGAGTGCGGGTTTTGGGGGGGAGTGTTTTCATGACTGATCCGACCCTGGGCTGCCACACGACAGGTCTCTCTTCTGGTGTTGGTGGGGAGGCCGCAAGCGAGTGAGCTTCCCTTATTTTAGTACATCACCCGATTCCCTACTCTAGAAGTGCTTCCCGTCTACTCCCTCTCTGTTTCCAGGAATTCTAGGACATAACCGGCGAACAGGGTCGAGGCAGCGGTCTGGCGACGTGTTGAGGAGAACGCAGCGGTAGTGACCACAGCTGCGCACAGGCCCGGAAGGGAGGGTTGCTGAGGCGGCGCGCTTGCGCGACGTCTCCGACTGCGGCCCCTCCAGTCTGTCTGTTTCGCAGGATGCCGCAGCGTCGCACGCCGCGACATTCCGGCAAGGCGTGTGTCGTCTCGCCGTTTTTTCCCCCGCTCGGCTTCTGCCCGGTCGCATCCTGCAACTGGTCCCAACCGGCGCGGGACTCCGATGCAAGCGCTCGTCGCTGTTTCTGCTGAAGATTCGACACCGGCATCGCTCAGGATGTGTATGGCACCGAATTTGTGAGGCTCTTGTGGTTGGCTGCCGCGTCGCGTTCCCTGCCACCCGGCGGCGACGACCCTGCAGCGAAAGGAGAGAGTACTCACCATGCGCAGTACCGAAGAGATTCTGGGCAATGTCATCTGGCTCATCGATGCCCTTGATGACGAAGCGCTTGCTGAA
>Ga0066709_100001121_pt1 | contig 16927 bp, 13 predicted proteins | sample GraSoiAngelo_158_FD_79665 | JGI IMG/M metagenome (GOLD analysis project Ga0066709, IMG submission 79665) | Grasslands soil microbial communities from the Angelo Coastal Reserve, California, USA - 14_1009_16_30cm | ecosystem: Environmental > Terrestrial > Soil > Grasslands | place: USA...
CGCGTCCGCCGTGCCGTTTGGGAGCGGGACGGGGGTCAATGCACCTTCGTCGGCGCATCAGGCCACCGCTGTGAATCGCGACGATTCCTGGAGTTCGACCATGTCGACCCGGTGGCGCGAGGGGGACGGGCAACCGTAGAGGGGATGCGGCTCCGGTGTCGGGCGCACAACCAGTACGAAGCGGAGCGCATGTTCGGTGCGGGGTTCATGAGCCACAAGCGTCAAGAGGCGCGACGCGCTGCGGCGGAATCACGGGCGCGGAACGTGGCGGAAGCACGGGCGCGGGTCTCCCACAACATGCCCCGGGGCATGTTGGAAGGGACCGATGTCAGGGAGCGCGCAGCGTTGGAGAAGGAGTGCGCTGCCCGGGAGCAGGTCCGCGACGTGTTGGCTGGATTACAAGACCTCGGATGCCGAGCCGACCAGGCACGTCGCGCAGCGGCGATCGCAGCGAACCTTCATGGCGCCACGCTGGAGGAGCGGATGCGAGCAGCCTTGACGTCTCTCGGCCGACGATGATCTACCGTCGCGCCCTCGCCTTCGCCGCGGCCTGCCAAGCATGTAGCACCAGCGCCACCGTGATCACCGCGTAGGCCACGAAGACACGGAAGTACTCGCCGATCTGCGCGTCGCCCGCCAGCGCCTTGCCCGCAAGGGGCGAAACCACGAATAACGTGTGAAATAGGATCGTACCCAGAAGCGCCTGCCCCACCGTCGCGCGCGAGACCGTCGCGCCCGACACCAAGAGTGCGGCGATCGCGAACATTCCGACCTGCTCGTGCGAGTTATAGGTGTTGAGCGTCCCGATGTTCTGCAAGAACAGCAACTGACCCCAGGATGCGAATACAGTCGACAGCACCGTCGCGATCACACGATTTCGCTCCACGGGAATCCCGGCGATCGCGGCCACGTGGGCATCCTGCCCCATCGCTCGGAGCTGCTGCCCGAGGCGCGTGCGCATGAAGAACAGCGTGAACACGCAGAAGGCCGCCACCACCGCATAGGACACGACCGGGACGCGGAGCTGGCGCCCCTCGACGGGCAGATGCACGGCCACCAGGTCGTCGACCGCGTACTGGATCGTCGTGAGGTCGACCGTGTTCCGGAGGCCGTAGCCCTGGGGCAGAACCATCCCGGGATCGTGGAACGGGATGATCGAGCCGAGCGCGAACAGGAACAGGAGCTGATAGACCCCGTTCGCGAAATATCCCGCGATGAGACCGGAGACCATCTCCCGCCCCTTCGCCTTGTTGAACAACGCGCCGGTTGCGAGCCCGAACAAGATCGCGAGCGGCGTCGCGAGGAGCCACGCGGCCGCGAATCCCGCGATCCCCGGAATCTTCCAATGGGTCACGAGGATCGCCGCGGCCTGGCCCGCCATGGCGCCGATCACGATGCCGAAGTTGAGCCCCAGGCCCGCGAGGATCGGGATCAAGAGCGCGAGGACGAGGACCGAGTTTCGGCCGACGCGGATCAGCATCTCGCCCAGGAGAAACGAGGGCGTGATCTTGGCGACCCAGATCCCCGCGATGCAGAGGGCGGCGAACAGGATCGGGACCGCGTGACGCAGGAGCGCGCGGCGCATCAGCTCTTTCCCACGCGCGTCAGGGCATAGAGGATCATCCCGTTCTGGATGATGAGCCGGGCGGTCTCGCTGATATCTCCTTCGATCACCTGGCTCGTGACAGGGAGCGCGATCGTGAGGATCGATTGGAAGAGGAGCGTCCCGATCACGACGTTTCCGATCGTGGCGCGCGTCACGGTCGCGCCGCCGATCAGGATGCAGGCGATTGCGGGGAAGGCCATCAAGAGCGGGGCGGTGTAGAGCTGCACGAAGCCGAACGACTGCGAGTAGACGACGATCCCGATCGCGCCGAGCACGGTCGTGAGGACCGAAGCCTGGATCCGCGTCCGTTGATCCGAGATTCCGGCGGCCAGCGCGAAGCGCGGATTCGAGCGGGCGGCGGCGATCGAGATCCCCATCTGTGTGCGGAAGAATAGCCAGACCAGGAAGCAGAGCCCGCCGAACACCAAGAGCGCGCCGGTGGGGATCGCGACGCCCGCCACGGAAAACGCGAGCCACCGGTCGAGAATCTTGTCGTAGATCCCGGTCAAGGCGAGCGTGGTGCGAAGTCCTTTTCCGCCGATCGCCCAGACCAACGTCGGATTCTTGAACGGCGCGAGCAGCCAGAAGATCGACATCCCCGAGACGATCGCGAAGCCGAGATAGGTCCCGACCATCATCTCCTGACCGCGCGTCCGGTTGAGGAGCCATCCGTAAGCGACGCCGGCCGGGATCGCGAGGACGAGCCCGATCCCGGTCGCGTAGGCGAGGCCGGCGACGCCCATGACGCCCGCGTTCAGCGAGACGACGCAGCCGATCAAGCCGCAGATGATCCCGATGGGGAGCCCGAAATTGAGCCCGAGCCCGCCCTGAACCGCCGGCAGAAGCGCCAGGACGAGTATTCCATTCCGCGCGACGCGGGTGATCGAATCGGAGATCAGGGAGCGGAGATCCATGTGGGTGGCGACCGCGACCGCGAAGAGGGCGAGCAAAAATCCCGCGATGAGGAGGCGCGGGAGGCCGATTTCCTTGATCGTCGCGCGGATCTGCTCGTTCACGCCGCGGCCTTCACCGACGCCCAACGCCCGCGTTCACGCCGCGGCGGCCGTCTCGCCGGCCATCGCGAGGCCGAAGGCGGCGTCCGGAGCCCCGGGCGGGAGAATCGTCTCGATTCGGCCGCGATAGACGATCGCGATCCGGTCGCAGAGGGAGCGAAGCTCGGCCAGCTCCGAGGAGGTCATCACCACGGTCACGCCTTGATCGCGGTTCAATCCCACCAAGATCTGCAGCACCCGCTCCTTCGCTCCCACGTCGATGCCGCGCGTCGGCTCGGAAACGAAGAGGAGCTTCGGCTCCAACGTCATCGCTCGCGCCAAGCAGACCTTCTGCTGGTTTCCCCCGGAGAGGCGCCGGACCTGCTGCGTCGGCCCCTGGGTTCGGATGTCCAAACGCTCGATCATGTCGAGCGCGTGGCGGCGAAGCGCCCCTTGATCCAGAGGGCGAAGCGCCGGAATCGGAAACCGCCGCAAAAAGCGGCCCTGCGCCTCCAGCGCGGCGAGCGCGATGTTGAGCTCCACGCTCTCCTCGCCCAGGAGCCCGACGCCGCGGCGATCCTCCGAGACGAACGCGAGACCTCGCTCGAGCGCCTTCCGAGGCTCGTTCAAAGGAAACGGCTCGCCATGCAGGAGGACTTCGCCCGAGGCGGGATAAAGACCCATGATCCCGTTCGCGATCCCGATCTTGCCCTGGCCCGCCAGGCCGCCGATCCCCAGAATCTCGCCCCGCTTCACGGTGAGCGAAACGTCGTGGACCGGCTCGCCCGGCATGTCGACCATCAGCTTCGTGATCGTGAGCGCGGCATCGCCCGCCGCGTCGAAGGCACGCCGCCCGGCCGCGGCGGCCGCGGGGCGCCCGACCATGAGCTCGGCGATCCGCACGACCGACGTCGTCTTCGGGTCGACCTGTCCGACGATCTCGCCGTCGCGCAGCACGGTGACACGGTCCGCGGCCGCGCGCACCTCGTCCAGCCGGTGGGTGATGAAGAGGACGGCCACGCCGCGCGCCGCGAAATCGCGCATCGCTTCGAGCAGACGGTCGGCCTCGGTCTCGGTCAAAACCGCCGTCGGCTCGTCGAAGATGAGGAGCTTGAGCCGCTCCTTGTCCATCTCGCGGGCGATCTCGACGAACTGCATGTGGCCGACGGGAAGGCCGGCGACCGGGAGCCACTCGTCGATCCCGAGCCCGACGCGGTCGAGCGCCTGCCTCGCATCCCGGCGCATCCGCGGGACGTCGAGGGCATCGAGGCCGTGGCCAAAGAGAGGAGTGAGCGGGGTGGGGTGCGCGGGCTCGCGGTTCAGCTTGATGTTCTCGGCGACGCGGAACCCGGGGAGGAGCATGAACTCCTGGTGGACCATCCCGATCCCTGCGGCCATCGCTTCGGCGGGGCTCTTGAAGCGGACCGCCTCGCCTCCAAGCAGGGCCTGCCCTCCGTAGCCGCCGGTCTCGTGGATGACCGGCATGCCGAAGAGGATGTTCATGAGGGTCGACTTGCCGGCGCCGTTCTCGCCGACGAGGGCGTGGATCTCCCCGGCGGAGACCGTCAGGGAAACACCCTTTAAGACACGATTGCCCTCGAACTCCTTTACGACGTCGCGGAGCTCGAGGGCAGCTGCGTTTCCGCTAGTAGTAGATGTTGCTGACAAGGAACAGGTACGAGTTGCCCTTGGCTTCGTCGTACTTGGTCAGCGTGATCGGGACCTTGGCCAGCTTCTCCATGTAGGCCTTCACCTGCGCCGGATCCTTGTAGTCGGCTTTTCCTTCGACGGAGTCGACCATCAGATCGGTCATCGCCCGGATCGATAGCATCACCTCGGGCACCGGCCACGTCGCGAAGTGCCCCGTCATATGGTGATCGGCGATCACGCGCTTGTTCTCCGCGTTGATGTACGCCATGTCGCCCGCCTTGTCGGCCGGGATCGCGATGCCCAGCGCCGTCGGATAGCCGTGGGTCGGACTGGGGCAGCACTGCTCGGGAATGTACCCGCCGTTTGTCACCACGGCCTTGATCATCGGGTCCATCATCCCGCAGTTGGTCGAGAAGAACGCGGTCTTGGGACCGTAGGTCTTGAGCTCCCGAGGAACGTCCTCGAGCACGAACTGCTGGGTCGCGTTCAAGCCTCCCTCGCCCATCGGGTCGGGCGCGGTCACGAAGTGGAACCGGATCCCATTAGCCGCCGCGGCCGTCTTCATGATGTCGCGCCGCCGCGAGATGAGCTCCTGCGACATGTGGCGCGGGAAGGAATAGTGGATCAGGTCGGTGACGCCCATCATCTTCGCGACGCCCACGATCGTCTTTCCGCGGGCGAGCTGGTCGGGCTGGATCGACAGATCGACCGTGGAGTTCACCATGGCGGGGTCTTCGTGCGCTTCGATAAACGCGATCTTGATGTCGGGGCGCTTCTCACGGATCTTTCGGACCGCCGGGATCGAGCCCGGGATCGCCTGGCCCGCGATGATGACCTTGACGGCAGGATCGTCGGAGAGCCCGACGAGCTGCGCGATCACCGTCTCCTGCTCGTTCATGAAGTTGTCGGGGTAGGTCACGTGCTTCACGTGGTCGGCGCCGTACTTCTTGATGATCATCTGGGCGGCGCGGAACTCGTCCTCACCCTGTGAGACGGTGCCGGTCATGATGCCGATCTTGAAATCGATCGCGCGCTCCAGCGGGGCGGAGGCTTGGTCGGCCTCCGTCTTCGCAGCTCCGCTCTTGCCGCAGCCCTGAAGGGAGAAGACGAGAAATGGGATCGCCGCGCTCGCGACGATCGCCGAGGCGGCGCGAAACAGACGTTGGCTCTTCATTCTGAGATTGCCTCCACCCGCGGGAGCGGGGATATGCGTTCCGGCCAAACGGTTCGGAAGGCGTCGGGGCCGCGGGCCCCACAAAGCAATACTACCAAACGCCGCAAAAGGTCACCAGAAATGGTACTTTCGGCCTCCCCTATGCCGCCGCTGATTCTTGCCGCCGCGCTCCTCGAAGGCCTCTCCCTCACCCTGATTCAGGGCTATTTGCCCCTATACGTGCGTCGCGCGCTGGACGGCTCGTCGTACGTCACCGTGGCGCTCCTGGTCGCGGTACCGGCGCTCGGGACGATGGTCGCAAGCAACCTCTGGGGCGGGCTTTCGGACGTCACGGGGAGGCTCAAGCCGATGATCCTCGTGGGGATCTTCGGCTATGCCGCGGCGGCCGGATTGATCCCCGCGTTCCACCAAGGGTTCGGGATCATGGCCTACGTCGGAGCCGCCTCGCTCTGTTATGGGACGCTCGCGCCTTCCCTCAAAACCTACGTGACGCTCTGGCGTTCGGACCGGAAGGAACAGTCGATCGCCTACGTGTTGATGGCCCAGAGCGCGGGATGGTGCCTCGGAAGCTTCGGGGGTGGGTGGCTTCTCGAGGGGGGCATCGAGTCAGGCATGCGCGCGGCCCTCTGGACCTGCGCGGCGCTCCTCGCGGCGCACGGGCTCCTTTGCGCGGTCGCGCTCCCCGATCAGAGACGAGAGGCGCTGGCGCCGAAAGGGCAACGCGGATGGCTTGCCGGGCTGGCCCAGGACCTCGCCTCTCTCTACGAGAACCCCCGGCTCCTCTCGCTCTGCTTTCTCGCGTTCCTGTTCGTATCGGGGAACTACGCGGCGTGGGGCTTCTTCTCCGTCTACATGTTCGAGCGGTTGGGCGCCGACATCCGGACGATCCGCTACGCGCTTGCCGCCTCGAGCGTCCTGGGCGTCGTATCGTTTCTCTACGTGGGGCCGCTCATCCGGCGATTCGGCGGCCAGCTCGTGCTCGCGGTCGGGGTCACGCTGTACGTCGGGATGTACATGGGGATGGCGCTCACCCGCGACCCGGCGGTCTTCGGGGCGTTCTACGCGCTCCCTTTGTTCAGCCTGGTGAACGTCAGCGCGAACGCGCTCGCGAGCGAGTACTCGATGGCGGCGCAGCGCGGCGGTGGGCTGGGTGTCCTGAACGGGACCTACGCGCTCGCGACGATCGTTGGTCCCGTGACCGCCGGTCTCCTGGCCGATCGCTTTGGATTGGGCGCGATTCCGTGGCTCTCGTTCACGTTTCTGCTCTCGTCGGTGCCGATCGCGTGGCTCCAGGTGGCCGCGACGAGGCGTCGGCGGGCGGAATCGGAAGAAATGCGCGTTGATGCGGGGTAGATCGCGATGATATCCTCACGTGCTGGATGTTGGGCTCCTCCTCCGGCGGGGCAAGGCATCCAATGCTAACAACACCAAGGACTTAGGCTCCCAATGAGAAAGCAGCTCGCCCTCCTCGCAGCGCTGAGCCTTTTGACCGTACCCGGCCCTTCTCCGGCGGCCGCGATGTCGCCCGATGCCGCCAAGTCCGGCGCCGAAGAGGAGGGCGTCAAGCCCGCGGAGAAGCTCGAGTGGCTCGCGTTTGATGCCGCGACCGCCCGTGCGAAGAACCAGAAGAAACACATGATCGTCGACATCTACACGACCTGGTGCGGGTGGTGCCGCGTGATGGAGCAGCAGACCTACGGCGATCCCGAGGTCGCCGCCTACCTGCGCGAGAACTTCGTCCTGGCGAAGGTGAACGGCGAATCTTCCGCGAAGCTAAAATGGATGGGGAAGGATCTGACCGAACGCCAGTTCGCGCGCGCCGTCGGGGTCACCGGATACCCCGCGACCTATTTCCTGAAGCCCGACGCGGAGATGCTGGGCGGAATGGGCGGATTCCTCAGGCCTCCCGAGTTCATGATCTACGCCCGCTACGTGAGCACGCGCTGGTACGAGAAGGGAAAGTTCAACGACTACATCGACTCGCTTCGAGCCGCGGTCAAGTAGCAGCAGCACGGAGGCCAGGACCCGCGCGTGAAGCTCCCACCCAAGCTCTCCGGCTCAGAGCCCGTATCGACGGGCGAATCCCCGGTCGTGCCTGAAAATCCGCAGGAGGTTCCCGACCGCTTGCCGCGGGCGGCCGTTCCCGCGCTCGACGCGATCCTCGGACTGCCGTTCCGCGTGCTCGATGACGGGTTTGTCCGCGTCGTCGATTACATGGGGGACGACACGGCGGTCGTGCGCGCCGCGCGGATTTCATACGGCGTCGGCACCAAGCGCGTGCAGGAAGACCGCGGTCTCGTTCGATATCTCATGCGTCACCTGCACACCACGCCGTTCGAGATGTGCGAGATCAAGTTTCACGTGCGCGTGCCCATGGATACGTGGCGGCAGTGGATCCGGCACAGAAGCGCAAATGTGAATGAATATTCGACGAGATATTCCGTCGCCATCGATGCTGCCCAGCGGACGGCGCCCGACGAGTGGCGGATGCAGTCGACCGGGAATCGACAGGGAAGCGCGGGATTCCTACCCACCGACGTCGGCGCGCAGCTATCGGCCGAGGAGCGGGAAATACAAGAGAAGGCGCGGGCGGCGTACGAAGCGCGTCTCGCGGCCGGAGTCGCCCGCGAGCAGGCGAGGAAGGATCTTCCCCTCTCCACGTACACCGAGGCTTACTGGAAGATCGACCTACACAACCTCCTCCATTTCCTGAATCTCCGCATGGACGATCACGCTCAGGACGAGATTCGCGCCTACTCGAAGGTCATCGGCGAGGAGATCGTGGCCAAGTGGGTGCCGGTCGTCTGGGAGGCATTCCGCGACTACCGTCGGCACGCGCTTCCGCTCTCGCGGATCGAATTCGAGATCATCAGCGCCATCACGTCCGGCTCCCCGGATCGCGCCTGTCGCATCGTCGCCGAGCGGGGCCTTCTCAATCCGAGCGCTGAAGGGACCTTGACTCCCAATCGCGAGCGGAGAGAAATCGAGGCGAAGCTGAAAGCGTTCGGGCTAACACCGCCCTGGTAGTCTCGCGGGGCGACTCGAGGGGAAGCCCCTCCGCACTCCGGCCCTCTAATCGATCCCCAACCACCGCGGAAGCTCGCTCACGCTCTCCAGCACCGCCGTCGGCGGGGGTTGGACACTCTTCTCATCGCCAGGTCGATACTTCCCGGTCTTCACCAGCACGCCCTGCATCCCCAACGCGACGCTCGCGGCCACGTCGAACTCCGCGTCATCCCCGACCATGACGATCTCCGAGCGGGACACCCCGGCCTGCGCCGCGACGGCGTCGTAGAGGAGCGGAGACGGCTTTCCGAGCGTCATGGCCTCACGCCCCGAGGCGTAGGTGAGGAATGCCGCCAAGGGCCCGATGTCGGTCACGAGCTCGGCGCCCTTCTTGAAGTAGCGATTACGCTGGAGCGCGTACAGGGCCGCGCCGTCCAGGAGCCTCCGGAACGCGGGCTGGAGATCGGCCACCCGATAACCGTGCGCTTCGGTGGCCAGGACGACCGCGGGGCCCGAGGGATCTTCACGAAACCACGAATAATCGCCGCGAGCCGCCTCCTCCACGAGGAGAATCCCGCTGTCGTGTCCCTTCTCGGGCAGCACCCGGCGGGCCACCGATACGGGGGTCCAGAGCGATTCGGCGACGTCCAGGAGCTTGAGCCCGATCAGGCGCCGCGCGAGGGTGCCGTGCGGCACGCTTGTGGTGTTGGTCACCAGGCGGACCGGCAATGCCGCCCGAAGCCGCGCCATGACGGCGGCCGCGCCGGGAAGAGCGGGGCCGGCCACTCCGTCGGTCAGCGTTCCATCCACATCGAGGCAGACCAGGGCGATTCGCCGTTTCACGCCGCATACCCTCCCGCCGGGCACACCGTCCCGTCAATCGCTCGCGCTCTACGCTCCGCGAAGACGGCCCAGCAGCCGCTGTAGCTCCTCCACGCGGAGGATCGTCGCCGCGCCGAGGAAGACGAGGGCGGCGGCGGCAAACCCCGCCCCCACAACGGCCAGCCGCGCGCCAAGGCTCTCGAGACCGGCGACGCCTTCGACCGCGCCGGCCGTGCACCAGGCCGCGCCCCCGGCGAGGGCCGCTGCCAGCAAGATCTTCGCGGCGGAGAACGCCAGCGCCCGTCCCCCGATCCCGCCGATCCGCGACCGAAGCATCCAGAACAAGAGCGCGAAGTTGAGCACCGATCCGATCGAGGTCGCGAGCGCGAGCCCCGCGTGCCGCATCGGACCCATCAGGAGAAAGTTGAGGCCGACCGTGATGCCGATCGAGATGAATGAGACCGTGACCGGAATCCGCGCCATGCCCAGGGAGTAGAAGGCCGGAACCATCACCCGGACCGCCGAGAACGCCGCGAGGCCCGCGGCGTAGGCCCAGAGCGCCTTCGCGGTCTCGACCGTGTCCGACGCGCCGAATTTGCCGTGCTGGTAGAGGAGCGCCACGATCGGTCTCGCGAGCGCGATCAAGACCAAGGTCGCCGGCAGCGTGAGCAGGAAGACCAGACGGAGCGAGGACGAGAGCGTCTCCTTCAGGCCCGCGATGTTCTTCTGGGCGGCGTGGCGCGCGACCTCCGCCAGCGTCACCGTGGCGATGGCGACCCCGAAGAGGCCGATCGGGAGCTGCATCAGGCGGTAGGCATAGTTGAGCCAGGAGACGCTCCCCTCCTGAAGCGAGGATGCGAGGAACGTGCTCACGAAGTTGTTCACCTGAACGGCCGCGATGCCGACCGCGGCCGGCGTCATCAGCGAAACCATGTGGAGGACGTCGGGATCCCGAAAGGAGACCTCGGGCCGCCATCGATAGCCCTGCGCCCGGAGCGCCGGCACCTGGATCAAGAGCTGGCCGAGCCCACCCAGCAGCGCGCCGAACGCCATGCCCACGATCGGCTCCAGACCGAAGCGTGGGCAGAGGGGCGCGATCAGGAAGCCCGCGGCGATGAGCGCCAAATTCAGCATCGCGGGCGCCACGGCGGGGATGAAGAAGACGCGCCGCGTGTTGAGGAATCCCATCACGGCGGCCGCGGTCGAGACCAGGACCAGGAACGGGGTCATGATGCGCGTCATGAGCGTGGTCAGCTCGAGCTTCCCCGGCACGGCGGCGAATCCCGGCGCGAGCGTGCGCACGATCCACGGTGCGGCGAGGATCCCGACGAGGCAGATCGCGGAGACGACGACGAGGAGGAAGTTGATCACGAGGTTGGCCAGCCGAAGGGCCGCCTCCGGACCGCTTCGCTCCTGCGCCCGCGACAGCGTCGGGACGAAGGCGGCGCTCATGGCCCCCTCGGCGAACAGGTCCCGGAGCAGGTTGGGGATCCGGAAGGCGACCTGGAACGCGTCGACCGCGAACCCGGCACCGAATTGGGCCGCGAACACCTGCTCGCGGACGAGCCCCAGGACGCGGCTCAGGAACGTGGCGGCGGAGATGACCCCGGCCGATCGCGCTACGTTATTCTGGCTCACGGGGCCGGATCGTCGGCGGTGGGCCTTCCCTTGTCAAGCGCGGCCCCAGGTTTGATATAATGTGTGTGTCCGGGGGCATCGGCGTCAGGCCCGCGGTCCTCGTCTCGACTGCGGGGGCCCATCCATCAGGAGCGACTTCCATGAGCCCGAACGACCAGGATAAGGAAATCGTCGAACGCCTCATCGCGGAGACCAATCTATCGGCCCGGATGGACGCCTTGATCGGGGAGATCTGCGACAAGCTCCGCGAGTACGGAGTGGCGTCGCCCCACAAGGCCTTCAACGATCTGGTGGATCCCTTTCGTGAATACTTCATGATGGAGTATGAAGAGGAGCGAGGGCTGGAGGACGCTGGCGAAGAGGTGGAGGACGACGAGGAGGAGGACGAGCGCAGCTACTGAATTCTCGGCGGAGGCGTGATCCATTGCCACGCCTTCCCGCCCTCTTGGTGTCTCCAAGATCCTCGCGACCGGATGTCGCGACCCCTTCCCGCATTCCCGCCGCATCCTCGAAGCGCCCGCCCGCGGCCCCTTTTCCCAAGGCTATTTCCGCTTGAGTACGGTGTCCCTAGGGCCGATGGCTCGTAGGACGGGAGTCTCCCCGTCTCGCGAATGCGTTGGGGGAGCCTCATGATCGCGAAGCGCAAGGGGCAAGGCGCAGCGCGGGGTAAGGCCAGGGACGGTGTAGCGCCCATAGGAACGCGACCCAGCCGGCCGAAGCCACGGTACTGCATCGTCTGCGGCACCAAGCTTCGGCCGATTCGCGAGCACGGAGTCCGGAGAATGGCGTGTCCCCGGTGCGGCTTCATCGCGTACCGGAATCCGGTCCCGGCTTGCGGGGTGATCGTGATGCGAAGCGGCGAGGTCCTGCTCGCGAAGCGGGCGCACGAGCCGCGCCGCGGCTCGTGGGGGATTCCCGCGGGCTTCATGGAGTACGGCGAGCACCCGGAGCGCACGGCCGTTCGAGAGGCCAAGGAAGAGACGGGCCTCATCGTCCGCCTCTCGGGTCTCTTTGGAGTCTACGCGGGGCGGGACGACCCGCGCACGCGCGCGGTCCTGATCCTCTACCGGGCGAAGATCGTCCGCGGCCGGCTCAAGGCCGGCGACGATGCGAGCGAGGTGGGGTTCTTCGCGCTGGACCGGCTCCCAAAGCCGATCGCGTTTCGGGCGCACCGCGAGGCGCTCGGGGATTTACGTCGCATGGAGCGGAGGAAGAGTCGATGAGCATTCGCATCCTGCATCTGGCCGATCTCCACATCGGCGCCTCGTTCCCCTCGATGGGGGAGCGGAGTGAAGAGCGCGGACGCGATTTTCTATCGGCGTTCCTCCGGGCGGTCGAGTACGCAGCGACGAACCCGAAGCCGGTGGACCTGGTCGCGATCGCGGGCGACCTGTTCGACAACCACGATCCGGACGAGGGCCTGGTCTTCCAGATCGAGGCCGCCTTCGATCGACTCGACAAGGCGGGGCTGCCGGTCCTGATCGTTCCGGGGACGCACGACTCGCCTTCGTACCGGCGATCGATCTTCCGGCGCCTCCGGCTTCCGAAGAGCGCGCACCTCTTCCTGTCGCCGACGCTCGAGGCGGGGCCGCATCTCACGATCGGCGGCGAGTCCATTCAGACGTACGGGATCGCCTACGATCCCGCCGTTTCCCAGCGTCCGCTCGGGGAGTTCCGGCCGGCCGGTCTCGCGGATTACCACGTGGGCATCCTCCACGCCGCCCTTCAGGACAACCCGGCGTGGAAGATTCGGCCGACGGACCTGCCGATCAGCCGCACGGAGATCGCCGCGTCCGGCCTTCACTATCTCGCCCTGGGCCACTTCCACAACTTCGCCGAGATCCGCGAAGGCGGGTCGGTGGCGGTCTATCCGGGCACGCTCGAAGGGAAGAAATTCGGAGAAAACGGTCCTCGCTATCTGGTCACGGCCACGCTGAGCCGGGACTCGATCTCGCTCGAGCGCACCCCGTGGAACGTGCGGACCGTGCACGATACGACGATCGACCTGAGCTCGGCCGATGTCCGCGACGAATCGCAGCTCGAGGGCCGCATCATGGCCTTCGCCGGCGACCGCGAGATCGCGCGCGTGCGCCTGGAAGGCCCTGCGGACTTCGTCTTCGATCCGGAGCGCCTTCAGAAACGGGTCGCCCCGCGCTTCTTCCACGTCGAGATCGAGGACGCGACCTACGTCCTGAACGCTTCGCTACTCGAACGATATCGCGAGGAGGCCACCGTCCGCGGCGTCTTCGTTCGCAGCATGCTCGAGCGGATCGACAAGGCCCCCGACGCGCCGGCGCGTGAGACGGCCGCGCTCGCCCTTCGACTCGGCCTCGCCGAATTCCAGAATCCACGCCATGCGCATTGAGCGGGTGACGGTCGAGGGCTTCGGCCCCCTGGTGAACTTCGACGCGAACCTCGAGCCGAAGCGGCTCAACCTGTTCATCGGACCGAACGAATCCGGGAAGTCGTCGCTCGCCGCCGCCCTGGTTTCCACACTCTTCGGTTTCCCATCACTCGAATCGGAGGAGCTCGCCCGTCCGTGGAACGGGGCCAAGCACAAGGCCTCCGTTACGTTCTCTGCCGTCACCGGCCGGTATCGCGTCACGAGGGAATTCGACTCCCACGAGGTCCAGGTCGACCGGCTCCGCGACGGCTCCGCCGAAGTCGAGTCCTCCGTATTTCGCGGCGCGGCGAACCCGCGCGGGCGGAGCGCCGAGCAGCTCCAGTACGAGGAGCTCCTCCGCGGCTGGTTCGGCTTCACCGAGGCGCGGCTGTTCCGAGAATCGTCCTTCGTCCACGAGAGCGCGCTCGAGACCCAGGTCAGCCCCGAGCTCCGGCATCTGGTCTCCGGCGCGGTCGAGGCGGACTACCAGCAGATCCAGGACGCGCTGATGGAGCGGCTCGACTCGCTCACCAAGGATCACCCCTTCGACGCCCGCGCCCGGAAGCGCTCGAATCGCTCGATCGAGAATCGGATCGAGCGCATCCAGGGGCTTCGCGACCGGCGGAGCCGCTCGGAATACGTGCTGACCGAGCTCAAGACCCGGAGCAAGGAGCGGGAAGAGATCGAGGGACGTCTCCTCGACCTCCGCGCAGATCTCGCGGCCAAGGAGCAGCTCCGCGCCGACCTGGAATCGTGGCTCTCGCTCCGCGAGGAGCAGCGCAAGCTCCTGAAGCGCGCGCCCGCCATCGGGCAGGAGCTGGTCACCGCCCGCCGCGCGCGCACCCAAGTCCAGGACATGGATCGGAAGATCGCCGAGACGCTCGGTTATCTGGCGAACGCGCCGGAGGAGGTCGAGACGGACCTCATGCGGCTCGGGATGCTCCGCGCCCAGCGCGCCCGCCATCAGAAATCGACCGAGGACGAGAGGCGGATGCTCGATGCCCCGGCCCGGAAATCGAGCGCGGGCGCCGTCGGGGTCGGGGTGCTCTTGGCGGCTCTGTTCGGCGCCGGCGCGTGGTTCGCGATCCACCAGCCGTTCGCGGTGGGAGGAGCCGCCGCGGTCGGCTTCGGCCTGGGGCTCCTGATCGGGCGTCGCCGGGGGAGCACCAAGGGCCAGCGGTCCCGCGAGCTCGGCGAAGCCCACATCCGCGTGCTCGAGGAGAATATCCGCACGGTGGGCCAGGAGATCGACGGGGTCGAGATCCGGGTGAATCCATACCTCGCGGGGCGGACGGTGGAGGTGGTGCTGGAGGACGTCAAGCGCCACCGCGCCGCGATCCAGGAGCGGCGCGAAGCCGCCGCGGTGCTCCACTCGCTCCCGACCCCCGAGCGGCTGGAGGCGGAGTCGAAGGAGATCGACGAAGCCGTGGCGAGCCTGCGATCCAAGGAGAAGCTCCTGCTCCAGCAGTCCCCGTTCCTGGCGCCGCTGCGCGAGGATCCCGTCAGGGCCGCGGAGGCCGCGGAGAAGCTGAAGCGGGAGGCCACGGCGCTTCGCACCAAGCTCGAGGCCGAGCAGGAATCGCTCGACGCGTTCCTGAGACGGGCCGGAGGCGGGGAGGGCGACGCGGAGAACCTCGAGTCCCTGGATGAGATGATCGTGACCGAAGAGGAAGTGCTCGGTCGCGAGGAGCGTCAGCGGGCCGCCCTCCTCCTGGCCCTCGAGGTGCTCCGCGACTCGGTGCAGGCCTATCAGCGGGAGCACGTCGGCCGGTTGGCGAGCCAGGCGGAAGCGACCTTCCGCCGGCTGACCAACGGCAAATACACGAAATTGGCCCTGAACGCCGACTTTCAACCCACGCTGGCGACCGCCGACCACGAAAACGTCCCGCTCGAGTCGTTGAGCCGGGGCGCACGGGACGCTTTCTACCTCTCCCTCCGGGCCGCGCTCGCACGGGAGCTCGCCGCGCGGGAGCCACTTCCGCTGTTGCTCGACGACCCCATCGCCCACTTCGACGAGGAGCGCCGCGGGTTCCTTCTGGGCGTACTCGAGGAGCTCGCGAGCGAGATCCAGGTCGTCCTCCTGACCCACGACCGCCGGGTCCTCAACAACGTCCGGGAAGCCCACGTCCTGGGCGTCGGAACTTCGTCACCCACCAAGGATTCCGGCCGAAAGATCGAGATCCGGCGCTGACATAAAGCGCTCAAGGTGTGGCTGGAAAAAGCCGACGTTCAAGCTGTATGACTACCCCTACGCCTGCCGCGAAGCCGGCCACACCCGCGAAGCCGGGAACCCCTGAGCAACGGTCCGACCTGATCCGCGATCAGGTGCTCGCGCTCGACGTGAAGCGCGTCGCCGACTGGATCGCGGCGCTCATCCGGACGATCAAGGCGGGCCGCACCTATCCGGCGAACAGCCCGACCCTCCATAAATTCCAGGTCGAGCTGGAGTCGCGGACGTGGTCGTGCCTCAAGGAAGTCGGCGACATCACGCTCGTCGTGCAGCAGTTCGATCTCCTCTACGAGAACTACTCCGTCTATCACAACGCGGACCGGAACGATTCCCTCGCGTTTCGCTTCTACGGAGACGGCGTTCGCGAGATCACGTTCCGCGAAGGCCTCGAGCCGCACGAGCTGCGCGGATTCCTCGACGTATTGAAGCGCGCGGTCGAGACGGCCCAGGTACAGGACGACGTCGTCACGCTCCTCTGGGAGCGGGATTTCCGGCACATCGATTACCTCTTCATCTCTCTCGAAGACCTCACGGAGGAGTCGGGCCAGGTTTCGCTCGAGCCACTGGACGAGGGGCAAGAGGGCGGGATTCCGTGGCCGACCCGCGGCCTTGAGGACGAGGAGCCACCCCCTGGCGACGCGGCGCCCGAGCGTTCGGACGATTGGGTCCCGAAGGTCGAAATGTCGCCGACGTGGGACGAGTCGATCGGAGTCCAGTTCGCGCTCAGCGAGGAAGAGAACGCCGCTTTGGAAGAGGAAATCCGCAAGGAGGAGCAGCGGGGGCTCACCAGCGAGGTCCTCGAGATCGTGGCCACGATTCTGGCGGCCGAGGAGACCCCAGCCGGATTCCTGGATTCCGCCTCCGCCTTCCAGCGCTTCATCGAGCTCGCGATCGAGGAGGGCGCGATCGGACGCGCGAACGAGCTGACCGCCCGTCTTCGCGCCATCGCGGCGAAGAAGGCCGAGACGGAGGCCGAGTTCCAGGGCATCGCAGAGCAGGTAATCCGAGAAATCGGACGACCCAGCTTCCTCGGGCAGATGGCCCCCACCCTCAATTCCCACGCTGAAATCGACCCTGGCGTATTGACCAACTTCCTTGTGCAGCTCGGCTCCTCGGCCGCCCCGGCGATCTGCGACCTGCTCGGACAGGTCAACCAAGTGCGGTACCGGCGCGCCCTCTGCGAGTCGCTCGCCATCTCCTGCCGGGACGACGTGGAGGTGCTGATCGAACGGCTGAACGACACCCGCTGGTACGTGATCCGGAACATCGTCTACATCCTGGGCCGGATCGCGCATCAGGGCGTCGAGCGCGCGCTGGACCGGACGCTCCACCACGAGGACGTGCGCGTCCGGAAGGAAGCGGTCCGGGCCCTCGGCAATATCGAGAGCTCGACGAGCCGCGCGTACCTGGTCTCCGCGTTCAAGGA
>Ga0066709_100001124_pt1 | contig 16913 bp, 14 predicted proteins | sample GraSoiAngelo_158_FD_79665 | JGI IMG/M metagenome (GOLD analysis project Ga0066709, IMG submission 79665) | Grasslands soil microbial communities from the Angelo Coastal Reserve, California, USA - 14_1009_16_30cm | ecosystem: Environmental > Terrestrial > Soil > Grasslands | place: USA...
ACAACTACGACGACACCGTGACGCTCTCGGTCAGCGGGAAGCCGGTGCAGTTAGGGCGTACGGCGGGGGCTAAGGTGTGGGTGGCGCGCAGCGGCTCTCACCGGGAAGCCCGCTAAGCCAGCCGCCGGATTGTTCACGGTTGAGATCCCGAGTCGCGTCAGAATAACATCATGCAATCAAAAACAGGAGTGTTTCTCCTGATTCTTGCGGGTCAAGCAGCGCTGAACGCCCAAGATGCGCCGCAGCAGCACCAACGCCGGCCGACCATCGGCGTGGCTCTTGAGGGCGGCGGCGCAAAAGGGCTGGCGCACATTGGCGTGCTCGGATGGTTTGAAGAGAATCACATCCCGGTCGACTATATAGCCGGGACCAGCATGGGAGGATTGATCGGCGGTCTGTACGCGACGGGCCGGCGGCCTTCCGAGATCCGGAACCTGGTGGGCCAGATCGATTGGACCGATGTTCTGTCGGGAACGGTTCCGTTTCGCGATCTCTCTTTCAGGCGTAAAGAGGACCTCCGGGCTTACCCGAACTCGCTGGAGTTCGGACTCCGTCACGGGGTCTCTCCGCCGAGCGGCTTGAACTCCGGCCAGTCGGTCCGTAGCCTTCTGGATCGTTATCTCCTGGCATACTCCGGGACAAAGAGCTTCGATGATCTGCCGATTCCTTTCCGCTGCGTTGCGACCGATCTTGTATCAGGAAAGGCGAGGGTCTTCTCGGATGGGCCGCTCGCGGACGCTCTTCGGGCCACGATGTCGATCCCGGTTGCGTTTGCACCGGTTCACGATCAGGGAAAGATTTACGCCGACGGCGGTCTGCTCGACAATCTCCCCACGGACCTGGTGCGGCAGATGGGGGCCGATATCGTCATCGGAGTTCATCTGAAGGCCGGCGCGACAGACCCGAAATCATTGCGGTCGCTTTTCGGAGTGTTGGACGCCGCGACCACTGTGATGATCGACGCGAATGTAATTCGCAGCATGGAACGCGCCGATATTCTGATCACCGTCGATGCCGCCGGCTACACAACGCTTGACTTCGACAAGGCCGAAAAAATCATTCCGAAAGGATACGCGGCCGCGCAATCCAGCACAAAAGTCCTGACTCGCTTCAGCCTTGCCGGCGAGGAGTGGAACCAGTACGCCGCCCGGCGTGAATCGAAGAGGGTGAACGCTGTTCAGGTACCGCAGTTTGTTGACATCACCGGCGCGAGCGATCAGCTTGCAAGCGATATTCGCAAAGCGTTCAGTTCCCATGCCGGCCGACCGATCGATGCCCACAAGCTCGAAGAGAATATAACCTTACTGATGGGCCAGGAACGCTTTCATAGCCTGGGCTACAGCCTTATCGAGCGCGACGGTGTGCCGGGACTGCTGATCACGGCCGAAGAAAAGTATGATTCGCCTCCGTGGCTCAAACCGGGTTTCGTCATTGATGGCGCCGACCCATACAACGTCAGACTTATGTTTGCATCGCGACTGACGTTTCAGGATGTAGGCGGATATCGTTCTGAGGTGCGCATCGACGCCTCATTCGGCTCGATTTACGCGATCCGCGCGGAGTATTATCATCCATTCACGAGGACTCGTGGATGGTTTGTCGCACCTGAGGCTTTCGCCGGACGAATTCCGATAAACCTTTATTCGGGAAGCAGACTAGAGGCTGAATATGGACTACGGAACACGGGCGGCGGCGTGGACCTGGGCTATCTGTTCGACCGCTTCAGCGAGCTGCGAATCGGATATCGTGCCGGATATCTGAGCGGCTCACCGCGCATCGGCTCTCCGTCGCTTCCTTCGGGCAGCGGCAGAACAGGCGCAACCAGTCTTAGCTTTACAATGGACCGGCTGGATAGCCCGGCGATCCCGCACAGCGGAATGGAGGTATTAAGCAACGCGCAATGGATCGATGCCAACCTGGGGGCTACGAATAAGTTTCCCTCCGCCGAGACCGCATTCACCGGATTCGTTCCAATCGGCGCGCCGGCTTCCGTGTATGCAATCGCGGCCGGAGGCACGACGTTCGGGTATAAGAATACCGGCATACCCGCGTTTTCGCTCGGCAGTCCGACGCGTCTCGCGGCATACGGCCTCAACGAATTTCTGGTCAACCAATACTGGTATTTCCGGTTGGGCTATCTGCATCAGATAGGATCGCTGCCCGCCTTTTGGGGAACCGGAATTTATTTGACTGCCCAGTATGAGGCGGCCAAGCCCTATGGTCTTCCGAACGGGCCCCGGCTGGCGACGGATGGGGCGGCGGGGTTGGCGATGAAGACGATCGTTGGTCCCATCCTGATCGGCGGCGCGGTCGGCGAAGGCGGTCACAAAAAATGGTTTTTCCAACTCGGCAGGATCTTTTAGGCGCGGTCTCGCTTTAGAGTAGGCGTTGCTCCGTGTATGTCACAATCCGCACCAACTGTGCGTAGAGGAGGCGGCAATGTTCGACCGCTACACCGTAGCTGCCCGGCGCGCGATTTACTGGGCACATTCCGAAGCAAGCGAGCACGGGTCTCCTTTCATCGAAACCGAACATCTTCTCCTGGCTCTGCTGCGCGAGGACGACGGACTGGTCCGCCGCCTGTTGCGGGGCGGGACCGATGTCGAAGACATTCGCCGGGAAATTCAAGCGGCAACACCTTCACAGAATCCGGTTATCCGTGCTCGCGAGCTGCCGCTCTCCAGTTCGATGAGACTCGCTTTAGGCAATGCCGCGCAGGATGCCGGCGCGTTTGGCCACCAGCATATCGGCTCCGACCATTTACTGCTCGGCATTGTCAGGGACCCCACGTCGTTCGCGGCACGCGTTCTTCAGAAACACGGGATCGATCGGGAGCGGGTACTCGCGGCGCGAAAGGGTACCGACCCGGCATGACCACCCACGGGCCGAAAGCGTCGGGCGCTATTCGTACCGGAGCGCCACCATAGGATCGACCTTCGTCGCCCGGTGTGCGGGGACCAGGCAGGCTGCCACCGCCACCAGCGCGAAGATGCCTGCAACCGAGAGGAACGTCAAGGGATCGTGGGCCGTAACGCCGAACAGAAAGCTTCCGAGCACGCGCGTAGCGGCAAAGGCTATGAGTCCTCCGGCCGAGATGCCGATGAGGGCAAAACGCAAGCCTCGCACAAGCACCATGCCGAGAACATCCCGCCGCCCGGCTCCCAACGCCATGCGAATGCCGAATTCCTGCGTGCGCTCGGTCACCGAGAACGAAATCACTCCGTAAATGCCGATCGCCGCGACAAGCAGCGCAAGCCCGGCGAAGCCAGCGAGCAGAGTAAGCGCGAATCTCCTTGGCGCGACGTCCTGGGCACGCAGCGCCTCTGCTGTCGCGACATTCGATAACGGGCGGTCCTTATCCATGGCTCGCAGCTCGGCTCGAACCCCTGAGACGAGCGCGAGCGGATCCAGATTCGCGCGCACCACGATCGCCATTCGCCGGAATGGCGCCTGCGCGTGCACCCAGTAGACCTGCGGCATGGGCTCCACGGTAACGCCTTCATCGTGAACATCGGCGACGACTCCGATGATTTCGAAAAATTTTGCTCCATCAAAGCTGATCCGGTGACGCAGCGGGTCTTCCGCCGGAAAATAGCGCCGGGCCATGGTTTCGTTGATCACCGCGACTTTCGGCGCGCTCGCGGAATCGGCGGGTGTGAAAGAGCGGCCGCTCTTCAGCGCGATCCGCATGGTGCGGAAATACCCAGGCGTGACCGCGTTAAGGACCGCATCCTGGATCACATCGTCGCCCGGCACAGGCCGGCCCTCGATGACGAAACTATTGTGACCCGCGCCGGTCAGAGGCGCGCCGCTGATCGCGGCCGCGGACACGACGCCCGGCAGACGTTCGATCCGCTGAAGAAATTCGCCCAGGAACTGCACCGTGCGTGCATCTCCCTGCCCGTTCGGTGGCACCGGCAGGCGCAGGCTCGCGGTCAGCAGATTCGCCGGCTCGAACCCGAGCGGAACCCGGCCCACGCTCCAAAAGCTGCGCAGCAGCAGACCGGCGGAAATCAACAGTACGAAGGCCAGGCCCACTTCGGCCACCACCAGCAAGGCCCGCCGGCCTCCTCCCGCTGTCGTTCCGCGCCCGCCCGATTTCAACGATTCGTTCAACTCCACGCGCCCGGCCTGAAGCGCCGGAAGCGTTCCGAACAACAACGCGGTGGCACCCGCGACGGCGAAGCCGAAGAGCATCACCGCCCAATCCAACCGCACGTCAGCGGCGCGCGGAACAAAATCCGAACCGATCTGAAGAATCGCCTTCATGGCGACAGCGCCCAAAGCAATGCCTGCCGTTCCGCCGATAAGCGCCAGAGCAAAACTCTCGGTGAGTAACTGCCGGACCAGCCGCGTCTTTCCTCCACCGAGAGCAGCGCGAATGGCGAACTCGCGGCGGCGTTCGGTTGCGCGCGCGAGCGAAAGATTCGCCACGTTGGCACACGCGATGAGCAGCAGCAGAGCCGCCGACCCGAGCAGCAGCCACAACGGCTGACGCACATTACCTGAGATCGCATCGGAGAGCGGAACAACCTCCAAGGTCCACGCCGCGTTGTCAGCGGGATATTGTCTGGCGAGACGCTGTGAGATCGCGGTCATCTCCGCTCGGGCCTGGTTTACGGAAATGCCGCGTTTCAACCTCGCATAGACACGCATGAAATCCGAACGCCGGCCGGCGCGCAGATCCGAGGCGTGAAATGGCCGCCAGATCTCGGCCGATTGGATCCCGGTGATACTTGGAGAGCGGAATGCCGCCGGCATCACGCCCACTATCGTTTGCAGTGTTCCGTTCAACCGGATACGCCGGCCGACGATATTCGCCTCGCGCCCGAAACGCCGCTCCCACAGAGCGTCGCTCAACAGAACCACGTCCTGCTCCGTGCTTTCGGGCGTAAAGCCTCGTCCGACGGCGGGTTTAACGCCCAGCAAGTCGAAGAAATCTGCTGTCACCGTGCTGCCCGAGAGCAGTTCCGGCTCGCCTTCTTCCGTCAGCACGGCTGCGCCGCCGGCCATAGCGGCCATGCCTTCGAAGCATTGATTCTGTTCGCGCCAGTCCTTGAAATTTGGCGGCGAGGTCGATTCGCGTGGAGCGGCGGCCTGGAGATTGGATTCCCACAGAACGACCAGCCGCGCGGGATCTGCGTACGGCAGCGGCCGCAGGAGAACGCCGCGGATCACGCTAAAGACCGCAGTGTTCGCGCCGACACCAAGCGCCAATGCGAGCACGGCGATCAGTGTAAATCCAGGGCGCTTGGCAAGCATGCGGAATCCGTAACGCAGATCTTCGAGTATTGATTTCATGAAGTCTTCAGACGCGGGCGACCCCGTCGTTTGCCCATCAGCGATTATAGGAGATTATCCGTGCGCTGTTCATGACGCACTAGCTGATGGAATAGTGAAGTTCGGAATGTCCACCTGGCCGACGAGATTGCCGTAAGCCGAGGACGAGGGAAGCTCCCTTGAAGTTAGACCGAAACAGTGACCCGCATGAAAGTGGCAGGAATAAAAGTACCGGCGTCTTTACTCTTGTTCTGCGAGTTCGCCAGTTCCACGAGTTGGTTGTGGAACTCCTCCGCCTTCCCGTCTTTCCTGGCTGCTTCGAGGGCGTTCATGGTCGGACCATAGAACGTTTCAAACGCCTCTATCATCTGTGTTGGGCTCTTGTCGGGCGAGGCAAAGTAGTACGTGTCCTGGACCATGGATATGTTCTCCTTCGGCACTCCTGCCCGGCCAAAGCGCTCGAGGATGTGGCTCTCCACACCCCACGTCATGGGGCTGATGAAGCCTTCCGGCGGCGGAGGCGTAAACGCTGAGCTGATCTTCAGCACCTGCGATACGAAGGTCGGATCGTTTGGAATCCAGTTGCCCATTACGACGCGGCCGCCGGGTTTCGTGACGCGCACCATCTCCCTGGCGACATCGAAGGGTTTGGGGGCAAACATGGCGCCAAACACGGAAACGGTCATATCAAACGAATGCCCGGCGACGCCTTCCAAATTGCACGCGTCTCCTTCCTGAAACTTCAGCCTGCGGAGGCCGCCTGCCGCCGCTCGTTTATTTCCGGCCTCAACGAGGTTCCTGGCTATGTCGATTCCAACGACTTCAGCGCCCAAACGCGCCAAGGGAACGGCTGTGGTGCCGTCTCCGCAGCCTAGGTCCAAAACCCGCAGCGGCGCCGTGACTCCGAGCGACTCAACGAGCGCTTCACCAGACTGGCGCATGAAAGCGGCAATTTCGGTGAAGTCACCTTTTTCCCACAGCGCTTTGTTCGGATTCATGACGGATCCCGCAGGGGCCGGGTTCGTTTCGATCTGTCTGGGTTGCATTGGTTGGCTCCTAATTGGCGTTAACTTCCGCGTCAGGACTACAATTGTGCGATGAGTCTGCGGGGACAACCATGCCCGAGCGTCGCCATTACTTGCCCGGACGGCTTGCAAAGCCTGATTCGTTTGCCCGGAGCCCCGGGAACTTTGCAGATTGTCCAAGGGGCCGAATGGACGTATTCTCCGAGATACTGAGCGGCGTCAAGCTGAACGGCGCGGTGTTCTTCAGCGCGGAGTTCTCGGCTCCATGGGGCTTTTTGCAGCCCGCGGCGAATGTAATGGCGGCAAGGATCGCTCCGGGGGCGGAACACCTTGTGCTTTACCATTTGGTCATCGAAGGCGCGGCTGTCATCGAGTTAGCAGATGGAGAGCCCATCGAACTCAAGCCTGGGGATGTCGTCATCTTTCCGGATGGGGATGCTCATCACATGAGCAGCGGTAAAGGGGCCATACGGCCATTCCCGAACTATGGCATTACCGACAAGATCAAGTCGCGCGACTTGAGCCCGCTGCGCGCCGGTGGAGGAGGAGAGATTTCGCGGTTCGTGTGCGGGTACATGACTTGTGATCCGTATCTCTGCCGGCCACTCTTGAACGGACTTCCGCCTGTTTTTAAGGTCAATATCCGGACGGATCGCTCGGGGCATTGGCTGGAGAGCTCGATTCTTCACCTGGTGGAAGAAGCAGAATCCGAACGAGCCGGCAGCGAAGCCATGCTTGCCAAGCTCTCGGAGGCTTTGTTCGTCGATACGCTGCGGCGCTACGTTTCGAGCTTGCCGGAACAACAAATGGGATGGCTTGCGGGAGCGCGGGATCCGATCGTGGGGAAAAGCCTCGGATTGCTTCACGGCCGCGTTGCCCACCCGTGGACGATCGCGGCTCTCGCGGACGAAGTGGGGATTTCGCGGTCGGCTTTAGTGGAGCGCTTTACCCGATATCTCTCCGAGCCACCCATGGCTTATTTAACCCGTTGGAGACTCCGGCTGGCAGCGCGATCGCTCGAAAAGACATCGCGAGGCGTCGCGGAGATCGCCGCGGATGTAGGATACGAATCGGAAGCGGCCTTCAATCGCGCATTCAAACGTGAGTTCGGGCAGCCTCCGGGTCGATACCGCAGCGATCATAAGAGTTCGCCTCAAATTGGGCAAGCGAGCGCCTGAACTAAGACGTCTGTAATGACGGTTTCTTTGTGAAACCTCGAGAATGCGTCCAAGCCTACTCCTTCGCCTTTTCCATCCTTATGAGGTCGGGACTGCCTTGGACACTTTCCGGGTTTGGTTTATAAAATATCTTGTTTGTAAACCATTGGTTTACAACGATAGAAAATCTTAAACTTGCCGCTGGTTTGAAAATAGTGTATTTTGTAAACCATGGGTAGTCAAACTCAGGGGAAGCTAAACTGGCTGCAGCACACGCTTCCGGAAGGGCTGGTGGTCGATTCCAGCTGGCTGGAGCGGCACGGCGTCTCCCGCCAACTCCGGCGCAAATACGTCATGCACGGCTGGCTGCTGTCTCCCGCCCGAGGCGTCTACCGCAGGCCTGTCGCATCCGAACAGAAAACCTCCCTGCCGTGGCAGGAGCTCGTCATATCCCTGAATGCTCTCCAGAACGTGCCCGTTTCCGCGGGCGCAAGGACCGCTCTTGAGCTGCAGGGCTTCAGCCACTACGTCTCGGCGAGCGGCGCGCGCGAGGCCCATCTCTATAGCAACGAAGATCTGCCCGGATGGGTGTCGCGCGTCCCGGTAAATACAAAACTCGTTTTGCATAACGCGCGAAAACTGTTCAGGGGCCATGACGTCCCCGCATACTTCACTAAGGGAGATGCCGTCCCGGCCCCACCGGAGGATAGCGGCTTCACGCAACAGCCCTGGGGGCACTGGAAATATCCGCTGACCATGTCGGCGCCGGAGCGCGCAATCCTCGAACTGCTCGACGAGGTCCCGAAGAGTGAAACCTTTCATCAGGCCGATGTCCTTATGGAAGGCTTGCGGAGCTTAAGCCCCAAGCGGCTTCAGGGGCTTCTGGAGGATTGCCGAAACGTCAAGGTCAAGCGGCTCTTCTTCTGGTTCGCGGAACGCCACAACCACGCCTGGCTGCAAAAGCTTGATCGCGCGAAGATCGACCTCGGCAAGGGCAAGCGCATGCTCGTGCGCGGCGGCAAGCTCGACCCCAAGTACAACATCACGGTCCCAGAGAACCTCGATGCCGGCATCTGAGGAATTCCGCCGGCAGGCCGCGCTGCTGGTCCGCGTCATTCCGCTCGTCGCCAAGGAGACCCGCTTCGCACTCAAGGGCGGCACCGCGATCAACCTCTTCGTGCGCGACATGCCGCGCCTCTCGGTCGATATCGACCTCACCTACCTGCCTGTCGAGGACAGGGCCACCTCCCTCGCCCATATCGATGCCGCCATGCAGCGGCTCGCGAAGAGGATTACAGCGGGTGTTCGCGGTGCCGCGGTGGTTACCTCAAGGCTCGCCGCCGAGAAGATCATCAGCAAACTCTTCGTGAAGGCGGACGGCGTCACGATCAAGATCGAGGTGACGCCGGTCCTCCGCGGCTGCGTGTACGATCCGGAAACCCGGTCGGTCTCGCCCGCCGTCGAAGCGGCTTTTGGTTTTGCCGAAATCCAGGTCGTCAGCTTGGCGGACCTTTACGCGGGCAAGCTCGTCGCGGCGCTCGACCGGCAGCATCCGCGCGACCTGTTCGACGTGCGCGACCTTCTCGCGAACGAAGGGATCGACGACAGCTTACGGAAAGCTTTCCTCGTCTACATCCTCAGCCACAACCGGCCGATGGCGGACGTGCTGGCGCCCCCGCGGCTCGATATCTCGCAGGAATTCGAGCGGGGCTTCGAAGGGATGACGGAGAAGCCTGTCACGCTCGAGGACCTGCTGCAGGCGCGCGAAGACCTTGTCGCGGAGCTTGTCGGCAAGATGCCCGCGGAACACCGCAGGTTTCTGTCGTCTTTCAAGAAGGGGAAGCCGGAATGGGATCTCCTCGGCATTGCCCACGTCGAGAAACTGCCAGCCGTTCAGTGGCGGATGCAGAACCTCGCGAAGGCCGCCCCGAAGAAGCGGGAGAAGCTTATCGGTGACTTGCACAAGGCGCTCGGGATTGAGGAGTGACGACCGTTCTTAACGTGCGGCTCCTGCCCTAACTGGTATTTGTTGCACTATCGCTGCGCCGACTTCGCCAAGGTCCTTGTCGGCCGTTGCGGCCTCGCTGGCGTTGGCGATGAGATCGGGCATCCTCTCCATGAGCGACCTGGTTTCCGTCATGTAGACCTGGGCGAGATCCCCGGATGTTCCTTCTTTCTTCAATTTCTGCTCGATGCCTTTAAGCAGGGACGTAACACCCAAAAACAATTTCGTGGCATTCGCTTCGTGCCGCATGATTCGCTGCCGCGTAGACCGTTTCATGAGCTTGGCGGCCCGCACCACTTCCGGCGTGATGTTGCTCGAAGGTTTGCCGAGATCGTATTTCGTGTGGTGGTTCGGACAAAGGAAGATCAGGTTGTCGGGGCTGTTGTTGAGGGTATCGGCGACCGCCTCGATGTGGGCGATCTCGCCGTTATCTTGATACCCGCAGATCGCGCAGCCGTGATGGGACCCGCCTTGATGTCCTTCTTGATGGCGTCCGGAATGCGAGGACGCTGTCCCGTCGTGTACTGCCAAGGTTCGCTTAGCGAGTTCTGTAGGAAAGCAGTTCGCCTTGATCGAAGAGTACCTGCCCGTCTGCTTCTAAAGTTTTCAGCAGGCGTTTTTCGTTCTGCCTGGGGGATTTCTTTTGTGAAGTACTCCAGCAGCTCGATACTGATGCCGAGCGCCATCGCCGCTTCGATTTTGGTCATCAACATCGATCACCGTCCTTCACGGGTCATCTGCCGTAAAGACGTAGGATAAAGCCGGGCCGACGGGTTCCGATCTTGCCCCAACCAGTCCTAAGTAGTTGATTCTGCGTCGAACGGAACCGGCCTTTTCGACCCAATGGCCCCCACAGATCGCTCTGGTATGAGCAATGTGTGAGCAAGAGGCATATCGGTCGAACTTCGGAACGTCAAGCTTTTTGCAATAAAACTTGACATATGCGATTTCGGGCGGAGGCCAACGGTGTGAGCAATGTGTGAGCAAACAAAATCTACCTGCCTGTCCCTCTTGGTAGCGCCTGGGCCCGCCTCCTTCGGTGGTGTTCTGGAGTCATCCATTTCAGTGGCGGAGCGCGAACGGCATGAAGTCAGAGACCAGTTTGTATACTATATCTTGATAGCATTCATCTGCTTGAAATAAGCACATAACCTTGCTTCTATACCTAGACTTACGTGATCTGACAGTATGTGAGAATCAAGATCTATACAGCCGCTTCAGTCCGGCTGACTGAATCCCGCCCCGACTTCACAAGCAGCGCGCTATTGAAGACGCGCCGATCCGGGCAACACGAACGACCGTATTGACCTTTATCCTAATGATAATACGTGGTATAAATGATCTAAGAGGGTACCGCTGACCGTTTGCTCGTCCGGAGTCATCTGTTTCAGCGGCGGACCGCGAACGGCGTGAAGTCAGACTTCGTGGTGCTACTAAATCTTGAAAAATTTCATCTATGGCTCATAAGGACTGTAAGTGACAGACGTACCGCGTCAATAACAGTCCATTTGAGAGAACTGAAGCAAGATAAAACGGCCTATCTTCGTCTGTGTGGCTGAAACCAAGCCCGACTTCACAAGCGTCGCGTGTTTGGGGCGCGAACCACCTCTGGCCTGAGCGGATTCCCTGGGTGTCCTGTGCAGCTTTCTGAGTATCTCCAGTTCCTCGTCCTCCCGGCCTGAACACGCCTGGTGTGAAGGACCTTCCCGGGTTGCCGCCAAGGGGAGTACGGTCTCGACCTGAGCTTTCGTTTCTCTCCCTTGCTAGACGATCGTGTGTATAATGGAGATGGGGACAACATGGAGAAAACAGTAGCCGTCACGGTGACGATCGGCGACCGACGGATCACGCTCGAAGGCCCCGAGGATTTCGTGCGCGGCGAGGTGCGGCGGTTTGCATTCTCTGTCGAGGCCGACGCGCGGCCCGCGCCCGCCGTCGACGGCCAGCGTGCCGCACTCACCGAACGCGACCTTGTCGCCCAGAAGCGTCCCCGAAATCAATCCGAGACGGTTGCAGTGCTCGGGTTCTGCTTGACCGAGAACGGTCACGCGGAGTTTACAGAAGCCGATATCAAGCGGGCGTACGTGCGCGCGGGAGTGCGCCCTCCGAAGGTCATTTCGCAAGCGCTGCGTGACGCCCGGAACAAATTTGATTTGATTGATGCCGGGACGAAAAGGGGGACGTACCGGCTGTCCGCGCACGGCGACCGGACGGTGCGGTTCGATCTTCCTGCAGGCGAGTGAAGTCTTTAATGGCAAGTACAAACCGTGCTGCCGTGCTGTACAGGATTCGCGTAAAGCGCCCCGACCTGGAGGTCGAGGTCGAGAGCACGGATCGCGACTACGTAGATGCCAAGCTGGACCAGTATCTGAACGCGCGTGCGCCGACGGAGTCCGCCGCCATGACTGGCGACCGCCCGGACAGCCCTTCGGGGCGGCGGCCGCGTAGCCCCATATCGATCGGCGAATTTATCCGGCAGATCAATCCGGACAAGAAGAACGAAGTCGCTGCGACGATCGCATACTTCCTCGAATATTACGCCGACCCGATTGCCGGGGAATGGAAACCGGATGAGATCGCGGACAGGTTCCCGGACGTGCGCAAGCCAAAGCCTGCGAACATGAGCGACCTTTTGGCCAAGAGCAATTTCTTCGTGAGCGGCCGTGAGAAGGGCTTGTATCGCCTTTCGGAGACCGGCGTGAAGTGGGTCGAGGATCATACGGGCAACCATGAGGGCTAAGATCGAAGCTTCGTTGACGGCGGCTGCCCCGAACCCGCTCGTGCAGGCTCTTCTCAACGCCTACGCGGAGCTGAAAGAGAACTTCAACTTCGAGAAATTTCGGCCGTCGGAACTGGAAGGCGGGCGCTTTGCGGAAGCGGCGATCCGTATCGTCCAGCATCTGGCAACGGGATCCCACGACCCCATGGGCAAGCCGCTGCCGTCTTTCGACAAGATCGTGGCGGCGCTCGAAAAGGTCGCGTCGACCAGCGCTCACGACTCGCTCCGCATCCATATTCCGCGCGCGCTGTGGGCCGTCTACGGGATTCGCAATCGCCGCGATGTGGGCCATATCGGCGGCGATGTCAATCCCAACCGCGCCGACGCTTACTTCGTGGTCGCGATCTGCGATTGGGTTCTGGCGGAATTTCTCCGCCTTACATTCAACTGCTCCTTGGTTGAAGCGCAGAGGATGGTCGACAATCTGGTCGAGCGCAAGGTTCCCATCATTCAGGATTTTGCCGGATTCCCCAAAATCCTCCGGACGGACATGGCGATCCCTGACCGGATTCTGGCGCTGGCCTACCGGAGTGGCGGGAACGGAGTGGCCATTGAGGATTTGCAGAAATGGCTGAAGCCCGCGAAACCGGGCCCAATCGGCGTCGCGATCCTACGCCTTGACCGAAAATCGGTCCTGCATCGTGACGGAAACCGCTGTTTCATCACGCTTTCGGGCATTCGTCACGTTGAGCAGACCATGGCTTTCGTGCTGGCCGGTTGAATTTCAAAGGAGTTGCATTCCATGCCCAAGGCATCACTGACACTTGAAAATGGGACGGTCGTGACCATCGAGGGAACGGCATCCGAAGTTCACGAACTGCTCTCCTTCTATGGGTCCGCAGCCTCCAGACCAGCGCACGGTCAGGTGCACAAATCCCCGGCAGCGCCCGTGCATCGAGATCCGCGCTCGGCCGCCGACGATGCGGCCGACGCCGAAGTCGATTTGATGACGATCGTGAACCACGTCAAGGCCTGCGATGAGGCCGAGAATATCGAATCGCGGATACTGGATCAGACGGATCAGCTCCCGCGGGTGCTGCTTCCCATGTACATGGTGTATGAGCACATGAGCAACGCGCACGGCCTCACCTCAGGGCAAATCAGCAAGGTTACAACGCAGCTCGGCGTGCCGGTCAAGCAGCCCAATGTCTCCAAGATACTCGCGGGCGCGGCAGCAAAATACATCATCGGCGACGCGGTCCGGAAGAACGGACAGGCTGTTCGCTATAAGCTTTCGCGCCGCGGGCACGCCTACCTGAAGGAAATCATCTCTGGTCGCAAAGAAAATAGACCGGAAGTGGTCATCCCACGCCTGTAGCCAAGCAAATGAACCTGACCACGCGAATTCCGTGCCGCCATGAGCGTCGCACTTGGTTCATCTCCTTGGATGACCTCGGTGTGAGCAAGATACCTGGAAGCCTGGGGCTGGAGGCGATTCAACTAACGGGAATCGGGTTGGATGCGACTGTAAGTTATTGAAACGTTGGTAGCGCTAACGGGAATCGAACCCGTATTTGAGCCTTGAGAGGGCTCCGTCCTAACCGTTAGACGATAGCGCCTAAACACCTACAGTATACAACGCGACTTTGCGGACAAACGACGGTGACCCGACTCAGTACGTTTCCACTACCGGCGCGGCGCGTGTATGCGACCGGATGCGGAAGTGATAGACCAGCGCCCCGGTCAGAACCGTCACCACTGTGGCAAGCGAGATGTACGGCTTCAACTGGATGCCCTGGACAATCATCCACAAGCCCACCAGCAGGAAGAGAATCGGGAACAAGGGATAGCAAAAACTGACCACACGCAGCTTTTGCCAACCCGGCCGCCGCCGGAAGTATAGCAGCGACGCCACGCTCATCACAGCGAAGAAATTCAGCGTGAATCCGACATAGACCACCAGCTGCGGAAACGGCGTGATGGTCAGGAGCATCGTGCAGATGCCCTGCGCCACAATCGCCATCACGGGAGTGTGCCAGCGCGGATGAACCTTGGCCGCCGTAGCCAGGAAGGCTCCGTTCTTCGCCATCGCATAGTAAACCCGGGGGCCAATAGTGACCATGGCGTTTACGGTCGACATCAGCGAAAGCGCCATGAGCGCGCTGAAAATTCCCGCGACACTTGGGCCAAACAATCGCGACGCCGCCAGCGCGCCCACGGCTACCTGGCCCTTCATGTCTTCCAGTGGAGCGGCATAGATAAAGATCAGATTCAGACCGAAATACAACGCCGCCACAAGCGCCGTGCCAATCCCGAGCGCAGCGGGGAGAGTACGTGACGGATGCCGCAGCTCCTCGGCCACATACGTAGCCGCATTCCAGCCGCTGTAGGCAACGTAGATCCAGAACAGACTGACGGCGAACTGCGCAAAGATAGGGGTCGAGGCTGTTCGCGTGGCATTCATCGAAAAATGATTCCAGTCGCCCTGGCCGGCCAGGAATCCGAGCCCAATAAAGGTGGTCAGCACCAACACCTTGGCGCTGGTTAGCACGTTCTGGATACGGGCAATGCGCTGCACGCCGAAAAAATTCAGCACGGTGAACAGCAGCACCAGCGAGCACGATACTACCTGCGCGCCGCCGAACCGGAGCGTCCATTCACCAGAGCCCGCGAAGACGTGCGCGTTGGCCTGCCTCAGTTGTGGGAAGAAATAGCCGACATAATCGGAAAATGCCAGCGCAGAAAATGCGATGGGCGCCGAGAATCCAGCGAAGAAGGAAACCCAGCCGGTCATGAATCCCCAAGTTGGGCCGAAAGCCCGCGTGAGATAGACGTATTCGCCCCCGGAACTGGGGAAATTGATGCCAAGCTCGGAATAACAGATAGCGCCAATGACGGCGCATACCGCACCCACGACCCATATCCAGAGGACCAGACCTGGAGAGCCCAGGTCGCCGGCCAGAAACCCGGTAGTGCCGAAGATGCCCGTGCCGATCATGTTGGACACCACCAGCGCGGTCGCACTCACCACTCCGAGCTGCCGGAGAAGAGCAGGTTTCGAGTTTGGAGAAGTCACATCCGTATTCATTCTACTCCGCACCTGTCATATTGCCGGAACGTACAAGCGACGAGCCGCCATCGCAGAGATAGATACCGCCTGTCATGTAGGCGGCTGCGTCCGAGGAAAGGAACAATGCGAGATCGGCCAACTCGTCTTTGGCGCCGAAGCGCCGCAGAGGAACCGCAGACCGATAGCGCGCGCGGATTTCTTCCGTTGGAGCCAGCCGCCGCATCCCTTCCGTGTCGTCCGTCGGCCCGGGCGTAATGCAGTTACAGCGGACGCCGGCCGGACCCCACTCAATCGCCAGCGTCTTGATGAGCAGATCCACGCCGGCCTTGCCCGCGCAGACGTGCGCCTGATGCGCGATCGGCTGGAATGCGTGGCTGGCCGAAATCGCCAGAACCGACGCACCGGGCCTGCGCAAATGCGAGTACGCTGCGCGGCACGTGTTGAAGGTGCCGATCAGGTCAATATCGATGACCGCCTTGAATCCGTTGGCGGACATGCCGAGCACCGGCGCCGGAAAATTGCCCGCCGCTCCGCAAACGACAATATCGATTTCGCCGAACTGGTCCCGGGTGAACTTAAGCGCGGTTTCGACACCGGCGTAGTCCCGCACATCGGTGGCGTGCATGGCCGCGGTTCCGCCGCGTTCGCGAATCGCCGTCAGCGCCAGATACAGCCTTTCCTGGTTGCGCCCCACCAGCATGACGTTGGCGCCATGCTCGGCAAATCGCTCCGCGATGCGTTGCCCGATGCCGCTGCCACCGCCAGTGACGAAAGCGACTTTGCCCTTGAGAAGATTATCCCGGAAGATTGACATTTCAAAAGCATACCGCTCAGCCGCTCCTTCACGGCCGCGGCTCGGCAGCCGCATTGCAAGCTAAGATGCTGTACGGAACAATGGCGGAGGCGTCAGGGCATAGCGATAGACGTCGTACACTTCCTCGAACACGCGGTCCCAGGAGAGCGTCAACGCCTGTTTGCGGGCCGCCTCACTGAGCCGGGCGTGGAGTTCGCGATTGGCTACGACGCGGACGACGGCCTCAAGGAATTCTGCGTTATCGCGCGCGATGAAACCGGTTTCTCCGTCCTTGACCAGAAATTTAGGGCCGCCGGCGGCGGTCACGATACAGGGCACTCCCGAAGCGAGGGCCTCCTGCACGACGTTGCCATACGTATCGGTGCGCGACGGAAACACGAACAAATCCATATCGGCGTAAGCCGCCGCAAGCGCCTCGCCTTTCAGAATGCCGGGGAATTCCGCATTCTTGAGATTCTGTTCGAGCCAGCGCCGTTCGCCGCCATCGCCGATGATGAGAAAACGGACACTGGGAATCCTGTTCTCGATGTCCTTGAGAAATCGCACGCTCTTCTCCGCGGTGATACGGCCGCAGTAGCCGAGGACAAATTCACCGCCGGTGCGAGTGCGCCGCGCAGGCGTAAACAAATCCGTGTCCACGCCGCGCCGCATCAGAAATACGTCTCTTCCGGTCCGCCGGGCGAGCAATTGCACTAATTCAGGATTGGGCGCCATCAAAACACGCGCCAGCCGGTAGAATCGCGCGCAACTCTCAAGAATCCCGCGTTCGGTAAAGCTTGCCAGATCCTGGCGCGGATCCGGCGGAAGCCATGCAAACACTTTTTCCAGGCGCTTTGCGCCGAA
>Ga0066709_100001126_pt1 | contig 16911 bp, 14 predicted proteins | sample GraSoiAngelo_158_FD_79665 | JGI IMG/M metagenome (GOLD analysis project Ga0066709, IMG submission 79665) | Grasslands soil microbial communities from the Angelo Coastal Reserve, California, USA - 14_1009_16_30cm | ecosystem: Environmental > Terrestrial > Soil > Grasslands | place: USA...
GTCACCTCAAAATTCTTCGAGACGAGATCGTCTCTAATGCTCTCTATTGCCTTTGTAGAGTAGATCCTGAAGCCGGACGTGATGTCGCTGGAGCTCATCCTGAAAGCGTTCCTCAAGACCCAGTTCGTTGAAGCGCTGATAATTCTCTTGAACAACGGAAGTTCCTTGACGAGGCCCCCGCTTCTTGACCTACAGCCGACGACTACGTCCGCCTCCTTGGAAGCTGTTAACAGATTGGTGATCTCTTCGGGATCATGGTTCAAGTCCGAATCCATTGTCAATACGAGGTTTGACTTGGGATCAACTTTTCCCAGCCCCTTTTTTGTGGCCTTTCCAAGTCCCAACCTGTTTTCGTTGTAGTCGACTTTGATTCTCGGATTTGTTTTGGCGAGACCCTTGACCTTCTCCAGGGTCCCGTCGGTGCCTTCGACAATGAAGTTGACCTCGTAATCCATGGGAAGCTCGCGTAGCGATTTTAGTAGTCTTTCGGAGAACTCGTCGATGACCTCTTCCTCATTGTACAACATGATTACGACACTGAGCTTCACTAACCAACGCTCTCCAGACTGGTCGGCAGATCTGCTCTCGTGACCCTTCGGTTATATCAATGCACGTGCCGATATTTCTGATTTCGAACCTGAGACCGACCCAAGGTTAGGCAAGCGAAGTCTTGGTCTGGGAGGCTATCTGAGTCTGCAACTATTCAAGTGTGATTCGGTGCTGCAAAGGTATTCCCCGGCCTGTTTGTATCGAAGGAGAAAAGCCTGTTTGCCTTGCGCCAGCGGAAAGTCATGACCCTGTTTTCGCACCTGTTTCGAAGTGCGATTTCATTGAAGGCTATCGGAAGGAAGGAACACGTCCAAGTATTGCGATATTGACAAATCAGTAAGTCTCAACATTAGGCGATTTTTGGCCCGACTCTTTCGCAAAAAATCTCTCCCTTCAAGTTCAGGTTCGTCATCCGAACAAGTCTCCCGCAAGCGCTGGGGATGGGTAATGCGACTAGAGGATGCGATTCCGTGGTTTCCCGGGATCAAATAGCATATTTGTGACTGCAATCCATTTTGCTTCTCGATATAAAGTTCAAAAACCCGGAATGTCGACGCGCCCTTTCTAGCGGGTAAGGCGCACATGAAGTGATCGTAGCATGCATTCCTGCGTACAACGAGGAGAAGACCATCGCCCGAGTCGTTCTTAGTGCGCAAAAATACGTGGACAAGGTCATTGTTTGCGACGATGGATCGCGGGATATGACTGCCCAGATTGCACAGTCTCTGGGGGCCGTCGTTGTCCGACATCCGAATAACATGGGCAAAGGTGCCACCCTGCGAACTCTCTTTCAGACCTCTCTCGATGCGGGTGCGAAAGTCGTCGTGACCCTTGACGGCGATGGCCAGCATGACCCCGCTGAGATTCCAGTGGTCGTCCGGCCGGTGATGGAAGGGACAGCTGACATTTCGATAGGCGCTCGATTCCATGGAAAGAACGAGATTCCAAGGCACCGAATAATCGGCAATAAGATGCTGAACTATCTTACGAATATTGGAAATGGCGAGAAGCTCATGGATACACAGAGCGGATTTCGAGCTTACTCGCGAAAGGCGATCGAGGATATTGAAGTTAAGGAGAATGGTATGGGTGCCGATTCTCAGATACTCCTCGATGCAAGGAAGAGCAACCTGAGGGTATCAGAGTCGATGGTCTCTGTGACCTATGGGAAGGATACTTCGACTCACCATCCTATCAGACACCTAGGCGACGTGGTTCTATCTTTGGTAAAGTATGCGGCCGAGGAAAGGCCTCTGCTCTTGCTTGGCCTACCTGGCCTCGCGGCGCTTACGATTGGGCTGGTCTACGGAGCTCTTTTGATGAGTATCTACGTTAACACCCGAGAGTTCATCTTTGACTATGCGCTCCTCGCCGTCGGAGCCGCACTCCTCGGAGTGTTTGCGATCCTTGTAGCAGTAATATTGTTCGCGGTCTCAAACCTGTTCAAGAGACTGAAGAACGGCAGAGAGACCGGTCCCGGGGAAATAGAATGAGCGAGAAACGCGACTCCGGCGGCATATTCACAGTTGTTGGGACGCGGCCGGAAATAATCAAGGTCGCCCCGGTCGTTAGAGCCTGCGTTGACAATCATGTGTCTAACCGGATAGTTCACACCGGACAGCACTACTCGTATGAACTCGACTCGCTTATCTTTGAAGATCTCTCTCTCCCGATTCCCGAATACAATCTGAAAATCGGCTCCGGTTCCCACGCAGAAGAGACCGCGAGGGCGCTGGTCGGACTCGAGGGATTCTTCAAAAGACACAGCCCTCGACTAGTCCTGGTCCAGGGCGACACGAATTCTGCTCTCGCGGGAGCCCTCGCCGCTTCAAAGTTACACATCCCAGTCGGCCACATCGAGGCAGGATTGCGCAGCTTCGACAGGGAAATGCCAGAGGAGAAGAACCGTGTTCTGATCGATCACGTCTCAGACATTCTCTTCGCACCGACAAAAGTGTCGGCTGAGAACTTGGTGCGGGAGGGGATTTCCGAGGCGAGGACATTCATTACCGGAAACACAATCGTGGACGCAGTGAACCTGGGACTCCACACTTTGGAATTGAAGTCGAAAGAGCGGATGATACACGGTACCGTGGACGATGATGGCTTCTTCCTAATGACCCTCCACAGAGAGGAGAATGTGGACAGCGAAGAACGGCTTCGAAAGATACTGAGGGGAGTATCACTGGCTTCTTCAAAACTTGACAAGGACGTGATCTTCCCGGCTCACCCCAGAACCGTCAAGAGAATCAAACAGTACGACATACTAGTGCCCGACTCGGTTCACCTAACTGAACCAAATGGATACCTCGACTTCCTTCGCCTAGAAAGAGACGCGGATCTCATTCTAACCGACTCGGGTGGCGTACAAGAAGAGGCATGCATTCTAGGAGTGCCTTGTGTGACGTTGAGAACTAGCACAGAGAGACCAGAGACGGTCAAAGTCGGAGCAAACTACTTGTCAGGGAACGATCCCGGAGAGATCGTCAATGCGACGGAAGTAATGGCCGGTGCTCCACGACGTTGGGAGAACCCCTTCGGGGACGGAAAAGCGGGTATTAGGATAGTCGACGCGATACTCCAGAATGGCTGGGTTAGTCTCCAATGAAGATTCTCGTGACGGGTGGAGAGGGGTTCATCGGCTCCAACCTTGTTCCCGAATTGAGGAGCAGAGGACACGAAGTCTGGGTCTGCGACATTCACCAATCGGGCAATGAGAACTATGTTCGATGCGATGTCTCAAAGTTTAGACAGATCGAGAAAATCTTTCAGAAAAACAAGTTCGACATGGTCTATCATCTAGCGGCCGAATACGGCCGATGGAACGGCGAGGACTACTACGAAAACCTCTGGCAGACCAATGTGGTGGGAACCAAGAACCTTTTGAGGCTGCAAGAAGCGAACAGGTACCGAACCGTACTTTTCAGCAGCGCCGAAGTGTACGGCGACTACGCGGGCGAGATGAGGGAAGATGTGATGGACACGGTAGCTATCAAGCAGATGAACGACTATGCGATGACGAAATGGGTCAATGAAATGCAAGCCCTCAACTCAGCAGCGATGTTCGGCACTGAAACTGTCAGAATCCGTCCGGTAAACGCTTATGGGCCGCATGAATACTATTCGCCATACAGGGGAGTAATACCGATCTTCATCCATCATGCTTTGCACAGCCTCCCCTATACGGTGTACACTAAGCATCGGAGAATTTTCGACTATGTGGAGGACACGTGTGTAACTATCGCGAATATTGCCGAAAGGTTTAGGCCGGGAGAGGTCTACAACATCGCTGGCCGAGAAGAACACGATATCAAGTACGTGTCAGACTTGATTCTCTCCTACCTTGGAAAAGATGATTCCCTCGTCAAGTATGAGACATGGGAGCCCCACACTACAAAAGTCAAGAGGATCGACTGCTCAAAGGCCGTTTCACATTTAGGCCATAATCCTAAGACCTCAGTTGAAGAAGGCCTGAGGAAGACCATAGAATGGTCCAAGAAAGCATACGCGACAGACAGCACGCCCTCGAGGAGACTCATCGCGGTAGCCCCTGAAACCGAATAGCGAAGAGAATGGTTGTGAGAGTCCCGAATTGGCAACCGACCCGGTAGCGGAATCAGCCCCCGAAAAGCTGGCCCAGGCCTATGAGAAGAAGGCCGTCCTCGTCACCGGCGGAGCTGGCTTCATCGGGAGCAATCTAGTTCGACGGCTCCTCGAACTCAAAACAGACAAAGTCGTCGTTATGGACGACCTTTCCTCCGCATGCAAATGGAACCTACCCCAAGACAATAGGGTCAAGTTCATCGAGGGCAGCCTGCTCCAGGACGAGAAGCTGGCCAGCGCATTCGAATACCGGCCGGAACTAGTCTTCCATCTAGCTGCTCACTTCGCTAACCAGAACAGTATCGATCATCCGGACAAGGACCTGATGGTCAACGGGCATGGAACTCTCAAGATGCTCAAGCTGGCCCACGCGGGCCACGTCCGCAGGTTCGTCTTTGCCTCATCCGGCTGCTCAGTGTACGGCAGCCACGCTCCCCTACCGCTAAGAGAAGACTACGTATCGTTGAACCTAGATACCCCTTACCAGATCACGAAGCTATTGGGAGAACTCTACTGTAACTTCTTCTACAACTTTTACGGATTGCAAGTAGCCATTCCGCGCTTCTTCAACGTATACGGCCCCGGCGAAGTGCCCGGAAAATACAGAAACGTTATTCCCAACTTTATCTTCTGGGCGCTCTCAAAGAAACCCCTACCGATAACCGGCACAGGGAATGAAACGAGGGATTTCACATTCGTGGGCGACATCGTGACGGGACTACTGAGATCCGGGTATCTAGACTCGGTCGTGGGCGAATCCTTCAACTTAGCATCCGGCCGAGAAACCAAGATCTTGGACCTGGCGCGTCTAGTCAACAGACTCACCGAGAACGGAGAGGGAGTCGTATTCCAGGAAAAACGAGACTGGGACAAGTCAACCAGACGCAGAGCCTCAATAAACAAGGCAGAAAAACTACTAAACTTTCATTCGTCGGCCGACATAGAAAGGGGAGTAGGCCTCACAGTCAAATGGATCCGGGAAAACTGGAACCGAATACAGGCAGATGCGCAATTCTGACCTACTCCATATTAATCCCGTAAACTATCAAAGCCTCGACATCTAATGCATCGGGGATTCTTCAGCCAGGTCCCTCAGGATTCTCTGAACCAGACAATCTCCAAGGCTCTGGATTGGATCGGCTGGACCGATAGGGTAAAGCGAGACTCCACTGTTTTTGTCAAACCAAACTTCACATGGCCAATGTTCAGGCCTGGAGTCGTTACCTCACCAAGGTTCCTCTCTGAGCTTCTACCTCTTCTCAAAGACCGAGCCGCAAGAGTACTCATCGGCGAATCTGACCTTCCGATCTTCCGAACATCAAAAGCGTTTCTTGGCATAGGAATCGACCGTATATGCCAGAAGAACGGCGTCGAAATGGTCGAACTGTCCCGAGGCGCCTCAAGGATCATCGAGACCGACGTGCATGGGAGAAAGATTCGGATCCGACTACCCAAATTGATACTTGACGATGTGGACGCTGTTGTAAACGCCGCAGTTCCGAAATGCCATGTAGTGACTGGAATGAGCGGAGCCATGAAAAACTTCTACGGTCTGATACCGGACCCGTTTAGGGGCAACAAGCATCGCCATGAGATCAATAGGGCAATAGTTGCAGTGAACAAAATTGTCCCCTCTGACTTGATAGTCATCGACGGACTCTACTCCCTCACCGGTCGAGGACCGATCATGGGTCAGCCTGTCTCAACGAACGTCATCATCGCGGCAGACAATGTTGTCACCGCTGACGGAATCATCTGCCGATTCTTCCAAATGGACCCAATGAGAATAAAGCATCTGAAGCTAGCCACCCGAGAAAAGCTTGGCTCCACCCAGAAGGATGCGGTGGAGATGCCGGGCCCTATGAGCGCCACGGTCAGACTCAGACCCAAGAGAGCGACGATGGACTATTTCGCAGTTCTCACATTCAAGAGCAGAATAGTCAACAGAGCAATCATGAGTTCACCGATAACACCCTTGCTATACAAAGCTCTGAAACCGTTTCGATCAAGCCGTGAAGGAGAAATGTACAAGGAAGATATCGGAAGCCTCCCACAGAGCCAGTTCACACGCGACAAGGGAAACTGAAACTGAAGATCCTAGTTGTACAAGAGACAGACTGGATACAGAACCTCCCTCTCCAGACCCATCACATAATGGAGTTTCTCTCCAAGAAAGGCCATACAGTGAGAGTAGTGGATTATGAAGCGAGATGGCAGCACGGGGACATAATAGAATCGGCTAAGTCTAAGACGATCCCGAACGTACACAGAACCGATTCAGAATCATCAGTCAGCCTCCTCAGACCCGGCATGCTGAGAGTTCCCGGAATTGGGAGGCTGAGTTCACTCGGAAGCCAGTTTAGGGTCATTTTTGAACAGATGGCGCGATGGTGCGACGTCGTAGTCCTCTACTCAGTGCCAACCAATGGAGTCCAGACGATACTCTCATCGAGATTGCTCTCAAAACCGGTGGTATTCCACGCATTTGATGTGTTGCATAGAATGACGGGCTATGGTCTTCTTCGTGCCCCAACGTGGACGTTAGAACGTTTTGTGTATCAGAGGGTGAACAAGATGATTGTCATCTCAGCATCCCTCGGGAAGTACATGAGAAAGATAGGCGTACAAGACGAAAACATTACACTTCTACCTCCCGCCGTGGACACGAAAAAGTTCAACCCTTCAGTCGATGGGTCGGCTGTTAGAAAGCAACTAGGCATTCGAAATGACGAAAAGGTGGTCCTGTTCTCAGGGTTTCTATACGAGTTCTCTGGGGTGGACCTTGTTCTTCAATCAGTCAAAGATTTGCTAGAAGACGTTCCGAACCTCAGATTGGTAATCTGTGGAGAGGGCCCGCTACAGAACAAACTGATTCAGATGCGACAAAACCAAGGAGTCGAGAAATACGTAAGCATTCTCGGGAGGAGACCATTTGAACAAATGCCTTCAATCGTCGCAGCAGCCGACGTATGCATAAACCCGTACTCGGAAGATGTCCGAAGCACCTTCGCGTTTCCCTCAAAAATCGCCGAGTATATGGCAGCTGGAAAAGCAGTCGTTGCCACCGATCTCCCAGGAACGGAATCCATCTTGGGCTCTGAGTCTGGAGCACTCCTCGTGCCCATCGAACAGTTCGTCGACTCGCTAAAGATTGTTTTGAAAGATGACGAGCAGAGAAGAAGGCTGGGATCAAAGTGTCGAGAGTATTCCGAAACCAACTTTTCGATAGAGTCAGTCTCGAAGATGTTTGAGGACGTGCTATCCGAGGCGGCTAACATACAGGTTCCAACTTGAAGATTCTATTCGCCACACCATGCTTCTACCCTGACCTTCGATACGGAGGATCGGCCACGGCCGCCTACAATGTGCTCAAGGAACTATCGCGCCGTGGACACAACATCACAGTCCTTACGACTGTCGTAGGAAGTACGGCCACTCCGCCAACGGTGACTCGCGAAGTTGATGGGATCACAGTCCACTATCTCAAGGGCTACTTTGAAGGAGCCTTCCTGTCCCAGTATCTGTTACGATCTCTGCTCGAACAGCCGAGGCCCGACCTTGTCCACGTGAATAACTACAGGAACTTCCCATCAGACATTGTCTCGCTCTGGGCTCACAAGAGGTCCATTCCAACAGTCGTCTCAGCAAACGGTTGTATCTATGCCTACAGGTACATGCCTTCATTTCCATGGACGAAAAAACTACTCTACCAACTACACGACACTTTCGTCTCTACCCCAGTCAGAAAAACAACGATAGCCCTCGCCGTTAGCCATGCCGAGGTGAAACACTATGAGGAGTTCGGGGTTCCAAGTGAAAGGATCAGAGTCGTTCCGAACGGAATAGACCTTGACAGGTTCTCCCCCGGAGCTTCCAAGAGTTATCTGACCTCAGAGTTTGGCCCTTCGTCGGATTCCATAGGATATGTCGGGAGACTCGATCCGATCAAGGGACTCCTAACTCTGTTGAAGGCTTTTGAAACGGTCTCCCTGAAAACGCCCGGATGCAAGCTAGTACTTGTTGGTCCAGACTTCGGAATGAAGAGGACCCTGTTGTCGGTAGTAGATAGAAGGAAGCTGAGCGGTGTCACTTTTCCGGGTCCCGTGTCATACGATCGACTTCCAGACGTCTACCGGGCACTGGACGTTGTCGTCACTCCTTCTTTGTTCGAAATCTTTGGCATGAGCACTCTCGAGGCGATGGCTTGCGGCAAGCCTGTTGTTTCAACTAGGGTGGGCGGGATGAGTGACCTCATTCAAGAAGGGTACAACGGATATCTTGTGGGGTCTGAAGACGATGAGGCCTTAGCCAGTCGAGTGAATTACCTGTTGCAGCACAAGGATAGCGCACGAAGGCTAGGTGAGAATGCGAGGAAGAAGGCCTTAGAATATAGTATCGCCCGCACCGCAGAATTGACCGAGAAGGCCTATCTTGATTGTGTATCAGGGGTGGCGGGGTAGGCACAGTCTGGAGGGATTTGGATTGTTGCATCCCCGGCTAAATGCGTTCGATGTATTTCCTCTTCTGAGTAGATTGGCGATTTTTTTCAGCACCAATACGATGATTCTCCGGCCGCGTTTTCCTAAGGCCTACTTGTTGTGGGCCGTGACTAGGTACTGGAGATTGTAATCAAAGGGCCCTCCTTCGGCAGAATAGATACCGAGCTGGATTGACGAAACCGATGATAGGTTTGGTGAACCTCGAATCTGGAACTGTGATAGTTCGAGAACTACGCTACGCACAGTGCCGTCCCATAGGCTCTGGTCTATCACGCTGTAATAATAGTATGAAGAGTAGTCAGGTTCACTGTTTATCAGTAGTGTGAGCCAATGGCTTCCGGATGAATTCGCGGTTCCTTTGAAGTAGAAGCCTATGTAAGCCTCGTTAATGAAGTTCCATGTCCCATATAGTTTCACGTACTGGGCGGAATCTTTTGCTGCTCTGGTGGTTACGTGTACACTACAAGGGGACAAATTTGTGAAATTCTGAGCGACTTGTACCCTTGTTGTCGAGGACGTTGAAGTCCAGTTGGAATAACTTGTGCAATTGGCAATCGGATCAATCGTGATGTACGGTGTTGCTGCGGATAGAATATCATTTGTGGATCTAGCAAGGGTCCAAGCAGCAAACAATTGTTGCAGACTCTCAGGGGTCATTTGCCTTGCGGAGTAAACTCCGCCACCAAACTGGGTCAGGGCTTGTATCTCTAACACATCCGGCTGGTAGAGATCGGAGGGTACTAGAATCAGGTACTTCCCCGAATTTATCTGTCTAAGAACACCGTAAATCCAAAGTTTCTGGACAGAGCCGATGTAGTCGCTTCTGATTTGGGGATCCTTGTTGTTCAGGAAACCATAGTCCGTTTGGTTAGTGAGCAAGTAGAAGAGGTCCCCGAAATAGATGAAACCTCCGTTGTAGGCCAAAGCCCACAGATAGGCAGACGGGTCTCGGACTACTATTATTACGCTGAGATTGTCATACCCGGAATGATCTCTAATCCACAAAAGCTCAGATAACCCGGTTTGAGACGGGGGGGCTCGTGGGACTGCAAAGTTCACCTGAAACTCCGCAGAAAATTCGGCAGAGACGATGATGGCCATTATCGCGATTCCCAGCACTAGCATCCGGCCCGCACTAAGATGGAAAGATGTCAAAGTGTTTCGACCATTCTCCTCAATCCTATGCCCGCTAGGACTGGCAAGGGTATGAGCAAAGCGGCGTGAAGGCCGGTCGTGGAAATCAGGGAGAATGCGAGCATAATGAACGACCAGATGTAAATCGTTCTACCGGGGAAATTTCGAGGCCTATAGAAAAATAGTCCAACTACCGCGAGTATTGGCACAACAGGGTTGTATTGAAGGAGGCCCAAGTCAGAGAGGTCAAGAGTGGCGCTGGTGTAAGTCACAGTTCCAACTGGAGTTACCGTGTTCCCCAAGTAGAGTCCGAATGATGAGCCGAGGCCCCAGTACACGGGGGGAGGTCTCAGTAGAGAAACCCCCACGAACAATCCGAGGACAATTATCGAGGGTAGACTCACGACTAAGAACGCCTTGAGTCGTCTTGTCCGTTCCTTGGAGATTGCTTCCGCAACGCCGACCATCACAAGAAGCAATCCCCAGACAAACCAGTACGACATCAGGGTCACAGCTAACAGGACCTGAAGAAGTGATCTCTGGCGAACTTGCATTTCTTCTCGATATATCAGATAGATTCCAAGGGTCAGGAAGAGAAGGATAGTGGCAAAGAAGGACGCATACAGATCGATTGATGTGCGCATTAACGAGGTAGAGGTTGCAGTTAGTAGAGAAGCGTAACCCGCTGCTTCCTTATAGAACGAGTCTACAAAGAACCAGACGCTGGCGGTCGTACCGACAGCGAAGATAACTGGAAGGACTTTGAAGAAGTCTGCCGTTGACAATCCAGAGAGGTGTTGCAGCCCGTAGAGCACTAGGTAAAAGAATGGCTTGTCCGTGTATACTACAGCCCAGATGGGTCCCTCTCTGTTCATTGTATCCACGACGCTGATGTAGAATAGAGTATCACCTCCGATCGGAAGAACCTGTAGGCTCCTAGGGATCCAAACTAGGAAAGCGGCGACAGCAATTGCCGAGATGAGAACTAGGTGTTCACGAAAATTTCTGCTGAACCTGCGGTGGATCGATAGATCTTCAATTTTTTCGATGGGGGTGGGTCGAGTCGGGCCGAGCACTCCGAACAGTAAGGCTCCAGCAATCATTGTAATTGAAAGGTACGGTAGAATTGGGAATGCTAGTGATGTTACCGCAACGAATTGACTTGGAATGCTAGCGTATGTTCCCGAAATAGGGTGGCCAAGTGAACTGGAGAAGCCTTCTGCCACACCAGCAATCTCCAAGCAGAGGGCAATCGCGACGAGGGACAGCAACAGCCATTTCATGGGAGTAGATCGGAGCGATCGAATAATGGAAGTTGCTCTACTCAGTGCTCCTACCTCACGAGATCTCTGCTAACAGGCCGTCGCTGCACACTTTGAGACTCTATTCACCGGACGCTCATGAGCATTGTGCACATTTGCAAAGACGCGACGCACCTCTTTGAGATGCTGTTCTTAGACATGTTCCACGTCATCATGCTTCCAATTTGCGGCGTCATGTACAGAGACTTGCGAGCACGTTTCAAGAGCCCTTTGTGCTCATCCGTGAGAGGATATTGACACAGAATTAGACGCTTAAATTCTCCAAATATTCCTGTTCAAATTCGGGATTGAAGTGACTTTGTTCTATTTCTAGCATTATTAGGCAGATGATCGTAGTACTTTCGTCCTCGCGAATAGGAAAGAGTAGACTTTGGGAGTTGCCGGGAGACAAAGAGAGACCCTTGGCTTAATGATGGGATTGATGTCGCTCTTGTTGCTAACCGGCTCGGTCTTGGCTCCAGTAGCAAGCCAAGATCATCCTGCGACCAATTCGACATGTGGAGTGGGGATGCCAGCACAATCCCCATTGATCCTACAAGATTCGCCACAGTCCAACTCGACCGGCGATTTCTCACTTAGCGTTCCATATCCACCGAGCACTGTATACGAGAACAATTATTCGGACACGTGGTATCTCGCACCAATCATCTTCGTCAACAGCACTGGTAATTTTTCAGGTACGGTTTCCTTCTCTACCAAATCCTCGTCGCCTGCGGTCCATGCCTTCATAGGTCTTCCCGGAAGCGTGACCATAACGCCAGGAAGTGGAAGTTCCACTTTCGTCAACATTGACTTTTCCAATCTTACCCCATCCGGAACGTACACTGTTACCGTAATCGGGGAAAGTGGATCGCTGAGACATTCCGTGAATATCCCAGTAACAGTGATAGCTCCGCACCTGTATCCGAGCTTTCACCTGTCGATCGACTCAACAGAGGCGATTCTCGACCCTGGCTCATCTACGACTTTTACTCTGACCGTCACGAGTCTAAACGGATACTCCGGCAGCGTTAGCCTGTCCGTGAAATCTATCTACGACGATTTGCTCAAGCCTCACGTGTCCTACTGTATCAACCCGATAATTCTGACGATCTCTCCTAGCAAACCAGCAACCGCCAAGCTTAGGATCGAGGCCGACGCCAACACACCTATTGTTGTTGCCGGCGTCGTAATCACGGCTAGCGGGGGAGGACATACTGAGAGCCTACCCTTCAGTATTCAAGTCGGCCCGCACTTTGATATGACCGCAGATCCCTCGTCTTTAACGATCCAGGCCGGTTCGAACGCATCGTCCGTTTTGACCTTGACAAGCTATGCCAATTTCTCTTTCGACGCTAGCTTCTACGTCGAACAGTGGTTTCCGGGAGCCGTTTGTTACATGGGTGCACCCGGTATACTTCCTCCTTGCCCCTCATTGGGAGTTACGTTGAACACTGTCACTGTTCCAGCACACGGGACCACCACGGCTCTAGTTAGAATAACGACGGACCCCAGACAAACGCCTGGCAAGTATTACATCACTCTCAATTCCGAAGGCTGTGCGTGTGCAAAGTTACCTAGTCTGACTTTGAACGTTACAGTTACTCCACAAACTTCTACCGGAAACTTGCCGTAGCAAAATACCCGTTCAACCTGCCTTCCGAAAGACTAACTTGGCACCGGTCCGTAGTTCTGCTAGAGTATTGTCAACGCGTTTCACTATCTCAGACAGACGTCGTCACTTCTTTCTTCTGAGGACAAGAATTGCACCGACAACCGCAAGGAGGACGACAGTCCCGGTGACCGCTACGTAGAAGATTGTCGGGTTTAGTCCGAGGATCGTCGCTGGAGAACGGACACTCGGCGTCGGAGCGGGCGATGTCGAGACGACATGAACTGCAATCTCGGTCACGCTAGTTGCGGTTCCGGTGCCGCCATAGGCTATGACATTCACAGGGAAGTCGCCAACCGTGCTACCCCGACAAGTGAGGTTGATCTCCATCGAGGTCACGAAATCACCGGAGCCTCCGGAGGGCGGGACCATTGTCTGGTCGAGGTTACAAGACAAGGCTGATGGAGCATTGACTGAAAGAGTTACGCTTGCACCCTCGCTGTACACAGTCATTGGAACGATTCCGGAGTCCCCGGCGTTCATTGTAAACGATGCGGGGGCAGAGACGCTGAACGACGGGAGGAAGTGGACTGAGACGAGTGAGATTGTAAGAGGTGGTGATTCGACGAAGATGAGGAGTGATGCTGCGTGGCTAGTCTGGGTGCTGGTTGCTGTAACTGTCACATTGTAAGTTCCTGGAAGACCGCGGCAGGAGAGGGTCGAAGTATCCGATCTTCTTGAGTCAAGCATTGAGGGAGCGAACGAGCATGCGATGGCGTTAGGGTCTCCCCACGCAACCAAACAGGTTTCAGATAATCCAGAACAGTAGAACTGTGGGAGTGATGACGCGTAGGAAAGGGTCATCGGATCGGAGGAACCTCGTGTCCGGTTAACATAGACGGTAGCCTCAGCGAGCGACGACTCACTGGCCACTGTAATAGAGGCCGGTCTCACGTTTAGACTAAAGTCTCTGACCAAGGCGCGTTTTGGCACTATCTTCTTGGGTAGCTGCGGGCATCATCCGGGGAGCCGCGTGGATGGGAAGGGGTGCAAACAAGACTATGGCAATCAGGAACGTGGAAATGAGGCCGAGCGCGAATGCTTTGGGCAATCTGTGTTTAGAAGCTATGGTGAACGACCCATTTAGGCGAATTGGAGGAGAACGGTCTTCGGAGGCGGATCCGCTCGTCTTCGGAGATCAGAGATAGAATCTAGTCGAGCAGTCTCCACCTCATATCCACCAAGGAGAGTATCACTCCGGTTTGCTTCTATTGAGGGCATCTTATTTGCACCACCTCGAGAAAGCAATCGTTGAAACGGCAACGGAGTTACTCCAACGCTCCCTCCTCAACAAATCTCTCGCTGATCCGCCGATTCCGTTTGTTATGAGACGTCCCTCAGCCGGCGCCTCATGAGCATTGTCCGCACTTGCAAAGTCAACATGAGTCAAATTGGGCTCACGTGTCAAAAACTTGGTTCTACATCTAGCCTTAGGATCATGTACCTTCTGTTCACCGGGCTCGCCCTTCGGAGAGCTCAGGCTGGCGAAAGGCAAAGAGATGCCCTTGGTCGAGCCAAATTAGATTGTAGCCATTTGTCGCCATGTAGCTCTGGAGCTTCGATTTTCCTGCTTGATTGTGCAACTCGATCATCCATGAGCGAATCTTTCTCATAGAATCTGTCGCTCCTTCGAGAACATCGTACTCTGCTCCTTCCACATCTAGTTTTACGAGATCAATCTCTTGGTAGGGGCGAAGCAGTAAGTCTAGCGTAGTTGCTTGAACGGTCGTCAGACCATTCTTGGTGCTGTTCTGGGAGAGTAGCTTGCTTTCACTTAGTTGGGGCATTATGCCGAGTTGTCTTGTGCCTTCCTCGGCGGCTACTGCCATTCTGATTATTGTGATGTTGCTTGCTTTCCTGATGGCGATAACTCCCTTGAGAAAATCGGCATTCGCCGAAACGGGTTCTATGGCAATGACCCGGTCAAAGTTCCCGCTTAACAAGAGTGAATAGTGCCCATGATAGGCGCCAACGTCCACGAATAACCGTCCACGTTTCCCTTTCAGGTAGTCGCTCATTCTTGGCTCTACTATTCCTACAGTGCCGAGGAGTCTCCCCTCCAGCACTATGAGGGAAGCGTGAGGAAGGCCCACATGTCGGAGAACCCATGAGAGGTATGAAGAGAGGTCGGTCCAACGAAGCGTTTCAATCACGAGGGATCTATGATTCCTAGAGGTTGTGTGTTGCAGCAACCCAAGGACTGATAGGTAATAGCCGAAGAAGAGGTAGTACAGGAGCGATCCTGGGAATCTCATCGTTCTCGGCTTCATCATTCGCAGCTCTGATTGCTGTCCATCCCTACATTCAAGACATGCATATTTGGCCTAGTCGTTTAGTTGAGACCACCTTAGGACCTTCTGGGTGGATTTGACGGGTGCAAGTCGGGAGAGATTCATCGACTTTAATGTCAGGACGCCGAATCCAGCAAGTGTCAGGGCTAGTGCCCAGACTCCGTATAGGAGTACGATTATGCTAAGGGCGAGTGCCATTACGGAGAGGATCCCTTCCGCGATGGCGATTCTGTCAAGATGAACCTCGCGATGATATTGCTTGTTCAGATCCGCTGCTAAGCCATGTTTCGGCGTTCTGAAGAAGAAGCCGGTCCTTCCCCTCATTCCGTTCAGGAATCCGATCATGATCGCAGTCGTCATGCAGGAACTCGTGTAAGAGAGCAGAGGAAGTAGCACTAGATTGCGCGGAGTCATTATTTTTTGAATGTGAAGCGCGTAGATGCCTGAACCGAAGAAAGTGACCACAGGCAGTGTGACGACGATGATGTAGATCTGGCTGGAGAATATCGAGTTTGAGGGAGCGGTCAGTCCGAGGATTAGTCCGAAGGCCGAGACGAAGGTTACGACTATCCAGCTGAGTCCCTGGAAGGGTCCAACCAGAGTTGAGAAGAGGACGATTCTCCTCCATACAGAGAGCTTCTTGCAACTAAGGATTTTCTGCCCGTTGGCAATGGCACAGTTCGCCCATCCCTGAGCTACGCGGGCTGCCTGCTTCTTCCAGACCTCTAAGCTTGAGGGGTCCTCGCTGAATATTCTAACGTCGCTCAGATAGACTCCCCTGTATCCGGCGCAGTATATTCTGAGGGACAGATCGGCGTCTTCGACGATCGAGTTGTTCGGCCAAAAACCAACCTCTCGTAGAACGGCCATTGAGACTAGGACGAATCCGCCTTGGAACGAGTACGGAGCGTCGATCGAATAAGCGCCCATCTTTGCAACGGTATCTCCCTGGTCTTGCTGGAGCGCAAATAGTCGGGTCGTCAAGTTCTGTTCTCGGTTGTAGTGGCCGACTCGAAATGAAACGAAACCGATTCTGGCATCGTGACTGGCGGCATTCAGCCCTCTCTTCAGAACGTCAGGCTTGACTGTCGAGTCTGCGTCTAAGAGAAGAACAAAGTCGCCCTTCAGGAGTGGGGCAGCTTGATTCAGCGCGCCGCTCTTGAAGCCTGCGCGGCCCTTCCTCCTCGACACGACAGCATGAATCCCTAGATTGTTAAGTTCCAGAAGCTTCCGGTCGACGACGTCGACTGTCTCGTCGGATGAGTCGTCAGCAACGACGACCTGGAGTTTGTCTTTGGGGTAGTCGAGGCCCTTAAGAGCGTCCAGCGTGTTGGCGACAACAAACTTCTCGTTGAAGGTGGCTATCAGAATCGAGACCAACGGTGTCTCTTGAAGATGGGGTTCGTCCCCGAGTGATTTCGGATAGCGGAACGTGCTCAGGAAGAGAATCACGCTGTAGTAAGAGAACAAGAGACCAGGCATGCTGAAGGCAAGAGAAATCCCTGAGATGTATATCCACGAGTCCAACTTGACTGTCACATGTATGTTGTAGCTGATGCGAGTCTGATATTGACTCTGACGACCTTTTGATGCTTGTTAAGATTCTGGAAACTGTTCGAGCCTAACCAAGCTTCTCTTCCGGTACCAAGAGTTCTGGAAAACACTATTAATTCGCTTCGCGAAGGACGCGTCGTGCCGGACACGTGACCATGAAGGCCGTCTTTCTAGATCGGGACGGCGTTCTGACACGAGAAAGACCGGACTATGTCAAGACGCCGAACGAGCTTGAGATTCTGCCGGGGATCGGGCCGGCGTTGCGTGCTCTTCGAGAGCGGGGCTTCCGACTTGTCATCGTAACTAAC
>Ga0066709_100001127_pt1 | contig 16910 bp, 12 predicted proteins | sample GraSoiAngelo_158_FD_79665 | JGI IMG/M metagenome (GOLD analysis project Ga0066709, IMG submission 79665) | Grasslands soil microbial communities from the Angelo Coastal Reserve, California, USA - 14_1009_16_30cm | ecosystem: Environmental > Terrestrial > Soil > Grasslands | place: USA...
ATGGCCAAAATGGGCGACAGTAAATGGAATCACGCAAATAAATGTTGGCACCTCTCCGTCATCAGGCAAGCAGGATAAATTAACCTCTCAGCGCCACTTTACCGCCACAAACACTTCCATTCGGCATAAAAGCCTTACTGGTATTGGCTTTCATTAATTATTTTAAAACCTCCTGATTCTTCGGGAGGTTTTTTGTTGGGGCGATTGAAAAATTGCAACTAAATTTCTTCCTTATTTTTGACGATACTATAGGTCATGATCAAAATCATTTTTACCGAGGAGTTTTGCCAGCCGGAAAACCTGCACCCATTTACCCTGACCAGGCAAATCCAGGATATTCGCGTAGGCATTCTTACCATACGTGAGAAATGGGAAAAATGGCTTGGGTATCCATCCTTTGATAAATGGGAAGATGACTACAAAGATCTTGACCGTTCCATCCGGATTGATAAGAATATCGGTGACGATGTATTCCTGATGATACAGGGCAATGTGTTGCCCACAGATAAAATGATAAAAGCCATTCCCAGGCTGAAGAATGGTGAATTTATTTCGGTTAATGGGAACGCTGGAGTTATTTTCCGATTTACGAAAAAAGAGATCATAGAACCACACAAGATAAAAGTGGTCAAGGCCATCACAATTAAGGATAATGTCCATGCACTGCAATACCCCTGGGAAATTTTTCAATGGAACGGGGATGCGATCCGGCAGGATTTCGAGCTGCTCACAAAAAAAAGAAAATCACTGGCCGTCTCAAGAACGAGCACGTTAATTAAGCCATCAAAAATATTTATTGAAAAAGGCGCCAGGGTTGAATACTCTATTTTGAATGCCTCAACCGGCCCCATTTACATTGGTAAGAATGCTGAGGTGATGGAGGGTTGTATGATTCGTGGCCCGTTTGCATTGGGTGAAGGTGCGGTATTAAAAATGGGAAGCAAGGTTTATGGCTCTACGTCGATTGGCCCATTTTGCATTGCTGGGGGTGAGATCAAGAACTCCGTGTTATTTGGTTATTCCAACAAAGCGCATGATGGTTACTTAGGTGATTCGGTGATTGGCGAGTGGTGCAATCTTGGTGCAGGCACGTCAAATTCTAATTTGAAAAACAACGCTGGCGAAATAAGGATTTCAACTCCGAAAGGACAAATTAATGCAGGTAAGAAGTGCGGCATTATGATGGGCGATTATTCGCGAACAATGATCAACACCGCCCTGAATACAGGTACTGTCGTGGGAGTAAGTTGCAACGTATTTGGTGCGGGGCTGACGCCAAAATATCTTTCCAGCTTTTCGTGGGGAAATGATGGAATTGACCGGTATCAATTCGATAAAGCCGTTGCAGATATCGAAAGCTGGAAAAAATTGAAAGGAAAAAAACTTTCAAAAAATGAAAAAAGTATTTTGAAGTATATCTTCGAACATTATTAAAACTAACTATGAGGAAGCAAATAGCTGCCGCAAATTGGAAAATGAATTTGACCTTTCAGCAGGGAGAAAAATTACTGGATGATATTTTGAGAGCGGACATAAGATTAAAATCACATCGACACGCAGTATTTGCTGTACCTTTTCCTTACCTGTTGATGGCAAGGAGCGAAGTTGAAGAAGAAACCAACTACTATGTAGCCGCTCAAAATTGTTATCACAAAAAAAACGGCGCGTTTACAGGTGAAGTGTCTGCAGAAATGTTGCATTCTCTCGCCATTCCCTATTGTATTATCGGGCACAGCGAAAGACGGGAGCACTTTCATGAAACTAACGGCATGCTCTCGGAGAAATTGGATCTTTGCCTCGAGCATTTTATAACTCCCATTTTTTGTTGTGGTGAGCCGTTGCCCATACGCGAGGCGGGAACCCAAAATCAATTTGTGGAATTGCAATTGAAAGAATCGTTGTTTCATCTTTCTGCCGATCAGGCAAAAATGGTAGTTATTGCATACGAGCCCATTTGGGCCATCGGCACCGGGAAGACGGCCACCAGCGCCCAGGCCCAAGAAATGCATGCGTTTGTTCGTTCTATTCTGGAAAGTCAATATGGGCCAGAAGTTGCGGGTGAAATTTCTATCCTCTACGGAGGCAGCGTTAAGGCAAATAATGCCACTGAGTTATTTGCCTGTCCCGATGTAGATGGTGGTCTGGTTGGAGGTGCCTCACTAGTCGCAACAGATTTTATCGAAATCATGAAGGCGTTGAAATAGCTTTAAATGTTGAACAGTTTTGTTTTTGAGGATCCGATCAGCTGAAGAAGACAAAACTTAAATCTCGCGTTATTTCTGAGTTGTATCATATTGTCATCACCAGAAAGAAACAAATTCTTCTCAGTTTCTTAAACATCAGGGTTATCGTAAATGAAAAAGAGATCTACCCGGTAAAGCAGGGACAGCGGATCGTCATCTCTATCGAAAAAAATAATCCCAAAATTGTGGTAACCGATGGCTATCATTTTACGCAACCTCTGGAGTTAGTGTATCATCACCTGCACGTTTATTATTTCAAAATAATCTGCGCTATTGACGATACCCAGCTGCTGGCCGGTTCAGGCGTCTTAATCCTTTTTTATTTGATGGGTTTTGTTACTGGTATTTTTATTCTAAAATTAGCAAGCCTGTTTCCCGTTCTTTATTTTCTTTTTCTTTATTACATAAACAGGAAAGAATTTATCCAGATACAGGCTGTGTAGAAACGATGGGTTGTAAAAGATCAATTTTATCATACTCATTGAGCAGGTCGAGGTCAAGAATTGTTTTCGTCTTGTCTTCATTCGGATAATACATGATCCTGAACCGGGCTCCCCATACAATTTCATCTGCGGTATAGGACGTCCTGGTCATAACCGTATTGGAAAATACCTCATCGAACGCTTTCACAAATACCAAGATTTCAAAGTTCATACGCTTTATATCGTCCTGATTGAGATTGACCAGCGGACTTCTTTCATTGATCGGATGAACCACCGTCCAACTTAAGGGAAGCGCGTTCACCTTTGAAATTTCTAAATCGAGAGGGTAAAATCTATTCATCCTTTTCCCATTTTCCTCAATTTGAATCGCCGCGGTCAACTTTACTTCGGCTTCCGAGAGAATATTATTCTTATAGGGAGACATTCTGAACATTAAAGCAATATCATCCTTGTACGGCGATATGAGGATGTTGTGGCTAAATTTTAGAAAAGCCTGGGGACGTGAGAAGCGGCCGTAAAATAAGCCGGTTGCAATTGCAAAGCTCAACAAACCCAGAAATGCTTCAAGCGTGGCAACAGCACTGGTTAAAATACCAGTTGGGCTGATTCGCCCATAACCTACGGTTGTGAAGGTCTGGGTGCTAAAAAAAAATACTTCCGAAAAATTTTTCAATGGAGTTCCCTGGTGCACTCCGGCCAAATGGTTTATGCCGATGAGATAATAAATTCCCGCGAAAATGAGGTTAACAAAAATATAGATGGAAAATATCAGCACCAGGAATTTCAGTCGGGGCAAGGCCAACATGGTGTGGTACCAACTGTAGCGATCCAAAATGCTAACCCCTTTTCTGACGACATTGGCCCTGCCGGTTCTTCGATTGTAAAAACGGCCGGCACTATTTTCACTACTAGTTCCGAAGCCAGTAGTCATATCAGACTGAACGTTTGTGTTCCTTTTGTAGATTGCCATAATCTTTTTGTCAGTGTGAATTAAATTCTTTTAACTTCTCAAAATGGACGAAAGCAATGTTCCCCTCCCGATTAACTTCAGCTATTTTTTGTAAAAAGCCATTTTTGCTTATGCCAAAAGATAGGTAACCCAGGTGATCCAAATAGTCCATGACATCTTTTGGAGAAAAATTAAAATAACCTAAAGTCTCAGCATTTATTTCAACAATTAAGACCGGTTTTTGGTTCAAGAGTAATTTTTCCATGCCTCGCAATGCAAGGAGCTCGCATCCTTCAACGTCGAGCTTAACAATGTCCACAGTCGCAATCTTCTCTTGATTGATCCATCCATCAATAGTTATCAATCGAATTGTTTCGCTGATTCCCGAATAATTTTCCGGGGGCCTTAATGATGACATTCCCGTGTTATCAGGGCTGGAAAGATGAATTAGTGAGTCTTCCTCTGAGTCGCCGACTGCATAATTTAGGGCTTCGGCATTCAGTAAACCATTTTCGTCAATATTCCGCTGTAGCTTTTGAAACAACTCCGTTACTGGTTCAAATGCATATATCTTTCCATTTTTTGCTCTCTGGGCTGCAACCAGGGTGAAATAGCCAATATGTGCGCCGATGTCAAGGATGGTGCTATCGTCCTTGATAAATTCTTCAAGCAAAAGAGCTACCGGTTTTTCATAGTACCCGTACCAAAACAGTTGCTGTTGTATGTGTTCGGCGGGTGTTATCAGCATATACATGCCGTTAAATATTTTTTTTCGATATTCTCTCTTGGAAAGGCCCAACCATTTCAGCATGCGATAGAAATACTTCCATCCCTTGTGAGGAAACGAAAAGCGTTGCGTATAATAATTTATGAGTTTGTACAAAGCTGTTGAGCCATGATTTTAGAATGAGTCAAATTTATATTTTATTTGCACAAAACTTAGAGTTGCTCAAATCACTCGTTAGGGCGGTTATTTATCGGTTATCATATCAATTATGTTTTTTTGTCGTTGGCCTATTTTTAGCCGCCATTGCGGGAGCCCAATCGTTCGGCGTCATCTCACTAATGATTGTAAATGCTGCCGCGTTTATTATTATTACGGATTTTGGAACAGGAGCTGCGCTCGTTTGGCATAGAGCAGGAAACGAAATGCGGCAGGAACGAATATTTTCCTTTGCAGCTGGCTCGGGCTTGGTTCAACTACTTTTATTTCTTCTTGCTGAATTAGTGGTGGTAAAAATATCCGGGAGAACGCTGTTAACACGACAGATCTTCGATCGCTCTTATTTTACTGCCGAGATTTTATATTTTACCGGTTTGATCATCACTGAAAGGTATACATCACTCCTGTACGGAACACATAAAGCTGTCCTGGCCAATAAAGCTCTTTCGATTGTTACAGCCGACTTTCTTGTTGTTCTTATTCTTTTGTATGCTAAAATCATTACGGTTACTGATCCATTTATTTTTTTTTGTTGGATGATTTTTGTGTTGGGCCTTAGCGTGGCGGTTATTTTTCACACAACGGTCAATAAATTAAGTTTTGAGAAGCCGCGGGACATGGAGTTAAAATCTTTACTCGGCTTCTCGGCAATTGTTTTCTTTACCAATATTATTCAGTTCTTTGCTTACCGCCTGGATTTTTGGCTCGTTGATTTTTTTTATGGTCATACACAACTGGGAATTTATGCCCAGGCAAACCGATTTGCTCAACTAGTATGGGTTCTGCCCACCATTATAGCCTCATTGCTCACTCCTGCCATCCGCAATAATGATGATCCTTTAACTGACAGAATTTTCGTGGTGTTGGCGAGAGTCTTGAACCTGGCAACGATTTTTATTGTATTTGGTGTTATGGCTTTTGCATTTTTTTTCTATTTCAGATTTTTTCCAAAGGAATATTTAACCGGTCTGGCTGCTTTGCTTATCATGTTGCCGGGCTATTTTCTTTTTACAACGACTACCTTGCTGGCTGCGTGGTTTTCCGCAAGAAGATTCTTAAGCATTAATCTTATCGGTTCTTCTCTTTGTTTTGTCATCATTCTGACCGCCGACCTGATCTTAATACCTGCTTATTCGTTAAAAGGTGCTGCCCTGGCCAATACATTGGCCTACTCAATCACTACCTTGTATTTTATTTTGCAGATCAAGCGACATCTCTCAACCAAAATGAAAGATTTATTTTTATGGGATAAGAAAGACATTCCTGTTTTGAGACATTTTTTCCCACATGAACCCCGATAAGCCAACATACATACTTTGGCTGCCCTCGTGGTATCCTAATAAACTGGAGCCCTATGACGGAGATTTTATCCAACGGCATGCGCTCGCCGTGTCGGCGTTCATTCCAGTTCACGTTGTACATTTTGTCAGGGACAAAGGGAAAATTATCACAAACTCGGTTTTTGTTGAAGAGAAAAAAACAGGAAATCTTACTGAAACAATTGTTTATTATTCAAATCAAATTTCTTCACGAGGAATAATAGAAAAAATTTCCTCGGTAGGAAAATTTAGAAGTCTATACAGGAAAATAATCCATGATCTTTTTCTTAAAAAAGGGTTGCCCTCACTGGTGCACGTGCACATCGCATTTAAAGCAGGCCTGGTTGCAAGATGGATACGAAAAAAATATGCAATTCAATTTTTTCTAAGCGAGCACTGGACGATATACCTTGCCGAGGCCCGCCCAAATTTTAAAGACCTCAATTATTTTAAGAGATATCTTATTTCAAAAATTGTAAAAGACGCCTCAAAGGTTTTTCCCGTTTCCAACTATCTCGGGCAGGCGATCAGAAAGCGATGGCCGGATGTAAGTTACGTGGTAGTGCCAAATGTGGTTGATACAAAAGTCTTTTACCCCGGTGAAAGATCGGTGGATGAGACTTGCCACCTCATACACATTTCAAATCTCAATTACCAAAAGGATCCCGAGAAATTGTTTCGAGCTATAAAACTCCTGAAAGCGGCGGGTTTCAAGTTCTTTCTGGATGTTTTTGGCACTCGCAACGAATCAATAAAGTCTCAAATTAACGGATACGGTATAGAAGACGTCGTAACGTTTCATCAGGAAGTACCTCAGCGAATATTGGCCGAGCATTTACGAAACTCCGACGCCCTCATTTTGTACTCGCGGTATGAAACATTTGGGTGTGTCATCATCGAGGCGAATGCTTGCGGGATCCCTGTGATTGTCGCTGATATACCGGTCATGCATGAGTTGGTTCGACAAAATGAAAACGGCGTATTAGTTTCGCCTGGCAGCGCGGAGGCACTTGCCGACGCCGTCATAAATGTCTTTAATGATAGAAAATTTAGCAAGCAGAATATTGTCCGATCAGCCAAGCTATACAGCTACGCCGAAGTCGGTAAGTTGATATTTGATGAATATTTATCCCTTGGAACTTCAAATTCCGGCTGAGGGTTCAACGTTTTCTGCCTGTGAGGGCGGATGATCCATGCCCTGGGATTTTTTTCTAAGTTCAATTTCTGCGATCAAGGACTTCATGGTCTCTCTGCAATTGAGAATATCTTTTTCTCTGCCTCCCCCGGTGAGCAATTTGGTATATCGCGTGGTATATTCCGCGAGAGCACTTACAAGGACTGGTGTTTCTAAAATCTCAAAGGGGCGCATGTCTTATTAAATTTTTTATTTTTTAATAATGACAATTACCATGCTAACAGAGGTAAAACGCATAATGGTATTAGACTATGCCCGCTTTGTGGAAATTAGTACTCTTATTGTTTCTGGGGTAATGAAATTGTAAATGTGGAGCCATCACCTGGCCTGCCGTCGGCTCTAATCGATCCATTATGTTTCTCGACTATTTTTTTGCATATCGATAAGCCAACTCCCGACCCCTCGAATTCGTGATAACTATGAAGTCTTTTAAAGACCATGAATATTTCATCGCTGTATTTGGGATCAAAGCCAATCCCATTGTCAGATATGGTGATCCTATAATAATCGCCGTGGACCGTTCCATTACTTCCTCCCTTGATCATTTCTGACTTGATGCTAATAACGGGATCAACTGTTTTTCTTCTGAACTTAATAGCATTATTGATAAGGTTATAAAATAGTTGCCTCATTAAGGCTGGGATCGCATAGATCACGGGGAGCTCATCAATATGAATGTGAGCATTATTTTTTTCGATTTGAACTTCAAGTTCAGCAATCACGTCTTTCACAATAATATCTAAATTGATCTCTTCGAAATCGGAAGAACTCATCGATTTTCTTGATAAGCTTAACAAATCGTTGATCAAAATCTGCATTCTTTTTGACGAGTCAATGATCTTCTTAAAATATTTCTCGCTTTCCCTGTCGAATTTTTCTTTCATTAATATTTTATCACTGAACACCAGTATCTTTCTCAGCGGTTCCTGCAGATCATGTGACGCGACATAGGCAAAGCGATCCAGTTCCTCGTTGACGGACTTCAAATGGGCATTGTTTTGCACAAGCTGCTCGTTAAGCAGTCTTATTTTTTCTTCTGAAGATTTTCTTTCCTCTATCTCCTTTTGTAAGGATCTGTTCGCAGCTAATAATCGTTTTTCATGAAGAAGCAATTGTTGGTTCTTTCGGTACAGCTCTACAAATACCGAAACCTTCATTCTTAATACCTCAGGATTGAGCGGCTTATAGATATAATCCACACCGCCAGTTTTGTATCCTTTAAAAATGTAATCTTCATCGTAACCAAAGGCCGTAATGAAAATGATCGGGATGTCTTTCAATTTATCCCTTTCATAAATTATAGTGGCCGTATCAAAGCCATTTAGGTCGGGCATCTGAACATCCATCAGTATAAGGGAGAAGTCCTGTTCTTTCAATAAAACCTTTAATGCTTCCCTACCTGAATTGGCCTTTACAATTGTATAGTTGTCTTTTTCAAAAATTGCTTCAATAGAATAAAGGTTATCCTCCCTATCGTCAACGAGAAGGATTTTTATATCCGATTTCCGCAAGAGGTTTTGCGCAACTACTGGTTTCGTATTCACGATCTTGTCCATACTCGTTATTTATTTATATAACCAAACTCTCATTAATGACAGCAGCTGATCAATTTTAAGCGGTTTCGTGATATAATCGGAAGCACCGGCTTCTATGCATTTTTCTCTGTCACCTTTCATGGCCTTAGCTGTAACGGCAATTATCGGCAGTGTTGTATTCTTGTGCTCCCGTCTGATTTTTTGTGTTGTTTCATATCCATCCATTTCCGGCATCATGATATCCATTAACACCATATCAATATCCGTTTTTTCAGTGAGGATGTTCATCGCCTCTTGCCCGCTTTCCGCGGTAATTGTTTGAATATTGTACTTCTCAAATGCCGTTGTCAATGCAAATAGATTGCGCACATCGTCGTCTACAACAAGTACCTTTTTATTCGCCAGCACATCATTCTTTGAACGAAGATTTTCGATGAGCTTTCTCTTTTCCGGCAAAAGATCCTTGTGACTAACGTGTAACAGCAACACGGTTTCTTCCAGCAAAAGATCAAGAGAATTTACATCCTTAAGCAAAATGCGATTAGCGTGTTGCTTGAGTTTCATTCTGTCTCTTGGCGCAAAATCTTTGGCTGAATAAATGATGACCGGTGTCATCCGCACTTTTTTTATTGCACTTATTTCCGTTACGAATTTAAGACCGTCAATGTCCGGTAACATATAGTCTACAATGATACAGTCATATTCGTTCTCCCTGATAAGATCAAGAGCTTTTACTCCTCTGTCGGTAATTTCCATACTTATTAGCTCGCCGTTATCCAAAATTTTTGCGACTTGTGATGAATCCAATTCGTTGTCCTCAATTATCAATAGTTTTTTTGGCTTGCGCTTGTTGTACTCAACAATATCCGTGTACAACACATTCAATGCTTCCGTGCTCAGTGGCTTTAAATGGAAGCTTCTTGCTCCACGTTGCATGGCCAATAAATAATTCTCTTCACCGGAAATCAGGTGCACAGGAATATGCCTGAAGTTGACATCATTTTTGAACAGGTCGAGTATCCGCCACCCGCTCGCATCGGGCAATTTTACATCCAGGGTGATGGCGATGGGATTGTATTTGTTAGTGAGATCGAATACTTCACTGAAGTTGGTTGCTACAACCGCCTTGAGCTCTTTATCATGAGCCTTATCCAACATGATCTTGGCAAAATTGATATCGTCTTCGACGATCAGCACTACTTTGTCTGTGGTAAGAATATTATTCCTGTCATCTCCAACTTCATTAATGATCTCACTAAACACATCCAGGTCGTCACTCACTTTAATAGTCGGTACAGATTGCAAGCTGATGTCGTCAGTATTGCTGACGCTTTCGGCTAACTTATATTCACTCACCTTGCGACTACTTTGTTTTTCTCTCCTGGTCGTGATAGCTGGGTTGTATTCGATAGGGAGAAAGAGCGTGAATGTGCTTCCGGAACCTACTTCACTCGATAGCTCAATAGAACCCCCCAACAGATCTGCTAGCCCACGGCTGATCGATAGCCCCAGGCCGGTGCCGCCGTATTTTCTACTGGTTGATCCTTCAGCTTGTTGGAATGCCTCAAAGATGATGCTCTGCTTGTCTCTAGGGATACCAATGCCCGTATCTTTGATTTCAAATGCAACCACACGTTTAGCCGTATCTAAATTTGGATTGCCATATTTCCAGTTGTGATTGGCCTCATAGATGCGCAACTTGACGTCGCCCTTTTCTGTAAACTTGAACGCGTTGGAAAGAAGATTCTTAAGAATTTGATTGAGCCGTTGAGCATCTGTTTCCAAGCTATCGGGCAATTTTTCATCCATCTCGATACTGAATCGTAAATTCTTGCTTTCGGAAATATGCCTGAATGTTGTTTGAACGAACGCCGTGATCTCATGAAAGCGCAGGTTAACAAAATCGGTTGAAATATATCCCGATTCAATTTTCGACAGGTCGAGAATATCGTTGATGAGCTGGATCAAATCATCGCCGCAGCTATGAATCGTCTTTGCATAATTAACTTGTTTGTCAGTTAGGTTACCATCCGAGTTGTCGTAAAGTTGCTGTGCGAGGATCAGTAACGAATTCAGCGGCGTGCGCAACTCGTGCGACATATTTGCAAGGAATTCTGATTTATATTTCGAGGTTAGTTGTAATTGTTCTGCTTTTTCTTCCAGTGATCTTCTTGCTTCCTCTACTTCTTTGTTCTTAGCCTCAACTTCTTCTTTCTGTTTTACCAGCAGATGCGCTTTATCCTGTAATTCTTCATTCGCTCTTCTTAATTCCTCTGTCAACGATTGAGATTGTTCAAGCAAGCCCTCAGTTCTTGAATTGGCTTCAAGAGTGTTCAACACAATGCCGATACTTTCTGTCAACTGGCTAAGGAAGTCAAGGTGTATTTCACTAAAGCTATCAAATGAGGCGAGCTCGATTACGGCTTTTATTTCTTTTTCGAAGAGGACCGGCAAAACGATCAGATTTGCAGGCGATGCCTTTCCCAGTCCGGAACCGATCTTAAAATAATTTTTTGGAACGCTCGATAAAAGGATACGCCTCTTTTCCAAGGCACACTGACCAACCAATCCTTCTCCCAATGAAAACTCTTTTTCTTTTTTTACTTCTTCGCCATAGGCATATGCAGCAAATAGTTTCAATTTTTGATTAGTGGAATTTTCAACTTGCTCCAAAATATAGAACATACCTTTTTGCGCATTCACCACCTGGGCCAACTCTGACAGGATCCTGTGTGTTACCGTGTTGAGATCTTTTTGTCCCTGGAGCATCTGCGTGAATTTTGCAAGGTTTGACTTTAACCAATCCTGCTCCTGGTTACGAAGTGTTGTCTGCTTAAGGTTCGCGATCATCTGGTTGATGGTGTCTTTCAATTCTTCTACCTCGCCTTTTGCTTCAACACGTATCATCTGCGTCAGATCTCCTTTTGTTACGGCCGAAGCTACTTCTGAAATTGCACGAACTTGTGTTGTCAGGTTTTCTGCAAGCTGGTTTACGTTTTCTGTAAGATTTTTCCAGATGCCCGATGCACCCGGCACACTAGCCTGGCCTCCCAATCTTCCTTCTACACCCACTTCACGGGCAACCGTAGTTACCTGGTCGGCAAACACTGCCAGCGTGTCGATCATCTCATTAATGGTTTCTGTTAGCTGGGCGACCTCGCCGCGCGACACAATAGAAAGTTTTTGTTTCAAATTGCCAGTTGCTACGGCAGTTACCACTTTCGCAATTCCCCGCACCTGGTTTGTCAGGTTAGAACCCATCATGTTCACGGAATCTGTCAGATCCTTCCACGTCCCGGCAACACCCTGTACCTCTGCTTGTCCACCAAGTTTTCCCTCTGTTCCCACTTCACGTGCGACTCTTGTTACTTCAAATGCAAATGAGTTCAGCTGGTCCACCATCGTGTTGATGGTATTTTTTAGATCGAGGATTTCACCTTTCACATCAATGGTTACTTTCTTCGTCAAGTCGCCTGATTGCACAGCCTTCGTCACCTCAGCAATATTTCTTACCTGTGACGTAAGGTTACCGGTCATGTGATTTACCGAGTCAGTCAGATCTTTCCATGTGCCGGCAACACCAGGAACGAATGCCTGCCCTCCCAATTTTCCATCCGTACCTACCTCACGGGCCACCCTTGTTACCTCTGATGCAAATGCGCGGAGCTGATCCACCATGGTGTTCAGCGTTTCCTTCAATTGTAAAATTTCACCGCGTACGTCCACGGTGATTTTTTTACTCATATCACCATTTGCGACGGCAATGGCGACTTCGGCGATGTTACGAACCTGTGCCGTGAGATTGCCGGCCATCTGATTCACTGAGTCCGTGAGATCTTTCCACGTACCACCCACGCCCGGAACGTGCGCTTGTCCGCCAAGCTTCCCTTCTGTACCCACCTCACGAGCCACACGGGTTACTTCCGATGCAAATGCACGCAGCTGTTCCACCATCGTATTGATGGTGTTTTTCAATTCAAGGATTTCACCTTTAACATCCACCTCAATTTTTCTCGAAAGGTCTCCGTTGGCCACAGCCGTTGTTACTTCTGCAATGTTTCTCACTTGTGATGTAAGGTTGGAGGCCATTTTATTTACAGAGTCAGTAAGGTCTTTCCAAAGGCCCTCCACACCGGGCACATCAGCTTGTCCCCCCAACTTACCTTCTGAACCAACTTCACGAGCAACACGAAACACCTCTGAACCGAATGAGTTCAATTGGTCAACCATCGTGTTGATGGTATTTTTCAGTTCAAGGATTTCACCTTTTACATCCACGGTAATTTTTCTTGACAGGTCACCTTTTGCAACCGCTGTCGTCACTTCTGCAATATTTCTTACTTGTCCCGTCAGGTTTGACGCCATTTGGTTTACAGAATCAGTCAAGTCTTTCCATGTACCACCTACTCCTTGCACTTTCGCCTGTCCGCCAAGTTTACCCTCTGTACCAACTTCAAGGGCGACACGGGTAACCTCTGATGCAAAAGAGTTCAACTGGTCCACCATCGTGTTGATCGTATTCTTCAATTCAAGAATTTCTCCTTCTACATTCACCGTAATTTTCTTAGAGAGGTCTCCGTTCGCCACGGCTGTCGTTACTTCGGCAATATTTCTTACCTGCGCAGTAAGATTGGATGCCATCTGATTTACTGATTCAGTCAGGTCTTTCCATGTGCCACCCACATCCTGCACCTTTGCTTGTCCGCCAAGCTTTCCTTCGGTACCTACTTCCAGTGCCACACGTGTTACTTCGGATGCAAAGGAGTTTAGCTGGTCCACCATGGTATTGATGGTATCCTTCAATTCAAGAATTTCTCCTCTTACATCCACCGTGATTTTTCTCGACAGGTCGCCTCTCGCCACGGCCGTCGTTACTTCTGCGATATTTCTTACCTGGCCTGTAAGGTTCGAAGCCATTTGATTTACCGAATCAGTCAAATCTTTCCATACACCACCGACTCCTTTCACCGTTGCCTGGCCACCTAGTTTTCCTTCGCTACCTACTTCTCTTGCTACACGCGTAACTTCCGCAGAGAATGAATTCAGCTGATCCACCATCGTGTTGATGGTATTCTTTAATTCAAGAATTTCTCCTTTTACATCCACCGTAATTTTTCTTGACAGGTCGCCGCGTGCAACCGCAGTGGTTACTTCGGCGATATTTCTTACCTGGCCGGTGAGGTTGGATGCCATTTGATTCACCGAATCAGTGAGATCTTTCCATGTACCGGCTACACCTTTTACCTCAGCTTGTCCGCCAAGTTTTCCATCCGTACCGACTTCCCTTGCAACACGGGTCACTTCCGATGAAAAAGAATTCAACTGGTCCACCATCGTGTTGATCGTATTCTTCAACTCCAAAATTTCTCCCTGTACATCCACTGTAATTTTTTTGGAGAGGTCACCCTTGGCAACCGCGGTTGTCACTTCCGCAATATTTCTCACTTGCGCTGTGAGGTTGCCAGCCATTTGGTTTACCGAGTCAGTCAGATCCTTCCATACACCCGCAACGCCCTTTACTTTTGCCTGTCCTCCCAACTTACCTTCTGATCCTACTTCGCGAGCCACCCGAGTTACCTCCATCGAGAAAAGGTTCAGCTGTTTCACCATGTCATTAACTTCCTTGGCAATTTTTGCAAACTCTCCCTGTAGAACGTGATCACCAATTTTAAGCGGCATTTCCTGCGACAAATTTCCTTTTGCCACCGAACTGATAACGTGTGCTATTTCAATGGTGGGATAAACCAGGTCAGAAATCAAACTATTGATAGAATCAGCACCGGCGCTCCATGAGCCCCTGGCATACCTTGGCAGCACGACCCTGTGATTCAACCGGCCGTGTTTTCCGATCGTATTTCTTGCCAGGGTTAATTCTTCAACCAAGATTTGATTCAGTGAGATGATGTCATTTAAAGTATCACAAATTTTTCCCGTTATCCCGGATTTATCAACAGGCATCCGAACAATAAAATTTCCGTTTCTTATTTCTGATAACACGCGCAAAAGTTCACGTGTGTCCAGTTCATGATCAAAACCATTTGCCGTAGCTGTTTCTTTCTGCTTTCCATTTTTTCCATTGGCCTTTGCGGTGGTACGACCTGAAGACCCATTCGTGCGGGCCGTGGTTATTGCAATCTTTTTTCCTTTAGCCCCAGGGATCAGTTGGGTGGTCATGCTAACAGGAATAGGCGACTCGGATGAAGCCTTACTTTTTTTCTTCATTTTACTAGTTTAAGAGGGTATACAATTTTTATGATAAAGGGACATGAATTACCATGTTTATTGTTGGAACGATTCGGGAATTGGAGTGAAAGCCGGCCTGTAAATTATATAGGAATTGCCTACCTTTAATCACGGTCTTATATTATATGTAAACATTGTGCCACACCCTCAAAACCAGGAAAAAAAAACCTCGCACGGGCCTGCTTCCCAATTGATTCTGCTCGGAGAGGATGATTTTGATGATGAAGAGTTATTGAAAGAACTATTCTCGTCGGTTGATGGTTCCTTTTCGTTGATATTTATGAATAATGGGAAAAAGCTGGTTGATCACCTGCACTCAATTCCTGATAACCATTTGCCCTGCCTCCTTATACTTGATTATAACATGCCTGAACTCAATGGGGAGGAAATTTTGAAAGAGTTAAAAAGAGACCCGAGATATGCCCATATACCTAAAATAATTTGGACCACTTCGCAAAATGACGCCTATAGAAAAAGATGTCTTGAGGCTGGTGCCAACGATTACATCGTTAAGCCTACAAAAGTAAAAGATCTGTTCGAGACAATACGCTATATGGTCTCCTTCTGTTGACAAGTGGAAAATTTTCTACACTCTCAATCAATTTACAATTGTTAGTGGAATATTCTCACAGGTAAATTTCCGAGGTGATGATAACAATTCGGGTGATGAATTCCCTTCGGCGAATGCTTATTTTAGCTTTATGGATGAAGAGAAAGATAAACTTGAGCAATCAATGAACGAGGTTAAGCCCGGCGAAGAAAAATTTTACGATTTCATCGAAGCTGCTGCTCATGATCTGCAAGCTCCGTTGCGAAAATTGTCTGTATTGGTGGAAAGAGTTTTTACAAAAAATGAAAATGAGTTTGATGAAAGGGCACAGGAACACATTCGCCGTATTGAGGCTTGTGTTGATGAAATGAGATCGTTGATCAATCACTTGCTGGAATTGACACAAATGAATGTTGCAACAATTACTTATGAACCGTGTGATCTAAATATGATCGCGGATGAAACGCTGGACGCTTTGCGAGAAGAAATTAATCACGAAAAATTTTCTGTTCACTTTCATTCATTGCCCGTTGTTCATGGCAATAGCTTTCAGTACAAACAATTATTTAGAAATTTGATTGAGAACGCTGTCAAATTCCGTAAAAAAAATATCATATCTGAAATTGAAGTGTTAAGCGAAGTAATAAGTGAGGTAGATAAAACCTTGTTCAATCTTGCTCGTAACAAAAAATATTATCGAATCGAAATCCGTGACAATGGCGTGGGCTTTAACCAGGCAAATGCCGAAAAGATATTTGAACCTTTTGTGCGCTTGAATCCAAAGTCCGAGTACCAAGGCAACGGCTTGGGGCTTTTTATCTGCAAAAAGATTGTTACGAATCATCATGGAATCATTTATGCAGAGGCAAATGAGAAAGAAGGTGCACGATTTGTAGTAATTTTACCTGAAATTCCCTAGCGATACATGATAAAAGGAAATCAAGTCCGTATTGCTGTTGTTGACGATGATGAAGATGATTTTTTCATCATTAGTGATTATATTAAAGATATCGAAGGAGCAAATCTTGTAGTAGAATGGATCAGCAATTATCAAACGGCAATTGAAAAGATCAAAGCCGCAGCCTATCATCTTTATTTTGTTGATTACCGGTTAGGGAATGAAACGGGCCTGGAACTCCTCCAGGAGGTTGCAGCTATGCAACTCGATCAGCCCATTGTTTTACTTACAGGTAAAGGAAATAAATCCATCGACATTAGGGCTATGCAAAGCGGCGCTACAGATTATCTTGTGAAATCGGATCTGAACGCCGAAAAACTGGAGCGATGCATCCGCTACTCACTCGACAGAGCCGCCTCTTTGCGAGAACTGAAGGAAAGGGAAAATAAATATCGTAACCTGTTCAAAGGATCAAAGGATGCTGTTTTTATTGCAGATGAGAATTTATTTTTTTCAGAGTGTAACCAGGCGGCAACGGCCTTATTTGGTCTTGATAATAGCGAACTGTTGCACCACAGTTTACTCGAATTTA
>Ga0066709_100001128_pt1 | contig 16887 bp, 17 predicted proteins | sample GraSoiAngelo_158_FD_79665 | JGI IMG/M metagenome (GOLD analysis project Ga0066709, IMG submission 79665) | Grasslands soil microbial communities from the Angelo Coastal Reserve, California, USA - 14_1009_16_30cm | ecosystem: Environmental > Terrestrial > Soil > Grasslands | place: USA...
AATGCCGACTACGCGCCGACCATCCCGCACCAGACCTACATGATCTATCAGGCGATGTTCGCGATCATCACGCCGGCCCTCATCACGGGCGCGTTCGCCGAGCGCATGAAGTTCAGCGCCTTCGTCGTCTTCTCGCTCCTCTGGGCCACGCTCGTCTACGACCCGCTGGCCCACATGGTGTGGGGAACGGGCGGCCTCGTCGGCAAGGTCTGGGGGGCGCTCGACTTCGCGGGCGGCACGGTCGTGCACATCAGCTCCGGGATGTCGGCACTCGTCTGCGCGATCGTGATCGGCAAGCGCCTGGGTTTCAGCAGCGAGCCGATGCCGCCGCACAACCTGCCGTTCACCGTGACCGGCGCCGCGCTCCTCTGGGTCGGCTGGTTCGGCTTCAACGCCGGCAGCGCGGTCGGCGCGAACGCGCTCGCGACGAGCGCCTTCGTCGCCACCAACACCGCCACCGCGGCCGCCGCCCTCTCGTGGATGGCGGCCGAGTGGCTCGGCAAGGGGAAGCCCACCGTGCTCGGCGCGGCGAGCGGCGCGGTTGCCGGCCTCGTCGCCATCACGCCCGCCTCCGGCTTCGTCGAGCCGCTACCGGCGCTCATCATCGGCGGGGTGGCGGGCGTGCTCTGCTACTCGGCGTGCAACCTGAAGGCCGCGCTCGGCTGGTACGACGACGCGCTCGACGTCGTCGGTGTGCACGGTGTGGGCGGCACGTGGGGCGCGATCGCGACGGGTCTCTGGGCGACGGCGCGCATCAATCCGGACGTCTTCGCGCCCAAGGGCCCCGCGGTGAGCGAAGGGCTCTTCATCTCAGGGCACTGGGGGCTGCTCGGCAACCAGGTCCTCGCCGTGCTCGTGTCCTACGGGCTCGCCATCGCCGGCTCGCTCGCCTGCCTGGCGATCACCAGCGCCGTGACGGGCGGCCTGCGTGTCAACGAGGACGACGAGTTCGCCGGGCTCGATCTCTCACAGCACGGCGAGAGCGCGTACGTGTTCGGCGCGGGTGGTTACGGGCCGATCGGGCAAAGCGCCTTCGCGGCGCGGCCGATCGAGCGTCCCGCGACGCTCGCCGCGAAGGTGGCGGAGTGAACCACCTTTGCAAGGAAACACGGCTTGGCGTAAACGAATGACCCGCATTCCGATCGCCCGGAGGCATCCATGAAGAAGGTCGAAGCGATCATCAAACCGTTCAAGCTCGACGAGGTGAAGGAGAGCCTCTCTGCGATCGGTGTGCAGGGCATCACCGTGAGCGAAGTGAAGGGCTTCGGACGCCAGAAAGGCCACACCGAGCTCTACCGGGGGGCGGAGTACGTCGTCGACTTCCTGCCGAAGGTCAAGCTCGAGATCATCGTGCGTGACGAGCAGGTGACGGACGTCGTGGAAACGATCGAGAAGGCAGCAAAGACGGGACGGATCGGCGATGGGAAGATATTCGTCCTGCCGATCGAAGAGGTGGTTCGCATCCGCACGGGAGAGCGAGGCGGCGACGCCATCTAATTTTTGAGCCGGAGGAGGGGCTCGGTAATGGCAACCCAGACACCCAAGGACGTACTGAAGTTCGCGAAGGACAACAAGGTCGAGGCTGTGGACCTGAAGTTCCTAGACCTGCTCGGCATCTGGCAGCACTTCACCATCCCGACCAGCGAGCTCTCGGAGGAGCTGTTCGAGGAGGGCAACGGGTTCGACGGCTCATCGATCCGCGGCTGGCAGCCGATCCACGCCTCGGACATGCTCGTCGTGCCGGACCCCACCACCGCGGTGATGGATCCGTTCACCGCGATCCCCACCCTCAGCCTGATCTGCAACATCACTGATCCCTTGACCAAGGAGGACTACTCGCGCGACCCGCGCAACATCGCGCGCAAGGCCGAGGCCTACCTCAAGTCCACCGGTGTCGGCGACGTCGCCTACTTCGGGCCCGAACCGGAGTTCTTCGTGTTCGACGAGGTGCGCTACGAGCAGAACCAGCACACCGGCTTCTACCTGATCGATTCCGCCGAGGGGCAGTGGAACACGGCGCGCGTGACGGATCCGGTGAACAGCCGCGCCGGCGTGCTCACCGAGGGCAAGAATCTGGGCTACAAGCCGCGCTACAAGGAAGGATACTTCCCGGTCCAGCCCACCGACACCCAGCAGGACATCCGCGGCGAGATGGTGCGCGAGATGGAGAAGATCGGCTACCGGGTCGAGAAGCACCACCACGAGGTGGCCACCGCCGGCCAGGCCGAGATCGATCTGCGCTTCCTGCCGCTGCTCAAGATGGGCGACGCGCTCATGTGGTACAAGCACATCGTCAAGAACGTCGCGCGCCGCTACGGGAAGACCGCCACCTTCATGCCGAAGCCGATCTTCGGCGACAACGGCAGCGGCATGCACGTCCACCAGTCGATCTGGAAGGGAGAGAAGCCGCTGTTCGCCGGCGACAAGTACGGCGGCATGAGCGAGCTCGGCATGCACTACATCGGCGGCATCTTGAAGCACGCGCCGGCGCTCGCTGCCTTCACCTGCCCGACCGTGAATTCGTACCGCCGGCTGGTGCCGGGCTTCGAGGCGCCGATCAACCTGGCGTACTCGAGCCGCAACCGATCGGCCGCCGTCCGCATCCCGATGTACTCGCCGTCGCCGAAGGCCAAGCGCATCGAGGTGCGCTTCCCGGACCCGGCGTGCAACGGCTACATCGCTTTCTCGGCGATGTTGATGGCCGGCCTCGACGGCATCGAGCGGCGCCTCAATCCCGGCAATCCGCTCGACAAGGATATCTACGCCCTCACCCCCGAGGAGCTGAAGGACGTCCCCAAGATGCCGGGCTCGCTCGACGAGGCGCTCGAGAACCTGAGGCGCGACCACGACTTCCTGCTGAAGGGCGACGTGTTCACCGCCGACGTCATCGAGACGTGGATCGAGTGGAAGATGTCGAACGAGGTGAGCGCCATCCGCCTGCGTCCACACCCGCACGAGTTCGCGCTCTACTTCGACGCCTGAGCGGGTGACCTTCAGAAGCTGAACGGCGGAGCGGGCATGAGCCCCTCCGCCGTTGCTTCTTTACCGTCGCGCGCGACGCCGCGTCAGGTCTTCTTGGCCGCCCGATGCTTCTTGGCCGGGGCCGGCGTCGTGCAGCTCTTCACGCGCGCTGCCGAGACGTTCTTCTCCTTCTGCACGTCCTCCTCGGACTTGCCGGCCGCGATCGCGTCCTTGATCTCCTTGCACGAGACCGTCGATCGCGCCATGCGCTTGTGCGCCGCCAACGCCGGAGAGCCGACGAGCACCGCAGTCGCCAGGGCTGCCACCATCGCCAAACCGATCCGCTTCACCTGAGCTCACCCCCTTTCCGGTCCACTCTGCTAGCAATCCGTTCCCGCGCGGTCTGTATCACGAGCCCTGGGCGGGTGCCATAGAGCGCGCCTGCGCGTGCGCCGCGGCGCCGCGGTTTTCTCGCGATCGAAAACTGTGCGATAAACATACGCGGATGTTCGCCGGCAGACGGCGCTAGCTTTCCCGCATGAAGCAAACTCTCGCCTTGCTGCTCAAGTTCGCCGTCACGCTCGGGATCTTCGCGGCCATCTTCATCGAATTCGGCGGTGGCTACGCCCCCGTCCGGACCGCGGAGCTGGCCGCCCCGGGGGCCTTCGAGACGACCAACCCCGACTTCCCCGGTCTGGTCGGCCGGGTGCGCGCGGGCCTGCACGGGGCGCCGCTCCCCCCTCCCCGGGTGCCGGTGTCGTTGCACGACGTCTGCCTGGCGGCCGCCGAGCGGGCGGTGTTCGTGCGCACGGCCGACGGCTCGATGCGCCGCTTCAAGCCGCTCCGGCACTGCGGCGAGGGCGGGCTCGTCAGCGTCTTCGCGCCCGCGGCGGGCGGGACCTTCGTGCCCATCCGCCTGGCCGAGGCGCCGCCCGACGTCTACTTCCGGCTGCAGGGCTTCCAGCTCGTGCCCGCGGAGCCGAGGGAGCTGTGGGCCGAGATCCGCAGCCTTCGCCTCGGCGTCTTCCTGCCGTGGTTCCTGGCCGCGATGGCCATCAAGCTCGCCGGCATCTTCGCCAACGTGCTGCGCTGGCAGGTGCTGCTGCGCGGGCAGGGGATCGAGCTCGGCTTCGGCTTCCTCGCCCGAAGCTACTTCATCGGCCGGTACTTCGGCATCGTCACGCCGAGCACGATGGGGCTCGACGCGTGGCGCCTCTACGACACCATTCGCCTGACGCGCAGGCCCGTCGAGTGCACCACGGTGCTGGCCGTGGAGCGCGTCCTCGGGCTGGTCGGGCTCTTCGCGGTGATCCTCCTCTTCATGCCCTTTGCAGGACGCATCACGCACGGGCAGTCGATCGGCGAGCTGGTGGCCGCCATGAAGATGCCGCTCGCCGCCACCGCCGTCTTCGGCGTTCTGATCCTGCTCCAGCCGGCCTGGTTCCGCGGCTGGCTGCGCCTCCTGCCGGGCGAGCGGGCACGGCGTTTCGCCGCCAGCGCCGTCGACGCCGCCACCGCATACGGCGATCGGCGCGGCCATCTCGTCCTCGCCCTCGTACTCGCGATCGTCGGCCAGCTGACGACGACGCTCATGTACTTCGCCAACGCGATGTCGCTCGCGACCCAGAACGTCCGCGCCAGCGAGGTCCTGTTCGCTTCGGCGGTGATGACCTTCGGCACGTTCATCGCCCCGTCCGCGTCGGGCGAGGGCGTGCGCGAGCTGGTCTTCGTCTGGCTCCTCGGGAGCCGGGCGGGCGCCGCCAAGGCGTTCCTGATCGGCAACCTCGGCTTCTGGATCGAGAAGATCCCGCTGTCCGTGCCGGGAGGCATCCTCCTGCTGCTGCGCCGCGACCCGGCGCTGCAGGGCGTCGGGCGCCAGGAGCTCCTGCGCGTGCGCCGGGAGGCGGAGGCCGAGGTACCCGTCCGGCCGCGCGCCGCCAGCTGACCCCACGCCCCGGTCACGCCCCGCTTCATTGGCGACCCTCGCCGTCGCGATCCGACGCCGCCCTCAGGGCCGTCACGCCCGTGGAAACGCAATCCTTGAATTCCGATCGCGGCCCGGCGTAAAAGGGATGCGGCAAGGGAACCATGACACGCTCGACCCGACCGACCGCGCCGTTTCTGATGCCGCAGCATCAGCCGGTCGGCGTCGTGCGTGACGCCGTGAGCTGGCACGGCTCGAACGCGTGCGCAACCAAGCGGACGCGAATTCGGGCCGGTGGCCTGGCGACGGCGGGAGGTAGCCCAGCCTAGAGAATCGGAACCCCCTCCGCCGAACGAAAGGCCACCGGCCCGCAAGGACCGGTGGCTTTTTTTTTGGCGGAGCAACCGAAAAGGAGAGTCGCGATGAGCACAGTCAGCGTTCCCGGCTTCACCCGCAAGCTCCGCGAGATCGTCGCCGACGAGCCGAAGGCCTTCGCGTACGACCTCGGGCTGAGCCTCTCGGCCGTGTACAACTACCTGAACGGGCGTATCCCGGCGACCGAGGTTCTGTTCCGGATCGCCCGCTACTCGGGGCGCCCCATGGAATGGTTCCTGGTCGACGAGGAGGCCGCGCCGGCCGTCGCGGGGCTCGGGGAGGTGGCGGTGGCCGAGCGCTACGTCGCCGCCCCGGGCGGCGGCGAGTTGTGAGCCCGTGCCCGGGAGCTCATCCCCCGAGCTCCCGGGCAAGCCGCTCCGTCTCGGCGAGGTACGTGTCCACCGTACGCTCCATGAAGGCGGTGAGCAGCGCCGCGGCCGCAGACGCCCGCCCGCTGCGGCGGACCGTCTCGGCCTCGGCCTCCACGCCCGTGGCCTCGCGGGCCAGCGCCGCCTCGTAGACGTCCCAACGGGCGCGCACCAGGGGACCCCAGCGCTCGAAGTCCCGCTCGACGAGCGTCAGCAACTCCCGCATGCGCCACCAGGGACTCTCGCGATGGGCCTCGGCGTCGCCGCGGGCCAGCCGCTCCGGCACGGTCCCCTCGACGTAGCACGGCAAGAACGCCCCGACGCAGGGACTGCCGGGACAGACCCAGGCCGTGCCGACGGCGGAGGGATCGGCCGGCAGCCGCGCCACCATCGCGGCGGTGGTGTTGTCGAGCGGGTCGGCGTGCATGCAAAGGCTGAAGAATTGCGGGTCTTCGAACTCCCGCCGACGGTGCACCGGACCGGCGTCGTAGTGGTCGCGCAGGATGCCGCGCATGGTGGCGGGCGTGACGTGACCACGTGCCGCCGCGAGCAGCGCCCCGGCGCGCCGCCGGCGCGCCCCGGCGAGGTTCGGCGGCACCCCGCTCTCGTCCGCGTAGGCAGCGGTGAAGTCGACCGGACCCGCGTCGCTCGACCACCAACCCTGCGCGACCGCGAAGTCCGTCAGGTCGTCCGAACCCCGATCCCAATCGACGCCGATGGCGAGGCCGTTCGACACGTTCCCCACCTCGGCCACCCGACGAGCCGCCCAGTGGCGGCCCGAGGTCTCGAGGATCCACGCGGTGACCGGATCGGCGATCAGGAAGGCATTGTGATACGGCCACTCGACGTGCGCCTGACCCGAGCCGCCCTGGCCGTACCGTTCGAGGAGATCCGTCATGACCGCCAGCGCCTCGGCGGCCGTACGCGCTCGCTCGAGCCCCAGACGCACGAGATCCATTCCCGTCAGCCCCGCCGCGCCGAGCGGCTCCCGCGCGAAGACCATCTCGTTGCCGATCGCGACGCGGTGCTCGTTGACGCCGTGTTTGAGCCCCCAGAACCAGTACGGCTGCGACCCGAGGATCGTGGCAGTCTCGGCGACCTCGGGGATCTCCAGGTACTGGCAGCGCACGGGGCTGCCGGACGGGGGTCGGCGCGCCCGGAGCTGCACGATCCTCTGACACTCGCGCGGGGGGCGGTCGCTGTTCTTGGCGAACAGCGTGATGCGATCGTGGGTCGCGGGGGGAAGCGCCACCAGGGTATCGCAGCCCATGGCGCGGAGCGTTCTCCGGGTGCCCTCGGCCTGTCAAGCTCGCCCGCCCGTGACTATCATGGTGGGCGATATGCCGACGTTTCCATCCTGGCCCGCCGTTCTCGGCCTGGGGCTTGCGCTCGTCGCCCCTCGCACCGAGGCAGCGACGCCGCGCGTCTACGACCTGATCGGCGGAAGCGAGCACGAGTACACGGTCGTGGCAGGCGACACCGTCTGGTCGATCACCGGGCGGTTCACCATGAATCGCGACCTGTTCTCGAGCCTTAACGGCGCGCTGGAAGGCGATCGCCTGCGGCCCGGCATGCGCGTCATGGTCTCCGATCGCCACGTCGTCCCGCGGCGCGGGACGGACGGCATCGTCATCGACCTGGCGGACCGCACGCTCTACTGGTTCGAGCACGCGCACCTGAAGGCGCGCTTTCCCGTCGGTATCGGCCGGATCGACTGGGCGACCCCGCCGGGCCGGTATCGCATCGTCGGGCGGCGAGAGGATCCGGTCTGGCGTGTGCCGGCCTCGATCCAGGCGGAGATGCGGGCCCGCGGCGAGCCGGTCGTTTCGGTGGTGGGGCCGGGGCCGGACAACCCGCTCGGCAAGCATTGGATTCAGCTCTCGAACCCGGGCTACGGCCTGCACGGGACGAACGCACCGGCCAGCGTCGGCAAGTACGCGAGCCATGGTTGCCTGCGCCTGCTGCCCGACGACGTCGAACGGCTCTTCCACGACGCCCGCGACGGTACGACCGTCGAGGTCGTCTACGAGCCCGTGAAGGTCGCGCGCGACCGGTTGGGCTCGGTCTTCCTCGAGGTGCACCGCGACGTGTATCGCGCGAAGCCGGTGCAGTTCGACGCCGTGCTGGCGCGACTGCAGGGCGCTGGTGTCGGCGACCGCGTCGACTGGTCGCGAGTCGCCGAGGTGGTCGCGCGGGCGTGGGGCACCCCCGAAGACGTCACGCTTCGCGCGGCGAGCCCCGACCTGCCGGAGCCGACCGCCCGGGAGGGCGAGAACCCCTCCGAGTAGCGAGGCGACCGCCGCCGGACCTACGCCGGCAGCAGCACGGTGAACGTCGAGCCGGCTCCGGGCGCGCTTTCGACCCGGATCTGACCCCCATGCGCCTCGACGATCGTCTTGGCGATGAACAGGCCGAGTCCGGTCCCCTCCGTGCGGTTCTTGTCCCGCACCCGCCGGTACTTCTCGAAGAGGTGTGGCAGCTCGTGGGCCGGAATGCCGCGACCCGTGTCCCGCACGGCTACCGTCACGTGGCCGTTATGCCGACCCGTCGTCACCCGGACGGCCCCGCCCGCCGCGGTGTACTTGATCGCGTTCCCGACCAGGTTACCGACGACGCGCTCCATCTGCGACTCGTCGGCCACCACCGCGGGCAGCGTCCCGGACTCGACGGAGAGCGCGAGGCCCTTGCGGCGCGCGCTCCAGGCGAGCTGATCCACCGCCTGCGTCACGACTCCCCCGAGATCGATGACGCGGCGGTCGAGGACGAGGCGGCCGGCCTCGATGCGCGACACGTCGAGGAAGTTGGACACCAGAGCGTGGATCTTCTCGCCGCTCTCGCGGATGTGCGCGAGGATGTCGGGCGGCATGTCGGCAGGGCGCGACTCGGCTTCGGTCAGCAGCTCGGTGTAGCCGAGAATGACCGTGAGCGGGGTCTTGATGTCGTGCGTGATCATCGAGAGGAAGTCCGCGCGGAGCTGATCGAGCGCCTGCCTCTCGCTGCAGTCGCGGAAGACGCCGACCAGGGTGTCGGTCTCTCCGATCCGGCTGAACGTGACCTCCCAGATGCCGCGGGGCGAATCGGGGCCGCTGCGACCGAGGTCTCCTCGCCAGGAGCCCCGTACGGCCGCAGCGAGCACGGTGTCGAGCGATGCGGGACTTCCCGGCAGCCGCACGAAGTCGCCGGCCAGGCGGCCGAGGATGGCCGGGACGGGCACCCCCCACGCCTCGGCGAGGGCGCGGTTTACGAAGCGGATGCGTCCGCTCCGCTCGACGATCGCCACACCATCTGCCATGGCACGGAGCGCGAACCCCAGCACCTCCGCCTCCTCTACGCCAACCACCCGCGCCGCCTCGCCCATCACCGGCTCACACCGAGCAAGGCGCATGCCGCCGCTCATGGGCACCGCGCCACCGATGGAAGCCGGCGGCAGGCGGCTCTCGCACGCGACGCTGCGCTACAGAATTGACGCCCCTAGGAGCTGCCCTCGTTTTTCTTTAGAATCGATCCGGTCGATGGGAGGTCGCTTCTGCCCGCAGTGCGGGACGGTAGCCCGCGCGGGCTCAAAGTTCTGCCCGGAGTGCGGCGGGTCGCTCGGCAGCGGTTCGGCCGGGGCAACGCGCTGGCGATTCACCGTGGCGGGCACCGCGGTTCTGGGCGTCTTTCTGAGCGCAGGCCTCGCCATCTGGACGCTGATCCTGGTTCCGGCCCAGGGCCGGGCACCGAGCGGGCCGCACGCGGCCTCGACCCAGCCCGCGGCGGCGGCTCGGGAGCTGCCCGAGGGTCATCCGACGGTCCCGCTCGCACTCCCGGCGGAGGTGAAGTCCTTCATCGCCGACCTGGCGGCGAAGGCCAAGGAGAAGCCCCAGGACGTGGACGTGTGGGCGAGGCTCGGGCAGGTGGAATACCGGGCATCGCAGCTCGACCCCGCCTACTCCGCCGACGCGCTCGCCGCCTTCGAGCACGCGCTCCAGATCGACCCCAAGCACGCCGACGCGCTGCGTGGCGCGGCCAACGTCCACTACGACCACGAGGAGCACAAGGAGGCGATCCCCTTGTTCGAACGCTACCTGGCGCTGAAGCCGGACGACCCGAGCGCGCGCACCGACCTCGGTACCATGTACCTGTATGCTGGCGACCCCGACCGTGCGGTCGCCACCTACAAGGCCGTCATCCAGCGGACCCCCTCCTTCGTGCAGGCGCACTACAACCTGGCCGTCACCTACCACCAGCGGGGCGACGATACCGGCGCCCTGGCCGAGCTCCGGAGCGCGCGCGGTGTCGCCACCGAGGACGCCGTCCGCACCCAGATCGACGAGATGATCGGTCGCCTGTCGGGTGAAAAGGCGGAGACCGCCTCGTCGCCCTTCCAGAGCGCCGTCGAGCGTGCGTTCCGCAGCCACCCGATCGTCGGTCCCAAGATCGTCCGCTTCGAGTGGAGCGGTCCCGCCGCCGGCCGCGTGCTGGTCGAGAACTTCCCGATGGCGGCGATGCCCCCGGCCGTGCGCGAGAAGTTCACCACCCACATGGGCGACGAGCTGCGCAGCGCCCAGAGCGCCAATCACGTCGACGGTCCCGTGCGCGTGGAGATCGCCGACGCATCCTCCGGAACCGTCATGGCGACGCTCACGCCCTGAGCGCGCACACCGGGCAATCCCGCATTGCCGAGCCTCCGGGCCGGCGCTAAGTTGACGCCAGGGCGAAGGTGATGCGCGATCGAATCGGCCTGGCATTCATCGTTGCGGCAGCGACGCTCGCGCTCATCGCCCGGGCAACCGGCTCCGAGGGGCCGCTCTTCACCGCGGAAGACGGCGGTCGGACGTTCGTCTACCACTCCCGGCCGGGCGATCGCCCGAGTGGGGTGGCAACCATGTTCGGCATCCCCCCGAACGATCTGCCGGCGTTCCTCGCCGCCAACGGCATCAGCGACCCCACCCGGGTCGCCTCGGGCTTCGTCTACCACATCCCGAACGCGGCCGCCCGGGAGCTGAGCGACCGCGTCGGCGCTCTCGAGCGCGACAACGCCCGCCTGACGCGAGCCCTCAGCGAGGCAGCCGAGCGGAGCGAGGCGCTCACCAAGGAGACGCGCCAGGCACGTGAGAGCGCCGCCGCGGCCGAGGCACGTGCGACGCGTCTGGCGAACGCCGAGCGATGGTGGCTCACGGCGCAGGTGCTGATCGTGCTCCTGGTACTCGCGCTCGGCGCGACGGTCGCCCTCGCCGTCGCCGCCGTCCGGCGACAGCGCCAGGCCGAGCGCTTCGCTCGCACGCTCGCCCACGAGCTCGAGGAGAAGCGCAAGGTCGCGCTCGCCGAGCGCCAGGAGAGCGGGCGGCGCATTCTCGAGCTCGAGACCAAGCAGAAGGAGCTTGAATCCAAGCTCGGCCCGCGGGTGGTCGTCAGCGGCCGGAGCGGCTGACTCTCAGCCGGCGAGGCCCCACTTCTGCTTGTTGGCGGCCACCTGCTCGGCCGTGGGGTGCTCGATCTTCTTGTGCTGGGCGACCTTGAAGTCGCTCATGTCGGCCATGATCTTGTAGTTGAGGGGCGTGTCGTCCTTGCAGGCGTCGGGCACCGCGACCTCTTCGAAGATCGCCTGCCAGGGGCACTCCGGCTCGCACGCGCCGCAGTCGATGCACTCGTCGGGGTGGATGTAGAGCTGATTCGGCCACTGCTCCCGGTCGGAGCCCGTGTACTCGTAGATGCAGTCCACCGGGCAGACGGCCACGCACCCGGTGTCGAGACAGTCGCGGCAGAGCCGCGTGATGATGTACGCCATGGCGGCTTGGTCCTAGCGCCCGTCCGAACCCTTTGCAACCGTCGGCTTTTTTCTTGACAAGCGGCGCGCGCTTCGGCAAAGAAACTGCGTCCGACGGCGACCGGCGCCTGCTCACGAGGGGTCGAGGGGAGGCGAGGATGATCAACTTGCGCATCGTGGGGAACGAGGTTTCGGCGCTCGGCACCGCTGCGGTGGCGATGCCGCTTCGCTTCGTCTTGCGCGGACAGCCCTTCGATCCCGGGGCCCCCAACCCGACCCCCGTCGTACTGGTGCACGGCTTCCTCGGCGACCCGACCAACTTCCTCGCGCTGCGCGGTCACCTCGCCGCCCGTGGCATCCGGAACTTCGTGAGCTTCTCCTACCCGCCGCGCCTCGACTGGCAACGTCTCGCCTGCCGCCTCGGACGCACGGTCGAGGCGGTCTGCCTGGCCACGGGCGCTTCGCAGGTGGACCTCGTCGGGCACAGCCTGGGCGGGCTGATCGCCCGCTATCTGACCGAGATGGGCGACGGCGGCCGCGTCCGCCGTGTCGTGACGCTCGGCGCGCCGTACTTCGCCACCCGCATCCCGCCACGCGAGCTCGCCATCTTCGGCGCCTACGATTTCTTCGTCGTCCCCCCGCATCCGGTGTACGGCCCGCACGGTCGCATCGTGCTGGTGCCCGACTGCGGCCACTGGGGCCTCCTCTATCACCCCATGGTGCTCGAGGAGGTGGCGCGCTTCCTCAGCTTCCCGCTCGGCATCGTGTCGCTCCCGACCGCCCCGCTCGCCCTCGAGGCGTGCTGAGCGTCTAGCGCGCCCGGCCGACGCCTCGGCGCGGGCACACCGCGTTCAGCGGGCAGCTGCTGCAACGCGGCGACAGCGGTCGGCAGATCGTCTGGCCGAAGGCGACCAGCAGCGTGTTGAGGCCGCGCCATTCGCGCCGTGGCAGCGTCGCGCGGAGCGCCATCTCGGTGGCCGAGGGCGTGCGGGTCGTGACGTAGCCCCAGCGGTTCGTGATGCGGTGCACGTGGGTGTCGACGCAGATGCCGGGAAGGTCGAAGGCTTCGGTCAGCACGAGGTTCGCCGTCTTCCGCCCCACGCCCGGGAGCGCGAGGAGGGCGTCGAGGTCGGTCGGCACCCGGCCCCGGTGGTGGTCGAGGAGGGTCTGCGCGAGCGCCCGGAGCGTGCGCGCCTTCGTCCGGTAGAAGCCGACCGGGTAGATCGTGCGCTCGATGGTCCGCGACGAGAGCCGGAGGAGCGCGGCGGGCGTCTCGGCCAGCCGGAAGAGCCGGCGGCTGGCCGGGCCCGTCGTTTCGTCCCGCGTGCGCAGCGACAGCAGGCACGAGACCAGGATCGAGAACGGATCTCGCCGCTCGCGCGCGAACTCCGCGACGACGGGCGCCTGCCAGGCGGGCATGGCCCGTCGCAGGACGGCGAGGGCGCGGCCGACGTCGAACACGCGAACGCCCCGCAAATAGGCCTTTTTCCGCTCCGACGATTGGAGTAGCTTGACCGAGGTGCCCGCCGTCCCCGCCATCCGGTTCCCGTCGCGCGCGTTCTTCGAGGCGCTGGGGGACGCGATGCGCGCGGAGCGGGAACGGTTCAGCCGTCTCGGCTTCTTCGACACCACGTTCGGCGTCCGCATTAGCCCGGACGACGGCGGAGAGCCAGCCGAGTTCGCACTCCGTTTCGAGGTCTTCGACTGCGTCCGCGTGGTCGAGGGCCTGGCCGGCGTCGAGACCGACTTCGTGGTCGAGGGACCGCTCGGCGCATGGCGGGAGATGTTCGACACCATCCACGCGCTCGGCGCCGCCGACACCACGCAGAGCCTGAACACGCTCACCCACTTCGGCGAGCGGCTGCGGGTCCGCTACGACGATCCCGACGGTCACGACAAGCTCTACCGCTTCGCCGAGAGCATCCAGGAGTTCCTCGATCTCTCGGCCCGCGTCGATTACACGTACCCCGACGGCTCCAGACCCCCGGCACGGCGCGACGAGCCGAGGAGGACCGCACGATGAGCTACCTCAGCACCGTCGACTTCACCGAGGACCGGGCCTTCGTCGACCGCTTCCAGCGCACGATGCGCGGCGACCTCGAGCTCTCGTGGATGGATGCACCGCGCGAGCGGGTCGCCTGCCGGCCCCAGAACGAGCGGCGCGGACTTACCTTCCGCGATCTCGACGTCGGGTCCTACGGCTTCACCGACATGCCGGAGCTCATCCGCGAGAACCGGAGCTTCGCGCCGCGCGGCGCCGCCATGCCCGAGGGGCTGCCCGACCTCCAGGCCGAGGTGAACCGCAAGAGCGAGGTGTGGGCGTACAACATCGAGGGGTACTACGAGGAAGCGATGACCCGGCAGTGGAACGCCACGACGGACATCCCGTGGGGGGAGCTGCAGTCGGTCGACCTGCCCGAGGACATCGGCAAGGCCTACGCCCAGCTGCTCACCTTCCTGACCGAGGTCGAGATGATCGCCACCGACGTCCCGGCCAAGTGGATGGGGCGCCTCAACGCCGACTTCTTCGAGGTGAAGAACTTCATCGCCACCCAGGCGATGGACGAGGCGCGGCACGCCGAGATCTTCCGCAAGCGCGCGCTCTCCACCGGCTGGGGGCTCATGCGCGCGAGCGCGCAGAACGAGTTCAACTTGAAGTTCCTGCGCGACGCCGACAGCTTTGCCGAGGCATCGCTCGCGCTCCACCTCCAGGCCGAGGGCATGGTGCTCACGCTCTTCCGCTTCAGCGAGTACATCTCGCCCACCGAGGGCGACAAGAAGCTCTTCCGGCTCGTGATGCAGGACGAGGCGCGGCACGTCGGCTACGGCATGCAGCATCTCAAGTGGGTCCTCGACCACTTCCCCGAGCGGCGCGAGGCGATCCACCACCATCTGGACGAGGCCGAGAACTTCGTCTTCGGCGGCGGCTACGCCACCGAGGTGCTCGAGCCGTTCATCATCCTGTCCGGCAAGGGTCTCAAGAAGGAGAACATCGCGGAAGGGGTACGCATCACGAACGCCTTCCAGCTGAAGCAGGCCGACGAGTACTTCGAGCGGCTCGCCAAGTGCGGGCTGCCGGAGCGGCGCGAGCGCTCGCGGCTCTGGAAGATGATCGAGCTGCGCAAGCAGTCGATGGCCGCCTGAGCCGCGTGGCCTACTACGCCGAGAAGAACTTCTTCGAGGACGAGCAGCTGATCGAGCTCGTCACCAGCATCCTGTCCGGGAACCTCACCATGGAGTGGTACGCTGCCCAGGGCGCTCCCCTGCGGGCGCGTCCGGCCGACCCCCGCCGGGGGCTGACGTACGAGGACTGCAACCTCGGCCCCTACGGCTACGACGCGATCCCCGAGTTCATCCGCAACCGCTACAGCATGGCCGCGCGTGGCAGCGTGCTCGTCACCAAGCTCCCCGACCTCGGCTACACGGTCAACCGCCGGAGCGACGTCTGGTCCGACAACGTCGTCGCCCTGTACGAGGAGGCGAAGGCACGACGCTGGGCACCGGCGGTCGACCTGCCGTGGGGTGAGCTCACGGGCGACGACTCGGTGCGCGAGAAAGCCATGGCCCAGCTCTGCACCTTGCTCGAGGAGGTGGCGCTGGTCGCGATGGAGATGCCGAGCAAGTGGGTGTTCTCCATCAACCAGGAGTTCCTCGAGCTGAAGAGCTTCCTCTGCGCCCAGATGATCGACGAGGCGCGCCACGTCGAGGCGTGCCGCAAGCGCGCCCTCGCGAGTGGCCAGGGGCTCGGGCGAGCGAGCGCGGCGGCGGAGCAGGCCCTGAAGGAGCTGCTCTCTGCCGAGACCTATCCCGAGGCGTCGCTCGGGATGAACCTCCTGCTCGGAAGCTTCGTGCTGGCCATGTACCGTGCCCTGGCGGCGCTCGCCCGGACGCGCGCCGACCGGCTCCTCGGAACGCTCGCCATGCAGGACGTCGCACGCTCGGTGACCTACGGCGTCGGCCACATGCGCTATCATCTGGCCCAGCAGCCCGCCAAGGTGGTGGCGCTCGGCGAGTACCTCGACCGCACCGAGCACGTCGTCCTCGGGATCGCGGGCTGCCCCGAGTTCCTCGAGCCGCTGGTCCTGCTCGCCGCCGGCTCGCTCGACGCCGAGCGGGTCGCCGCGGGAAGCCGTTTCGCCCGGCACTGGTTCGCGACCGCGCTCGAGGAATATTTCGAGCGCGCGGCGGCGGCCGGCCTCGGCGATCGCCGTCGGCGCAGCCGGTTGCCCCGCCTCGACGCCTGACTCCGTTCCCGATGCGACGGCTGGGCGTCGGGCTCGTCGGGGCCGGCAAGCACGGGCAGCGCTACCTCACCCATCTGCACACGGACGTTCCCGAGCTGGTGCTGGCGGCGCTCTGCCGCCGCGACGCGAGCCGCGGGCGCGACGATGCCGCCCGCCTCGGCTGCCGCTTCCACGCCGACTGGCGCGCGCTGGTCGCCGACCCTGCCGTCGAGGCGGTGATCGCCGTCGTCCCGCCCATCCTCCACCCCGCGCTCGTCGCGGCCGTGGCGGCCGCCGGAAAGCCCTTGCTGATCGAGAAGCCGCTCGCCATCACGGGCGCCGCGGCCGTCGAGATCGTGCGCGTGCTGCGCGCGGCTCGCATCCCGTGTCTCATGGCCCAAACGCTGCGCTGGAACGCCGTCGTGCGCGCCATCCGCGCGCGCCTGCCCGAGCTCGGCGCGCTGCATGCCGTCGTCTTGAACCAGCGTTTCGAGCCCTCGCCGCTCGGCTGGCTCGACGACCCGTCGATGTCGGGCGGCGGCATCCTGCTGCATACCGGCGTGCACAGCTTCGACCTGGTCCGGCTGCTCACGGGGTGCGAGGTCACGGAAGTGTTCTGCCGCACGGCCCGCGTCCGCACCGTCCGCACGGAGGACAACTTCGCGGCGGTGCTCCGGCTTTCCGGCAGCGACACGGTCGTGACGGTGAACGGATGCCGCGCGACGCGCGGTAGATCGGGCATGGTCGACGTCGCCGGGGACGAGGGCCAGCTCGTCGGCGACCACCAGCTGGGCTTCGCTCACCTGGTGCGCGGCCTCGAGCGCACGCCCCTGCCGCTCGATGAGCCCGTCCCGACGGTCCGCGAGGTGCTGCGCGCCTTCGCCCGGCTCGTGCTCGACGGCGAGCCCCCGCCGGCAACGCCCGAGGACGGGGCGCGGGCGGTGCTCATCGCCGAGGCGTGCCACCGCTCGGCAGAGAGCGGGGGCCCGGTTGCGGTCAGCGGGCTAGACGGCTGACCGTGCTCCGGAGGCGAAAGGTTTACGGCCGGTGCCACCGAAGGGACACCCCGCCTGAATCTGGCCCTCACACGCCGACGGCTGGCGGGGGTGGCCGCCGCGCACTTGGACTACAGCCTCCTTCGGCCTCTCTCCGCCGCGCCGTCCCCCCCAAGGACGGAACACCGCGCTTGTTCGCTGCGTATGCGGGGCTCCCGCGCGGATCTGCGGGGCGGGGCAGAGTCAAAATCGGCCGTTTGAAATGGCTATGCTCGCATGAGGCAGGGAGAGA
>Ga0066709_100001130_pt1 | contig 16885 bp, 13 predicted proteins | sample GraSoiAngelo_158_FD_79665 | JGI IMG/M metagenome (GOLD analysis project Ga0066709, IMG submission 79665) | Grasslands soil microbial communities from the Angelo Coastal Reserve, California, USA - 14_1009_16_30cm | ecosystem: Environmental > Terrestrial > Soil > Grasslands | place: USA...
CAGCGGGGTCAGGCGCTTGATCACGCTGCAATACAATCCCGACCCGATTTCGCGCACGGTGCAGGTGCAGGGCGTCGGTGAGGCCGCCCACCGCTCCGAGGCGCTGCGACTGAAGGGGCCGGCGGTCGAAACCTTCAAGATCGAAGCCGAGCTCGACGCCTCCGACCAGCTCGAATTTCCCAACGACAATCCGAACGTGGTGAAGTTCGGATTGCATCCCCAGATCGCCGCGCTGGAATCGATGATCAATCCGTCGGCTAGCGACCTGATCGGGCAGAACTCGCAGGCGAGCTACGGCACCATCGAGATCGCGCCTGCCGAAGCGCCGATGGCGCTGTTCGTCTGGAGCGCGCAGCGCGTCGTGCCGGTGCGCGTCACCGAATTCAGCGTCACCGAGGAAGCGTTCGATCCGCAGCTCAACCCGATCCGCGCCAAGGTCAGCCTCGGGCTGCGCGTGCTGTCGGTGGAGGACCTCGGCTTCTCGCATAAGGGCGGCGCGCTGTTCCTCGGCTACCTGCAGCGCAAGGAAATGCTGTCGTCGAAGGCGCCGGCGAGCGGGCTCGACGCGCTCGGCATCGGAGGCATCCCATGACCGACGCGCTGAAGGCGCTCGATGCATTGCTGCAGAGTTCGGCGGCCGGCGCGCAATTGTTCCCGCCGAGCAGCCGCTATTACGGCCTCGCCACCACCTCGTTGACCAGCGCCGACGGCCGCACCGTCAATTATTTGCGCCGCCGCTTCGTGCCGCAATCCTCCCGCTTTGCGCTGCTCAAGGAGCATGTCGTCGCCGACAACGACCGGCTCGACAATCTGGCGGCCCGCTATATCGGCGACGCCGAGCAGTACTGGCGGCTGTGCGACGCCAACAATGCGATCCGCCCCGACGAATTGATCGAAACCATCGGACGTCGGCTGCGTATCACGTTGCCGGATGGCGTTCCCGCGCCGAAGGGGGGCCGCTAGATGGCCGGCAGCATCCAGCTCTCGCTGTTGATCGGCCCCGGCGTGCCCGTGCCGGCACTGGCCGATGTCGTCAACGCGCTCGACAGCGTGCAGGTGACGAGTTCGACCGATTCCAGCGGATTCCAACTCAGCTTCAAGATCGGCAAGAGGTCGCTATTGGAGACCACGCTGCTGCCTGCGGGCTATTTCGACCCGATCATCACCCGCGTCATCATCATCGTCACGGTCAACGGCATGCCGAACGTGCTGATGGATGGCGTCGTCACGCGCCAGGAAATCTCGCCTAGCAACGACGTCGGCAAGTCGACACTCACCATCACTGGCGAGGATTTAAGCCGCATGATGGACCTCGTCGAGATGCCGTTCATGCGCTTCCCGGCGATGCCGGTGGTCGCACGGGTCTATGCCATCCTTGCCAAATATGCCGTGCTCGGCATCGCGCCGGTCGCCGTCCCGCCGATCGTGCCTGACATGACCAATCCGCTGGAGGAATTGCCGAGCCAGAACGGCACCGACCTCGCCTATGTCCGGGAGCTCGCCTACAAATGCGCCTACGTGTTCTATGTCGAACCGGGCCCCGTGCCGGGATCGAGCATCGCGTATTTCGGGCCTGACATCCGCATTCCCGCGCCGCAGCCCGCGCTCAATGTCAACATGGACGCGCTGACCAATGTGGAGTCGCTGAGCTTCAGCCTCGATGGCACCGCCAAGAAGATCGTCGTTGTCACCATCATGGATCCGATCACGAAGAAGATCCCGGTTCCGATCCCGCTGCCGAACATCAACATCCTGCGTCCGCCGCTCGGCGCGCGGCCGACCATGCCGAGCAAATTGGAGTTTGCCGAAGGCATGGCGGCGCTGGGCCCTGTCGAGGCCGCGAATTTTGCGCTCAGGATGCTGCTCACGGCCAACGATTCCGTCACCGGCAGCGGCTCGCTCGACGTGTTGCGCTACGGGCGCGTGCTGCGTTCGCGCATGCGGGTCGGCGTGCGGGGAGCGGGGCTCGCCTATGACGGGCTCTATTACGTCAACAGCGTCACGCACAACATCAAGCACGGCGAATACAAGCAGAATTTCAGCCTGTCGCGTGACGGGCTTATCTCCAACACACCCGCGGTGCTGCCATGACCACGACCACTTCCTCACCGGAAATCCGCACCTTTTACGGCAAATATCGCGGCACCGTTGTCAACAATGTCGATCCGCTGCTGCGCGGGCGGTTGATGCTGGAAGTGCCCGACGTGACCGGCCTCGTGCCGTCGAGCTGGGCCGAGCCCTGCGTGCCGCTGGCAGGTCCAACCGGTCCGCCGATGGGCGTCTACATGGTGCCGCCGATCGGGGCAGGGGTATGGGTCGAGTTCGAGCGCGGCGACCCGTCGAAACCGATCTGGGTCGGCTGCCGCTGGGGACTTCCATCCGACGTACCGCCGCTGGCGCTCGCCGGCCTTCCGGTTTCGCCGAACATCTGCATGCAGACCTTGGGTCAGAACATGCTGATGCTGAGCGACATGCCGCCGACACCCGCGACCGGCGGCATCATTCTCAAAAGCCTGACGGGCGCGACGCTGGTCGTCAACGATCTCGGCATCTTCATCCAGAATGGCAAGGGCGCCTCCATCACGCTGATGGGTCCCGCCGTCGACATCAATCTGGGTGCCCTGACCATCGTCTGACGGGTGGGTGAGTAACCAAAGGGAGGCCAATGCCAGGACCCATTCTCCATTTCGGCGCAACCGTGCTGTGCGCGCATGGCGGCCAGGCGATGCCGACGGCGCCGGTGGCGCGCGTGCTGGTGAGCGGCCAGCCGGTGGCAACCATCGTTCCGCCTTACGTGGTGGCCGGCTGCCCGTTTCCGCCGGTGTCGGGCGGCCCCTGCGTCACCGGCCAGTGGGTGGTCGGCGCGGTACGGGTGCTCGCCATGGGCCAGCCGGTCGCGATCCAGACCGGGGTTGCGGTTTGCGCGCCGACCGGAACGCCGCTGCTGCCCGTCGTGGTGCAGCCGCGCGCGATAGCGACGTGAGGCGATCATGAACCTTGCTTATCCCTATCAGGTTTCATCGCTGGGCCGTACCGCGGAAGCCGCCGACGCGCGGCACGTCCGCGACCTGATCGAGCAGGTGCTGTTCACCATCCCGGGCGAGCGGGTGATGCGGCCGGATTTCGGCAGCGGCGTCGCTCAACTCGTCTTCGCGCCGAATTCGGTCGAACTCGCCAGTGCGACACAGATGCTGATCCAGGGTTCGCTGCAGCAATGGCTGGGCGAGGTGATCGTGGTGCAGGGCGTGCGCGTCGAGGCCAATGACGCCGTGCTGGAGATCACCGTCCAGTACAGCATCCGCAGCAACGATCAAATGCAGGTGCAGACCTTCACGCAGCCGATCGGAGGTGGACCATGATCTTCCACTGCTGCGACAAATTGCGACGCGACAGGGTTGCGGCGCATCCGACCCTGAACGGAATAGATTATCTCGAGGTCATCGATCGCGAGCTGCCGCTGCTGGACCCGACGCGGCAGCGTACGTTGCTGGTGTATTGCCTGAAGCCGCTGCCGTCGGGCTTTTCGCGCGGCAATGTCGTGCTTCGCGGCGGCGAGCGCGTCAAGAACATCCAGGTCGAATGGGCGGCGTCGGCTTCGCCGCTACCCGCGCAGCTCTCGTCGCCCGCCGAAGCCTCGACCGCCGCGATCGTCGCGGCCAGGCCCAGTCCGAAGAACATTCTGGTGGTGCGGGTGGCAGAGCCCGGGGATTACTCCACCTACACGCTGCGATTCGTCGCGTCGGCGCTCGATTCGTCGCTGCCGGCGAATTTCGATCCGCAGTTCGCCGCCATCGATTTCTCGTTCAAGGTCGAGTGCCCCTCGGACTTCGACTGCAAGCCGGTCCATCTGTGTCCGGAAGCAGATCCCGATGAGCCTGATATCGACTATCTCGCCAAGGACTATGGTTCGTTCCGCCGGTTGCTGCTCGACCGGATGTCGCAACTGGTACCCCAGTGGCGCCAGAGCAGTGCCGCCGACACCGGCATCGCGCTGGTCGAACTGTTGTCCTATGTCGGCGATCATCTGAGCTATCAGCAGGACGCGATCGCAACCGAGGCCTATCTCGACACCGCGCGGCGCCGCATCTCGTTGCGCCGGCATGCGCTGCTGGTCGATTATCCCATGCATGACGGCTGCAACGCTCGCGCCTGGCTGCAGATCCAGGTGAATGCGGCGAGCTGCACGCTCTCCCGGGCCGGCACGCAATTCCTGACGCGCTGTCCGGGTTTCGCGGCGGGCATTGAGATCGGCTCCAGGGAGCAGCAGCAGGCGATGCTGCTGGGGCCAACGGTGTTCGAGCCGTTACGCGATGACGCGACGCCTGTCGTGAAGCTGTTCAAGGCTCATAACAGCATCTCGTTTTACCCCTGGGGCGACGAGCGCTGCTGCCTGCCGCAGGGCGCGACCAGCGCGACGCTGGCGGGATCGCTGCCGAACCTCAAGGCTGGGGATACACTGCTGTTCGAGGAAGTACTCGGGCCGCAGACTGGCCTTCCGGGCGATGCCGATCCACGCCACCGGCACGTCGTACGTCTGACATCGGTTTCACCGCAGCCGCCGGCCATTCTCACCGATCCGCTGACGAATGCGGCAATTACCGAGATAGCCTGGGGCCTGGCAGATGCGCTGCCGTTCCCGCTCTGCATATCTGCGGTCACCGACGAGGCGCACGGCTCGAAAACCCTGACCGACGTCAGCGTCGCGCGCGGCAATCTGGTGCTCGCCGACCATGGCTGCACGCTTGCCGCCGAGCCGCTCGGCAGCGTGCCGGCGCCGACGTTGTTTGTCGCGCCGGACCGCAGCGGCGATAGCTGTTCGCCTCTCGCGTCCGTCGAGGTTCCGGTGCGCTTCCGCCCGTTCCTGCAACAGGCGCCGCTGACGCAGGCCGCCACCGTGCGGGTGAAAGCGGGCCCCGGGCAAAGTTCTGCTCCGCGTCAGCCGTTCGATCCGGCCGCATCCGCGGCAGCCGCCATGGACTGGAGCATGTCGGACGTGTTGCCGCAGATCACGTTGTCCAGCATGACCAACGGTGCCCCGGCGACATGGCAATCGCATCGCACGCTGCTCAACAGCGCCGCGGACGCCAGGGATTTCGTCGTCGAAGTCAGCGACGATGGCGGCGCCGCCCTGCGTTTCGGCGACGATGAGCATGGTGAACGACCGCAGGCCGGCACACAGTTCAGCGCGCTTTATCGGATCGGTAACGGCACCGCAGGCAACGTCGGTGCCGAATCGATCGTGCACGTGGTCGCCTCCGCCGCCGATCTTGCAGCGATCGCCGCCGTGCGCAACCCGCTGCCAGCGGCCGGCGGCGTAGACCCCGAAACACCCGACGACGTGCGGCGGAATGCGCCGGCAGCATTCCGCCGGCAGGAGAGGGCGGTCACTGCCGAAGACTATGCTGAAGTCACCGGGCGTTACCGCGGCGTGCAGCGTGCTGCGGTGACAACGCGATGGACTGGAAGCTGGTATACCCAGTTCATTAGTGTCGATCCCATCGCCGGCGCTGATCCTCGCGCGCTGTCGACCGGTCTTCTGCCGTTCGTGGATCGCTATCGCATGGCGGGCGAGGACCTTGAATTCAACGATCCGCATTACGTATCGCTCGAGCTGAAGCTGAATGTCTGCGTGCAGCCTGATTATTTCCGCGGTGACGTGAAGGCGCGGCTGCTCGACGCGCTGAGCAACAGGGTGTTGCCGGGCGGCGGCCGCGGCCTGTTCCATCCCGATAATTTCAGCTTCGGCGACAGCGTCCATCTCAGCGAAATCTACGCGGCGGCGCATGCAATACCGGGCGTCGCCTCGGCGCAGATCGTCACGTTCCAGCGCCAGGGCCCCGACGATCCGACCCATCTTGCCAGCGCCCAGCTACCGATTGGCCGACTGGAGATCGCTCGGCTCGAGAACAGCCTGAACTTTCCTGAGCACGGCGTGCTCCGGCTCGAAATGAACGGCGGCAAATAGCCCATGAGCATGGACGACGTCACCGACTGTGGTTGCTGCTCCGGCATCGAGGTCGACACGCCGGCGGCAAAGTTCAATCGCCCCGGACTGCCGGCAATCGCGTATCGGGTCGGAACGCATGCGGATTTCAAGCAGACGCTGCTGTCGCGCCTGTCGAGCACCGACTATCCGGCGCTCGCGCCGCTGACGACGCGCGGACCGGACGACTACACGATTGCGCTATGCGATTCCTTTGCCGTGCTCGCCGACGTGCTGACCTTCTACCAGGAGCGCATCGTCAACGAATCCTATCTGGGCACGGCGACGGAGCGCCGTTCGGTGCTGATGTTGGCGCGGCTCATCGGATACCAGCTCGCGCCCGGCATTGCCGCCGGCACCGCGCTCGCCTTCACGCTGGAATCGGCGCCCGGTTTGCCGGCGCTGGCGGCGCAGCCGGTCACCATTCCGGTCGGTACGCGCGCGCAAAGTATCCCCGACCCGAACCAGGATCCGCAGACCTTCGAGACGATCGCACCGGCTGCCGCGCGCGTCGAATGGAACGCGATCCCCGCGCAGCAGTCGGAGCCAGTGAGGATCCGCTCCGGCCTTGGCGAACTTTATATCGCAGGCACCACCACGCAATTGGCCGCCGGCGACGGCATCGTCGTCGTCGGCGTCGATCGCGAACAGGATTCCACCAGCAAGCTTTGGGACGTGTGCTGGATCGAGCGGGTCGAAATCGATCTCGCCCATCAACTGACGCACATCGTTCTGTCGGGGCCGCTCAGGGGCGCATGGGACCCGGATGATCCCGGCCCGCAAGGCATCAAGGTCCATGCATTCCGGCAGCGCGCGGCGCTGTTCGGGCACAACGCGCCGGACGCGAACCTGCTCGTGAACGCCAACAACGGTAGCTTGTTCACCAACGCGCAGCCGCCGACGGAATGGAAAGGGTTTGCGATCGACGCGACCGGCAAGAAAATCGATCTCGACGCGGCCTATCCAAAGATCGTGGCCGGAAGCTGGTTCGCGCTGGCCGGAGACAATGGCAAGGACCCTTGGCAGGTCGAACTTTATCGCGTGACCGGTGTCGCTGAATTGTCGCGCAGCAGTTTCGGTCTGAGCGGAAAGACAACCCGTTTGATCAGCGACGGTACCGAGAACCTCGACAAGTTCGGCCTGCGGCAAACCCAGGTGCTGGCGCAAAGCGAGGAGTTGGCGCTGGTCGAGAGGCCGCTGACCTATCCGGTCTATGGCGGCATCCTGGCGCTGGATGAGTTGCAACCGCTTCTGGCGCCGGAGCAACTCATCGCCATCAGCGGCAAGCGTCAGCGCGTCGTCATCGGCGGCAGCACCACCGGCATCTCGTTCGTGGACTTTCCGGCGCGAAAGCCGCAGCCCGGCGAATCCTTCATCATGCGATCGCCGCCGATGGTCGTGGTCAACAACGATATGGTGCCGGCGCCGCCGGCACTATTGGACCCTGCAAGGAAGTCGCAGCGGGTGCTGCTATGGCATCTCGAAGATCGCGACGGCGCCGCCATCGACATCAAGGCGCCAGTCAATGCAATGAAGCTGCAGCCCGCGTTGAAAGACGACGCGGTCGTCAGCGAAGTCACCGCGATTGCCCATGGCGCGCGCTCCGTACAGAGCGACCGCGACCGCACCACGCTCACATTGAACGCGCCGCTGGGCTGTTGCTATGACCGCTCCACCGTTACGGTCAACGCCAACGTTGCCCCCGCAACCCACGGCGAGACGGTCGGAGAAATCGCGGGCAGTGGCGATGCCGCCGCGGTGAACCAACGCTTTCAGCTCAAGCAGTCGCCCCTCACTTACGTTTCGTCGACCGATCCGAGTGGTCGCGCATCGACCCTGCAAGTCCGCGTCAACGATCTGTTGTGGCATGAAACGCCGTCGCTTTATGGACACGGCCGGCTTGAGCGGCTCTACGCCATCCGCCAGGACGATGACGGCAGGTCGACGATCGAGTTCGGTGACGGACGGCAGGGTGCACGGCTGCCGAGCGGCCTGAACAACGTGCGGCTGGCCTACCGCAAGGGGATTGGCAGCGCCGGCAATCTTCGTCCAGGCCAGATATCCATGCTGCTGACGCGCCCGCTAGGGGTCAAAAGCGTGGTCAATCCAGGCGCGTCGACCGGCGGGCAGGATCCGGAGGCGCTGGCGGATGCGCGTGGCAACGCGCCGCTGCATGTTCTCACCCTGGAACGGGCAGTGTCGACCGGGGACTATGTGGATTTCGCACGAACCTTTTCTGGGGTCGCCAAAGCCTATGGCCTGTGGGTCGAGGACACTCGCGCTCGCGGCATCTATTTGACCGTGGCCGGTCCCGGAGGGGTCTTGATCCCGCAGGACAGCGCCACCATGAAAAATCTGGTTGCCGCACTGCGCCGCTACGGTGACCGGCTGTTGCCGTTGTCGGTGCAGAATTTTGGCCCCGCTACCTTCAGGCTGAAGGCGAAGCTCAAGGTCGAGGCGGATGCCGATCCCGACAAGGTGTTCGCCGCGGTAGCTGACGCATTGCGCGCCGCCTACTCCTTCGACAGCCGCGCATTCGGCCAGCCAGTGACGATCGATGAGGTCTACGCGACGATCCAGAACGTTGCCGGTGTCGCCGCCGCCGACATCGACCAGCTCTATCGCACCGACACGGGCCCCGCGCCATCCGAACCGCAGCCGCGGCTGCTCGCCAGGCTCCCCGATCTCAAGGGCGGTCACGTCACTGCCGCCGAACTGCTGACGCTTGACCATGCGCCGCTCGATCTCGGGGTGATGTCATGAAGTTCAATGCAAAGGAGATGTTCGATCTGCTTCCTGCGATCCTGCGCATTCGAGACCGCTCGCATGCGACCGTCACGCCCGGCCTGCTGAATCCTGCCGTCCGCGTTGCGCTCGCTGATCTCGCGGTCAAGGTTGCCGCCAGCATCCCGCTCACGGTCTCCGAGGCGCAGCAGCTCGATTTCCTGCAAAAGAGCGCGCTCGGCGGCCCGCTCGCCAGCCTGCTGGCGATGTTCGCCGAACAGATCGCGGTCTTGCAGGAGGATCTCGACCAGCTGTACGACGACCAGTTCATCGAAACCTGTGCCGACTGGGTTGTTCCCTATATCGGCGAACTGGTCGGCAGCCGCGCGCTGCACGGGATCGCTGGGATTGCGAGCCCGCGCGCCGACGTTGCGCATACAATCGCTTATCGGCGACGCAAGGGCACCGTGCCCGTGATCGAGCAGGTCGCACGCGACGTCACGGGCTGGAACGCCAGTGCGGTGGAATTTTTCCAGCGCCTGATCGTGACCCAGTACATGAATCACATTCGGCCGCAATGCGCCGCGGCGCCCGATTTGCGGCGCTGGGAGGCATTGGAGCGGGTCGGAAGCGCGTTCGACCCGATCATGCGTACCATCGACGTGCGGCGGATCGCGCGCGGACGCGGGCGTTACAACATCCGGAACATCGGCGTGTTCCAGTGGCGGCTCAATGCCTATCCCCTAAGCGGCTCACCGGCCGCTCGGCTCGACGCCCGGCGCTGGCGCTTCCATCCCTTGGGGATCGACCAGCCGCTCTACACCCATCCTGCGACCGAGGACGACATCACCGACCTCGCGACGCCGCTGAACGTGCCGCAGCCGATCAGTCGCCGCGTGCTCGCCACGCGCCTTGCGGATTACTACACCGGCCCTGACGACGTTGGTCGAAGCATCCGTCTGTATGACGATTCCTCTGGAAGCATGCAGCCGGTCGACCTTGCGAAAATCTGGATCTGCAATCTTTCCGACAGCGGCGGTGGTTGGGCGCATCTCCCGCCAGGCGGCGTCTATGTCATCGATCCCGTGCTCGGACGCATTGCGGTGCCGCCCGGCCTTCCCGCCGGCGTCCAGGTCCGCGCCGACTTCCATTACGGCTTCAGCGCGGACATCGGCGGCGGCGAATACGAGCGCGCGGCGTCGTTCGACACCGCGCAGGCGCCACCGCAACTGCTGCGCGTGCCTGACCAGTTCGCGACCATCCAGGCCGCGCTGACCGCGCTCAACGGCGCCGGCGTGGTCGAGATCACCGATAGCGGGCGTTATGCGGAAACGCTGAACCTCAACGCCGGCGCAGACAAGCGGATCGAGCTGTGCGCGGCCAACAATCATCGCCCAACGCTGGCGCTCGGCGGCCCGATGACGCTCGCCGGCGGCGTGCGCTCCGAAATCAGGCTCAATGGCCTTTTGATCGCCGGCGCCGGCCTGCAGATTGAGGCGACCGCTTCCAACGCGCTGCGCAAGCTTACCATCGCGCATTGCACGCTGGTGCCGGGCTTGTCGCTTTCGCCCGAAGGCGCGCCGATATCGCCTGGGCAGGCCAGTCTTACCGTCGGCGCACTGGATCTTGAAATCAACATCGACCATGCGATCACGGGCAGCCTGCGCGTCGATCCTGTTGCGCAGGTGAAGGCCCGCGACAGCATCATCGACGCCACCGCGACCACCGGTGTCGCTTATGCGGCACCCGATGGCGTTGCACCGGCTGCGCCACCGGCGGCGGGGGCGCCGCTGTCGCTCGATGCCTGCACCGTCATCGGCAAGCTGCACGCCCTGAGCTTGCCACTGGTGTCGAACACGATCGTGCTCGCCGACACCATAAGCGGCGACAAATGGACGGCGCCGGTGATCGCCGAGCGCCGCCAGGAGGGCTGCGTCCGCTTCAGCTATTTGTCGCTGTCGGCACGGGTGCCGCGCCGCTATCACTGCCTGCCCGAATCCGCGCCCAGGCCCGAGCTGGCGACGCCGCGATTCACTTCGCTGCGCTACGGATTTGCGGCCTACTGCCAGCTCGCGCGCAGTTCCGGCGAGCGGCTGTTGACCGGCGCCGACGACGAAGCCGAGCCCGGAGCGTTCCATTCGCTTTACCAGCCGCAGCGCGAAACCAATTTGCGCGTCAGGCTGCAGGAGTATGTCCGCGTCGGCCTGCAATCAGGAATTTTCTACGAGAGCTGAAGCCGAGATCCGAGGCAACGATTGTCGAGCGAGGGGGTGTTACATGAGTGGGGATTACAGCCGACAAGCCTTCGACCCGCTGACGAACTACAGCGCTGTGTGGCTGCAACAGGGCCGCCCGCTCACCGACCGCGACTGGAACGAGCAGAGCGCGGCCGTCAACCGGCGCGCGCAGGCTGGCACGCTCGATGCGAGCGGTCCGGTCCTGGTATCTGGCGAGACGCCGGATGCGTTCAAGATCATGCCGGGCCTGTTGATCGGTCGCGGTCGGATGTATGTTGAGGGCCTGCTCGCCGACAATCACGGCACCGGCGTGCAGATGTGGGATAGGGCGCTCGCCGAACTCTTTGGCGCCGACGCTATTCCGTTCGACAAGCAGCCGCATTTTCCCGGCGCCACCGCACCGCCCGTCACCGGCGGTCCCTATCTGATCTACCTCGACGTGTGGAATCGCGAGGTCACCCAGTTCCAGGATTCCAAGCTGGTCGAGATCGCGCTCGGCGTCGACACCACCACGCGCGGGCAAACGGTCTGGCAGGTCAAATTCCTGGACGGGATCGCGGCCGGCACCACCTGCGCCACGCCGCTCGACCAGATTACCGCCTGGGGGACGGCGACTGCGCCGTCGGCCGGGCGGTTGACCACCGCTACCGCGCCGGTGCCCAATCTCGATCCGTGCCTGGTGCCGCCTGCAGGCGGCTACAAGGGCCTCGAGAACCAGCTCTATCGCGTCGAGGTACATACCCCGGGTCCGCTCGGCACCGCGACGTTCAAATGGTCCCGCGACAACGCCTCCGTCGAGGCACGGGTCACGCGCCTGGTCGATCAGTTCAACATCGTCGTCGACAGCATCGGCAAGGACGGCGTGCTGCGATTTTCCGACGGCGACTGGATCGAGATCACCGACGACTGGCGCGAGCTGAGCGGTCAGGCCGGCGAACTGCACAGGATCAAGGTCGGCGGCGGCGTCGACGATGCGACGCGCACCATCACGCTCGACAAGCAACTAACGGTCGGCCTGCTTGGCCCGGTCGACGGGCAGGGAAATCTGGACATCAGCCGCAACGCGCGCATCCGCCGCTGGGACCAGAAGGGCAAGATCTTCGCGCAGAACGGCAGCACGCAGGCCGATCTGGACGATCCTTCGAGCTCCGGCGCCATCGTGATACCGACCGGCGGCCTGCCGTTTCGACTGGAGGACGGCATCATCGTCGCCTTCTCGGTCGGTACGGCCGGCGGCAGTTTTCATGTCGGGGACTATTGGCTGTTCGCCGCGCGCGCGGCGGACGCGTCGGTCGACATTCTCAACAACGCGCCGCCGCGCGGCATCCACCATCACTATGCCAAGCTCGCGATCTACACCCCGCCGTCGGGGTTGGAAGATTGCCGTCCGAGGAAGATCGAGGAGGAATGCTGCTGCACCGTCGTGGTTTCGCCGGGCGGCGATATCCAGGCCGGGATCGATTCACTGCCGGCGGCGGGCGGATGCGTGTGCCTGAAGACCGGCATTCATAACGTTCCGCGCGGACTGCTGATCGCGCGCAGCAACGTGAAGCTTACAGGCGAGAGCCATGGCACGATCGTGCGCGGCCGGGCGCCGGGCGCCGTGCTGACGATCGGAGGGACGAATGCGGTGATCCAGGGCGTCGAGATTTCCATGATCGCGTTCGAGCAGCGGCCGGAAGGGGACGGCGCGGCCGTCGTCGCGGCAACCAATGTCCGCGACAGCGCGATCCTCGATTGCCAGATGCGCTCGAAGGTGGGCCAGCCCGCGATCGGCATTCAACTGGCGAACATCATCGAGTTCAGGATCGCCCGCTGCCGGATCGACGGCGTGACGACAGCGATCTTCGGTTCCGGGCTGCAGACGAGCACATTGCTGATCGACGATAACGTGATCGATCTTGGAATCGAGGGCGCGCCGCGATCGCTGACATCGGGCATCGTGCTATCGGCCATCGGCGGCCCCTGCCGTATCGCCGGCAATTCGGTGCAGGGTGCCATGACCGGCATTGCGGTCAACGGCCAGATCGGCGACGATCCCCAGCCGAGCGCCACCGACGTGATCGTGGCCAAGAATATCATCGCTTGCCAGCCGGCGCCGACGCAGTCCGGGGACGATCCAACGGTGTTTGGCATCGACCTGTCGGCGCATTTCGGCATCGTGTCGCAGAACCTGTTGCGGCTGCCTGGAGCCAGCGCGGCGCACGCCGGCATTCGCGTGACCGGCGACAATGTCGACGTGATCGACAATCAGATCGCTCCAGACTCGAAGAGGGAAGAGAGCCTCTACATCGGCATTCAGACCGGCTCCAAGGGCGCGTTGACCAGCGACATCAGGGTCGCTGGCAATTTTGTCGATGGCGGCCGAGGCGGAATTGTCGCCAATACGGTCACGACCTTGATTGTCGAGAGCAACATCGTTGATGCCGCCGACGGTGGGAAGAGTACCGGCATCGCGCTAGGATCGGTCAAGGGCGGCCAGGTGAAGAACAATCGTGTTGCCGCGGGCGGCATCGCAATCCTTTGCTCGACCGGCGGGCCGAACCGCGTGACCGGCAACTCGCTGGCGGACGGCAACGTCGGCGTGGCGATGACGCGCGAAAGCTCGCCCGTTGTCGCGCAGAACCGCATCGATGCCATGCGATCCGCCGGGATCCAGTGCGGGGGCATCATTGGCCGATGCGAGATCGCCGAAAACCGCATCACCTCCTGCGGATTTCGCAACGCGACCGGCACCGGAATTCAGGTCACGCAAATCCAGGGAGAGTTGCAAGTCGAGGGCAATGAGGTCATGGACACTGGCCTGTCGCCGGATCGTCAGATCGTAGCCCCGCTCGCCCTGGGAATCGCCGGAGCGTTGGTGCTTGAAGCCAGCATCACGAACAACCATGTCGGCTATACCGACCCCGCGAGCCGCCCGGTCACCAACGAAGACCGCGCGCTGCTCATGACGTGCCTTGAAGAGAAGCGCGACGGACCCGGATTGACCGGCTATCCGATCCAGATTCTTGGCAATAGATTCATCGGTCCGGGAAAAAGTGCGCTGGTCGAGGTTCAGGAGCAGGGCACCGGCGACCTGCGCCTGCGTTTCGAGCGGGTGTTTTTCAGCAACAATTATTGCTTCCATAACCCGCCGCAGGGAACGGACACGCCGAGGACCGCAGCGACGGTCACCCTGTTCGGCCGCGTCGCGACCGTGATGGGCAATCAGATCAAGGCGCCTCGGCCGTCGGCCAACGCGCCGCTTTTCCCGTCGGTGAACTTCAACGGAATGCCCGGCCCGTTTATCGGTAACGTCATCTCGGGTGGCGTCAGCCAGCATGTCGACTTCCCGGCGCCGCAAGCCAACTTCAATCTGACCGCCTGATGGCCGATGGGAGGATGTGATGGACCTCGATGAAATGCTCAAAGAACACCAGCGCTGGCTGGATAGGGCGCATAAATCCCTGACCTCGGCCGCAGCTTCCGCGCCGACCGACCTTACGCAGTCGCGCATCGAACAGCTCCACGCGAGGATCGCCGAGCTAGAACGCCGGAAGGAGTGGGAAGTGCGGCGCTACGACGCGGCGATCGCGGAACTGCTGGGCGAACTGGCGGCTGTTTCGCCCGCGCCATCAGCGGACGATGGGGCGCCCAAGCCGAATAAAAAACCATCGACGAAAGCCAAGGAGAAGAAACGCAAGAAATGACATATTGAAGTCGGCCGGCAGGGCTTGTCCTCGATTTGAGCCTGCGAATCGAATCCATCCGCGCGGTGCTGCTGCACGGTGCAGGCGTGCCAGTCCTCGTCCCATCACCGGAGCGATACGCTATCCACAAACTCATTGTCGGATCCCGTTGGAAGGATCGCGACGCAATCGCAAAGAGTTCGAAGTATCGGCTTCAGGCTCGATCAATCATCGAAGCGATGATCGCCAACCGGCAGCACGCTGATCCAGCTTCTAGCCTTACGGAAGCCCGGGATCGCGGTGATCATTGGAGAGCTGCGATCCGCACTAGCATCGCGGCCTACGACGACGACTTCCAGAATTTGTTCCGAACCGAACTTGCCAAGGGCGTAACCGAGCTTGGCTCCAATCCCGCCGACTACGATCATGCAGGTTGGAGCGCGCATGATCTCTTCAGTTCGCATTTGGTCAACGCGGATTTCGTTGCGGAGCACGGGTGCACTTTGTCTGCACCGAGAGGTCAAAAACGGGTACAAGGTGTGAAATTCGGACTGGTTTGGAGTTCACCCGTTCGTGCTTCATCCCATTGAGAGAGCAAGATGAACTATTGAAATATCAAGACTATCGCTTTTCCGTCGCCCCCATGATGGATTGGACGGGCTGAGCGGGAAAAGCAAAGTGCGATCAACATTTAAGCAGGGTCGCGGTCAGCCGTGCAGTACCAAATGCTGTACCGCGCTATCGGCAAGCGATCTCCAAATATGCTCGAGTTACGAACGCCCCCTTTCACAATTGTAATGGCGTTGCTTCTGTCGTGCCGGGCTTGACCTTGACTTGTTTTGTTTGTGCGGAAACGGCACCATAGGTGCATACGGCATATGGCACGAAATAGGTCAGAATGATCTTCAGCCAATCTATCGATCCGGCGCGGAAGAGGGCGTCGCCTTGATTGATGAGGTTCAGGATCGTGCCAACGAAGAGTGCGACATAGAACGAGCGGCGCGGTACACCGTCAGAGACGGCGCAATGGCAAGCGATCTTCCATTTCGAGATCTCATTCATAGCGTGAAGCTCCTTCCACATCATTCAAGGCGACCGGCGTGGGTAAAAGCGGTCCTCTGAGTTCCTCAGCACCGATGCGCGACCGTTATCCGTCGAGCCTTGCCGTCCTGCGCATCACAATTCCCGCACCTCGCCCCGCGCCGGATAGTTGTTCTTCAGCACGTAGTCGATCGCGGCAAGAATGTCGGAGAAGTGCGGGCGCGCGAACGGCATGGTTTGAACGCTACCGAAATACAGAGTGCCATCCGGCCGTATCAGATAGAGCGCCGGTTCCGAGAAGCGCGCGGGCTCTTCGACACCCGTCGATGTCATCCCGCGCCCGGTCGAAATGAACAGGCCCCAGCGGCGCGCGGAAGCGAGATCGAGGCCGTAACCCAGGCGCAGCCGCGTCAATCCCCAGGCTTCGCTGGTCTGCGCTGCGCGCTCTTTGGTGTCCGACGATACCGCTGCGACGGCGACGCCGCGCTTGTCGAATTCATCGAGCTTCGATTCAAGCTCTCTGAGCTGGGTCTTGCAAATCGGACAATGAAGGCCGCGATAGAACACCAGAAGCGTAAAGCTCGCAGGCTTTTCTTTTTCAAGGTCGAGCGAGCCGCCACCCGCAAGATTGACGTTGAGCTGCGGAACGGGCTGCCGCGGAAACAGTGGGACGAGATCTGTCATTTGGTCACCTCTTTTCGAATGGTTTAATCGATCAGAATTGGGTCGTAAGCCGCGTGAGCCAGGGTGGAGAGACGTCCACCAGGAAGGCTTCGAGACTCTTGTCGAACCCGGTCAGAATAGCGACGCCGGTGATGACGAGCAGGCCGCCCAGCATTAGCTGGCCGCTTTGGCCCGCCTGCAGAAGACGCTCTCTCCAGCGCAACATGAATTCTCTGGAAACAGCTCCGAGAACCAGCAGCGGCAAAGCCGCGCCGATACCAAAGACGGCCATCACGCTTGCCACTTGCCAGAGATCCCGGCTCTGCGCCGCAAGCACCGAGGCGGCACCGAGCGTCGGACCGACACAAGGGCTCCAGACGGCGCCAAGCAACAGACCGACGGCGAATTGCCCCTTCAGGCCGGTTGCGGCAAAGCCGCCGAAACGATGGTCCGTCCAGTTGCTCAACGGTCCCCCAGCGACTGCCAGCCTGGCTTGCAGCCGCGGCACCAGGAGAGTGATACCGACCGCCAGCAACAGCAGCGCGGCAATGCCGCGGAAGATGCCCGCA
>Ga0066709_100001131_pt1 | contig 16885 bp, 17 predicted proteins | sample GraSoiAngelo_158_FD_79665 | JGI IMG/M metagenome (GOLD analysis project Ga0066709, IMG submission 79665) | Grasslands soil microbial communities from the Angelo Coastal Reserve, California, USA - 14_1009_16_30cm | ecosystem: Environmental > Terrestrial > Soil > Grasslands | place: USA...
GCAACGCCACGGCTGAGAGTCATCGCGTCCACCACCGTCAGGCTTGCATTCTTCCGCGCGGCCGCAATGCCGACCAGGGATTGCTGAGCCAGCGTGGCGAGCACTGATCCGGCCGCGAAACGCGCGCCTGCCCTGCCTCCGTAGCTGCGCCGCATGGCCAGGGCCGGCGCTGCTGAGGCGGCCAGCAACCCAACGCTGATCACCGCCAGCCGGCCGGGCAGCCCCACCGATGTCTGCGGCTAGCCTCGGATGGGTGATCCGAGAGCCCGATGCGATCCCATCTGTCGCAGCCGCACGTAGAACGCCAGCGTGGTCAGCGGAACGAACAGCAAGACCGTAAAGGCGTGGTACGGATTTCTCGGCACTCCGAGGAGGATGAAGTCATGTCCCTGCTGCCCTCCACAACGGTTTGAGCAGACCATTCTCAACGAGGCCGAGCTGCGCCGCGTAGACGCGCAGCCAGGATTCATACAACTCGAGATAGAGGCTGTGGGTAGACGGGTTCGGTTGGATAGTGGTTTCGAATCCGACGACCTGGCGCGCTGCCGACTGGATATCCGAATAAAGCCCGGCGCCCACGCCGACCAGCATCGCGGCGCCGAGCGCCGTCGACTCTTTGACGCGCGGCACCTTTACCGGTATCCCGAGGACGTCAGCAATGATTTGCGCCACAGCGCACCCTTGGCCGCTCCTCCGGTAAACACCGCCTCTCCGATCGTACTGGTGGTGACCTCTTCGATCGTGTGCATGTGGCCGAGCGAGACGAAGGCAGCGGCCTCTTCGATTGCCCGCATGCATTCCTTGCGGCCTGAGCGGGTCGGATCGCCGACGTCGAACTGGACGAACGCCGGGCTCGCGTGAATCCAACGGCTCGCGACCATTAGATTGGAGAGGATCGCGATCACTCCGTTCGAGCCCGGTGGCACCCCGCTCGCGGCCTTCTCCATCAGCACGTATGCGTCAGTGCCAGTACGCTCGGCCTCCAGCTTCTCGAGGTCGCAGAACGCATCGCGGTACCAGCGCATGCTGAGCCCGCAGTAGAAGCCGATTCCTTCCATCATCCACTGCCCGGGAAGGGCATGGCACAGCGTGCGCAGCCGCGCCTTAGGGTCGATCTTCGCCTCGCCGAGACCGATGGTCTGCTGCCAGAACGTGCCGCCGATCACTGTGAAGTTGCCCGGGTCGACCATCCCGATCCCGACCAGGCCGAGCTGCGTGTCGGCTCCGCCCACAACCACCGGGGTGCCCGCCTTCAAACCGGTGTCAGCGGCCGCTGCCGCGGTGACCTGGCCGACGACGGTTCCGGGCTCCAGCACGCGGGGAAAGATTTCCCGATCCAGCTCGCAGATGTTCACGATCTCGGGCGACCACTTGCGCGTCGCCAGGTCGAACATTCCCGAACTCGACCCGATCGACGGGTCCGTGAAGAACTCGCCTGACAGTCGATACGCTATCCAGTCCGCGAGCATGTTCATGTGCGCGGCGTTCCGAAAGACCACAGGCTCGTGGCGCTGGATCCAGCGCAGCCGCGCCGGTGAAGTAATCGCCACCCAATCGCCTCCCTGGCGATAGATTTTTTCCGCCAGTCCCTCGCGCACCAGCTCGGTCGCCTCGTCGCCGGCGCGTGAGTCGACGTTGGGGCACGCCCAGATCTCATGTCCGGACCGGTCATACAGCACCATGCCTTCGCGCATGCTCGTCGTGCTGACAGCGCGGACTGCACCTGCATCGACGCCGGGCGACTGCAGCACCAGGTGGATGCACTCGCAGATGAGCTTCCAGTTGTGCTCTGTGTCGAAGACCTGTGAGCCCGGCACACCTTCCTTGGCCCGGTGCGACCACTCTCGCTGCGCCATCGCCACCTGCCGCCCGCCCGTTTCGAACACGACCGCTCGGCAGCTGCCGGTGCCCGCGTCCAGCGCGAGGAGCAGCGGCTCGCTCACGCCTCGACCGCCCGCCGGTTCACAACGGAGACCAGCGGCTCGCCCGCTGCGAACCGCTCGATCTCGGCGGCGATCATGGTCACGCCACGGAGCAAGGTCTCGTGCGTCGCCCCGCCAATGTGCGGTGTGATGACGACGTTCTCGTGGCGGAGCAGGGGATGCGGTCCGCCGGCCGAGCGCGGCCGTACCACGTCGAGGGCCGCACCCGCCAGATGACCTGACGACAACGCCGCTTCCAGCGCCGCCTCGTCGACTAGCGTCTCCCGCGCCGTATTGATGAACCACGAACCCGGCTTCATGGCAGCGAACTCGGCCCGGGCGAACAGGTTCTCGGTGTCCGCGCCCGCGCGAACGTGCAGCGAGACGAAGTCGGAAACGTCGAGCAGCGCCGCGAGGCTGGTCAGCAGCTGCATGCCCGACGCGTCACCTGCCTTGATGTACGGGTCGTACGCGACCACCGTCATCCCGAACGCCAGCGCCCGCCGCGCCACTCGCCGCCCAACGTTGCCGTAGCCCACCAGGCCCAGGACGTGCCCACCCAGATCGCGCCCGAGGAAGCGCGCACCCTCATATGCGGACTCTCCCAGCCGGCCGCCTTCGAGCAGAAATCGCTGAGCGCGCGGAAATCCGCGTGCGAGCATGACCATGAAGGCGATCGTCTGGTCGGCCACCGCCTCGGCGTTCTTGCCGGGCGAGTTGACCACCGGGATCCTGCGCGCAGAAGCTGCCTTCACGTCGACATTCACCGGACCGCCGCGGCAGCAAGCGAGCAGCTTCAGGCCTGGGGCGGCCGCCAGCGCCTCCGCGGTTACCGGCGCCCCATGCACGGCCAGGATGTCCGTGTCGCCCAGGTGCTCTGCGACCTGGATCGGCGAGCCCAGGTATTCGCGAATCGAACGCTCCGACTCGGTCGCAGGTATGAACGCCAGCGACTCGTCGAGCTGGACGTACTCGACCGATTGGGCCCGCTCGAGCCCTTCGAAGCCCTTCTTGAAGACCTCGACAGGCACGAACGAATCGCCGACCACGACAATCTTCATCGAGGGCGCGACTGCTAGGGGTAGACCCGGCTTGGCTTCAGATCGACCGCGTGCCCGGTACCCGACTCCATGATCACCTTGAGCATCGGCTCGGTGTCGAGGTAGTAGAAGCGGATCGTCTCGCCGATCCTGCCTTCCATCATGATCTTCGCGCCCAGGCCGGCGAAATGCTTCTCGGTCGCGTCCGAATCCGCCGGCGTCGGCCGCATCACCGCGATGTGGTGCAAGCCCTCGCCGTGAGCGTCGAGCCACTCCTTGTAGATGGATGGGCCCTCGTCCGGCTGCAGAAGCTCGACCACGATCGGCCCGACGTGCGTCTCGGCGCCGATCATCGTGAAGTGCGTCGGCTTGCCGTGCAGGTAGGTGTCGTGCAGCGCCGGCGGCTTGTGCTCGTAGACGTTCCAGGGCCCCCAGCCCAGCGCACGGTGATAGCGCTCCAGGGCCTCATCGATGTCCTTGACGACGATCGCGATCTGGCTGATGGGAAAGCCGCCTGGCGGAACCACCTGTCCGGTCGCTTGCGAATGCTCGATGTGATGCGCCATCGCTGTCCCTCCTAAAAGATTGCGATCGGGTTGAACGGCGAACCGGTGCTGTCGGGCAGCCGCAGCGGTTCCGCGACCACCATGAACTCCCAGCGCTTTTGCTCTTCGCACGCTGCCGCCACGTCCTCGAGGTTCAGGCTGTCGGAAACCACCATGCCCATCGCAGCGACCTGGAGCGGATGGATCGGATAGAGGATCCCGTCGACGGTGCTGGGCACCGTCTCACCGTCGCCGTCCGGAAAGAACGCAGCCACCTTGCGCTCGTGCATCCATGGAATGGCGTCGACGTGCAGGCCCGCCTTGCCCTCTCCCTCATATCCGTTGTCCCAGGCCCCCTTCTCCATGCGGCGGCGGTGGTGGCCTGTGCGGAAGACGAAGATGTCGCCCTCCCCGACGTGGACGCCCTGCGACTTCTCAGCCGCTTCGAGCTCCGCGCGAGTCACTGCCTCGCCCGGCTCGAGGTACGGAACTCCGCGCAGCCGCGGGACGTCTAGGAGCACGCCGCGGCCCACGACGCCATCCGCGTACGTGGTGATGTCGTAGCCGTGCATGCCGAGACTCGTCACCTCGGCGATCGGCCGGCCGTTGTAAAGGAGTCCTCCGTACGAGATGTGATTCAGCGCGTCGATGTGCGTGTGACAGTCGCCATGACACTCCATGCCAAGGAAGTCCATGGCGAAACCGACCTTGGACTCGCCGACCGGGATGTCATGGTTGCGCGACATGTAATGGATCGCCGGGTGCGGGTTGTCGGGGCCGGCGACAGTGTTGATCGGGATCGCCATTGACACGGTGCGCCCGGAGCGCACGAGGCCGGCCGCCTTTCTGACGTGCTCAGGCGTGATGTAGTTCAGGGTGCCGCGGTCGTCATCCTTGCCCCAGCGGCCCCAGTTCTTCACTGCCTCGAACATCGCCTCGAACTCGGCGACGGTGATGTTCTTCGACTTCGTCGTTGCCATGCGCCTCCTTCAGCGGACCGCGCCGGGCAGCGGCGAGTCCATCTCACCCGGCTCGGGCAGTCCGGCCGTCATCGCGCCGTCAACCGTCATCAGGTGCCCGGAAAGATAGGAGGCGTCGTCGGAGCACATCCACAGGATTGGCCGCGCCATCTCCTCGGGCTCGGCGAACCGGCCGATCGGAATCCGGTCCAGGAACACCTTCGATTGGACAGGATGGTTGATGACGAAAGCCGACAGCCGCGTGTTGATGATCCCTGGCGCGATCGCGTTGACGCGGATGCCCATCCGTGACAGCTCCAGGGCGGCCGTTTGCATGACGGCGACCACGCCCGCTTTCGAAGTGTTGTAGGCAAGGCCGCCCGCCTCCGGTTGGAAGGCATTGGTCGAGGCGGTCAGGACGATCGCGCCCTTGATACTGTCGCGGACCATCGCCCGCGCGGCTTCCTGGGCCAGGTACCACGCGCCGCGCAGGTTTACGTTCAGGATCCGGTCCCAGCTGGCGTCGGTGAACTCGAGGAAGGGCACGAAGTCGGCGATGCCCGCGACCTGAACCGCAGCGTCGAGGTGGCCGAACTTCCTTACCACCAGGTCGACGGCCCTCTTCACGTCTTCGCGCCGGCTCACATCACCTGCGGCCGGCTCGACCCGGCCGCCCGCGGCGCGAATCGACTCCACAGTCGTCGCCAGCACATCCGCCTCGTTGTCGACGAGCACCACACCCGCGCCCTCGGCTGCGAACGCCTTTGCGACCGCGCGGCCGATGCCCTGCGCCGCGCCAGTGACGACGACGCCCTTGCCCTCGAAACGTCCACTCATGCGATGAGCCCTCCATGGCCGGGGCCGCGCGGGATGACCGCCCAGATGTCGACCACTCGATCGCCCTCGACGACGTGAAACGCGTCATACCAGTTCACCGTCCCCGGCGCGTAGCCGGGGATCAGCTCAACCACATCGCCGACGCGGAGCTTCTCGTCCGGCAGCGCGACGTAGACGCCGTGCTCTTCGTCGAACCTGAAACCCACGTTTTCGTGGCCGGCGATGGTGGACAGCGCGGGCGCCCCCAGCGACTTGTTGCCGGCGTCGACGATGACTCGGTTCTGGGGCCGGCTGATCACAGTCGTCGCGACCGTCAGGGCCTTTTCGAAGTCGCCGACCATCGCGCCGTGGAAGTTGTCCATCACCGCGTACGACCCGGCCTGAATCTCTGTCACCTTCGGGTCGGAAGCGGTGAGGTTCCAGGTTGCGGTGCCACCCGCGGAGACGATCGGGCTCGGGATGCCATGCGACTCGAGCGCCTGCGCGGTCTCGGCCAGGAATGACATCGCCTTCTTCTGCTTCTGCGCCCGCAGGCCAGCTTCTGGCGTGAGCGAGCAGTGGCCTTCGTAGCCGGTCACGCCAAGCATGCGGATGCCTTTGAGCTCAACGAGCTTCCGGCCGAGCTCGACCGCCTGCCCGATGGTGTCGACGCCGGCGCGGTCCATCCCTGTGTCGACCTCGATCAGCACGCCAACCGTCGAGCCCGCGGCGCGCGCTGCCCTGGCGATCTCGGCTGCGTTCTCCGCCTCGTCGACCGCCACCATCACCTCGGCGTCGCCCGCAAGCGCGGCAATTGCGGCCAGCTTCTCAGGTCCCGCGACCGTGTTGACGATGAAGATGCTGTCGAGGCCGGATCGCACGAGCACCACCGCCTCCCACACCGTCGCAGTGGACAGGCCTATCGCACCTGCCTCGACCTGCAGGCGCGCCAGCTCGGGGCTCTTGTGCACCTTGATGTGCGGCCGGATCTTGGCCGGCTTGCCTTCGAGCCAGCTCGCCATCTTCTCGATGTTTCGTCGCGCGGCAGGCAGGTCGAGGATCAGAGCCGGCGTCACGACCTCGGACCGGCTTTTTCCGACCGCGGCGCCATAGGCGTGCCGGACACGCGCGCGAGTCTCTTCGATCACGCCGAGGGCATGCGTGAGCAGCTCAGGCACGGCGGCGGCCGCCTCCGTTCCGAGCGGGCTGGGGCCTGGTCAACGCTTCGATTCGTTTCGCGAAAGCATCGATCTCCGAGGCTCCGTCGAGGGCACCGATCTCGATCTCATACGTGCGCGACTCCTGGGGCGCGAGATACATGAGCTCGCCGCGTTCCCGGGCGTCGAAGCGGCCCGCGTCGCGGTTGGTCGTCGGCTCCATCGCCACGCCGTAGATCCCCTCCCCCAGCATCCGCCACATCGTATGGAAGGGGAACTGATCCCTCCGGTAGACCTGGTACGCGCCCAGCCCGAGCTTGCGGTTGACGATCGCGACTGGCACCGTGCCCTCCCGCTCGGCCACCGTCGAATGCTCGTAGCACTCCTCCGGAAATGCCGTGTTGGGCGCGGTCAGACGCCGGTAGTTCTTGGTCGGATAGTCCGCGACCGGCACACCGTCGGGAGCCGGGATCAGGTAGTCCGAGCCCTCGTCGACCACCGGCCAGCCCACGTTGACGTGGTAGAGGTACATGTGCGTCGTTGGGTCGAACGCGACGTTCACGACCTCGTCGTGGATCGTGAACCGGCTCTCGCCGACCTTCGCCTCGATGCGCCGGCGAAGCTCCATCGCCTCGCCGAACACCGCCGCCTGTCGGACCGTGCCCTCCGCGTACAGCACGCACTCGTCTCCATCCCAGCGCTCGCCGTACCCGGTGAGGCGGGCCGGCATGAAGCCGATGCGCCCGTGCAAGCCGTACTCCTCGGTGGGTCGGATGAGCTGGTGGAACTGCGGTGCGTCGTCGACGCCGCCGAGCAGCGTGTGGTCGAGTCCGCAGGTGACGACCATGCCGCCGCCCCAGCTGCGGAACCATCCAAGGCTGAGCGGCTCCGCGTACCAGGGCCCCACGACGCCGGTCGGAGAGAGCCACGACAGTGACTGGCCGCGCAGCTCGCACCGGCCGACGTCCAGCGAGCGGTCGACGAGCACGTCGAAGACGAAGCCGGTGCCGGTGCGAAACTCCAGCACCCGCACCCCGCGCTCGATCCCGTCGCCGAGCGTGACCAGCCGCACGCCCGCGACCTGATCGAGGCGTCCGACCCGGCGCATCAATTCGTGCCGGGTCAGCGCCTTGCCGTTGACCAGGGGCATTGGGACCTAGACCTTCGGGCTTACCGGCGCCACCTTCGCCATTGCAACGTCGTCCTCGCTTTCACCAAGGGCGGCACCGGCGGTCTTGAGCCACCGGTCACGGCCGCTGGCCGCGTAGTACACGAGCAAGACGATGCCGATCAGCAGCCAGCCGCCGGCGACGAGCGGAGCCTTGGCGAACGGGTCGACGGGGCAGTTGACCGCTGGGCAGCCAGGCGGAAACGACTCGTACAGCGCGTACAGCAGGACCAGGCTCGACACCACCGGCAGGATGGCGTGCCACAGCCAGTTGAACTGGGAGTGGAGCTCCCTCCAGTAGTAGACGATCACCCCCACGTTGGCGGCCAGATACACGAACGAGACGCCCAGGACGAGTACGAGGCCGGTGAGCAGGAAGAACGCCACATCGGGGTGAAACCAGGCTCCCGCGATCAGGCCGCTTCCCAGCGTGAGTGTGAGCTGGGCGAAGATGGCGTTGGTCGGAGTCTTGTAGACCGGGTGGACCTTGGCGAAGAGCTTGGGAAAGGCTCCGTTCCGGCCCAGCGCATACCACATCCGCGTGCTGACGTTCGCTGTGGCGAGTGACACGGCCAGGGTGGAGGACATGAAAGCGATGAGGACGAACCACCATCCTCCGCCCCACACGTTGCGGGCAAGAGCGAGCCCGGGCAGGTCGCTGGAGGTCTGAACACCCTTGATGTTGTCGGGCCCGAACCCGGTGATGATCGCCCAGTAGGTGAAGACGAGGAAAACGCCCAGGATCACGATCGAAAGCAGCACCGACCGGGGCACGTTGCTCTTGGGATCCCTGGTCTCTTCGGCCAGCGGTGCCGCGGCCTCCCAACCGGTGAGGCCCTGCACCGCGAGCACGATGGCGAGCGTGAATCCCGAGAACCCGTAGGCAGTGCCCACGCCGATGTTGGCTGGGTTGAACTCCGAGAGTGAGATGCCGCCTGGTCCGGGCTTGGCGAATCCTGTGAACGCCAGCGCGAGCACGATGAGGATCTCCGCGCCGCCCGTGATCAGCAGGGTCCGCGCTGAGAGCTCGATGCCCCGGTACTGCAGCAAGGCGACGATTGACCCGACGACGATGATTGACACCCACCAGAGCCACGGCACGTCCCAGCCGTAGCTGGCCTTCAGCTCACCGGCGGCGATGAAGCCGAAAAACCCGGACACCACCCCACCGGCCATCGGCGAGTAGAGGATGAACATCCACGACGTCAGGAACCCCGCCCGGGCGCCCAGCGAGCGACTGACATAGGTGTAGTACCCGCCCGCCGACGGCAGCTGACGCGAGAACTGGATCAGCGTGTTGCCGAGCATGAGCACAACCACGACACCGATCAGGTAGGCGAGTGGAGCGGTGAGGCCCGACAGGGTGACCAGGAACTGGGTGAAGAACAGAGCAGCAATCGCCGGTGCGATATGCGTGATCGCCTGCATCGTGACCGATACGAGCCCGAGGGAATCGGGCTTGAGCTCCGTTTGAATCCGGCCGGCGGTCGTTTCAGCCATCAGTCGTACCCCTCCGAATGAGCCCAACCCGGTGCTGCAAGATCTTGCAGCCTCGCCAGAATCGTGGAGCAGTATGGGTCGCCTTACCCATTTGTCAAGTGGGAAGACCTTGCCGCGGCCGGCACGGCCTCCAGGAATGCCCGGTAGGTCGTGATGTACTCGCTGATCCCTTCCCGGAGCGAGGCGTAGCGGGGCGCCCAACCGAGCTGCGTCCGCGCGTTTTCTATTGACAGCACGCCCCGGAACGACGCCTCCACCTCATCGTCCGGGGTCATGTCGTCAGAGATCTCGATGCTGCTTCCTGGCACCAGCTCGGCCACCAGCCTGGCCGCCTGCGCGGCGGTCACCAGCGGCCCGCCGGTGGCCGCGAAGAAGACCCGGTCTGCGTCGTCCGGGCAGCCGACCACGCGGACCGTCATCGACGCGACGTCGGCCACATGCGTGTAGTCACGCGGCAACCGGCCGCCTGACGCCAGCTTCACCGGCTCGCCGCGAACCGCAGGCTCCACGAACTGCTTCATGTAGTTGGCCGAGTGCCAACGCATGCCGAACCCATATACGGCCGACGGCCGCACGATGCGCACGTCGAGCTCGAACGCCTGCTGAAAGGCGAACGCAAACAGCTCACCGGTCGCCTTGGCGGCGCCGTATGCGCCGCTTCCCGGCCCGGAGCGCGCCAGGATGATCGGGTGTGCTGCATCGATGGGTTGGTACTGATTGGCGGCCAGCACCCCGATCGATGAAATGTCGACCACGCGTTCGACTCCCGTGCGCCGGGCCGCCTCCAGCACGTTGACGGTGCCGCCGGCGTTACTGCGGAACGCCAGGTATGGATCGCGGTAGAGGTTGGCGACGTCGACGTTGCTGGCGCTGTGCACTACGGCCTTCGGCCTGATGCGACTGAACAGATCGACGAGCCCGTCCAGGTCCTCTACCGAGCCGACCTCCACGGCGAACTTGCCCGCGTGGTCCCGCAGGGCGTAAGCCATCTCGGGCGTGGGTGTATTGCTTCGTGCCAGCACTGTCACCCCGCGCCCGGCATCGAGGAGGTCTCGCGTGACGTAGCCGCCGATGAACCCCAAGCCGCCGGTGACGAGAACCGACATCAGGCTCGCCCGGCCTTGATGACCGCTCGCGCGGTTGACTCGTCAGTGACAAGGACGTCGAGCATCCCGGCGCGCAGGGCGCCAAGGATGGCGGCACGCTTTTCCAGGCCCGCGGCCATGCCGATCACGAGCGGGATGTCCTGGAGGGTGTCCCATTCGATTGAGATGAGCCGTTCGTCGAGCATGTGCACCGGCTCGCCGCTCGCGTTGAAGAAGCGCGTCGACATATCGCCCACGGCGCCCGCGTCGAGCAAGCGCTTCCGGTCGCGCGGCGAGATGTGGTGGTCGCGGATGAGCGGCGCGGTTTCGTCGAGCGTGCCGATGCCCACCAGCGCCACCTGGCTCGAGGCTGCCGACTCAAGGGCGGCCCGTACCGAGCCGTCTCGCAGCATCGCCGCCTTGATGTCGGGCGAGTCGACGAGCACCGGCGCATGCAGGTAGTGCACGCGGCTGTGGGGGTGCAGCGAGGCGAGGTGGCGCGCGAGCTCGTGGCCCTGAATCCCCGGGCCGCCCCGGCCCACCCCGCCGTGGAGCATCGAGACGTCCAGGCCGGACACGGTCCCAGCCGGGAGCCTGTGGATTGCGGCCGAGAGCATCCGCCCCCAGGACAGGCCCAGGCGCATGCCGTTCAGCAGCTGGCTGTTCACGTACTCGGCGGCGGCCCTCGCGACAGCCTCATTGCCGGCCGCCCCCTGCCCACCGGCAACGACTACTGCCTTGCGGAGACCAAACGCGGTCGCCAGCTCGAGCGCCAGGTCTCCCTGCAGACTGCGCGGGCGGTGAATCTCGACGTGGACGATGCCTTCGTCGCGCGCCCGCTTCAGGTAGCGGGACACGGTCGATGCGTCCAGGCGGAGAGCGCGCGCGATCTCGACCTGGCTCTGGCCCGCGACGTAAAACCTCGTGGCCAGGTCCACCAGGATGTCAGAGGTCGGCCCGGCTGAGCTCCCCCTCATTCCAGGTTCGTGTGCCGCTCCCGCATCTCGTCCATCGTTTGCCCGGTTCGCTCTCGCAAGAGGATGGAAACGATGTCGAAGAAGACGAGCTGGGCCACCTCGTAAAGGCTGCCCATCGGTAGCACGCTCTTCTTCTTGCCGCCGCGGTCGTCGGCCATGGTCTGGGCTTTGATGTGAATCACCGCGTCGGCGGACTTCGGGGCAGGGCCGTCAGGCTGCGCTGTGATGACAACCGTCCTCGCACCTGCCGACTTCGCCACCCCGAGCAACGCGTCGACCGTCGAGAACGTACCCGGCCCGGCGCTCGCGACCAGCGTGTCGCCGGGACCGAGCGGCGGGGTGGTCATGTCACCGACGACGTGCGCGTCCAGGCCCAGGTGCATCAGCCGCATGCAGAGGGCGCGCATCATCAGGCCCTCACGGCCGACACCGTAGGTGGCGATGCGCTTGGTGTGCACAAGCTCGTCGCAGAGCTTCTCCGCCTCGGCGGCGCCACCGTTCTCGAGCACGCCGCGGATCTCGTCGATCGCACCATCGAACAGAGCGTTCGCGTCGGTCTTCGTCTCAGTCATACGCTCCTCCTGCCGACGCCAGCCTGCAAGCTCGCGAGATTTGCCCGCGCGTCGCCACCGTCGAACACAGCGCTCCCGGCGACGATGAGGTCGACGCCCATCGAGGCGATCGAGCCGGCGTTCTCTCGCGTGACGCCGCCGTCCACACCCACGATCACGCTGCGCCCGGAGCGCTCGACAAGCTCTTTGACCTCGTGCAGCTTCTTCTCCGTGCCCGGCGCGAAGCGCTGGCCGGACCAGCCGGGATTGACAGCCAGGACCAGGATGAGCTCGACATCGTCGAGCAGCGGCTCCACCGCGTTCGCGGGTGTTCCCGGATTGAGCGCCACTCCGCGGACGACGCTCGACCCCAGAGCCTGCAGCACGCGGTGCGGGTGCCGCGTCGCCTCGACGTGGAAAGTCAGCATCGACGCGCCTGCCTCGACGTAGGCGCGCACTTTTTCGACCGGCTCGTCGATCATGAGATGCAGGTCCTTCCGCAACCTTGTCTTGAGCGCGGCGATCACGGGTGGTCCGACGGTCAGCTGCGGGCAGAAGACGCCATCCATCACGTCGATGTGCACGAAATCCGCGCCCGCCTCCTCGATGCGCCGCAGCTCATCGCCCATGCACATCCAGTCGGCGGTCATGAGGCCGACGCTGAGGAGCGGCCGGCCGTCAGCGCGTGGAGCTGTGCCCAACCGGCGCTGCCCTGTGCGAACGGTAGATCTCGAGCGCCTCTTGCGGCGATTTGCGCTCGTGAACCACCGCGGTCACGGCCCGCATCATCCCTTCCGTGTTGTCACTCTGGAAGATGTTTCGGCCCATGTCGACGCCGGCCGCCCCCTCGGTCACCGCCCGGGAGGCCATGGTTAGGGCGTCGAGCTCCGGCAGCTTCTTGCCGCCCGCCATGACGACCGGCACCGGGCACGAAGCGGTGACCGTGTCGAAGCCTTCATCGCAGTAATACGTCTTCACGAACTGCGCGCCGAGCTCCGCGATGATGCGGCACGCGAGACGCAGGTACTTGGCGTCGCGCGTGAGCTGCTTGCCCACCGCGGTCACGCCCATCACCGGGATGCCGTAGCGCAGGCCCATGTCGACCAGGCGCGTCAGGTTGTGGATCGACTGCGTCTCGTGCTCCCCACCGATGAAGACCTGCACCGCCAGCGCTGCGACGTTGAGCCGGGCAGCGTCCTCGATGTCGATGGCGATCTGCTCGTCAGATAGCTCCTTCAGGATGCTGGGGCCGCCACTCGCGCGCATGACCACTGGCGTGCGCATGCTCGGCGGCACCACGGAGCGGAGGATCCCGCGCGTGCACATCAGCGCGTCCGCCAGCGGGACGAGCGGGAGGATGCTGATGTCGACGCGTTCGAGGCCCGTGGTCGGGCCCTGGAAGTAGCCATGGTCGATGGCCAGCATCACCGTGCGGCCGGTCTCCGGCCGGAAGATGCGCGAGAGGCGGTTGCTCATCCCCCAGTCGAGGGAGCCGGATCCCTTCAGGAAGAAGCCGTCCGCTGGGGGCGGCACGTCGGTTTGGAAGTTCTTGGCGTCGCCGCTGTCCGCTTCAGGCATGTGTGCTCACCTCCGGTGAACCGGCTTGCCGGTCCTGGTCTTGAGGAAGGCCAGCGCGTCCCGGGCGAGCTGCTCCTCGCTCTCGAACAGCGGCCGCCAGATCTTCGTGGCCGCCGCAAGGTTGGGCAGGAAGTTGCCGAACGCCTCGACCGTCAGCCATCCGTCGTAGCCGATGTCGCCGATCGAGTCGAAAGTCTCGTCCCACCTCACGCTGCCGGTCCCAGGCGTCCCACGGTCGTTCTCGGAGATGTGGACGTGGGCAATGCGATCGCCGGCGCGGCGGATCGCAGCCGCCGGGTCCTTCTCCTCGATGTGGGCATGGAAGGTGTCGAGGTGGAGGCGGCAGTTGGGGTGCCCCACCTCGTCGACGAGGCGCACACCCTGGTCGAGGATGTTCAGGTGGTAGATCTCGAAGCGGTTCACCACCTCCTCGGCAAGCACGACCCCCTGTCCCCGCGCGTACTCGGCGGCGTGGCGCAGGTGATCAACGCTGCGCTTCCACTCGTCTTCGGTCGGGCCCCGCCCGGTGAACACGCCGAGGGCGACCTGGTGCGGGCCGCACAGGATCGTCGAGCCGACGGCGGCGCAGCAATCGATCACCGCTTTCAGGTGCTCCAGCCCTGCCTTTCGCACAGCAGGGTCGTCGCTGACCGGGTTGTGCTCAGGGGCGATGACCGTGTTTGCCGTCCGCTCCAGCCCCAGGTCTTCGAGACGCCGGGCCCAGCGCTTCCATTTTTCCGTGTCCAGGTCGAAGATGGGCACCTCGACCCCGTCGTAGCCCATTCGCTTAAGCGACTCGAGGACTGGAAGGAGCCCGTCATGCATGTCGTCGGCCCAGAGGTAGAGGTTGATGCCGTATTTCACCGCGCTACCTCCCTCGACACCCTCGACCAGCTCCTGCAAGATTGTGCAGGATCGGCATGATCTGGAAGGGATTATCGGTGGCCGAGACGATTTGTCAAGTGAGGTTCCCGTGACCTTCAAGAAACTGATCAATGATCCGTTCGACGTGGTCGACGAGGCCCTCGACGGCTTCGTCTACGCGCACTCCTCGCTGATCGCTTTGCATGAGCCGCGCGTCGTGGTAAGACGTTCGCCCGCCGGCAGCAAGGTAGGCATCGTCGTGGGTGGCGGATCGGGGCACGAGCCTGCTTTCGGCGGGTACGTCGGTCTCGGGATGGCCGACGCCGCGGCATGCGGCAACATCTTCGCCTCCCCACCACCGAACGTCATCCTGTCCGCCATCCGCGCGGCCAACCATGGCCATGGCGTGCTGATGGCCTACGGCAACTACGCGGGCGACGTGATGAACTTCGGCCTGGCGGCGCAGCTCGCGGCCGCCGAGGGGATCGAGGTGCGTGAGGTCCGCGTCTCAGACGACGTGGCGTCCGCGCCGAAGGGTGAGGAGTCGAAGCGCCGCGGGATCGCCGGCGACATCATCGTCTTCAAGTGCGCTGGGGCGGCGGCCGAAGGTGGCCGGCCATTGGCGGAGGTCGAGCGCATCGCCCGCGACGCGAACGACTGGACCCGCAGCATGGGCGTCGCACTTTCGGCGTGCGAGGTTCCCGGCTCTGGGCGGCCGACTTTCGAGCTGCCCGACGACCAGATGGAGATCGGGATGGGCGTTCACGGCGAGCCTGGGATCAAGCGCGGACCCCTCCGGCCCGCCGACGAGGTGGCCGGCGTGCTCGTCGATACGATCCTGGCCGACGTCGAAAGCCTGCGTGGGGACGTTGCCCTGCTGGTCAACGGGCTGGGGGCAACCGCCTACGTCGACCAGCACATCCTGTTCAGGGCGGCGCGCAGGGCGCTCGAGGCACGCGGCCTGAACGTGGTCCGCGGCTATGTCGGCGAGTTCATCACCTCGCTCGAGATGGCGGGGGCTTCGGTCACGGTCACGTTTCTCCACGATGAGCTCCTCGCGCTGCTCGACGCCCCGGCGTCGGCACCGGCGTTCAGAAACTGAGAATGGCCGGTGTCCGCGAGTGCGCGCTCGCAGCGGCGGATGCGCTCGAGCTGGCGCGCGACGAGCTGTGCCGTCTCGACTCCCCCGCCGGTGACGGCGACCACGGAGTCACGATGGCGCTCGCAGCGCACGCGGTGCGCAACGCTCTCGACGCAGCCCCCGATGCAAGCGGCGCCGATCTCCTGGTGCACCTCGCCGCGGCCGCGGGGTCGGTGGGCGGCGCGAGCGGTCCGCTGTATGCCTCCGCTCTGCTCGCCGCAGCGACGACAGTGCGGCAGGCCGGCCCGGATACCGGGACAGTCCCGCTCGTCGCGCGCTGCGCCGAGGCTGCGCAAGCCGCGATCGTCAATCTCGGCCATGCCAAGCCGGGCGACAAGACGATCCTCGACGCGCTCGACCCGGCGGTGCGGTCGCTCCTCCTGGAGACGTCGAACACCGAGATGGGCGATGCGCTGGCGCAGGCTGCCACTGCCGCACGCGCAGGCGCCGCAGCCACGGCTCAGATGACGGCGGCGGCCGGCCGGGCTCGCGTCCTGGGGGAACGCAGCCGCGGCTTTGCCGATCCAGGGGCTACCTCGATGGCGATCATCATCGAGGCCGCGGCTAGTGCATTCCGCGGCCGCCCGCCACGATCAGCAACTCGCCCGTGATGAAATTCGCGTCCCTCGAAGCCAGGAACACGGCAGCGCCAGCGATCTCGTCGGGAGTGCCCCACCGGCCGAGCGCAGTCTCGCCGAGGATGCGCGCCTCTACCTCCGGATCGGTGTCCGCGATCATGTCGGTCTTGATCCATCCCGGGCAGATCGCATTGACCGTGATGTGAGGGCCCCAGGCCAGGGCGAGGGCCTTGGTCAGGCCGTTCAGCCCCGCCTTCGACACGACGTACTCGGTGAAGCGCATCGCCGACGGGTGATAGAGGCCCGAGTTCGAGGACATGTTGATGATGCGGCCGCCCTGCTGCTTCATCATCAGCGGCGCCACCTCCTTCGAGCACAGGTACGCGCCCTTGAGGTTGACGTCGATGGTGCGGTCCCAGTCCTCCTCGGAGGCCTCGAGCGCCGGTTTCGTGACCATCACGCCGGCGTTGTTCACCAGGATGTCGACGTGCCCGAACTGCTTGACGGCAGATTCCACGAGATGCTTCACGTCAGCCGACTTCGACACGTCGCCGCGCACCGCGATTGCCTCCGCGCCACCCTGCTTGATGCCATCGACGACCTTCCCTGCCTCCGCTTCGTTGCTGAAGTAGTTCACGACCACCTTCGCGCCTTCGGCGGCGAAGCGTTCCGCGATCGCGCGGCCGATGCCTCTCGACGCGCCGGTGACGATCGCGACTTTGCCCTCCAGCTCCTTGCCGCTCATGTCAGCTCCCAACTCGTCATTGAGAACTTCCGCGGGCTGTCACCGGCCAGCAGTCGATGATCTCGTCGCCGCGTCTGATCCAAACACGGTCGTGGAGATTGAAGGTGGTCCGGATCTGGCCGGGGATGAAATCGAAACGGCTTCCGAGCCGGGGCGGAGCTGTCCCGTCGAGCGTCACCGTTGCATGCTCATCGCTGACCGAGACTTTGGTTGCATGGACGCCGACCGGTATGGGCGGCCCGTACTCGAGGCCGACCAC
>Ga0066709_100001132_pt1 | contig 16883 bp, 11 predicted proteins | sample GraSoiAngelo_158_FD_79665 | JGI IMG/M metagenome (GOLD analysis project Ga0066709, IMG submission 79665) | Grasslands soil microbial communities from the Angelo Coastal Reserve, California, USA - 14_1009_16_30cm | ecosystem: Environmental > Terrestrial > Soil > Grasslands | place: USA...
CCCGAGCGGCGTTTGGCCTTACGTGGCGGAAGCAGGAAAGCTCACGGTGACTGCGGTGCCGCCGTCGACGTGCGCCTCGATCGTGCCTTCAAGCTGGTCAGTCAGCGTGTTGACCAACTCCAGTCCCATCGACACGGCATGTTTTAAATCAAAGTCTTTCGGAAGCCCCACCCCGTCGTCTTGGACCGTGAGTCGCACCTGGTGGTCCTGCTGATCGAGTTCGATGTTGATGCGGCCCCGGCGGTCGCCGGGGAAGGCGTGCTTCAGGACATTGGTGAGCAGTTCGTTCAAAATCAGTCCCAACGGGATCGCCGCATCCACATCCAAAAAAATCTGGTTCGCGGTGATCTGAAACCGAATGCTGTCCGGATCGGCTCCGTACGCCACCAGCAAGTGGCTGCTGAGGCTCTCCACATACTGCTTGAAATCAATCTTTGCGAGATCGTCCGAGCCGTACAGTTTTTCATGAATCAGCGCCATGGACCGGATGCGGTTCTGACTCTCCCTGAGAATCTCTATGGGGGATCTGTCCTCGGCATGCTGGGATTGGACTCTCAGCAGGCTGGAAATGACCTGCAGGTTGTTCTTCACCCGATGGTGAATCTCCTTCAGCAGCACTTCCTTTTCCTTCAGCGACGACTGGGCCTGCTGCAGGTCCTTCTGCTTGCGCGCCGTCACGTCGTGAATCGCGAGCAGGACCATCGGCTGGTTTCCATCCTGAACGATGCGGCGCCCATACAAGAGCAGCGAGCGGCGTCCGATGGCCGGAAAGTCATGCTCCACTTCAAAGTCCTGGAACACCTCATCGGTCGAAAGGACCCCCTCAAGATGCACTTGGAGCTCGGGGATGTTCCACTGCCCGTTGCCAAGCCCGTACAGGAAGCGGTCCTTGACGTCCTGCGAGGCGACATGAAACATCTCGCAAAAGGCCCGATTGACGCGTTGCACGCGATGGCGCTGATCGAGCACGAGCACCGGCTCGCGCGTCGTCTCCAAAATGGCCTCTGCAAAATCGCGTGACATCTGCAGACCTTCCGAAATACGCGTGAGCTCATCCACATCCACCAGCACGATGACGGCACCGTCGATCCGGTTGTCGTCGGTCTTGTACGGCCGGACCCTCAAGGAGTACCAGCGGCCGGTCTGGTCCTGCACGTCTTGTTCCTTCACCGTTCCGTTCTCGATGACCTCCGTCAGCAGGGATTCCAGCTGAGGCACGCCGATTCTCAAGTTGATATCGCCGATCGGCCGCCCGAGGTCGCTACGAATGAGCTTGAGCACCTTCTCCGCTAGGGGCGTGAACTGCCGGATCCGAAGATCTCTGCCGAGCATCACCACCGGCAGGTTGACGCTGCTGTACAGATTGTTCAGGTCGCTGTTGATGCGGTTCAATTCGGCGTTGCGCGTCTGCAATTCCTCATTGACCGTGGTCAACTCTTCGTTCGTCGACTGCAATTCTTCCTTGGCGGTTTCGAGCTCTTCATTGGTACTTTGCAACTCTTCATTGCTCGACAGAATCTCTTCGTTCGCGGATTTGAGTTCCTCGTTCGTCGCTTCCTGCTCCTCGATGATGGATTGCAAATACTCCTTCGTCGCGCTCAAGTCCTGCTTCAACTGCACGAGTTCGCGTTCGCCGGCCCGCGACTGGGCCGATGCCGGTTTTCTCGCCCCTGCGGCCGACGACTTCGGCGGCTGTTCCTTGAACAGCACCAGATAGAAGCGTCCCTGGGACGAGGGTCCGGCGATGGGAAAGACTTCGAGCGTGATGTCTCTGAAGCCGCCGTTGTATTTGACCGGAACGCCCTCTTTCCGCACCGGCGCATGGACCTTCTGAGCCTTGGTCACCAAGGCGCGCAATTCCAGGAGCAACCCTTCCCGCGCCATCTTCAGGACATTGAGACTCGCCTTGCCAGGGGCGGGCCGGAGAAAGTCGCCGGTCTGTCCGCGGAACTGAAGGATGTCGAAATCGTCGTTAATGATGACACCGGCCGGCGCATAGTTCGCCAGGATCACGCGCTCCGCCTCATCCTGCACGTTAAAGCCGCGACCATGCTTCGCCGCGGCAGGCTCATTCTCTTCCTTCGTCTCGCGGTGACGGGGAAAGATAAAGGACGAGAGATCGCGATTCGCTCCCGCTTTTTTGACGAAGATGCGGTGCGTCTTGTCCACCGGAGTGAACAGGTGGGTGAATGTTCCGACGGCTTCCGCGTTCCCCAGGAGGAGGTGACCATTCGGCTTGAGCGCGTAATGGAACAAGGGAAACACCCTGTTCTGGAGCGACGGTCCGAGATAGATCAGCAGGTTCCGACAACTGATGAGATCCAGCCGCGAAAAGGGGGGATCTTTGCTGATGTCCTGCTTCGCAAACACGCAGATGTCCCGAATGCCTTTGCTGATCTGATACCCAGGATCCGCCTTCAGGAAGAACCGCCGGAGGCGCTCGGGCGACACGTCCAGCGAGATGTTTTCCATGTACAGTCCCGGCCGGGCCTTTTTCAGGTTCGTCTCGTTGATGTCGGTGCCGAAGATTTGAACCTGACGGACGCTGTCCTTTTTGCTGAGAAACTCCAAGAGAGAAATCGCGAGGGAGTAGACTTCCTCACCGGTTGAGCATCCCGGCACCCACAGCCGAATCGGCTGCTCCTTGTTATTCTCCTGGAGGAAGACCGGAAACACCTGCTGCTCGAGCGCCTCAAAGACCTCAGGGTCGCGAAAAAACCGCGTGACTTTGATGAAAAGATCCTGGTACAGGGCTTCGATTTCATGCGGCGTTTCCGTGAGCCTCTGCACATAGTCTTCCAGGCTGGTGATGCGTTGAAGCGCCATGCGCCGGAACACTCGGCGCTCGATCGTACTAGGTTTATACGACGCAAAATCCACCCCCTTCGTCTTTTTCAGAAGACGGAAAAGAGTGTTCAGAGGGGAGTCTCGTTCCGGCCCCCACTTTTCTTGTGGCCCCCTGTTTTCTTGCGGTTCCGTGTGCAGCTGTTCGAGATGCGTCGCGCGATGCTTGGCGATCCTCGCGATGTCGACCGCGATGCGTTCCGGAGGCAGCACGAAATCCACGCTGCCGGTCTGCACGGCGCTGTGCGGCATCCCATTATATTTCGCCGATTCTTCATCCTGGGCGAACGTCACGCCGCCTTCGGCTTTGATCGCCTCGATCCCCAGCGAGCCGTCCGACCCGGTGCCCGACAGGATCACGCCGAACGCCTGAGTCTTGCGCTGGTCGGCCAGACTCCTCAGAAATAAATCGATGGGCATGCTCAGTCCGTGCTCCGTCACGCGGGGAGAGAGCTTGAGCGTCCCCCCCACCAGTTCGATCGAACGGTTCGGAGGGATCACGTACAGGTGGTTGGGATGAACTTCAACGCCGTCTTGAACTTGCATGACCGGCATGCGCGTGGATCGCGCCAGGAGGTCCGACAGGACACTCTCATGCTTGGGATCGAGATGCTGGACCAGGACAAACGCCATGCCGCTATCCAACGGGAGGTGCGACAGCATCGTCGTGCAGGCTTCCAGACCGCCGGCCGACGCGCCGATTCCGACGACCGGGAAGACATCTGGACGTGTCGCCCTTTCGGAGGATGGCGAAGATGCCTGTGACTTCACCGCGGTCTTTTTCGGTGAGTTCCGGGGAGAGACGGAGGGGCGAGCGGCTCTCGGCTTCTTTCGCGACATGATGTTGGCACCGATCCGATGGAGGGATGCTAGTCTATTCTAAGCGGCAGGAAATGATACTACAATTGGGTGTATCGCTAGGTGCCGGTCTCGCGTAGTCGGTTGAGCGCCTTTTCCTGGTACATCCGCCGGTCGGCTTCCTTCAACGCGTCGGCCAGGGGCCCGGTTTGCGCCGTGGCAGACCCCAACGAGATGGTCAACGGTCGGCTGGAATGGAGCGCGTTATAGGCTGCCATCCCATGGCGCACTCTGGCCATTGCCTCGGCCACGGCTTCGTCATCGGTGCCGGGCAACAGGATGGCGAATTCGTCGCCTCCGAAACGGGTCACCACATCCTCCCCGCGGAACGCGGACTTGAGCACATACGCCGCATCCCGCAGAACCGTATCACCGGCCGCATGTCCTTCCGTATCGTTGATCAATTTGAACCCGTCGACATCGCTCATGATCACGCTGACCGGGAAATGCCGGCCGCGCTCCAGACGCAGCACTTCCTCCTCGAAATACGCCCGATTATAGAGGCCCGTCAGAATGTCGTGCGTGCTGAGATAGCGGAGCTTCTCTTCGGCTTGCCGGCGTTCCGTGACATCCCTGAACACGACCACCGCGCCGACCACCTGTCCACGGTCGCCCCGAATGGATGCGGCGCTGTAGTCGATCGGTGTCCCCGTGCCGTCGTTCGCTACCAGGATGGCGCGATTCGAAAAGTCGATGGCATGCCCCTCTCGGATCGCCTCCGCAACGAGGATGGCACAACTATCGTCCCGATCCTCCGACAGCGTGTGGAAGATCTCGGTGATCGCTTTATCGAGGGCCTCCTGTTGCGTCCAGCCGGTCAGCAATTCCGCGACGCGATTGATGAACTTCACCCGTCCGGCCATGTCGGTCGCGATGACCCCGTCCCCGATGCACCGCAACGTGGTGGCCAACCACTGTTCGCTCTCCCTCAGCTTGCACTCCGTATGATGCTTGTAGAGCGCCACCTCGATGCAGGTGTACAATTCTCTTTCTTCGAAGGGCTTCAGAATGTAGCCGAACGGTTCCGTCACCTTCGCACGCTGCAGGGTGGAATTGTCCGCATACGCCGTGAGATAGACCACGGGAATGTTGAACTGGCGGCGCATCTGGTCGGCCGTTTCGACGCCGTCCATGTCCCCCTTGAGCCTGATGTCCATCAAGACAAGGTCAGGCAGGGTTTGCGCGGCCTTTCTGATCGCCTCCGCTCCCGATGACGCGACCGCTGGGACGTCGTATCCGAGCGATTTGAGCCGGTGGTTGATGTCTTTTGCGACGATATTCTCATCCTCGACAACCATGATATGCGCGTGTGTCATAAAAACTCCAGTGATTCACAGCTGAATGGCGAATTGTAAAATACTGGTTCCTCGCCTCACGCGCAATGACCCTTATGGTAGACGGCTGATCTCGTCAAAATACTTGACGAAGGCTTTCATTCCACGGGACGCCTGTCCCCAATCGAACCGCTCGTTTGGGGCGTGATAGCCATGATCCGGAAGGCTCAGCCCGAGAAACATCACAGGCGCGTTCCATTGTTCCACCATCGTCACGACCGCCCCGATCGAGCCGCCCTCGCGGATAAACGCCGGTTCCCGGTCAAACCCGAAGCGCATCGCGGTCTTGAGCGCCGCGGCGTAGGGCCCACGAAGATCGCCGACATACGGCCTGAGCATGCCGTCCGACTCCACCCGGATATCGGGATTGAGCTTTCGCACATAGCGGCGGAACAGGCTGAAAATCTTCTCCGGATGCTGATCCGGCACCAACCGCATGCTGACCTTCGCTTCTGCGCGCGGCGGGATGGATGTTTTCACGCCGGGGCCGGTGTACCCACCGGTCAAGCCATGGACCTCGAACGTCGGCTCGGCCCAGAGCCTCCGCATGACCGAGGCGCGATCGCGCGTGCGGAGCTTCGTGAGCTTGTGCGCGTCGGCAAATGATTTCACTTGAAACCCGGAGGCCAGAAACTGCTCCGCGTCCTTCTTGCCGAGCGGCCGCACGTCCTTATAGAAGCCGGGAATCCGGACGCGGCCACTTGCGGCATCGACGCATCGATCGATGACGGCGCAGAGTTCAGTGAGCGGATTGCGCGCGACGCCGCCGGTTAGGCCGGAATGCGCCTCGCGTGTCGCCGTCTCCAACGTGAGGCGCGCCGCCAGCAGACCTCGCAATCCGTACGGCGCCGCGGGTTTACCGCCCGCGAGCCACACGGTGTCCGACACGACGACCGAGTCCGGCGTCTGGAGCCCGCGACCGTGGCCAATACTCGCCTTCGCAAGTCCGTCCTTGAAGTGCGGACTGCCGATCTCCTCTTCCATCTCCCAGACGAACTGAATGTTGAGCGGCACCGCATGCTCGATGGCATACCGAGCGGCGAGGAGCGCGGTCAGCGCCGGTCCTTTGTCGTCGGTCGTGCCGCGGCCGTAATACCGATCGTTCTCGATGGAAAACTTGAACGGGTCGCGGGTCCATTCGGGTTCCATCGCCGGCTGCACATCAAGATGGTTATAGACGGTCACCGTCGGCCAGTCGGCATGGTATTCCCAGCCGGCCACGACCATCGGATGCCCGCCGGTCTCGACGACGGTGGCGAGGGCGCCGAGCGCCTGCAGAGACTCGGCGACGACGGACGCGCCCGCCCGCACATCGTCGCGGCGTGCCGGGTCCATACTGACCGTCGGCACCTCGACCCATCGGCCCAGCCACGACTCGAACCGCGGCCGGCTCTCTTCGATATATGTGTCGAGACCGTCGTAGAGACTCATAATTCGTCTTGCACAGTCAGTTGAATAGCCTCATTCAACCCGTTGCAGGAAGCGGGTAACACCGAGTGGGGTGCCCAGGCGGAGCGGAAGGCCATACAGACGAGTCTGCGGGACTGCGACGGCGAAATGGACCTGAGCTTGGACCCGTTGCAATCGCGCGGGTGGCGCCGCATGGGACCCGAGCGGAGCGCAAGGCATTACCGCCTGATCTGCGGGGGCCAAGGCGAAAGAGCCTGAGCACGTTCGGGTAATGCGCCGACAGGACCCGCGCAAAGAGGCAAGCGTGGATTGATGCTTGTCACGCCGCGGCCTCGAGTTCGGCCACCATGGCTTTGATCGTATCGAACCCCGCCTGCCAGAAGTTCTCCGATCGGATGTCCACCCCGAAATCTTTCAACAGCGCCTCCGGTGCGCGCGAACCACCCGCGGCCAGCAGCGTGAGATAGCGCGGGACGAACGAAGGGCCCTGGGATTTGTACAATGCGTATAGCGCGAGCACGAGCAGGTTCCCGAAGCTGTAAGCATAGCAATAAAACGGGCTGGCAAACAGATGCGGGATCGATAGCCACTCCCAGCGGAACTCGTCCGGCACCGCCACCGCGCGGCCGAACTGCTGCCGGAGGTCTCGGAGATAGATGGCGCACAAGTCGTCCATCGTTCCGCCTTCTCCGATCATACGATGCGCCTCGCGCTCGAAGCGCACGAAGTAGGCCTGGCGCAGGACGGTGGCGTACACATCATCCAACTGCTGCACCAACAGACTGCGCCTCACCGTCTTGTCCCGCTCCTCGCTCATCAAGGCATCGGACAGGATCCGCTCGCCGAACACCGACGCGGTTTCGGCAAGCGGCAAGGTCGAATGGAACGTAAAGACCGAATGGTCACCGGCCAGCATCCCATGCACCGCGTGCCCGAGCTCATGCGCGAGTGTGGCGATGTCGCGGACGTCGCCTTTGAAATTCAACAGCACGTACGGCGTCTGGCCCGGAAGGACACTGTAGCAATAGGCACCGCCGATCTTGCCGGGGCGGATGGCCGCATCCACATGCCGCTCGTCCAGCACGCGCGCCGCGAGTGCCTCCATCTGCGGTGAGAAAGTCCGATAGGCCTTGCGCACCATCGTCGAGGCCGTCTTGAAGGTATACGTCTTCGGCACTTCGCGTGCGGGCGCATAGATATGATACCGGCTCATCTTCTTCAGCCCGCACAGCCGCGCCTTGATTTTGAAATATCTTTGGAACACCTCCGTATTGTTGGCGCTCACGGCAAGCAGACTGTCGACGGCTTCCTCCGGCACGTCGTTCAAGACATTCCGGACCGCGATGGGGGAACGGTGATGGCGGAGGCCGAGATGTTCCTGCTTCCAGTCGATCACCAGCGTCTTATACATTTCGCTCAGGACATCCGCATTGTCCGCGAAGACCCGGTACAGCTCGCGATACGCGGCTTGGCGCACGGACGCGCGTGGATCGCGCACATACGAGATCAATTCTTCCCGCGACAGCCGTATGGTCTTGCCGTTCAACTTCAGCCTGTACGTCAGCCCGCTCGTCAAGATGTCGTAGAACCCGACGACCGCTTGGCGGCCGGTCACGCTCTTCACATTGATGATCTTTTCTTCCGCCTCGCTCAGCGTATGGGGCTTCAGCCGGCGAATGGATTCGAGATGGTACCGGTAGTCGCCCGACGCCGCGAGCAGGCGACCGGCATTGGCGTCATCAAGCGCCTGCCACCACAGATCGAAAAACAGCATGCGATTCGCGAGGCCGGCCTGCAACTCTTCGACCTTTGCCTTGAACGCGCGGGCGGCCTGGGCTTTGGTATTTTCCGAAAACCAGAGGTACGCATAGGCGCCGAGCGTGTGGATGGTGCGCGTGATGGCTTCAGCCAGACGCAAGGCGTCCAGAAATTGCTCCGCCGTCGAGTTCGGAGAAAGCGTCTCCCGCAAATTCTCGAAGCTCAGGAGGTGTGCCTCGAGATCCTTCGTCAACACCTCATAGTCGCGCGCCGGATTACTCAGCAGATCCTTCCGATTCCACGGCGGAGATGCAGATCCATGAGACGCACGCCGCTGGCTGGTCTTCTTACTCATTTCGCTCGCTCTTCGCCGCAGTACGCGCAGCCGATCCATCCGGCCTGCAGCAGCTTTCCGCATCCGCCGCACATCTGCCGTAGTACCGCGCGACAGAACGGGCAATGCCGATACTCGGAATTGAGCTGCCGGCCGCAACCCGGACAACTGGTGGCCGCATGCTCGGAGACTTCGAGCACTCTTCCCAGTTCTTCGATGGTGGTGCGCCCTACCTTTGCCTTGTCGAGACCATCTTCCACCAGACTGCGCATACCGGTTTCCTGGGCCGCCAGCCGGATGTCTTCTTCGGTCGAGCTCTTGAGGATCAAATCTCGAACGCGCGCATCGGGCACGAGGACCTCGAACACACCCAACCGTCCCTTGTAGCCAAACTCGTGACACTTGACGCAGCCCTTGCCGGCCACATAGTGCCCGCCCGCAAGACTCGCCGGAGACAGACCCAGTCCGACGATGACATCCTGATCCGCCTGGACCGGCCTCCTACAGTCCAGACACACGGCACGGACCAGCCGTTGCGCGATAATGCCCACCAGCACGGATGCGAGGAGATAGCGCGGAATGCCGATGTCCAGCAGCCGTGTAATAGTGGAGGGCGCGTCATTGGTATGCAGCGTGGTAAAGACAAGATGGCCGGTGAGCGCCGCGCGGCAGGCGATCTCGGCGGTCTCGGCATCGCGGATCTCCCCTACCAGAATGACGTCAGGATCCTGGCGGAGAATCGATCGGAGTCCCTTGGCAAACGTAAGATCAATGTCGGAATGGACCTGCATCTGATTCAGCCCGGGATAGTGATATTCGATAGGGTCCTCGATCGTGACGATGTTAATCGTGGGCGATTTGATCCGATTCAGGATGCTGTACAGCGTCGTCGTCTTTCCGCTGCCGGTCGGCCCGGTCACCACCACCATACCTTTATGGCGACCGATCAGGTTTTCAACCCTCTGCATATCGCGCGGGGCGAACCCAAGCGTCTCCAGTTCGAACCCTCCGCCGGCGGTATCCAGGACGCGAATAACTGCCTTCTCGCCTGCCTGCAAGGGAATGGTCGAAATGCGCAGATCGGCCTCGCGGCCTTCCAACTTCACCCTGACTGAGCCGTCTTGCGGTAAACGCCGCTCGGCGATGTCCAGCTTCCCGAGCACCTTGAGGCGGGAGATCAGCGCCGGATGGAGGGAGATCGGCACCTTGAGTTGATCGGCAAGCAGCCCGTCCAGCCGGAACCGCACCGTGCCTTCCGGCACGCCCGGTTCAATATGAATGTCGCTCGCGCCCAACTGAATGGCCTTCCGCATGACGAGATTCAAGAGTTGGATGACCGGTGCATCGTCGCCGTCCGCATCCAGCGCGCTGGCATGCCCGCGTTGCGATAGCAGCGGCTCTGCCGCATCCCCCACGCCCGCAGCCATCAGCCGATCGGCTCCCTCCAGGTGTCTCGCATAGAAACGATCGATCGCTTCCTTGATCAACATCCGTCCGCCGAGGGTGGCGGATACCTTGAAGCCGGTGGCAAAGGAGAGGTCGCGAAGGGCATCGAAGTCGAGAGGATCGGCCATGACGACCTGGAGTTGTTTGCCCTCCTGGCGAAGCGGCAGAGCCGTATATTTGCGAGCCAAGTCTTCCCGCAGGCAGCGAAGCTCATCCGAACCCAGGACCAGCGTCGACACGTCGGTATAGGAAAGCTTCAAATGAGCGGCCATGATCGGCATCAGCTGCGTCTCCGTGAGCGACCCCCGCGCCAGCAACACCTCGCCGATGCGTTTACCGGAGACACGTTGCTCCTTCAGGGCCGTCTCCAGCACCTCCTGCGTGATCAGACCCTGGCGAATCAGGAGTTCACCGAGCCGCATCCGTCCAACGGTCTTGCTGCTCGCACCCGCGCCTGTTTTTTCGTCTGGCTCCATCGTAGGCCCCTGTTATTTTGTGACGAGAAGCGGGACCAGATCTTCTTCCTGAATGGTCTTCTGGCCGTCCTTGCTGAGCATGAATTCGACAAAGGCCTTGGCTTGTGGGGTGGGCTGTTTTTTCGTCACGGCGACAACTGGTCGGCGGAGTGGATAGGCGCCGGAGGACACATTGGCCGGCTCCGGTTCCACCTTATTGATGGACAGGAGCCGAATGGGGACACCGACCGTCACGTTATTGAGGCCCACACTCAGGTTGATGTAGCTCACGGCATTCAGACTTCCGGAGACGACACGGATGGCCTCCTTATCGGGTTCGACAACCCCCTTGCCGTTCACCATCTTGCCGCTGAGGTTCAGCAGCTGCTCGAAATACGGACGGACGCCCTTGCCCTCCTCCCGCTCGATCACCAACACCTTATTCTCGAGGCCCCCGAACTCATCCCACGTCTTCGCCTTGCCGGAAAAAATATCGCCGGTTTGATTCAGATTGATGTCCGTCACGCGATTCGACGCATTGACCATGATGGCAATCCCTTCCCACCCGACGACCGTTCCGATGAAATCCTTCTCCTCGGGCGAGAGCATTCGGCCGATGACCGCCACGTCCGCCGTCCCCTCCGCCAACGCCTTCAGCGGATCTATGCCTTCAGACTCTGCGAACCGGACACGCACGCGGGGGTATTGCTTCTCAAACTTGACACTCGCCTTCTCAAAAATCGCCTGTTCACGGCCCGTGGCGAAGAGGGTCAGCTTGCCGCTTAAATCCGGCTCAGCTCCTATGGCGGACCCGACACATTCACCGAGAATGATGGCCAACATAAGAATTTTCGAGCGCATGACCCCCCTCTTCCGTAGGAAAAGAAATTAACAATATTCGCATCCTGCTTACCTATACCTCATCCGTATAACGTGGTTCGAGTGGAATTACAAGGCGTCAGATCCATAAGCGGTGCGCGCGCATGGGCCGCTGGAATATCTTGATGAGAACCAGTCCCGCAAGGAAGCCCCCCACGTGCGCGAACCATGCCACGCCGCCTCCCTCACCACCGAGGTTGAACGCGGCATTGAACACTTGCAGGACGATCCATAATCCCAGCACGATCGCGGCCGGCACATAGATCGTCCGGATGAAGAATCCGAAGAAGAAGAGAACCCGTACACGGGCGCTGGGAAAGAGTAACAGGTACGCCCCGAGCACACCGGAGATGGCGCCGCTGGCTCCAATCATGGGCATCGTGGATTCCGGCGCGGCGAAGGCGTGCGAGAAAACGGCGACGATGCCCGTGAGCAGATAGAAGAGGATGAACCGCCCATGGCCCATCACATCCTCAATATTGTCGCCAAAAATCCATAAATACAGCATGTTGCCTCCGAGATGCAGCCAGCTGCCATGGAGGAACATGGAGGTGAAGACGGTCATCCAGGCGGGAATCCAAGGATCCCCGATGCCGGATTCAAGATGAAATAACTCCGCCGGGACCGCGGCATACGCCAGCACGAATCGCTCTTCAGCCGGCCCCAAGGACACCTGATAGAGAAACACGAGACAGTTCAGGATGATAAGAGTCACCGTAACGATCGGGGGATGCGTGATGGGATTCTCGTCCCTGAGCGGGATCATCGGTGGCGGTTCACCCCGAGAAGGTGCGCATAGAGGCGACGTGTGACCCTCGCACATCCGCTCATCCCTGTCAATTCAACGACCGCATCATCTGGTTGGTCCAGTCGGGTGCAACGGCGGCCGACTTCCTGATAACATAACGGCGCATGAGACCTGCCCATCTCTTCGCGATTTCTCTCATGGCCGGTGTGCTGTTCCTACCGGTCACGGCATTTGCCGCCCAGGACAATTTGAAAGAAGCCCGCGCGGCGTTCGACCGGAAGGACTATGAGGCTGCGGTCCGCTTGCTCAATACGGTGAATGCCGACGCCGGCGGGCCACTGTATGAACTACGGGCCATCGCGCATGCGTACCGCTGGCATCCCGAAGAAGCGCTTGCCGATCTCGACCATCTCGAGGGGAAAGCGCCCGCTCACATCCTGCGACGCATCAGCCTCGGCCTTCTCACCCACTTACTGTCCCATGAACAGGATATGGTGAGAGGTGCGGCGACGGTGGCGCTGGCGGAGTTCGGCCCAAGCGGCGCGCAGGAAGCCTTGACAAAGTGCCTCGCCGATCCATCGCCGCGCGTTCGTACTTTCGCCATTCAAACGGCCGGCCGGCTGAAGCTGGCTGGCGCGCTCCCGCTCGTGCGGCAAGCCACGGAAGACCGCGATCCGGCGGTGCGCATTGCGGCGTTTTCGACGCTCGGACAGTCCGGCGACCCATCGGTCGTTCCCATCCTGCGGAGAGGATTGAACGATCAGGACCAGATCGTCCAACTCGTCTCTCGTGAAGCCTTGGCAAAACTCAAACAGCCTGGGTTCACTGAGGCCATCGCTCAGGCTTCCCGCGACTACAACCCGTCAGTCCGGGGAGCCGCCATCGGTATTCTCGGCCGCCTGAAGGACTCCGCATCCTTTTCGATTCTCACGCTCGCCTTGCACGATCCCGACGCCGGTGTGAGATCCTTCGCTGCGGGAGCGCTCGGGGATTTGGGGTCCCCCTCCGCGATTCCGGCACTGCAGGAGGCGCTGACCGACGAAGATCCGTATGTCCGAAACTTTGCCGCCGGCAGCCTCGGCCGCCTCAATGCCAAGTCCGCGATCGCGTCGCTGTGGGAAGCCGTCAAGGACTCGGACTCGTTGGTCCGCTTGTCTGCGGCCGAGGCGCTGGTCCGTATGGGAGAAGGACAAGCAGCCCTGGTCTTTCGCGAATTACTGCGGGACGCGAATTACGGGGTAAGAAGCGCGGCCGTCGGAGCGATGGCTCGGACTGCACCGGCCAAAGCCGTGGCATTCGCACTGGAAGCCTTGGATGACCCTGCCGCACGTGTCCGCGTCGCGGCCGTTCAAGCGCTGGGCCGCGTCGGTGGGAAGAATGCGGTCCCGTATCTCCGGCGCGCCCTCCTCGACAAAGATCTGACGGTCCGGGCGTTTGCCGCGGGCCACCTTGGTGCCGTGAGCACGGATCAGAAGGAGAAAGCGTGAGATGCTGAAATTCCTCGGCTTCATCATCATGCTGTCGGTGGCTTTTGTCAGCGGCGTCTATGTCGGCACCACGGGTCCTGACGCGATCGTGAAGAAGGCCAAGGATATCGGCGCAGAGGTCGCCGCGAAAACCAGTCTGATGCAGCGTGATCAGACGTTCCGAAGCCGCTTACTGACCGTCAAAGATCGGATGGTGCAGGCCAAATCCGACCTGCTCGACAAAAATTACGGTAAGGCCGCTGCAGAGCTGTCGGAGAGCGCAGACATGTTGGCTCGGGCGAAAGACACGGCGGCCGAACAACTTCGTCCGAAGCTCGAAAGTCTGGCCAAGAAGATCACCGAGATGGCCGCCGAAGCCAAAGCCATGAAACCCGGCGTCGTGGCCAAGTGTAATGACGCGATGAAAGAAGTGGACGGGCTGCTGAACCATTGAGCCTGTCAGAAGTACCCTTGCAGCGTCAGTAAGGTCTGGTCATCGTGGTCGCGATGGTTGAATTCCAATCGGATTGCGAAATCCTTGGAGAGCGTGTATCGCTGCTGGAACGACACGCGTACATCATCTGACTTTTCTCCCAGCGGATACCGCAGGTAGCTGGCTGACACCAGCGCTTTCCAGCGTTCCGTGAGATCTACCAGCATCCCGATCGTCCCGCCCCCGCCGATGCGGTGATTCTCTTCGTACGCGTTGCTGTAATTCGCGTCGAACTCTGCGAAGGCGAAATACAGTTCCCGACGGAGCCATTGGCTTTCCGCAGAGACGCCCGGACCCACGTTCAGATTGGCATTGCCGCAGTACCGGCAGTCATTGTGCCTGATCGTGTCGAATCCCGTGCTCAATTTCCAGGAGGGTTTCTGAAACAACGCATCCATCGGGGAGAGGGAGATAATATCGAGCACATTGACGCGCTCGACTCTGAACCGGTCGCGCTTGTCATAATGCCTGAGGCTGATGGCCATGAATTCGATCTGCGCTTCGCCCGAGTATCCGACGCCGGAGTCGAGCAGGTCGTGGTAGGCCGGCCGGAAATTTAACTCTTCAAAGAATTCATCGTTGCGCCACCCGATGCCCGCCCCCACTCGCCGTGTCTGGTGTCCTTGGTCCGGGGAAGCCGTCCGGGACGTGATCGGCGGGTCTTCGGCCTGGACCTTCAGAAGGCTGCGTGCAGAGAGCACCTGAGCATTTCTTGCCTTGTACGCGGCCGCCTTCCCCTCATGGGCCATGCTCAGGTAGCGAAGATAGTGGGACACGACTTGCAGAATGAAGGCCTGCCGGTCGGCGGGCAATTGCTGAAATGCCGGGGAAGACGCCAAGGATGCGTTCTCGGTGATACGGAGGACCCACCCCCGTTCCGTCTCCGACAAAGCGGCATGCCGGCTGCCGATCTCCGTGCTCAAGGAGGGACGGAAGACAATGTTCGAAATCAATCCTGGCTGGCGCGCGATCAGCCGGATGGTGTCCGCAGGAATCGTCCAGACCGTGAACTGATCGGTGAGGTGAAGCGCCGGGTCCGCAATTTCAAGCAGCGAGAGGATCTGGTAGGCGCAGTTTTCCTTGAAATAAAAATAATCGAAATACGTGTTGCCGAGCTCCCAGGCGTGCCGCAGTAACTGTTCCACCTGCGGTTCGGTGAAGCTCAATCGGTATTCCCAGATATCGCGGCTTTCGGTATCCCGATACTCCCGGACTTTCAGGTAGTAGGGCAGCGTCGAGAAATAGCCTTTGAATCCGCCGGTCAAGCCGAGGGCCGCATAGACGATTGCATTGTCGTTGAAGGCGTCCGCGGCAAAATTGATGGTGTAGGCAAGGATACGTGTCTGCTCAGTCTGTCCCCGCTGGTCCATTCTCAAAAGGATATGGCCGAACATGGACGACGGATTGTTCATGTACGCCGATGGAAAAATCAGGGTGACCGACTGCGCATCAATCGCCTTCAGCCATGCTTCAAATCGCTCACAGCGCCGTGGTGGCAGCCGGGCCGGGTCGAACGACAATTGAGATTTCAACCAATGGTACCGGGCCGGAAAGGCACACTGGGCAGGTTGTCGTGTCAGTCCGACGGGCTCCTCGGAAAACAGCATCGTCAGGGTCGATGCTAGTTCCGCCTGCGGATCGGTCTTGCCCTTCGGGGCGAGAAAAAACTCCTTCCCATCGGCTTCGCTGGTATACCCGGTCAACAGATTTTCCCGGTAGTGCACTAACAGGCGCCAATACCGCTGGTCGGCAAGTCTCGCCTCGGCGGCCCGGCGGATTAACTCATGCACATAGGAGGGATCCGGATTGTCGGCCGCGCGCGACGGAGACGACATCAGGACGAGAGCCAGCGCGAGCGAGAGAGGGATGAACGGAAAGAATCGGAACGGACCGGAAACAGCCGAGGCTCCCGCGTTGCGCGGGAGCCCCCTGATAGAATTACTGATTGATGTTAAGCTTGGCAAGAACCGGATGCCCGGCCATCGCGGTGTGAAGGGCCGCCAGCATGGCTACCGGAGTCGTCTCTCCGGACTTGATCAGCGTCGTATATTTGTCCTGGGTCATGGCAAAGAACGCAGGCTGATGATCGGCTGGAACGCCCAGCAACGTAGCGAGCGATGCAAGATGCTCTCCGTGTCCTTGCGCCATTTCCTGCGCAAGGGTGTCGAAGTTCGACTGGGCGAACACATTCACCTTCTCGCTCTGGACGATCACGCCGTCATTGGTGCACCCAGAGGTCCCGGTGCTGATGCCGAAGGTCTGGCTGCCGAAGGTTCCGTTCGTCGTGGATTGCAGAACCTGCTGCAGAATGTGCTTCTGCGAATTCGAGCCTTCCCAGACCATCTTCCCGAGGCCGCATCCGGGGCCGGTATCGGGATTGCCCGCGGCCAATGCGCTGGTCACCGGCAAACAGGCAAATGCAAACGCCATAAACATCACCCTTGTCTTCATCGCATCCCTCCTTTAGTAGTTTGATATAGGTCGCGTAACACTAATGGAGCAGTTCCCGCCACCCTGGTTTTTCAACGTAGAAGAAAAGGTCCTAGCTTACAACAACTACGAAAGAGGGGTTGTAAGGCTACGAAAGAACCCTTCATCGCGTGACATCGTCCACAAAGGTCTTCATACGCCGGTAATATGGTCGTCCGCCGACGACAAAAAGGTCGTTATGGTCGGCACCCGGCACAGCATAAAAAGCTTTGGGTGGATTCGCAATTTCAAAGACTTGTCGGCCTAGTTCGAAAGGCACCACCCGATCATTGTCCCCATGGATGACAAGCACGGGGATGGTGATCTTTCTCAGCCGCTCGGCCAGATCGAACCGCGCGCGCAACAGCCAATGCGCCGGCAGACCGCTC
>Ga0066709_100001133_pt1 | contig 16882 bp, 11 predicted proteins | sample GraSoiAngelo_158_FD_79665 | JGI IMG/M metagenome (GOLD analysis project Ga0066709, IMG submission 79665) | Grasslands soil microbial communities from the Angelo Coastal Reserve, California, USA - 14_1009_16_30cm | ecosystem: Environmental > Terrestrial > Soil > Grasslands | place: USA...
GTTCGATGCCGGGCATACGCGGCACGGCGTCTTTGTCCCCGCGTCGGACAACGCGCTCGTTGACGCGTGGTTCCGCCTCTCTTTCGGCGCGTCCGGCGTCCTAGCAGCGCGCGAGACGTGCCCCGCGCCGCCGGCCGAACCGGGCATCGAGATCCGGAGGAGCATCCCCGACGATCTCGAAGTTGCGGCGCGTCTCGACCGCGCGATGACGGATTCGATGCGACAGGCGCCGAGCTTTTCGACCCAGGGGCTTTGGGACGACGCGCAGTACGTCGACGACTGGCGCGACACCTGGGACGACGAGCGCTTCGTGCATTTCGTCGCCGAGCGCGACGGCCGCGTCGTCGGGCACAGCCTGCTCTATAAGCGGCCCACCGACCTGCGCGTCCCTGAGGACTCGATCGACCTCGCCGGCGCGTCGACCGCACAACTCTGCGCCACGCTCCGCGACCGGGACGGCTGGTGGCGGGACACGGCCCACCGCCTGCTGCTGGGGCAGCGCGACCGCGACGCGATCGGCCCGCTGCGCTGGATCAAGGCTTCACTGGGCGCGTCGATGCGCCTTATTCCGGTCGACGAGGTCGTCTATTTTCACGCCGAAGACAAGTACACCAAGGTGGTGACGGCCGACGGTGAGGCGCTGATCCGCAAGACGATCAAGGAGTTGTTCGACGAGCTCGATCCGGAGCTGTTCTGGCAGGTGCACCGCGGCACCATCGTCAACCTGCGTGGGATCGCACGCGTCGAGCGCGACTACCGCGACCAACCACTCGTCATCCTCAAGGCTCGCCCCGAGAAGATCACCGTCAGTCGCACCTTCGCCCATCTGTTTAAGGCGATGTAGCGGCGCGCGCAGCGCGTGGGGGTCGAGCGTCCGCGAGTCGGCGCTGCGGCCGACGCTCAACAGAACGTTCCACAACTACGGTGCAGCGAGGCCGCGCGCGTCGAGCGCGAAGCGCGATACCCGGAAGCTCGGTCCCCCATCTCGACATCCGCGCGTTCGCTTCGCTCATCCCGGGCTAAGCCTCGCGGTCGCGGCGAGGGCGCACACCGCGTAAAATGCGTCTTGTGGCTGCACTTTCCGCGACCGCAGCGATGAACAACAACCTCGAATCCAAGATCGACGCCGCCTGGGAAGGGCGTGCCGAGCTCACGCCACAGTCGGCTCCGCTGGAGTTGCACGAGGCCGTCGAAGCCGTAATCGCGGAATTGGACGCCGGGCACCTGCGTGTGGCCGAGAAGGTGGACGGGCGCTGGACGACGCACCAATGGCTCAAGAAAGCGGTGCTGCTCTCGTTCCGGCTTTCCGACAGCGTACCCATCGGCCTCGCCGCACCGAATGCCCCGTTCCGTTTCTACGACAAGATTCCCACCAAGTTTGCCCGTTTTGACGACAAGGCCTTCGCGGATGCCGGCGTTCGTGTCGTGCCACCGGCCGTGGCGCGGCGTGGCGCGTACATCGGGCGCAACGTCGTGCTCATGCCCTCGTACGTCAACATCGGCGCCTACGTCGACGAAGGCACGATGATCGACACCTGGGTGACCGTCGGCTCGTGCGCCCAGATCGGCCGGAATGTCCACCTCTCGGGCGGCGTGGGTATCGGCGGGGTACTTGAACCGCTGCAAGCCAACCCCACCATCATCGAAGACAACTGTTTCATCGGTGCGCGTTCCGAGATCGTCGAGGGCGTGATCGTCGAGGAGAATGCGGTGCTGGGCATGGGAGTGTTCATCGGCCAGAGTACCAAGATCTTCGACCGCGCGACCGGCGTGGTGAGTTACGGCCGCGTACCGGCCGGTTCGGTCGTCGTCGCGGGCAGCCTGCCCTCCGGCCAAGGCGCTTGTCACCTTTACTGTGCGGTGATCGTCAAGCAGGTCGATGCCCGGACCCGCGCGAAGACCGGCATCAACGAGCTGCTGCGCGCATGAGAACAGCGGCTGAAAGACGCAACGAAATGTCCGTATCACTGAAGTCTGCCGAAGATGTCGCCAAGATGCGCGTCGCCGGCGCGCTCGCCGCCGAGGTCCTCGACTACATCACGCCGCACGTCGCCGCCGGCGTGACCACCGCGGAGCTCGACCAGCTCTGCCACACGTACATGGTCGAGGTCCAGGGCACGATTCCGGCCCCACTCAATTACGCCCCGCCGGGCTACCAGCCCTATCCCGCATCGATCTGCACATCGGTGAACCACGTCGTGTGCCACGGGATCCCCGGTGACAAGAAGCTCAAGCCCGGTGACGTCGTCAACATCGACATTACCGTCATCAAGGATGGCTTCCACGGGGACACCAGTCGCATGTTCTATGTCGGTACTCCGCCGATCCAGGCACGGCGCCTATGCGAGGTCACCTACGAGGCAATGTGGAAGGGTATTCGCACCGTTAGGGCGGGAGCACATCTGGGCGACATCGGCGCGACTATCCAGCGGCACGCGGAGAGCCATGGCTTCTCCGTGGTGCGCGAATTCTGCGGGCACGGGATCGGCCGGCAATTCCACGAAGAGCCACAGGTGCTCCATTACGGTCGCGCCAGTACGGGACTCAAGCTCCAGCCCGGGATGGTGTTCACGATCGAGCCGATGATCAACGCCGGCCGCGCCGCGATCCGCTGCCTGGCCGACGGCTGGACCGTGGTCACTGCTGATCACAGCCTTTCCGCGCAATGGGAGCATACGGTGCTCGTCACCGAGACCGGCTACGAGGTGTTGACGCTCTCGTCCGGCACGCCGCCGCCACCCGCGACAAGCTGAGTCTCGCCGTCTTGAGCACCGTTTTCGTTTCCGCGCCCGACCGCAGCGCGAACGCGCCGGCAGCGCGCTGGAAGCAGGAACTCGATGCTGGCCGTCGCGCGCTGGAAAGCGCCTACCGGGAGCATGGTCAGCCGCACCGTCTGCTGGTCGCTCAAGCGCGCCTGACCGATCGGGTACTGCAGGGACTTTGGGCTGAGGTCGACCCACCGCCCGGCTGCGCGTTGGTGGCGGTCGGCGGTTACGGCCGCTGCGAATTGTTTCCCCATTCCGACGTCGACGTCGTGATCCTGCCGCCGGGGCCGCTGGTCCACGAGAGCGCCTCCGGCGGGGCAAGCGCCATCGAGCGCTTCATCAGCCTGATGTGGGACACCGGCCTCGAGATCGGTCACAGCGTACGCACGATCGAGGAATGCGAAGCCGAGATGGCGGCCGATGCGGTCATCCGCACGAGCCTTCTCGAGCGCCGCCTGCTCGCGGGATCGCGCGCACTGTTTGCGCGCTTCTCCCGGCGCTTCGACGCCACGCTCGACGTGCGCGGATTCTACGAGGCGAAAACGCTGGAGCAGCAGCAGCGCCATCTGCGCTACCAGGACACCGCCTATAACCTCGAGCCCAACCTCAAGGAAAGCCCCGGCGGCCGGCGCGATCTGCAGACGATCCTGTGGATCGCCCGTGCCGCGGGCCTCGGCCGCACCTGGCGCAATCTGGCTGCGCACGGCCTGATGACTCCGGCCGAAGCACGCGATCTCGCGCGGCACGAGCGGTTGATCGACGATCTGCGCATCCGGCTGCACTATCTTGCCGGCCGGCGCGAGGATCGATTGGTGTTCGACGTCCAGAGCGCGCTCGCCCGCGAGCTGGGATTCGTCGATACCGCAACGCGACGCGCGTCCGAGCAGCTCATGCAACGCTATTACCGTGCCGCGAAGTCGATTCGGCAGATCAACGTCATCCTTCTGCAGAACCTGCACGCCCGCCTGTTCCCGGCGCAGGTCAGCGTGCAGTCGATCGATGCCCACTTCCAGGCGGTCGACGAGCTTCTCGATGTTCGGGACGAGGAACTCTTCGCCACGCGGCCGGCCTCGATCCTCGAAGCTTTCCTGCTGCTGCAACGGCATCCGGAGCTCAAGGGGATGTCGGCGCCAACGCTGCGATCGTTGTGGCGCAACCGTAATCGCGTCGATGCCGCGTTCCGGCGCGATTCCGAAAACCGTGCGCGCTTCCTCGAGATCCTGCGCCAGCCGCGCGGCGTCACCCACGAGCTGCGAAGGATGAATCAGTACGGCATCCTCGGACGGTATCTACCTGCGTTCGGCCGCATCGTAGGGCAGATGCAGCACGACCTGTATCACGTCTATACCGTCGACGAGCACATCCTGATGGTGGTGCGCAATCTGCGGCGCTTCACCGAAGCGCAGCACGCGCACGAATACCCGTTGTGCTCGCGGCTGATCGCCGACTTCGCGCGGCCGGAGGTGCTCTACCTCGCGGCGTTGTTCCACGATATCGCCAAGGCGCGCGGTGGCGACCACTCGCGGCTGGGGTCCATCGACGCCCGGCGTTTCTGCCGTCAACACAACCTCGCACCCGAGGACGCACGGCTGGTCGGCTGGCTGGTCGAGCAGCATCTGACCATGTCGTTAACCGCGCAGAAGCAGGACATCAGCGATCCCGCGGTCATTGCCGCGTTCGCTGCCAAGGTGAAGACCGCCCGCCGGCTCGCGGCGCTGTACTTGCTCACCGTCGCCGACATTCGCGGCACCAGTCCCAGAGTCTGGAACGCGTGGAAGGCGAAGCTGCTCGAGGATCTTTTCCATGCGACGCAGGCGGTGCTCACCGGAGGACCTGCGACGCGCACGCTCGACGACAGCCTCGAAGCCCGCCGCCGAGAAGCAGCGCGGCAGCTACGCCTGTACGCCGTCCCGGAGGACGCCGAACAGGCGCTGTGGCGCAAGCTCGATGGCGTGTACTTCCAGCGCCAAGCCGACGACGAAGTCGCCGGGGCCGCGCCCCAGCTCCATTTCCGCGTCGTCGGCCTGGAGCCCCTCGTCACGGCCCGTCTGTCCCGCGGCGGCGTCGGTTTGCAGGTCATGATCTATCTGCCGGACCAGAAGGCGCTCTTCGCGCGCATCTGCGGTTTTTTCCGCAAGGCGCGGCTGTCGATTCTCGATGCCAAGATCTACACCACGCGGCACGGCTATGCGCTCGACACGTTCACGGTGCACGATCCCGCGAACCCGGACGCAGCGTACCGGGCGAGCATCAGTTATGTCGAGTTCGAGCTCAAGCGAGCGCTCACCGAGGGCAAGCCGCTCGAGCCGCCCCCGGTCGGCCGCTTGAGCCGGCATCTGAAGGCGTTCCCGCTCACGCCCGAAGTGAGTCTGTTTCCAGACGACAAGGGAACCCACTACATCCTCGAGATTGTCGCCGGCGACCGGCCGGGATTGCTCGCGCGGATCGCCTATACGCTCGCGGCCGCCAACATCAACGTGGCGAGTGCGCGGATCAACACGCTGGGCGAGCGCGCCGAGGATGTGTTCCTCATCGAGGGCGCGCGTCTGCACAACGAGGCTGCGCTGTTACGGCTCGAAACCGCGCTCTACGAGCAGCTGCGGCTGGCGTAGGATGGATTCACAGTGAGACAAAGAGACACAGAGAAGATCTGATCTTCCCTGTGTTTCTGTGCCTCATTGTTGATCCATCGCCTCACTCTTCGACAACGTCCGCGTCGGGGAACAACACGTCGGTAAACCCGAAGAGCCGCAGATCGCGCATGCGCATCGGATAGAGGATGCCGTCGAGGTGGTCAACTTCGTGTTGCACGACGCGAGCGTGAAAACCCGATACCTCGCGCTGGATCGGCCGGCCCTCCGGGTCGAACCCCGTGTAGCGTAGTTGCGTAAAACGCGGAACCTGGCCGCGCAGACCGGGTACGGAGAGGCAGCCTTCCCAGCCCTCCTCCATTTCAGTGGTCAGAGACGTCAGAACCGGGTTGATCAGCTCAGTGTAGGGCACAGCTTCAGCGTCCGGATAACGCTCGTTGTGCTCGAAGCCGAAGATCACGACGCGCAGACCCACGCCGATCTGCGGAGCTGCCAGCCCGGCGCCGTGCGCTTCGATCATGGTCTCGCGCATGTCCCGGATAAGCTGTTTCAACTCTGGACTGTCGAAGCCTTCGACGGACTTCGAGCGCTCGAGCAACCTCGGATCGCCCATCTTGAGGATTGGCCTGATCACGCCGCCTCCTTGCTTGCGCCACTGGCCACGCGACTCCGCGAAAAAGTTGGGCTCACGCAGCTCCCCTTACTACCTCGGCGATCAGGATCTTCACCTTGTCCATCGCGGTTTCGAGCACCCTGGCAATCCGCTCCATCGACACGGCTTGCGCGCTCTCGCCCCGGCCCGCGGCGTGGTTGACGATCACCGCGATTGTCGCGTAAGGGATCTCCAGCTCGCGTGCCAGCGCGGCTTCGGGCATGCCGGTCATGCCGACGATCGTCGCGCCGTCGCGATCCATGCGGTCGATCTCCGCCGCGGTCTCGAGCCTCGGGCCGGACACCGCTCCGTAGATGCCCCCGTCGTGGATTGCGATCCGGGCGGTGCGCGCCGCGGCCAGGCATCGGATCCGCAACGCGTTGTTGTAAGGCTGCGTGAAGTCGACGTGAATGGCTTCGCGGTCGCCCCCGTCAAAAAAGGTCTGCTCCCGCCCGCTCGTGTAATCGACGAGCTGATGCGGCAGGACCAGGTCGCCCGGGGCGTAGGCACCCGCGATCGCGCCGACGGACGCCACCGCAAGGATCGCGTCGACGTCACGATGCTTCAGCGCCCACAGGTTGGCGCGGTAGTTGACCCGATGCGGCGGAATCGTATGGCCGTGGCCATGGCGCGCCAGGAAGGCGACATCCCGGCCCGCCAGCTGGCCGAAGATCAGCGCGGACGACGGCTCCCCATAGGGCGTGCGGACAACTTCGCGGTGGGCGACGGCGAGCGTCGACAGTCGGGTGAGCCCACTGCCCCCGATGATGGCCAGCATGGAGTTTTCTGCGCAGGAATCGGATAAACGCACCCGGCCGCCGCGGAAAACCGCGCACGGAGCCGTCGTGCCAGTTGTTACTTTGCTCGACCTTGGTTATTCTTGTCAATTCATGACATTGGCAAGCCGGTCGGCGGGCGCGTAAAGCAACGTTCCCGGCGGGCCGCCAGGGTGACCCAGCGATATGTACCTCGACCGACTTTTCAAGCTGATGGCGGAGAAGCAGGCATCCGACCTGTTCCTCTCCTGCGGTGCGCCGATCAACATCAAGATCAACGGCGTCGTGTCGGCCATTTCCACGCAGCCGATGGACGTCGAGACGGTGCGGCGCATCGCCTACGAGCTTATGACCAAGGACCAGGCCCGCGAGTTCGAGAACGAGATGGAGATGAACCTCTCGTACCTCGATCGCAGCGTCGGCAACTTCCGGATCAACATCTTCCGCCAGCGCGGGACGATCTCGCTTTGCATCCGCTACGTCCGCAGCCACGTTCCGCCGTTCGAGGACCTGAAGCTGCCGCCGGTGCTGCTCAACCTGGTCATGGAGAAGCGCGGCCTGGTGCTCATCGCCGGCGCGACCGGCTGCGGCAAGTCGACGACCCTGGCGGCGATGATCGACTACCGTAACAACAACAAGCCCGGCCATATCCTCACGATCGAGGACCCGATCGAATATCTGTTCGAGCACAAGCAGTCGATCATCAACCAGCGCGAGATCGGCGTCGATACGCAGAACTACGGCAGGGCGCTGGGCAACGCGCTGCGCGAGGCGCCCGACCTGATCATGATCGGCGAGGTACGCGACCGCGAGACGATGCAACAGGCGCTCCTGCACACGCTGACCGGCCATCTGTGTCTGTCGACGCTGCACGCGAACAACAGCTACCACGCGCTGTCGCGGATCATCAACATGTTCCCCTACGATGCGCGCTCCGGCCTTCTGTCCGACCTGTCAATCGGGCTCCGCGCGATAATTTCGCAGCGGCTGGTCCGCAACAAGGAAGGTGATCAGCAGCCCGCTGTCGAGATCCTGCTCAATACCTCGCTCATCGCCGAGTTGATCAAGAACGGCGAGATCACGCAGATCAAGGAGGCGATGGAGCAGAGCCTGTATCCGGGATCGCAGACCTTCGAGCAGGCGCTGTGCCGGCTCTACCTCGATGGCGTACTTGGCTACGAAGAGGCTCTGTCCGCGTCGGACTCGCCTACCAACCTGGCGTGGCTGGTCAACCAGAACGCGCCTGCGGCGCGCCATGAGTCTGTCGCCGAGGCTGGCGACGATACTGCAGGGGTGACGAGCCCGAGTTTCGCCAAGTTCGAGATCGATCCGGAGTTCCTGAACCGCGACCGTTGACGGGCGCAAGCCGCGCCGCCAGATTCCCTCAGTTTCCCGGTTTCCTCGAGTGGTGACGACGATGGGTCCCACGGCTACGTTCGACCTCGCGTGCAAACTGATCGCTCGCCGCTCGCAGACCCCGGACGACGCCGGCTGCCAGGAGATCCTCAAGACACGGCTCACTCGCGCGGGCTTTCGCTGCGAGACGCTGGTATCGAACGGCGTGACCAATCTTTGGGCGCGCCGCGGCACCGTGCGACCGGCGGTGTGTTTCGCCGGCCATACCGACGTCGTCCCGACCGGGCCGCTCGACGCCTGGACCTCTGACGCATTTGCGCCGACCGTCCGCGACGGGTTCCTGTACGGGCGCGGTGCTGCCGACATGAAATCCTCGCTCGCAGCGTTCGTGGTCGCCATCGAGCGCTTCGTCGCGGCACGCCGCAACCATCCCGGCTCGATCGCGCTCCTGATTACGTCCGACGAAGAAGGTCCCGCTACCGACGGCACGACGCGCGTCGTCGATCGCTTGCAGGCCAATGGGGAGAGGCTCGACTACTGCATCGTCGGCGAACCCTCGTCGACCGAACGGCTGGGCGACATGATCAAGAACGGGCGCCGCGGCACGCTCTCGGGAACGCTTACCGTGCGCGGCATCCAGGGGCACATCGCGTATCCGCATCTTGCATTGAACCCGATCCACAGGGTGGCGCCGGCGATCGCCGAGCTCTCCGCGTTGTCGTGGGACGAGGGCAACGAATACTTTCCGCCGACCTCATGGCAGGCATCGAACATTCACGCCGGCACCGGTGCAACCAATGTCATTCCCGGCACGCTGGAGCTCGCCTTCAACTTCCGCTATTCGACTGCGAGCACGCGCGAGAGCCTTTCGGCGCGCCTCGAGACGGTGCTGCGCCGGCATGGTCTCGAGTACGATCTCGAGTGGACCGCCTCGGGACGGCCGTACCTCACCCCGCGCGGGAGGCTCGTCGCAGTCGCGTCCGACGCGGTGCGCGAAGTCTGCGGTATCACCCCCGAAATCTCGTGCAGCGGCGGTACCTCCGACGGGCGCTTCATTTGCGAGGTCTGCCCCGAGGTCGTCGAAGTTGGTCCCGTCAATGCCACCATCCACAAGTTGAACGAGCGCATCGCTATCGCCGATCTCGAACCGCTTGCGGCGCTGTATCGTGGCATACTGGAACGGCTGCTGCTGAAAGATGCTGCGTGATGAGTACCCTCACCCAGGAACTCGAAACCGTCCGCGACTGGCTGCGCTACGCCGTCTCGCGTTTCAGCGAGGTGGGACTGTTCTTCGGGCACGGCATGAGCAACGCATACGACGAGGCCGCATACCTGATACTGCACACGCTGCATCTGCCGCTGGATCGGCTGGAGCCTTTCCTCGATGCGCGACTCACGCACTCCGAACGCGAACAGCTGCTGGAGATCGTTTCCCGGCGCGTGAACGACCGGGTCCCCGCCGCATACCTGACGCACGAAGCGTGGCTGGGTCAGTACCGGTTTTACGTCGACGAGCGGGTGTTGATCCCGCGTTCGTACATCGCCGAGTTGCTGCGCGAGGGGTTGAGTCCCTGGATTCCCGATCCGGCCAATATCCAGGCCGCGCTCGATCTGTGCACCGGCTCGGGTTGCCTGGCCATCCTACTCGCCCACCATTTTCCCAACGCCGACGTCGACGCCGCAGATATCTCGTCGGAGGCGCTGGCGGTTGCACTGCGCAACGTCGCCGATCATGGCCTGCAGGGCCGGGTCAACCTCATCCGCTCCGACCTGCTGTCAAACCTCACAGAGAAGCGCTACGACCTGATCGTCAGCAACCCGCCGTACGTGACCTCGATGGCAATGGAGGAGCTGCCGCCTGAGTATCGCTACGAGCCGCAGCTCGCCCTGGGAGGGGGCGATGACGGCCTGGATGCCGTGCGTACGATCGTCGAGCGCGCGGCCGACTTCCTCAAGCCCGACGGACTGCTCGTGGTGGAAGTGGGGCAGAACCGTGCCGGCGCCGAAGCGGCGTTCCCGCGCCTGCCTTTCACCTGGCTTGCGACCGAATCGAGCGAGGACAGCGTCTTTCTTCTCAAACGTGAGGAGCTCGCCGCGGGAGAGCGCGCCGCGGCGTAGCGGCCGGGCCGAAGCTCGCGCTTCAGTCCAGGCCGAAGAACTGGCGGATCTTGCGTACCAGCTCGCCGGCCCGCGTGCCGGTCGCCTGTGCGCGCGCTTCCGCGGAAAGTGAGGCCAGCGTCGCGTCGTTTGCGGCCTGCCGCGCCGCGACCGTTCGCGACATTGCCTCCGCCAGTTCGGGGCGTGCCTGGATGATCGCTTCGAAACCGCGCTTGTCGAGACGGTAGCAAAGGGCTTCCGACTCGGCGATGATCGTGGCGGTTCGCGCCTGGCCGGTGAGCAAGCCCATCTCCCCGAAAAATGCCGGCGCCGCGAGCTTCGCCAGCAGCTTCCGGCCCTGCTTCGGGTGCTCGCCATCGCGGAAGATCGCCACCTCGCCGCGCGCCAGGATGTACAGAGAATCCGACGGTTCTCCCTGCTTGGTCGCAATGTCGCTCGGTGCGAAAGGCGTGGGCGTCAATTGAGTGGCCAGCGCGTGTGTTTCGTCATCGGTGAGCGGCGCGAACAATTCCAGCGATCGCAACAGCGCGACGCGCGATCTCTGCTCGCTTACTCCCATGGTCGCGGCCATCGTCCGCGCCGAATGCAGGTAGAGGTCCGATCGCGAGATCGGAATCTCCATGCCCGCGCGACCGAGCGCGGCGTACACGTGCACTCGCACGCGCGAGTCGGTCTCCAGATAGGCCTTGAGATCGGTCAACCAGTAGTAGACGACGTACTTGATCGCGCTCGAGTCGAACCCCGCACAAACGCAGTGCGCCATCGGCTTGGCCGCCACGAGCGGTATCTCGACGCGCTCGAGCGCCGCGCTAGCCACCGCCAGCACCTGTCCCGGCGTCCATTCGTAGCCGATGCCGAACTCGATCCGCCGCCGCCACGGTACGCGCTCGTCGCCGCGGCGCCCGAGCAGCGTGACCTTGCTCTTCATGAGCTCCGCATTCGGGATGACGATCGTCACGCTGGTCACGGTCGCCACCGCGGTGTAACGCCAGCGGATGCTGACGACTTCGCCCGTGAGCCCGTCGACCTCGACCCAGTCCCCGATGCGATACGTGTTGTCGAGCTGCAGGGAGATCCCGCCCATCAGATTTCCCAACGTCGACTGCATCGCAAAGGCAATGGCGGCGCCGGCCACCGTCGTGGTCGCAATGATGCTGGTGAGATTCACGCCGACCGCATCCAGCCTGACCAGCGCGAACACCGCCAGCGAGACGGCGATCGCGACTTCGCCGAGAATGCGTGGCACTGCGCGCCGCGCAAGCAGCACGTTGACCAGGAACGTGATATAGATGCGGAAATTGCCGAGCGCGACGATCAGCAGGCAGATTTCGCGCGGGATGACCGCGATCGCCAGGTGTGTAGGAATGAACTGGAAGCGCGAGAGCAGCGCGAGCGCACCGAGTCCGAGCACGATGATGAACATCGTGACCAGTTGGGCCCGACGCAACTCCGGCCGGAAGCGCGCCGTGATCAGCCCCAGAAGCAGGGCTACGGCGCTGAAGCCGAGCGCTTCCTGCAGCGTGATCGTCTCAACCATCGGCGCGATTTCCCCTCCCTGGCCGTCGCGTGGCGCCGGCCAGCGCGGATTATACGGCCGGCCAAGCAGTCTGCCGAATCACGCTAGAATGGCCCGACTTGGCTCACTCTCCTTCATGATGCGCACCGGCGGCCAAATACTCGTCGACAACCTCGTCGCTCAGGGCGTCGAGCTCGTCTTCTGCGTTCCCGGCGAGAGCTATCTGCCGGTGCTCGACGCGCTCTATGACGCGCGCGAGAAGTTGCGGCTCATCGTCTGCCGCCAGGAAGGCGGCGCCGCCTATATGGCCGAGGCCTACGGAAAGCTGACCGGCCGTCCGGGCATCGTGTTTGTCACGCGAGGACCTGGCGCCTCGAACGCAGCGATCGGCATCCACACCGCCGCGCAGGACTCCACACCGATGATCGTGTTCGTCGGCCAGATCGGCGCCGATGTCGTCGACCGCGAGGCGTTCCAGGAGATCGACTACCGGCGCATGTTCGGCAGCATCGCCAAGTGGGTCGCACAGATCGACCGCGCCGAGCGCGTTCCGGAGTATGTGGCGCGCGCATTCCGCATCGCGCAATCGGGCCGGCCCGGTCCGGTCGTGCTGGCGTTGCCCGAGGACATGCTCGCCGCGACCGCCGATGTCTCCGACGCAACGCCGGTCGCGCTGCCCGCGGTGCATCCGAGTCCATCGCAGCTCGGCGAGCTGCGGTCGTTGCTTGCCGCTGCGAAGTGCCCGCTGGTGATCGCCGGCGGCAGCGGCTGGAGCGCAGGAAGTTGCGCCGATCTCGCGCGCTTCGCCGAGGCGAATGCGCTGCCGGTGGCTTGCGCATTCCGGAATCAGGATGTTTTCGACAATCGACACGCGAACTATGCCGGCGATGTCGGCATCGGCATCAACCCCAGGCTCGCCGCCCGGGTTCGCGACGCGAATGTGCTGCTGGTGATTGGCGAACGGCTGGGCGAGATGGTGACAGGCGGCTATGCGCTTCTCGAGGCGCCACAACCGAAGCAGGCGCTGATTCACGTGCATCCGGGCGCCGACGAGCTGGGGCGCGTCTATCAGCCGGCGCTCGCGATCGAAGCGTCGATCGCACCGTTCTGCGCTGCGCTCGCAGCGCTGCCGCCGATCGAATCGCCGACCTGGTCGGGCAGCGCTGCCGCGGCCCACGCCGAATTCGTGGCCTGGCAGACGCCGCGGCCGATGCCGGGCACGCTCGATCTCTGGCAGGTGGTCGCGACCTTGCGCGACGTCCTGCCCGACGATGCGATCCTCACCAACGGCGCCGGAAACTACGCAACCTGGTTGCACCGGCTTTATCGCTATCCTCGCTTTCGCAGCCAGCTCGCGCCGTATAACGGTTCCATGGGCTACGGCGTCCCCGCAGCGATCGCCGCCAAGGCGGTGCACGGCAATCGCATCGTCGTCTCCTGGAACGGCGACGGCTGCTTTCTCATGAACGGGCAGGAGCTCGCGACCGCAGTGCAGTACCAACTGGCGATCGTCTTCCTGGTGATCGACAACGGCATGTATGGAACGATTCGCATGCATCAGGAACGGCAATACCCGGCGCGCGTCTACGGCACCGATCTCGTCAACCCTGATTTCGCCGCGCTGGCTCGCGCGTATGGCGCGGACGGCGAGACCGTACGGCGCACCGACGAGTTCGCGCCGGCGCTCGATCGCGCGCTCGCCGCGAACCGGCCGGCGCTGCTGCATCTCATCGTCGATCCGCAGGCGATCACGATGAACGCGACCATCGCGGACCTGCGCCGGCAGGCGACAGCCGAGCGCGGCGCCTAAAGCGCGAAGCGAAATCGTCCATGGCTACCACTGCGCTCGACACCCTTCTCGCGGTCTCGTCGCTCTCGGTCGAGTTCCGGACCTCCGAGCGCGTCGTCGCTGCGGTGCGCGACGTATCGTTCAGCGTCGGCCGGGGCGAGACGATCGCCATCGTCGGCGAATCCGGATCGGGCAAATCGGTCACCGCGCTGTCGCTCATGCGGCTGGTCGAGCACGGCGGCGGGCGCATCCTCTCCGGACGGCTCGACTTCCAGCGGCCCGGCGGGGAGCGGATCGATCTCGCACGCGCGGGCGCGGCGACGATGCGCGCGATCCGCGGCGCCGAGATCGCGATGATCTTCCAGGAGCCGATGACCTCGCTCAATCCCGTCTACACCGTCGGCGAACAGATCGCGGAGTCGATCCGGCTGCACCAAGGCAAGGATCGAGCCGCGGCGAGGCGCGAGGCGCTCTCCATGCTCGAGCAGGTGCGCATTCCCGAAGCGAAGCAGCTCCTCGACCGACATCCGCACCAGCTCTCGGGCGGCATGCGGCAGCGGGTGATGATCGCGATGGCGCTCTCGTGCAGGCCTGCACTTCTGATCGCCGACGAGCCGACAACCGCGCTCGACGTGACGATTCAAGCGCAGATCCTGGAGCTCATCCGGGCGCTCCAGGACGAGATGCACATGGCCGTCATTTTCATCACTCACGATATGGGAGTGGTCGCCGAAGTCGCCGAGCGCGTTCTGGTCATGTATCAGGGCGAGAAGGTGGAGGAAGGTTCGGCCGACGCGATCTTCCATGCCCCGCGGCATAGCTACACGCGGGCGCTGCTCGCAGCGGTCCCGAAGCTGGGCTCGATGCAGGGCACCGATCTGCCGGCGCGCTTCCCCGTGTTGCAGACCGAGGGTGCGCGAGCGGCGTCGGCGCCGATCGCAGTGCACGCGCCAGGTGCGACCGCACCGCTGCTCAAGGTCCGCTCGCTCAAGACGCGCTTCAACCTGGCGTCGGATTTTTTCGGGCGCGTGCGCCGGCGCGTGCATGCGGTCGAACAGGTGAGCTTCGATCTCAACGCCGGCGAGACGCTGGCGCTGGTCGGCGAGTCCGGCTGCGGCAAGTCGACGACCGGCCGATCGCTGCTGCGACTGGTCGACATCGAGGGGGGCAGCATCGAGTTCGGGGGCCGCGACATCGCGCGGCTTCCCGCGGCGGATGTCCGTCCCCTGCGTCGTGAAATCCAGATGGTGTTCCAGGATCCTTACGCCTCGCTCGACCCGCGCCTCACGGTGGGATTCTCCGTCGCGGAGCCGCTCTACGTGCACGGCATCGCCCGCGGCGCGGAGGCAGAGGAGCGCGTCGCGTGGCTGCTCTCCCACGTCGGACTCGCGCCCGAGCACGCCAAGCGCTATCCGCACGAATTCTCCGGCGGACAGCGCCAGCGCATCGCCATCGCCCGCGCGCTTGCGCTCCAGCCCAAGATCATCATCGCCGACGAGGCGGTCTCCGCGCTCGACGTCTCGATCCGGGCGCAGATCGTCAACCTCATGCTCGATCTGCAGGCCGAGTTCGGCTTGTCGTACCTGTTCATCTCGCACGACATGGCGGTCGTCGAGCGCATCAGTCATCGGGTCGCGGTCATGTACCTGGGGCAGATCGTGGAAATGGGCCCGCGGCGCGCGATCTTCGAGAACCCCCGTCACCCCTATACCCGGAAGCTCCTGGCGGCCGTGCCGGTCGCCGACCCGGCGCGACGCCGGCGCAAAAGGGAGCTATCATCCGAGGAGATCCCGAGCCCGTTCCGTGCCGTCGGCGACGAACCGGTCGTGGCGCCGCTCGAGCAAATCGGACCGGGACACTTCGTGGCCGTGCATCGCGTCGGCGGAGCCTATTGAAGACCGTCACGCGGCACGGCCGCCAGCGTTGGGCATCGTGCTTCATCACCCTGGAGAATCCGCATGAAACCGCTGCTTCGCTCGATCTTGGTGGCCGCGCTGGCGCTGGCCGCACTCGCCGGCGCTCCCGCCTTCGCCGCCAAGGACGTCGTCTTTGCCGTCGCCTCGACATTCACGACGACCGATCCCTACGACGCCAACGACACCTTGTCCCAGGCGATGGCCAAATCCTTCTACGAGGGCCTGTACGGCTTCGACAAGGACATGAAGATGATCCCGGTGCTGGCCGAAAGCTATGAGGCGAGCAAGGACGGGCTGGTCTACACGATCAAGCTGAAGAAAGGCATCAAGTTCCACGACGGCACGGATTTCAAGGCCGATGCGGTCAAGGCGAACCTCGATCGCGTGACCAATCCTGAGAACAAGCTCAAGCGCTTCGGCCTGTACAACAACAACATCGCCAAGACCGAAGTCGTCGACGACTACACCGCTCGCATTACGCTGAAGACGCCGTTCTCCCCGTTCATCAATCAACTTGCGCATCCGTCGACGGTGATGATCAGCCCGGCCGCGCTCAAGCAGTGGGGCAACAAGGACATCGCGTTCCACCCGGTCGGCACCGGGCCGTTCAAGTTCGTCGAATGGAAGCAGACCGATTACCTCAAGGTCGCGAAATTCGACGGTTACTGGAAGAAGGGTTACCCGAAGGTCGACACGATCACGTGGAAGCCGGTCGTCGACAACAATTCGCGCGCGGCGGTCATGCAGACAGGCGAGGCGCATTTCACCTACCCTGTCCCGTATGAGCAGGCCGAGGTATTGAAGGCCAAGCCGGAACTCGAGGTCGTGGCCGCGCCCTCGATCGTGCTGCGCTACCTCTCGATGAACACGCAGCAGAAGCCGTTCGACAATCCCAAGGTGCGGCAGGCGATCGCCTACGCGATCAACAAGGATGCGCTCGCCAAGGTCGCGTTCGCGGGCAACGCGACGCCGGCGGAAGGCGTGGCGCCGGAGGGCGTGCAGTACGCAGTCAAGATCGGGACCTGGCCGTACGATCTCACCAAGGCGAAGCAGCTGATGACTGAGGCCGGATATCCCAACGGCTTCGAGACCGAGCTGTGGTCGGCCTACAATCACACCACCGCGCAAAAGGTCACGCAGTTCCTGCAGCAGCAACTGCAGCAGATCGGCATCCGCACCAAGATCACGCTGCTCGAGGCCGGCCAGCGCGTCGAGAAGGTCGAGAGCTGGCAGGATCCGGCGACGGCGCCGGTGCGGCTGTACTACGTCGGCTGGTCGACCTCAACCGGCGAGGCGGACTGGGCGCTGCGACCTCTGCTCTACGGAGAATCCTGGCCGCCGAAACTTTTCAACACCGCTTATTACAAGAACGAAAAGGTCGATGCCGACATCAAGGGCGCGCA
>Ga0066709_100001134_pt1 | contig 16876 bp, 12 predicted proteins | sample GraSoiAngelo_158_FD_79665 | JGI IMG/M metagenome (GOLD analysis project Ga0066709, IMG submission 79665) | Grasslands soil microbial communities from the Angelo Coastal Reserve, California, USA - 14_1009_16_30cm | ecosystem: Environmental > Terrestrial > Soil > Grasslands | place: USA...
AGATCGCCGCATCCGGGCAGGCGAGCTTCCTGCCCGGCACCACACATCACTTCCTGAGCGACCTCTTCTCGACCACCGTCTTCCCCTGCTTCCTCGGCATCCTGCTGTTCCAGTACATCGGCTTCCAGTACTCGGCGTACATCGCCGGCGAGGTGCGCGGGAACGTGAAGCGCGGCGTGCTGGTCGCGCTGCTCGGGGCGCTGCTGATCGGCGTGCTGGCGAACTCCTTCTACGTCGACGCGATCTCGGACCACTTCGGCTTCGCGACGAACGTGAGCTGGGGCGCGAGCTATTGGGGCTTCAACTCGCACCTCTCGGCGCTGCCGATGGGACAGCCGAACTCGATGCCCCTCCTCGCGGCGGTCGCGAACCACGGCCTCTGGCCGATCTGGGCCCTCATCTCGCTCGCCGGCGTCGTCTTCCCGTTCCTGCTCTGTCCCGTCTACATCAACTTCATCAGCCGCATGCAGCTCGCGTGGAGCCTCGACCGCCAGCTGCCGGAGTGGTTCGGACAGGTGAGCGAGCGGCTGCGCGCGCCGCTGAACGCGATCATCGCCACGCTGGGGTTGACCGCGCTCTTCCTGTTCTTCCAGAGCTACAACGCGCTGCCGCACGTCCTCGCCACGACCGGCAACAAGCTCAACCTCGCCGGCACGGCGTGGTTCTCGATCACGATGGCCATCCTGACCTGGGCGATGCCGGGGGTGAACGCGCTGCTCGTCCGCTTCCGCAGGCCCGATCTGGTACGGAACGCACCCTTCGCGAAGGCGCTGCCCTGGCTCGGTCTCGTTTGGCTCGTGTTCCCGGTGTGGGTCTACGTGTTCGCGGTCTTCAAGCCGATCGAAAAGGCGCTGTCCGGCTCCGGCAAGCTGCACTACCTCGAGTCGAACGGCATCCTCGACGCCCTGATTTTCTACGGGATCGGCCTCGCGATCTATCTCGCGATGCGCCTGCGGACGAGATCGGCCGGCGTCGACACGAAGATGCTGTTCACCGAGCTGCCGCCCGACTGACATCGCGACGCGGCTCTACATCGTGAGCGACTTCCACGCGGCCGAGAAGGCGTGGCGGAAGTTCCTGAACGCCGTTAAGCTCAACGTGTACAAGGCGGACGTCGCGCTCGTCGCCGGCGATCTGACGGGCAAAGCGATCGTGCCGATCGTGCGCCGCGACGGACGCTACGAGGCAGAGCTGTTCGGCGTCAGGCGCGCGGCGCGCGGCGACGAGGAGCTCGTGCAGCTCGAGCGCGACGTCGCAGACGTCGGCTACTACTCGTTCGTCGCGAGCGGCGAGGACGCGGAGCGTCTCGCCGGCGACGCCGCAGCGCGCGACGAGCTGCTGCACCGCTTGATGAACGAGCGCGTCGAGGCGTGGATGCGGCTCGCGACGGAGCGCCTCGCCGAGTCGGACGTTCCGCTGTACGTGATCCCGGGCAACGACGACGACTTCGGAATCGACCCCATCCTGGACAACGCGGAGTTCCGGCCGGTCAACGTCGACGGCAAGGTGATCGACATCCCTGGCGGCCTCCAGCTCCTCTCCTACGGCTGGTCGAACGAGACGCCCTGGAACACCCCGCGCGAGGTGACCGAGGAAGAGCTGTACCGGCGCCTCGACGACCTCGCGCAACAGGTGCGCGACCCGCGGCGCGCGGTCTTCATGATCCACGTGCCGCCGCACGACTCCGGTCTCGACACCGCGCCGATCCTGGACGCGAACCTGCGGCCGACCGTTTCCGCCGGCGACGTCCTTCGCGGCCCGGTCGGCTCGACCGCGGTGCGCCGGTTGATCGAGGAGCGCCAGCCGCTGCTGGCCGTGCACGGGCACATCCACGAGTCGGCCGGCGAGCGGAAGATCGGCGCGACGCTCTGCATCAACCCCGGCAGCGAGGCGAACCACGGCATCCTGCGCGGCTACCTCGTCGACATCGGCGAGCGCGGGATCGAGCTCGTGCAGCGTGTCGAAGGCTGACACCGGCTTCGTCTACGACGAGCGCTGCGAGCTGCACGACAACGGCTCGATGCTCCTCGACCCGCGCGTGCAGCGATGGCTCGACGTGCCGCACGCGGAACGCCCGGAGCGGCTGAAGCGCACGTACCAAGTGCTCGAACGCTCCGGTGTGCTCGAGCGGCTCGAGCGTGTGCCGGCGCGGGAGGCGGCGCGCGAGGAGCTCGAGCTCGTCCACACGGCCGCGCACGTCGACGCGGTTCACGCCGCCTCGTTGCGGGGCGGCGTGCACTGGGTCGGCCCGGAGGCTCGCGCGTCCGAGCACTCGTGGACGGCGGCACTGCTCGCCGTCGGCGGACTGCTGGAGGCAGTCGACCGCGTCGTCGCCGGCGAGCTCGGGAACGCGTTCGCGTGCCTGCGGCCGCCCGGCCATCACGCCTCTGCGGACCGGGCGATGGGCTTCTGCCTCTTCAACGCCGTCGCGGTCGCCGCGCGCCACCTCCAGCGCCGCCACGGTCTCGAGCGCGTCGCGATCCTCGACTGGGACGTGCACCACGGCAACGGGACGCAGGAGATCTTCTACGACGATCCGTCCGTCCTCTTCGTCTCCCTGCACCAGGACGAGCTCTATCCGAAGGGCTCGGGGACGATCGCGCAGCGCGGGGTCGGGACGACCGTGAACGTGCCGCTCCCGGCGGGAACGGGCGACGACGGCTACCGGCTTGCCTTCGACGAGGTCGTCGCGCCGGCGCTCGAGCGCTTCGGGCCCGAGTTCCTGCTCGTGTCTGCGGGCCAGGACCCGGCCGCCTCGGACACGCACGGGCGGATGAGCGTGACGACCGAGGGCTTCCGCTCGCTCGCCGAGCGCGCGAGGACGCTGTTCGACGGCCGGCTCGTCGCGTTCCTCGAGGGCGGCTACAGCCTCGACCACCTGCCGCTCTGCACGCTCGCGGTGGTCGAGGCGCTCGCCGCCCTGCCGCAGTCGTGGGAGACGGACCCGCTCGAGCTGGATGTCCCGAGCGGGCTCGCTCCCGAGGTCGTACGTGCGGTCGAGCGCGCTATCCCGCGGTGATCACGCCGTATGCGCCGTGCTTCTCGTCGCCCGGCCCGGCCGCGAAGTAGAGGCTCGTCGTCGGGCCCGCGGCGGCGCCGTTGCCGAACGCGATTCCCCAGAGGCCGTCGACGACGAGCGGCTTGCCGTCGCCGGTGCGCAGCTGGCCCTTGTAGACCCACTTGCCGGCCGAGCGCTCCTGGTAGGCGCTGATCCTGCCGTCACCGAAGTTCCCGACGAGCAGGTCGCCCTCGAAGGCGCCGAAGCCGGTGGGCGCCATCGCGAGACCCCACGGCGCGTTGAGCGGCCCGTGCTTGTTGCCCTTCTTCGCCACCCGTGCGACGAGCTTTCCGTCTGCGTTGAACTCGTCGACGTAGCCGAGACCGGCACCGGCGACCTCGTCCTTCTTGTCCGAATCCTGCTTCGCGTACGCGACGAAGATGTTCCCGTTCACGGCCTGGATGCCGAACGGCGCCCAGCCTTTCGGGACCTTCGGATCGGCGAAGCCGCCGGCGAGCGCGACGGGGCCGAACGACGAATCGAAGACGTCGACGCGGCCGTTGTGGAAGTCGGCCGCGTACAGGCGGTCGTTGAGGATCGCCAGGCCCTTGTAGACGGCGCCCTGCGCAGAGCGGTCGACGCCCGGAATCGCGGTCGCCGGCGAGACGGTCGAGGCCCAGCCGAGGATCGTCCCGGCCTCCGTCGCGAAGATGAACCGCGCGGCGGCGCTGTTCGCGCCCTGCGTGACCTTGAAAGCGTTCGCGTTGCCGTTGAAGACCTGCCCGGTCGGCCCGCCGGGGACGTTGACCGTGAGCGGGATCTTCGTTCCGGTCCCGCTGTACAGGGTCGTGGTGTTCGTGCCGTTGTTCGAGACCCACCACGGCGTCGTCGGCCCGGCAGAGATGCCCCAGGCGTTGACGAGCGATGCGTCGCTCGCATCCGTGACGAGCGTCTTGACCGTGTAGACGTTGGGGCCCGCGGCGGCGGCGAGGCCCGCGGCGAGCAGGGACAGAATGACGGCGAGCACGAGCGCTCCCCGCCGGTGGGGGATGGCGGCGGACATGAGTCCTCCCTCTGGTTACGGCCCTGAACGTGCGTCCCGCAGTACGGCCGTTCGCGCCGCCCGGTTTTCGAATTCGACCTATTCTGATCGGGCCAGTCGAGTCACAGCTCGAAATGCGAACGCGCCTCCACATCTTTGTGAACGCGGCGGATATCGATCCCGATCGACTGCGTGAATTGCTCGACGACGCGGAAGTACAACCCGAAAAGATCACCAGGCCGGGGACGCTCGGGGTCTACGCAGCGATAATCGCCGACGATCTGCTCGGCGCGGAGCGTCTACGCGATCTGCTCCGTCGCAACGGCGTCGAATCGTTCCTGCGGTACTCGCGATCGGCTTCGAACGACGAGGCTCTCTCGGCACCGCTCTCCGTCCTCCGCGTCGTGAGCGCCGAGCGAGGCGAAGGCGGCCCGCGTCACGGAACGACGTTCACGCTCGAACAAGCATGCGCTCGTTGCGGGACCGGTGCACGTCCCCTCGGCGACGTTCTGCTGAAGGCCGGCGACGTGCCGAAGAAGGGCCCCGTCTTCCAGACGCTCGATCACGAGTACTTCGTCTCGGACCGCGTCCGCGACGCGCTGGGTGCTGCCGAGATCACGGGCGCGGAGTTCCACGCCGTTCGCGCGGCGGCGGGCGCGGAGGAGCGCCTGCCGTGGTCGCAGCTCGTGGCGCCGTACGCGCTCCCTCCAGCCGATCCGGAGACGAGCGGCGGGATTCGCCGGCAGGATCCGTGTCCGGAGTGCGAGCGGGATGGCTACTTCGGCACGGCGCAGTCGCCGCTCGAGCTTCGGTACTCCGTCGGCCGGGAGGACCTCGAACGCGTGCCCGATTTCGCCGTCACGTGGGAGCACTTCGGGCGATCGAACCTCGTCGAGCCGTTCGAGGATAGCGTCTTCGCGCAGCCCTTGATCGTGGTGAAGCCGCGCGCGGTGGACGCGCTTCTGAAGCTGAAGATCCGCAACGTCGCTTTCGATCCGGTCGCGGTCAGCGACTCCTAGGTGCAGTTCCTGGCAGGTTGGTTCATCCGGGCCTCCCCGCAGGCTGCCATCCTGTCTAGCGAGCGGCGGCCGCATCGGCCGCGCGCGGGTGGACGCGGGCCTCGCGCCCGAACGTGCAGGGGATCTCCGCTCGCAGGAGCGTCCCCGCGCCGAGCCGACTCGCCACCTCGAGCCTGCCACCGAGTGCCTCGACGCGGTCCTGGAGCCCGTTCAGGCCCGATCCGAGGCTCGGGTCCGCGCCGCCGACGCCGTCGTCCACGACCTCGACCGTGACGGCGCTGCTCGTGGAACTGACGGTCACGGACGCCTGCGAGGCGCGGGCGTACTTGACGACGTTGGTCAGGCCTTCCGCGACGACGTAGTAGGTCGCCACCTCGACGGCCGGGCGCGGCCGCGTCGCGACTGCGGAGCGGACCTCGACAGGCAACGGCATGCGCCCCGCGAGCGCCTCGAGCGCCGGGCCGAGCCCGCGGTCGCTGAGAATCGCCGGGTGAATCCCTCGCGCGAGGTGGCGCAGTTCCTCCAGAGCGTGCCCGAGCTCGGCGGACGCTTGGGCGAGTGCCGACGCGGCCTCCGCGGGATCGCGCACCAGCTTCGCCTCGGCGAGCCGAAGCATGATCGCGAGGCTCACGAGGCGCTGCTGCGCTCCGTCGTGAAGATCACGCTCGAGGAGGCGCCGCGCCTCGTCGCTCGCCTCCACAATCCGGGTGCGCGAACGGGCGAGCTTCTCGCGGGCGTCGGCGCTCGCGACAGCGAGGCCCAGGACCTCGGCGAACTCGCCGAGCCGCCGCTCGGCGTCTGCGGGCAGCCGCTCGAGGCGTCCGTTGCCCACGGCGAGCGCACCCCACAGCCGGTTCGCGAGGATGACCGGCGCGGCGGCGACCGAGCGGTAGCCGAACGACCGCATGGCGACCGGCAGCTCTCCCGGCACGCCCTCGTCGTCGTCGATCCGAGCCGGCCCACCCGTCCTGAGCAGGCGGGCGAGGGCCCCGTCGTCCTCCACCGGGATCGACGAGCCGTTCGGGAAGCCCCCGAGATCGGAGCCCTCCCACCGCCCGACGACCGTCGCGGTCTGCGGATCGTCAAAGCGCAGGACCGCCGAGGAGTCGGCTCCGAGGATGCGGGCAGCCTCCTGGGCCACCGAGCGAAAGACGCGGTCCGGCTGCGCCTCTCCTGCGACGAGAGTGGCGACGCGCCGCAGCGCCTCCTGCTCCTCCACGCGCGCATGAAGCTCCTTCTCCGCCCGGCGGCGCTCGGTGATGTCCTCGCCGATGCTCGTCGCGCCGATCCCCCGTCCGTGCGGGCCGCGGACGACCGTGTTGTTCCAGGAGATGAGGCGCCACTGACCGCTGCGGGTCTGTATCGCGCCCTCTGCATGCGGGTTGACCGCGATCTCGGCGATGTGGCGAACGAAGCCTCGCCTGTTCTCGACCTCGTCCGGTTCGAACGTCGCGTACCACTCGCGGCCGAGGAGCTCCTCGCGCGTCCACCCTGTGAGCTCGGCGAGATACGGGTTGCAGTACACGATCCGTGTGTCGGCGTCGACGATGACTGCGATGAGCCGGACGGTCTCGAGCATTTCGCGCAGCTGTTCCTCCGAGGCGGTGAGGGCCTCCTCGGCCAGCTTCCGCTCCGTGATGTCGCCGACGATGACGCCGACTCCGCAGACCGTGCCGTTCGCCGCGGTCACGGGGTAGTAGTTCTGGAGCACGTGACGCGGTCTTCCTCCGGAGTCGGCGCTGATCGCCTCGACGTCCGTGATCGGCTCCCCGGTCCCGAGCAGCTCCCGTAGCCGGGCCAGGAGCTCCCCCGGGATCTCGGGCCAGACCTCGTCGATCCGGCGCCCGAGGTGCTGATCCCGGGCGAGGCCGTTCCCGCGCGCCAGCGCCTCGTTCAGCCGGACGAAGCGGAGGTCCGGGTCGAGAAAGCCAATGCCCACCGGCGCCGTCGCAAGGATCGTCTCGAGGAGAGTCGACTCGGCGAGCGGCCTCACGGGCGGCGCCATGCTCCCCAGCGTGGCAGACGGACTGCGGCGCTGCAACCGCGGGTCCCCAGGCAAGGCCTCACACGAGGTCGCGCGGCACGGAGAAGAGCCAGTTCTTCACGAACAGACGAACGTCGTCCTCGTACGCTTCGAGGACGTTCGTCACGTGGAACGAGCGAGCGTCGGAGCTCATCGTGCTCGTCGTCTCAACGCGGGTCCGCCAGTCCCCGCGCTCGATCACGAACGAGCGCTCACACTGCACACGGGCCGACAGGGGCTTGCCGTCGACGATGACGTGCTCGTCGAACGCGCTCGGCTGGAACACGAGACCGTCGTCGAAGCGCACGCCGTCGCGGTCCATCCGCCGCGTCCGGAACGTGACCTTTCCTGTCCGGAAGTCGCGCTCGACGCTCTCCCCCGACGGCCGCGCAAGAACCTGCGCCGTCGGTGAGACGCGTTGCGGCGGCTCGAAGGGCTGTAGCTCGGGCTCCTCGGAGAGAGGCCGGCGTACCGGCAGCTCGAGCCGGCTCGCCGGGCCGGCGAAGACGCTCAGCGTGACGGGCTCGGGCGAGGGCCAGGCGGACGGCCAAGACGTCGGCGAGACGGCGATCCGCAGGCGGTGGCCGGGCCGGAAGACATGGGCGATCATGTCGAACCGTATGCGCACGCCGTAGCGCTTCCCAGGCGAGAGTGGGCTGGGTTCGGCGTGATCCTCGCGGTGGGTGAGGTTCAGCTGTCCGCGCGTGACGAGCGTCGAGACGCCGCTCGGAGCGAGGTCGCAGAGCCGGACGGCGACGAGGCCGTTTGCGCGGTCGCCGGCGAGCGCGAGCTCGACGTAGGGCAGACCGAGCACCGTGACCTCGTCTTCGAGCGGCGCGGAATCGAAGCAGAGCCAGCGAGCGTCGTCGGCGCGCTGGTCGACGAGCGTGGCAGAGCTCGCCCCGACTCCCGCCGACTGCACCCCGGTGATCTCGAGCGCGATCTCCTCGGCGGGTTCCTCGCCGTCCAGCCCGTGCGCGGCGAGGTAGAGCTCGCGCGTCTCCACGTTCGGCGAAGGCCACGACGGCTCCGAGACCCAGCGCCCCGCACGGAGCCAGCGAACCGCGCCCTCGGCCGTCGCCTCGACCGGGTCGGGCATCCACGTCGTCAGCATCGGCTCGTCCATGATCCCCGTGTCGATCCCCTTCAGCCAGTGGTCCCACCAGCGGACGCACTCGCGCGCGAAGTCGATCGCCGGCCCGGGCCGACCGTCGTCGGGATAGACGTGCGCCCACGGGCCGATCAGGCCTTTGCGGGGGACAGAGAGGCCCGCGAGCAGAGTGGCCACGGGATTGCGGTACCAGTCCGCCCAGCCGGACTGGATGTAGACGGGACACTCGATCGCGCCAAAGTCCTCACAGACCGAACCGTGTCGCCAGAAGTCGTCCCGGCGCTGGTGCGTCAGCCATGCCTCGATGTACGGGGGTGTGCGCTCGAGCCGGTCGAGCCAGAGCTCCCGCCAGCCGTCGCCGACGATCGTCGGGTCGGGGGGCCGGGCGTTGTACGCGAGCATCGAGGAGGCCCAGCCGAGCATCGACTCGTGGACGCAGCCGCCCATGTAATGCACGTCGTCGGCGTAGCGGTCGTCCGTCGCGCAGAGCGCGATGATCGCCTTCAGCTCGGGCGGTCGCCGCGCCGCGATCTGGAGGGCGTTGAAGCCGCCCCACGAGATCCCCATGATCCCAGCCGCGCCCGTGCACCAGGGCTGGGCCGCCAACCACGTGAGGACCTCCAGCCCGTCGTCGTGCTCCTGCTGTAGGTACTCGTCGTAGAGGATCCCTTGCGAGTCGCCGCTCCCGCGCAGGTCCACCCGCACCGCCGCGTAACCGCAGGAGGCGAAGTAGGGGTGGCGCTTGAGATCCCTGACTGCGGTGCCGTCGTCCTTGCGGTAGGGGATGTATTCGAGCACCGCCGGGACAGGATCGTCCTCCGCGTCGGCCGGCAGCCAGATCTTGGCCGACAGGCGGCAGCCGTCCGACAGCGGGATCCAGGCGTGCTCCAGCCGCACCTCGCGGACGTCAGTGTCGAGAATCGCCATCTCGCCTCCTCTCGGGTGGTCGCGACGCGGTCGCAGCGGCCCGCACCTCGCGCCAAAAGTGGCACGCGACGAGGTGGTCGGGCTCGATCTGCTCGAGCTGGGGAGATTCGAGCCGGGAGCGCTCCTGCGCGTAGGCACAGCGGGTATGGAAACGACAGCCGGCCGGCGGCGTCCTCGGGCTCGGGATCTCGCCCGGCAGGAGGAGGCGGCGCTCGACCCGCCCGTCGCCCGGCTCGGGCAGTGCGGACAGCAGGGCCTGCGTGTACGGGTGGGCGGGCGACTCGTAGATCCGCTCGGCCGGCCCGATCTCGACGAGCTGCCCGAGATACATGACGGCGATCGTGTCGGCCAGGTAGCCCACGACGTTCAGGTCATGGGTGATCACCAGGTAGGTCAGCCCGAGGCGCTCCCGGAGGCCCTTGATCAGGTTGAGCACGGCCGCCGCCGCCGAGGCGTCGAGGCCGGAGGTCGGCTCGTCGGCGACGACGAGCTCCGGGTGCAGTGCGAGCGCTCGCGCGATTCCGACGCGGCGCGCCTGCCCTCCCGAGAGCTGGTGCGGAAAGTGTGAGGCGATCTCCGGAGAGAGCTCGACCATCTCCAGCAGCTCGCCGACGCTCGAGCGCTCCTCGGGCGAGATCCGGTGGATCCGGTACGGCTCGCTCAGCAGGGAGGCGACCCGGTGACGCGGGCTCAGGCTCGCATGAGGCTCCTGGAAGATCATCTGCATCCGGCGGCGGAGCCGACGCAACTCGGCCCGGCTCGCCCGCCCGAGGTCTCGTCCGTCGAAGAGGACTGCGCCCGCAGTCGGCCGTTGCAGGCCGACGATCGTCCGGCCGAGCGTGGTCTTGCCCGAGCCCGATTCGCCGACGAGACCGACGATCTGGCCGCCCGGGATGTCGAGGTCGACGTCGTCTACGGCGTGCACGGCCCCGGCTTCGTGCCGCAGCACCTGCGCGACAAGCCCGCGCTTGTCGAAGAAGTGCATGCGCACCCCGCGGAGTTGGACGAGCGACTCGGCGCTCACCGGAGGCCTGCCCGTGCCGTGAGCGACGGAGGCGAGCTCGCGTAGCCCGAGGCGGAGTCGTAGATATGGCAACGGACGCGCCGGCCCGCGCCGAGATAGCGGGGCGGCTGTTCCCTGCAGACGGCCCGTACGTGCGGGCAGCGGTCGGCGAAAGCGCACGCCGGCGGGAGATCGAAGAGGCTGGGTACCCGTCCGCGGATCGAGCCGAGCTCCTCGCCGCGCCGTCGCCAGGACGGAATCGAAGCGAGCAGTGCCTGTGTGTAGGGGTGCCGCGGCTGCTCGAACATCGTGCGGATGTCCGCCTCCTCGACCGGGCGTCCCGCGTACATCACCACCGCACGGTCGCAGATCTCCGAGACGACTCCGAGGTCGTGCGAGATGAAGAGGATCGCGGTCCCGCGATCGCGCCGCAGCGCTCGCAACAGCTCGAGGATCTGCATCTGGAGCGTGACGTCGAGCGCGGACGTCGGTTCGTCGGCGACGAGGAGCGCCGGCTCGAGTAGGAGTGCCATCGCGATCATGATCCGCTGGCGCATGCCTCCGGAGAGCTCGTGCGGGTAGCGGCCGACCCGGTCGGCCGCGTCGGGAATGCCGACCCGCTCGAGCATCGCGACGATCCTGCCGCGCCGGTCCTTCGCCGCACCCCGGCCGTGCGCGCGGAGAGCGTCGAGCAGCTGCGCCCCAACCGTCAGCGTCGGGTTGAGGCTCGTCAGCGGGTCCTGGAAGATCATCGCGACCTGGCTTCCGCGAATGCGGCGCAGCTCCTCGCGATCGAGCGCCGCGATGTCGCGGCCGCGGAAGAGCAGGCGGCCTCCGGCGATCTCGCCGTTCTGGGGCAGCAGCCGCAGCAGCGCGAGGCCGAGCGTCGATTTGCCGCAGCCCGATTCGCCGACGATGCCGAGAATCTCGCCCGGCGCCACGTCGAAGCTCAGGTCGGTGACCGCAGGGAGCCTCCGCCCCTGCACCCGATAGACGACCTCGAGGCCCTCGACCCTGAGCAGCGGCTCGCTCAATGCAGCGCCCCGGCGAGCCTCGGGTCGAGTTGGTCGCGCAACGCCTCCCCGAGGAATGTGAAGCCGAGCGTCGTGGCCATCAGGGTCAGACCCGTCCAGATGACGGCCCACGGCGCGTCGCGCACGTGCTCGAAGCCGTCCGCGAGGATCACACCCCAGGAGGGAGTCGGGGGTTGCACCCCGAGCCCGAGGAACGAGAGGCCGGCCTCGGCTCCGATCGCACTCGGCAGGTTCATGGCGACGAGCGTCAGGAGCGGCGGAAGGATGTTCGGCACGATGTGCGCGAGAACGATCCGGGGACTGCTCGCCCCGAGCGACCGCTCCGCCTCGATGTACGGGTTCTGCTTCACGGCGAGGACGAGCGCCCGCGCCACGCGCGCATAGGCCGGCGCGAAGGCAACGGCGAGCACGATCGCGACGTTCCGGAGCGACGGGCCGAGGAGGGCGAGGATCGTCAGAGCGAGTATCACGGCGGGGAACGCCTGGATGGCATCCATTACCACGATCAATGCGTTGTCGGCCCGGCCCCCGAGGTAGCCCGCCGCGAGCCCGAGCAGCAGGCCGAGCGCGAGGGCGCCGAGCGTCGCGGGGACCGCGACCTGCAGCTCGATGCGGACGCCGAAGATGAGCCGAGAGAGGAGATCGCGCCCGAGCTGGTCGGTGCCGAGCAGATGGTTCGCGGAGGGGCCCTGTAACCGGTTGACGATGTCCTGGTGCGCGGGGTCGTAGGGAGCGATCTGGGGCGCGAACGCCACGAGCACGAGCAGCCCGGTCACGACGAAGATCCCGAACAGCCCCGCCGGGTTTCGCGCGACACGGACGGGCAGCGACCCGCGGCCCGGGAGCCGGGCACGGCGCGGGAGCGGTGGGACCGAGACCGTCACTAGGTCGACTCCTCGACGCGGATTCGCGGGTCGAGAAAACGGTACGAGAGATCGGCCAGGAGGTTGGCGAGGACGAACAGCAGCGCGACCGTCAACACACAGCCCTGCACGACCGGGTAGTTCCGCGTCTCGATCGACTCGACGATCAGCGATCCCAGCCCGACCCGGCTGAAGATGACCTCGACGAAGACCGCGCCGCCCATCAGCTCGCCGAGGCCCACGCCGAGTACGGCGACGGTTGGAATGATCGCGTTCTTCAGCGCGTGTCGGTAGACGATGACGCTCTCGCGCAACCCGTAGGCGTACGCCGTCCGGATGTAGTTCGCGTTGAGAATTTCGAGCATGCTCGTCCGGACGAGACGCGCGAAGTAGCCGATCCAGCCGAGCGCGAGCGCCACCGCAGGCAGCACGAGGTGCTGCAGGTAGCCGATCGGGTGGGAGAAGCTTCCGGTCCCGACCGCCGGGAAGAGCTCGACGGTCAGGGAGAAGAGGAGCAGGAGGTACAGGCCGGCGATGTAGGACGGCGTCGTGATCAGCGAGATCGAGACGACACCGGTGAGCCGGTCGAGGATGCCGTTGGGGCGGGTCGCGGCCAGCACGCCGAGCGGGATGCCGAACAGGATGGCGAGCGCGAGGCTCGAGACGGCGAGCGCGATCGTATGCGGGAGCGCGTTCCGGATCAGGTTCGTCACGGGCAGGTTGCTGACGAAGTCGTGACCGAGGTCGCCCTGAAAGGCATGCCCGACGAACTGCGCCACCTGCGCCGGCACCGTTTTGTCGAGCCCCATCTGCTCGCGCACCGTCCGGACGAGCTCCGGCGTCGACCTCTGGCCGAGGATCGCATTGACGGGATCGCCGGGGACGGCGTGCACCAGCAGCGCGAGAAAGACCATGAGCAGGACGGCGACGAGGAACGCCATCCCGATCCGCTTGATCAGGTACTGGAGCACGACACCACCCCAGGTATCCGGAGGGCCCCTATGTCTGGCGGAAGTCCCAGGTCTGGTAGAAGCCGGAGGGCTGCAGCGACGGCTTGATTGCCTTCTTGCCCGCGAAGTAGGCCGTCGGCCATGCGACCCAGACGACGTTCGCCTTCTGATCCCAGAGCTTCTGCATCTTGATGTAGAGGTCCGACCGGATCTCGGGATCGAGGGTCTTCATGGCCTGGGCGTCCCAAGTGCTGAACTGCCTGTTGCACCACGACTGCCAGTTCCAGACGTTGACCTGGCCGCAGGTGAACCATTCGGTGGCGAACGACGGCTCCGGGGTCGGCGTCGTGAAGAGCTCGTAGAAGAGCTGGCGGTTCTTCTGGGCGTCGCCCCCGAGCTGGTTGAAGACCGAGCGGTCCTGGACGAGTACCTGCACCTTGATGCCGATGTCGGCCAGGTTCGCCTGCACGATCTCGGCGATCGTCTGGCCGCCGACGGCGGTCTTCGATGCAGCCATGGTCAGCTCGAGGCCGCTCACGCCCGACCTGGCAAGGAAGCTCTTCGCCTTGTTGACGTCGCGCGCGTAGGCCGGGGCCTGCTTCCAGTAGCCCACCGGCATCCCCGGCGCCAGGAGAGACCTGGCCCGGCTCCACTTGCCGTCGAACGCGGCCGCCAGAATCGAGGGCACGTCGATCGCAGCGCGGATCGCACGGCGCACGTTGACGTCCTTCAGGTTCGGGTGAGCGATGTTCATGCCGATCCAGCTGTAATTGAGCGTCGTACGGGCGTCGACTCTGAACTTCGAGTCCGACTTGAAGCTGTTGACCGCCTCGGGCCCGATCGGGCCCCAGTCGACCGCGCCGCTCTGGATCGCGATCGTCGCCGCGTTGGAGACCGAGATCGGTACGAACTCGATCCCGCTCCAGATCGGCGCCTTCACGTGGCGCTGCCAGCTGCCGCCGTAGCCTTCGAACTTCCTGAGGACGGTCTTCTGACCCGGCGTCCACGACACGAACTCGTACGGGCCCGTTCCGATCGGGTGATGCGCGAAATCGTCGCCGAGGTCGCTGACCGCCTTTCTCGAGACGATGTAGCCGTCGAAGCCCGGCAGCGTGTTCGTCAGCAGGGGGGCGAACTTGTTCTTGAGGATGATCGTCCCGCTGTAGCGGCCGGTGACGCGCACTTCCCCGAGCGCGGCCCAGTCGCTCTTGTACGGCGACTCGATCGCCGGACTGGTCAGGCCCGCCGTTCGCTCGAACGAGAACTTGACGTCCGCCGCGGTCACCTCGCCGTAGCCGCCGTGGAACTTGACGCCCTTCCGGAGCGTGAAGTGGTAGCGGAGCCCGTCGTTCGAGGGCTGCCACTTGTCCGCGAGCACCGGGACGAGGTTGTAAGTGCCCGGCTTGAAGGCGACGAGCCCCTCGTAGACGTTCGCCAGCACGGCGCCCTCGTTCGAGCCGGGGATGAACGCCGGGTCCATGTTCTGGACGTCGCCGACGGCGCGGACGCGCAGGACTCCGGCGGCCCTGGTAGATCCGAACGCCGAGTCGGCGCCGAGGGCGCCCGCGAGAGCGTTCGCGGTGCCGAGTGCGAGCCCTGCGGCGGCGGCGCGCTGCAGGAAGGTGCGGCGGTCGAGGCGGCCGTCGGAGAGGTCGCGCACCAGCTGTTCGACCTGCGACTGCTCGCTCATCGTCCCCTCCTCGATCGGGATCTCGCCTGATCCTCGCGGGCTGCCGCTCGGCGTGTCAACGGTCCGCCTCGAATCGGCGCGACCGCTGGGTTCGCCGCGCTAGCGAAGCTGGATCCAGATCGACTTCAGGTCGGTGAACTTGTCGAGCGCGTGGATCGACTTGTCCCGTCCGAAGCCGGATTGCTTGAAGCCGCCGAACGGGGACGTGATGTCGCCCGCGTCGAAGGTGTTGACCCAGACGACGCCGGCGCGGATCGCCCGCGCCGTCCGGTGCGCGCGGTTGACGTCGTCCGTCCACACTGCCGCGGCGAGCCCGTAGACGGTGTCGTTCGCGATCCGGATCGCCTCGGCCTCCTCCGTGAACGTGATCGCCGAGAGGACGGGCCCGAAGATCTCCTCGCGCGCGATCCGCATGTCGTTCGAGACCGCGTCGAAGATCGTCGGCTCCACGAAGTAGCCGCCCGTCTCGGCGCGCGTGCGCTCGCCGCCGAGGCGGAGGTCGGCGCCCTCCTCCTTGCCGGCCTCGATGTAGCCGAGCACGCGGTCGAGCTGCGTCTCGTCGACGATCGCACCCATCTTCGTCTCCGGATCGAGCGGATCGCCCGGCTGGATCCCCTCGGCGACGCGCGCGATCCGCTCGAGGAACTCGTCCTTGATGTCGGCGTGGACGAGCAGCCGCGAGCCGGCGTTGCAGACCTCGCCCTGGTTGTAGAAGACGCCCCAGGCGGCAGCCTGCGCGGCGGCGTCGAGGTCGCCGCAGTCCGGGAAGATCACGTGAGGCGACTTGCCGCCGCACTCGAGCGCGAGCCGCTTCATGTTCGACTCGCCGCTGTAGCGCAGGAAGAACTTGCCGACCTCGGTGGAGCCGGTGAACGCGACCATGTCGACGTCCATGTGGCGGCCCAGCGCCTGCCCCGCGCGCTCGCCGAGGCCCGGGACGATCTGGAGCACGCCGTCCGGAATCCCCGCCTCCGACGCGAGCTCCCCGAGGCGCAGCGCGGTCAGCGGCGACTGCTCGGCCGGCTTGAGGACGACGGAGTTGCCGGTCGCGAGCGCGGGCCCGAGCTTCCAGCTCGCCATCAGCAGCGGGAAGTTCCACGGCACGACGGCGGCGACGACGCCGAGCGGCTCGCGCACGAGCATCACGACGCTCGAGGGATGCGTCGGCGCGATCTCGTCGTAGACCTTGTCGATCGCCTCGCCGTAGTACGCGATGGTCTCCACCGCGGCGGGCACGTCGACCTTGCGGCTGTCCGAGATCGGCTTGCCCATGTCGAGCGTCTCGAGCAGTGCGAGCTCGTCGCGGTTCTCGTCGATCAACTCGGCGAAGCGCTTGAGGGTTCGCTTCCGCTTCTTCGGCGCCATCCGAGACCACGTGCCGGATTCGAACGCGCCTCGCGCGCCGGCGACGGCGCGGTCGACGTCGTCGGCGTCGCAGGAGGCGACCTGCGCGATCACGGTGCCGGTGCCGGGGCTGACGCAATCGAAGGTCTCGCCGGAGAGCGCGTCGACGTACTCGCCGTCGACGAACGCCTGGGCGTGGATCGAGACGCGGGTGAGAATGTCGTCGACGGTCTGGGTCATGCCGCAAACTCTACGCCGAGCCGCCGGGCGGCCGCCACGTCCAGCGGAGCCATGCCCCGGGACCTGGACCGGGGGAGCTCCCGGGACGTGGCCGTTCTGCCCTCCTCCCAGGCGCGCGGCAACAGGATCCGCGGCGCATCCGCGGCAAGCCCTTGTCCCTGAGGAACACGTCCCGGGACCTGGACCGGGGTAGGTCCCGGGACGGGGCCGTCCCGGGCAGGTGCGGGCTACGTCAACCCGTGCGCCAGCGCTCGAGGGCTTCGAGGTCGAGCTCGACGCCCAGGCCTGGGCCGGGCGGCGGCGCGATCGTACCGTCGGGGGCGATCTCCAGCGGCTCGGGAAGCAGCCAGTCGCGGCGCTCGGGCGACCAGGCCGGCGGGTCGAACGGCACCTCGACGTACGGCACGGTCGAGAACGCGAGCGCGGCGTGGAGATTGGCGACGAGGCCGAGCCCGTTCGACCACGTGTGCGGCGACCAGGCACGGCCGTGCACGTCGGCGAGCGCGGCGAGCCTCCGGGCGCCGCCGAACCCGCCCGCGAAGAGGACGTCGCCCTGCAGGACGTCGACGTGCCCGCGGACGACGAGCTCCCGCGCCTCGCCGGCGCCGCGGATCATCTCGCCGGCGGCGATC
>Ga0066709_100001136_pt1 | contig 16865 bp, 17 predicted proteins | sample GraSoiAngelo_158_FD_79665 | JGI IMG/M metagenome (GOLD analysis project Ga0066709, IMG submission 79665) | Grasslands soil microbial communities from the Angelo Coastal Reserve, California, USA - 14_1009_16_30cm | ecosystem: Environmental > Terrestrial > Soil > Grasslands | place: USA...
CTATACCTTTCGTGATCGGGCCCGTCAGCGGCGGTTTGCCATGGCCTGCAGGTTTCGGCGAGGCCGACAAGCAGAAGGGGTGGATACTTGGCTTAAGGAACCTCTACCGATTTCTGCCCTTCGCCCGGTCCACCTATCGCCACGCGGCAGCGATCATAGCAGGCGCCTCACAGACTTACGCGGAGTTTGCCTCATATCGCGAAAAGCTATTTTTTCTGCTAGAAAACGGCGTAAGTCGCTCTCTATGTTCCGACGGCCTGCGCATTTCGGAGCGAAATGGCAAGCTCAAGCTGATCTTTGTCGGTGGGCTGCTCCCCATAAAGGCTTGCGATCTGGCATTGCGTGCAGCTGCTCCCCTTTTGCGAAGCGATATGGCGCGATTCACCGTGGTCGGTGACGGTCCGGAGCGAGACCGGCTCGAGCGGCTCACAAGATCACTTGGAATCGACAAAGCGGTCTCATTCTGCGGATGGGTCAGCCACGATGAAGCCCAGCAGAAACTGCGGCAGGCGGACGTGCTGGTGTTTCCTTCTGTTCGCGACAACAGCCCAGCCGTGGTCTTTGAAGCGCTCGCGGCCGGCGCCGTACCGGTCGTCGCGGACTTCGGCGGACCCGGCGACACTGTTCGTTCAGAGGTAGGGTACAAGGTGCCTCTTACCAATGAGAGCGAGCTGGTATCACAAATGGAAAAGATCCTGGTGTTTCTCGCACAGGATCGGGACCTGCTTAATCGCCTACGACAGCAAGGGATGCGCTACGCGCGGGAGCGCCTGACTTGGGATGCGAAGGCACAGACCCTTACTGAGATAATGCGCTGGGCTCTGCGGCAAGGGCCGAAGCCAAGCCTCCCCGCGCCAAAGGTGCTGTACCCAAATTAGCGCCCTCATCTTGACGAAAGATCACGCATCACAACGCTCGAACCCGTGCGTCACAATTTTCGCTGAAATCAATGAAGAGCGGTTCCGGTTTATCAGGAGGTCCTTGCTCGTCCCAGCCCAACTAATCAGCACGGATTAGGTGTTCCACCTCGGATGGAGAAAACTGGAAAGTGAAAATCGCATACTTGACGGTTGTCCATGACAATCCCGGAGTTCTGAAGAGGCTCATAGCGGCACTTTTCTGCAAGGATTGCGCTTTCTTCATACATATTGATCGAAAGGCGGATATTCAGCAATTCTCCGGCATCAACGGCGATAACATCTTTCTGAGCGAAGAACGGATTCCCGTGTACCATTCGGGATTTACGCAGGTCGAGGCGACGCTTTTGTTGCTTCGCGGGGCACTGGGCCGATCCCAAGACTACGATTACTTCGTTCTTCTGAGCGGTACCCACTACCCACTGCGAAGCAAAGAATACATTCACAGATTTTTGGAGAAGAATCGTGGTTCGGAATTCATCAGCATGGCGAGGATGCCCAACGACGCATACGGCATGCCACTATCAAAGCTCAACAGGATTTATTTCGAGGAAGATGAACCCGTGCGCCGTTTCCTCTCAAGGGTCCTAGCGAAGGTGGGTTTAGCACAGCGGGATCATCGGAAATACCTCGGCGTACTCGAGCCTTACGGCGGCAGCAACTGGTGGGCGTTGACGAGAGAAGCCTGTCGGTACATCATCGAAGTCGTGCAATCGAATGAGAGCGTGCCACGGTTTTTCCGGAATACGTGCTGCCCGGACGAGATGTTCTTCCATACTATCCTCGGCAACTCGCCATTCCGAACTCGCGTTCGGAGGAACTTCACGTATCTTCATTGGCCCGCAGGGCAGCGTCCTAGCGTCCTTACCAGCGTCCATGTACAGCAAATTGAATCGCGCGACCGGCCGTGGATTGACTATGAGTGGGGTTCCGGAGAAGCACTGTTCGCGCGAAAGTTTTCCGACGATAATCTGAAGTTGCTGGACCGAATCGATGCGATGATAATGCGGAGGGAGGAGCGCGACCATTGCCTTTAGGCGCGTGAGATCCCTTGAGATTGAGAAGATTGTTTCCTTCTGTGGTTGGGTTAGCCATGCGGAGGCCCTCAGTCGGTTACGATTGGCGGACGTGATGCCGTTTCCATCAGTTCGCGACCTCGGTGCAGGCCTGGTTTTTGAAGCTCTCGCGACTGGCGCCGTACCCGTGGTGGCGGATTTCGGCGGCCCCGGAGATATTGTTCATCCCGAGGTAGGGTATAAGGTGCCCCTTACCAATGAGAGCGGATTCGTGTCACAGACGGAAAAGATTCTGATCGATGTCGCGGGAAATCGAGACCTGCTTAATGATGCGCCGCTACCTCGTCAAGCTTGGCGAAAAAACTCCAGCGTGTGAACGCCTTGGCTCCGACAAAGATGTGTCGCGTGATGACCAAGTGCGGGAGCGATAAGGGTCGCCCGAATAACTACACCCCGGTGTATTCGGCGCTCTTCAAGGAGCGGTGCGACCAGCCGCTGCGGGTCTTTGAACTCGGCTTGGGCAGCAACAACACCGACGTACCGTCGAATATGGGGGTGTTTGGGCTACCGGGGGCTTCCCTTCGCGGATGGCGAGAGCTTTTCCCGCACGCACGTGTGTACGGGGCTGACATCGATCGCAGGATTCTGTTTCAGGAAGACCGGATCAAGACATTTTATTGCGATCAACTTGACCAGTCATCTATCCATGAGCTATGGTCGCACCCGGATTTGCAGGGCGGTGTGGATATTATCATTGAGGATGGTCTACATACTTTTGAAGCGAACGTCTCCTTCTTGGAAGGGGCACTCGATCACCTTCGTCCGGGCGGCATTTACGTCACCGAAGATATTGGCTGGAACCACGTCCAGGATTGGCACGGTCGGCTTCAAACGATCTACTCAAAGCAGTACCCAATGTACGAGTTCGCATTGGTGGTCTTGGCGGACCGTGGGTATAACAACTTATTAGTCGCTCGTCGGGGCGCGGACTAGATTAATGGTCCTTCGGCGCCGGGTTTTACTCCACTCTCTTTAGTCGCATGCGACCGGACGGCATGTGCTACGCGCGGGAGCGCCTGACTTGGGATGTGAAGGCACAGATTCTTACTGCGATCATGCTCTGGGCTCTGCGGCAAGGTCCGAAGCCGAACCTCCCGCCGCCAAAGGTGTGCTGTACTAGCTGATCTTGGGTACGCTCAATTCGCGGACGGACAAGGGCATCGAAGTGTTTCGGAGCACCTCGCTTCTAACAGTAAACCTTCAAACGTGCCCACCTTCACACCAGATCATTGAACAACCACTTGGAGGTTCGTGGGAGAGGCAGGGCCCGTTCCCGTTGGTGGCGTAGCACCACTGATCAACGGATGCGGATAGATATAGGGCGTGTAGTAGAGCGTCCAGGTGTTGGTCGCCGTACAGACAAAAAGTTGCCCCTGGCCGAAGCTGTTGCCGCTCTGGTTCCACTTTCCCTGGTCCGTGGCCCAATAACCGACACTAGGCGTACAGCTCGTTGGACGGTTAGCAAGAGTCCCGAAGCCCATTCCAACGGCCCCGCTGGGCGACCCATTGAACGGTGACGTAGGCGAGGTCTGCGGGTGCGGAGTGCCCAGGGAGTTGTCGGTGTACCAGTCGCGGTTAGCGATTATCTGAGAATAGTCGGAAGATACATTTCCGAAAACCGGCTTGTAGCCGGAATCGTTCCACTCATAAGATGGATCGATCACTTCGTTGACCCATCCAACAGGGGTCGGCGGATTGCCGGAAAGCAAAGTACCTCCGCTGCGACTGGGCTGGTCAATACAGATGGGTGGGCTGACGCTGTTGTTGTCATACGGTCCACTACCGTTGCATTGGTTCCAGGGCGGAGCCCATATGACGTTCACCCGGAAAGCACCAAGGGCTACGTACTGGTTGAACCATGAACCAGGCCCTATGGTGAGTGAGTTGCCGAACACGATGTTGACACCGCTCCGCACCGGCACCGCTCCCTGGCATCCCCCAGATGTGTCAGTGCAGACAAAGGTGTTGCCGTAGAACTCGATCTGACGCCCACCTCGTGGCCGCCCGTTCGAGTCTGTGCCGTGATTGGATAGTCCTGAGTTACAGCCATTGCATGTATTAAACCTTGCGGCGATGCGGCCTCCACCCTCTCCGCCGTTGGGAACCTGCGCCTCCGTCTCGCCGATGAGTGACCCGGTGCCCCAGGAGTTATTTTCCAGATACACCATCTGCGAAGTCCCAAAACTGTCTGCGCTGGCCCACGAATTATCTCCGTACGCTCCAACCCCCTTCCATGCACTGTTGTTGTACTCTATAAACTGCATCGCCGATGCGCCGCCGTTCCCGGGAGACACGGTGTTGTGGTCAAATACTCCAAAGACGTTGTCAGTCAGATTAAGACCTCCCGAGTCTGCGACCTGCCCCTGCAAGCTGCTGTCGTAGGTCACATTGTCGACTCGCACGTTCGGGCAGGTGGATGAATTGCATGTTCCTGCGAAGGCAAATGGTGCGCTGTTCGAGGAAGGGCTATCGCTGCGCAGTTTCAGGCAAGAGATTCGGGACAGAGAAGAACTGTAGGTCGGCTGGAAATGGAAGATACCGCTGCCCGAGTTATCGGTGATAACTGTGGCGCTGCATGATGCCGAGGCACCCGTGGTGCCTGTTCCGCTAGTGGGCGTGCCGTTTCCGAGAATCGACAGTCCAATTCCCGCTGGGATATTGATTCCCGAGGTCCACGTACAGGAACCTGCTGGGATTTTAATGACGTCTCCATTCACTGCCGTATGCGTCGGCCCGTTGATGACTGCGTTTACGCTGTTTCGACTGCAGTCAGCGGTCGTGTAGGTGCCCTGCGCCAGCGCCGCCGCAGGGAATAGCGTGCCCAAGAGGAGCGTAATCGCTAGGGCTTCTGTGATTCTGTTCATCTTTATCTGTCCTCCTTGAGGAAGGTAAGAACGTGCCGCGCGATACCTTATGGTTCCGTATCAACTAGACTGCTCTAACTGCCACGTGCAAACCCGGAATACCTTCCCGGTGGGCAGCTTTCTGAAATGAATAGCGAATCGGAGCGCGCTGTTGATGCCAACAGTGAGCCCGCTACGAGGCGGCGCGACCAGCACTTTAAGTTACGACATTAAAGTCTGGCAGGCTAGTTACGGTAGTACATGGGGTAAACACATGGCTCCAGCCCGAAGGGAACGCGCGAGAGGCACACTTGAAAGCGGTCTCCTTGGTGCGGACGAATTGAACTCTGAGGGGTTCGCCATGAACTCCCTGGTCTCGATTCTTGTTGCTCATATAGCGCCCAAGAGTGGAGCGCCGAAAAGATCCGAGCTGCCACTGCAAAAATCAGGCGGTGCTGGGAGATCGCGGTCCTGGTCGATAGATCCAAACGTCGGAGCCGCGGAACATGAGAGTACGTGATTTGAGAACGCCCGGGGCTGTTCAAGAAATCGGGGTGGCTCTGCTTACCGGTGGTGCCGATAGACCTTACGCGTTTGGCTTGGCAACGGCGCTTATGGGGAAGTTGGTAGCCCTGGACCTGGTTGGCAGCGATGACCTAGATGGCCCAGAATTTCGGGGAAAACCCGGAGTGAACTTTCTCAATCTTCGAGGGAATCAAAGACCGGATGTCAGCTTCCCGACAAAAGTATTCAGAGTGTTAGCCTATTATGCCAGGCTCATCCGCTACGCCGCCACAGCCAAGCCGGCAATATTTCACATACTGTGGAACAACAAATTCCAGAGTTTCGATCGGACGCTGTTGATGCTCTACTACAAGCTCCTCCGGAAAAAAATCGTCCTCACATTGCACAATGTGAATGCAGGCAAGCGGGACTCTAACGACACGCGGCTGAACCGGTTTACGCTGCGAATGCAATACCGGCTTGCCAACCACCTCTTCATTCATACGGAAAAGATGAGGCGCGAGCTCATTGAACAATTCGGCGTGCCCGAGACCCGGGTGACCCTAGTCCCGTTCGGGATCAACAATGCTGTTCCTAATACTCGTCTCGCACCCAGGGATGCGAAGCTGCGACTGGGTATCTGTGAAGGTGAAAGGGCGATTCTGTTTTTCGGCAACATTGCACCTTACAAGGGACTCGAGTACCTGATTGCTGCCTTTCAACACGTTCTGGCCCAGTGCGACGCTTATCGCTTGATCATTGTCGGCATGCCGAAGAACTGCGAAGGATATTGGACAACGATCCGGCAAGCAATCGGTGACGTCGTGCCGAGCGGGCGTGTGCTGCTCCGGGCGGAGTTCATACCGGATGAGGAGACAGAGCTCTACTTCAAAGCGGCGGACGTTCTAGTCCTCCCTTACACGCATATCTACCAGAGCGGTGTTCTTTTTCTGGGGTATAGCTTCGGCCTGCCCGTAATCGCTTCCGATGTAGGATCTCTGCGTGAAGACATCGTCGAGGGCAAGACAGGGTATGTATTCAAGCCTGAGGATCCCGTTGACCTCGCGAGGAGCATCGAACGCTACTTCGCGAGCGACCTCTACGCAAACTTGAACAACCGCAGGCAGGAGATCCGCGATTACGCCACGGAGCGGCATTCCTGGGATGTCGTCGGCGAGGTGACCCGGGACGTGTACGGGCGCCTGTTGGGAAGGATGGATCATGCAACCTCTGGTGTCGATTCTCATTCCTGCGTACAACACGCAGGAATGGAACGCTGATACGCTGCGGTCAGCGATCGCCCAAACGTGGCCACGCAACGACATTATCGTGGTGGACGACGACTCCACGGATCGGACAGCCGAAGTGGCGCGGCGATTTGCCTCGAAAAACGTCAAACTTGTATCCACTTCGAACCAGGGTCTGTCGGCGGCTGTAAATAATGCCTACCGAGCCTGTCAGGGCGCCTACATCCAGGAGCTTGACGCTGATGACATTCTGGCGCGGGACAAGATTGAAAGACAGCTTGCGGCTCTGCGGGAAGCTGACAGCGATCGAATACTGCTCTCCTCCTCGCTGGCCTTCTTCTACTATCGGACCCGTCGCGCCTGGTACCTTGAGACCTCCTTATGCCAGGACCTTTCTCCCGTCGAATGGCTGAGGAAAATGGGCGAGAATCTTCACATGCAAAACGCCACCTGGCTGGTGAGTCGGCAACTGGCTGAGGCAGCGGGGCCTTGGGACGAGCGGCTTGACTATGATCAAGACGGCGAATACTTTGTCCGCCTGTTCCTGAGATCCGAAGGCCCCCGTCTGCTCGCTTCGAGGGGACAAGATGGCTTCGTCCGGACAATTCAAGCTTTTCTTGATTTCCGAAAGAGCCTGAGTCGCCTTTTCCGTATGGCCAGAGTTGTTCCACCTTCTTACCACTGGCATTATCATGAGACTAATCGACGATTCGGATTTGGTCTATGTTGGTAGCACGGACACCGGGATGCGTCAACGGTCCGACACCCAGACCGAGCGTTCTGCATGACCTTCTGATTGGGGGTTGCTCATTATGAACAGTCTTGTGGATATGAGGTGGTCCGATCCCCCATATCGTGATCGTGAAAGTCTCCGACCGGTTGACTCCTCTGCTTCCCCAAGAATCTGCATGCCCACTTGGAGGTCCTTCGCTCGCATGCCATTCCAATGCAACCGATACGAAGCCCAGGATGTGTTGTGTGGGTTGGACGCTGTGGATCTCATCGCGTTGGAGCCCCACCCTGGGTTCCACTTTCGAGAACGGTGGCTGCGCAAGCTGATATGGAAGGACATGACTCGTCAGCTTGTCCACGTGAACCCCGGCCTTCGTCCCATTCGACTTACCAACGAATACGATCTCTTCATCGCGGTGTGCGAAAACATTTGGGATCTGCTTTATGTAAATGCCGTCCACGGCTGGAGGGATCACTGCAGAACGAGCGTGCTTTGGCTGGATGAATTGTATGTCGCGAGTCTCTCACGATACAAGTATTGGCTACCCGCCTTGGCCGACTTTGATCACATCGCGATTGGCCACCAGAGCAGCGTTGCAGCACTCAGCCGCATCCTAGGCCGAAAGTGCCATTGGATCCCCACGGCGGTGGATGTGACCCGCTTTAACCCCTATCCGAATCCTCCGAGCCGCGCGATAGATGTCCTCAGTATCGGTCGGAGATTCGAGGGGATACATGATGCGCTGCGCAAGGCGACAGCGGAACAGCGCATTTTCTATGTCTACGATACGCTCATAGGGCCCTCGATAGAGGTGCGTGATCCATTTCAGCATCGCGAGATGCTCGCGAACATGATAAAGAGGTGCCGCTTCTTTTCGGTGGGACCTGGCATGCTGGGAGAGGCAGAAGTGGGTGGAGAACCTATCGTAGGCTTGCGTTACTACGAGGGAACTGCGGCTGGAGCGGTGCTGATCGGGCAGTCACCCAATTGTGCGGCCTTCCATACGCTTTTTGGATGGCCAGATGTGGTAATTGAAATGCACCCTGATGGGTCAGACACTCTTAAGGTGCTCAGAGATCTCACGTCCGAGCCAGGTCGCATACGCGCCATCAGCCGACGCAATGCCTGTGAAGCTGCTCATCGCCACGACTGGGTATATCGCTGGAAGCAGATATACGAGATTGCCGGACTTAGTCCCACACCCGCAATGGAATCAAGAGAGCAATGCTTGCACGCACTTGCTGAATCGGCGGCTGCGTAAGAAGTACCGGCTGCGCCCCCCAGTTGAATTACTCCCCGATCGGCCCGGATGCCAAACACTCTGGAGGATACTCGCATGCAGTTCAGCTCCCACGGTAGAACACAGAGAAACAAGATCGCCTTCTTTGGCCTGTTTGGAGTTGGCAACCTCGGTAACGAAATCACGCTGCAAACAATCCTCTCTCACGCCCGAAAGTATTTCCCCGATGGACAATTCATCTGCATTTGTTCCGACGTTACAGACACCTCTCTCAGGCATAAATTATCTGCTTATCGAATCTCAACCCGCTATCCAAGCCAATCTGCTGCCAAATGGTATATGAGATCTACCAATCCCGTCATTAGGTTACTTCGACAATTACTGATCGGGATACCGCGGGAGTTGCTAGACTGGTTTAGGATATTCCACATCTTAATCGGCGTTAACACACTCATGTTCCCTGGTACGGGATATCTCACGGATGCCTATAGTAACGCTCTCGGCTGGCCCTATGATGTATTCAAATGGACCGTGTTAGCTAAGCTGCTTCGCCGCAAAGTAATGTTTATAAGCGTAGTAGCTGGTCCCATTTACCGCCCTCTGAGCAGATGGTTTATTAAGTCAGCCCTTTCCCTCGCGCACTACCGGTCCTTTCGAGATACTTCCACGCTCACCTGCCTTAAAAAGATCGGGCTGTCGACAGATAATGATCCAATCTATCCCGACTTGGTGTTCAGCTTGGACGAAGCTGTGCTGCCTCCTCCTCACGTCCACACACGTCCCAGGCTCGTAATCGGCATTGGATTGATGGATGATCCTGGCAGGTACAGCGTAGAGACACCCAGTAATTCGACGCATCTGTCCTATCGCCATGCCCTAGCGGCTTTGTTGCATTGGCTGCTTAGTCGTGATTATGACGTTCGTTTGCTGATCGGCGACGTCTACGACGTACCTGTTACGCGCGATTTGACTGAATTGTTGCGACACAATGGATTCATAGGAACTCGAGGGCGCCTCTTCAATGAACCGGCCGCCTCCGTTGGTCAGCTTCTATCCCAACTTGCCTCTACTGATCTCGTGGTCGCGACTCGGTTTCACAATGTTCTGTTATCGCTACTACTCGAGAAACCAGTGATGGCTATTACATTTCATCACAAGTGTAGTTCTCTGATGAGTGCGATGGGACTGTCGGATTATCGCCAGGATATCAATGGACTGACCGCCGACGGACTGATTGAGAGATTCCGCGCGCTGGAGACCAACGCGGACAAGTTGAAGGATTCAATCAAACAAAAGACGGCGGAATGTGCCAGGGCTTTGGATGAACAATACGATCTCATTTTCAGGGGACGCAATATTCCTGTCGATGAGCCGCGTTTCCTAGTGTGGAGGTAATTCCGTGAGCAAGGGCGATCTCTCGGAGTCCGGCGCGTTGTGTACAGGTATGGGCGCAGCAAGTTGCGTTCGACAGGTAGATAAGATCATGGGCGTCTGGGACGAACACCTGCAAGTCGCTAGAGCTTTTCCGGGCTATCATAGCTCCGGCGGTCTCTGATGCCATCGGGGAACGGCGGATCGGCGGCCGGTGCGCAGCATATCGCAGTCCAACACGAACTGGCTTGGGTACGAGTTCAGCCTTTACGGTGGGGCTCTTCCTCGGTCTCTATGCGCCTCCAAGACCGAATGCGCGCTAAGCAGCCTCCTGGCGCCGCAATCCATATGGAGCAGGAGCTGCTTCAGGAGCCGGTGGGCGCGCAAGATCATCGAACAGTACTTCACAAGCGACCTATACGCGAACTTGCACAGTCGAAGGGGGGAGATACGAGATTATGCGCACTGCACGACATTCCTGGGACGTGGTCGCTCAGCTAACCATGGGCTATATGCCCGCTTGCTTCAAATACTTTTTCCTCCCGGGAAATGTGTGAATCGTAATGTATCGAGCGCTTCACGCGATCTGAAGGAACAGGAAGCGGCCAGTGCTAGCCCTGGCTGCGCATTCTAGTGATCCATTCTTGTCATTAAGGGGTATGTAGGTTGGTAACAAAGAAAACCGCGTTTGTCACAGGCGCAGAGGGCTTTATCGGCTCTCATTTGCTTAGATTTCTTCAGGCTAAGGGATGGCAAACAATCGGCAGCTATCGGTTGCATGGCCATAATTCATTCCCCAAAGCGGACAACATGCACTTTGTTCACTGTGATCTTCGCAATGGGCAGCGAGTGACCCAGCTGTTGATCGAATATGAGCCGACACACGTGTTCCATCTGGGAGCGCAGAGCCTCCCGACTCTGTCATGGGAAGACCCTGTTGACACTTTTGAATCTAACATTATGGGCTCGCTCCACCTCTTCGAGGCCGTGCGTCGGATGAAACGTCCTCCTGTTGTCGAAATCTTACGCAGGAGGGCCGAACAAAAACAACGCACGATCGAGCAGCGGCTGCGCTACAATCTGGGCCGCTGGAACCTGAAACTCAAGGGTGAACTGGACGCGCAAGTGTAGCTTGGCCCTTGGGCCAAGCTGGTCTCAAACGTTCTGACGACGAACACGTTATGTTGCTTGTGAGAAAGATAGCCAGCGATATGCGGCCAAACTTACTGTGCTTTAGTTGCCTGTTTTTATGGTTGGGATTAATGCTCGCTGGTCTGTGGCCTTTTAATTTCCGCCCGAGAAATCGAGTAAATTGGCTTCCGGGTGCACAGGGACTTCACTTCAACCAATATGGTCAGATCTACGGCCAGACTCCTTTGCGATTAAAACCCGCTCCTGCGATCGAAGCAAGCAGCCCAGGTTTCACGCTCGAGCTCGGCGTATCCCCTCCCGCAAACTATGACACCATTAGCACAATTCTCTGCGTGTGCGACCCGGCCCAAAAGCGTGACCTGACACTGCAACAGTGGGGAACCTTTCTAATGGTCCACGGCTACTTTCATGACGTTACTTCGGGTGGGACACTGGCCAGCCTGTGGATGGGTCATATCGGTAGCATCGAGCGGCCTGCATGGTTGACCATCACCTCCGGGCCTGAAGGTACCATGGTGTATGTGGATGGAAGGCCACGAACTTCTCTTAGGGACAAAACTGTCCTACCGGAGAGCGATTCCGGTTTTTTGCTGTTGGGGCACTCGCCATCAGGAGGTGCCGCCTGGAGCGGCGATATCTTTGGGCTGGCCTTCTATAACAGACCATTAGCCCCGAACGAAGTTGCGGCCCACCATCAAATTTGGCTGAGCGGGAAAACGGAGCAGCTCAAGAGCGCTTTCGCTCTGTATACTTTTGTTGAAGGCAAAGGCAGTCTCGTGCACAACTGGATAGCTTCTCCAGCACCAGACCTCTTTATCCCGGCTAGATTTGAACGGTTCCGCCCAAACATCTTAGACTTTCCTCACCCGATGAAGAAATCGGACGTGCAAGACACCATATTCAATATCCTCGGCTTCATTCCTTTCGGGTTCTTGCTAATGCTGTACTTGCACCATGTGAAGGGATACCCGACGGCAGATGCGGTTCTCCTGAGCGTCACTGCAGGAGCAACCACGAGCCTAATCATTGAGCTTGCCCAAGTCTTGCTGCCAACGAGAGACTCCTCCGCGCTAGACCTAATCAACAACGTCGTGGGTTCACTAGCCGGCTCACTCCTCGCGATGGCGACGCGCGATTCTTGGTATCGATCTGTGGATACCTTACCTTGTTTTAGACGACGAACGCGCCAGAGCAGGTGACCCCCAGGATGCGCACCAATTGGCGTACGAAATCCGAAGGTGCATCATTCGTATCGGCCTGCTCGAGCGCTGAGTATGGGCGCGTACCATCGAGGCGGGCTGCAGCGCCCGGTGATTGAAGTCGGAAACCTGAAGCCACGCCGGGCATTCCTCCATGTAACTGATACGGTGCGCGGATTTTATCTTGCTGCGATGAAGGGCAACCCTGGTGAGGCCTACAACCTGTGTGCAAGTCGAACCTATGAGATCCGTGACATCTTACATACCGCGATCCTCCTCCCGCCGTCCGTAGTACACATCGGCCGGAGTCACGTTGCCGATGGCCTCGTGATAGCGGCGGTAGTTGTAATACTCGATGAAGTCCTGCATGGTGCGGCACAGTTCGTCCGGGCTGGTGTAGACCAGCAGGTTCATGCGCGCCTTCAGGGTTTCGTGGAAGCGCTCGATCTTGCCGTTGGCCTGCGTCGACAACTGCACCGCCAAGCGACGATGCTTCGTGGCGAACAGATCACACTGCATGTGCGCTTTCGTGGTGGTGCTGCAAGAACGGTCACCTTGCCCAATCCGTTGCGATCCTGGGAGGGCTGGATGACCGATGCAGAAGTAGTGGGCAAGATCGACCAGTTACTTAATACGCAGACCTTTAGCGAGATCGCTGCGATGCTGAACAGAAACGGCTTCCGCTCCGGCAAAGGACAGCGCTTCACTCCGCGCTATATCGCCCGCATTCAAAAGCAGTACGTGCTTCGCTCGCGGTTTGACCGGCTGCGGAGACCGTCGCGGCGGCCTTCAATATCGCGGCGGTTCCCAACACCTATTACGTAGTGAAGCCGTGGGCGCTGAACAACCGCCTTGCCAGGTTGGCCCGAAAGCTGGTCGTTGGCATACCGAGCGAGCTCTGGCGGTGGCTGAAGGCTTTGAAGACGCTTTGGGGCACGGACGCGCTGGTCATACCAGGAACAGGATTGTTGACCGACGCTTGGGGTCTTTTGGGTGGTTGGGGCCCTTACGATCTGTTCAAATGGTCGCTGACGGCCAAGTTGTGTCGGTGCAAGGTTTTCTTTGTGAGCGTGGGGGCCGGGCCACTCTACAGCCGCGCTGGCAGATTCTTCGTCAAGGAAGCGCTTTCGCTCGCAGACTTCCGCTCGTACCGTCACGAGTCTTCGCAGCGATATCTTACGGCTATAGGGTTCTGGGGAGGTAACGACCGGGTCTATCCGGATCTGGCCTATAGCTTACCCGCGAGCATGATACCGCGCCGCGACCAGGGCGAAGGACGCCGTTTGATTGTTGGCCTCGGACTAATGGAGTATGCCGGGATGTACGGCGGGCCGACTGGCGCCGAGTACGCTGGGTACTTGGACAGTCTTGTGTCATTCGCTGAGTGGCCGATCGCCTTCGGGCATGACATCAGGCTGCTAATCGGCGACCTTGGCGACAGATCCGTGACGTGGGACTTTAGCGAGCTTTTGAAAAAGCGTATACCGGCCGCTCACGAAGGACACGTCATGAACGACCCGATTTCGTGTGTCGAGGATTTGCTCGCACAGCTCGCAGGAACTGATGTGGTCGTGGCAACCCGATTCCACAATGCGTTGTTGGCGCTGCGTTTGAACAAGCCGGTGATTTCGATCTCATTCCATCACAAGTGTAGTTCTCTGATGAGCGAGATGGGATTGTCGGATTATTGCCAGGATATCAATGGACTTACCGCCGAGGGGCTGATTGAAAAATTTCGCGCGCTGGAGACCAATACCCGTAGGTTAAAAGATCTAATTAAACAAAAAACAGACGAGTGTGCCAGGGCTTTGGATGAACAATACGATCTCATTTTGAGGGAACTCAATGTTCCTGTCCATGAGCCGTGTCTTAGTGGGGAGGTAATTCCGTGGGGCAAGGGCGATCTCTCGCAGTTCGGCGCGTCGTGTACAGGTATGGGGGCAGCAAGTTGCGCTCGACAAGTCGATAAATTTGGTACTTCAATTTTTATCCGGAGCGGCCGGACATTGTTGCGGAGTTTCAGAGCCTGGCCGCACAGCTACAAGGACACTGCAGGAGCCTCACTACGCTGGAAATATGCATGGATGAAACCGTTGTTTGGGTGGCTGACTGCGAAATGGGCTCAGGCCGCCCTTCCGCAGCTCAAAGCGTCGTACATCAGGCGCTGGGACAAGGCGGTCTATCGATTCGAGACAGGACGTAGGCGAGAAATTTAGGTGTCGGAATTTCATGAGGTAACGAATTCCTAGGAATCTCGGTTAGTTGATCGATTTTGTCCTTTGGGATCTGCCTTAGGGGACGTATAAAGTGCCAACAAAACAGACTGCATTTGTAACGGGCGCCGAGGGCTTTATCGGCTCTCATCTGGTAAAATTCCTTCAGCCTAAAGGGTGGGAAGTAATCGGCAGCTATAAGTTGCATGGCTCTAACTCGTTTCCAAAGGCTGCCAACCTGCGCTTTGTTCAATGCGATCTAAGCAATGGACAACGAGTCACACAGCTACTCAGGGAATATGAGCCCACGTACATCTTCCACCTAGGAGCTCAAAGTCTGCCGACAGTATCATGGGCAGACCCAGTTTCCACTTTCGAATCGAACATCATGGGATCGCTGCACGTGCTCGAGGCGGTGCGGCATATGAAACGGCCCCCGGTAGTTGTTTCAGCCTGCTCGAGCGCGGAGTATGGTCACGTGCCACCCACGGCAATTCCGGTTACCGAGGAGCAGCCGCTCCACCCCTTGCATCCCTACGGCATCAGCAAGGTTTGCGTGGACCTGCTGGCGCGCGAATACTTTCTGGATTACAGGATTCCCACGGTGAGCCTACGGCTTTTCAACACAACGGGCCCGGGCAAAACGGATGATGCGCCTTCTGATTTTGTGCGGCAGTTAATCCGGATCAAGAAGGGGCTGCAGCCGCCCGTGATCGAAGTCGGCAATCTGAAGCCGCGTCGCGCATTCCTTGATGTTAAGGATACGGTGCGCGGGTTTTACCTCGCGGCAGTGAAGGGAAAACGTGGTGAGGCTTACAACATCTGTGCGGCCAAGACGCATGAGATTGGTGAATTGTTGCGGACTGCGATACGCCTCTCGGGCGTCAAGGCAGAAATCCGGCCCGCTGCCCACCTGATGAGGCCCTCTGACGAGAAGATTATTTTTGGCAGCACACATAAACTTCGCAAGGACACCGGTTGGAAGCCGCTGCATTCGGTCGAAGAAACCCTGAGTTCCATGCTCGAGTACTGGGACCGGGTGATGTAGTGAAGGCCACCGCCCCGATGAGCATGACGCTAGATATAACTGCTGTTTTGCTCGTCGGCGGGATGGGAACGCGCTTGCGGTCGGTGGCGCCATCGGCGCCGAAGCCGCTGGCGTCGATCGGTGGTCAGTCGTTTCTCGAATTGCTGATTCGGCAGCTCCGACACCAGGGAATTCGCCGGCTAGTCATGTGTTCGGGGTATCTTGCCGACCAGATTGAGAACAAATTTGGCGACGGCAGCCCGTGGGACTTGACCATTGAGTACTCCAGGGAGGAGAAGCCGCTGGGCACTGCGGGAGCGTTAAAGCTGGCGCGGCGTCACCTAGAGGAAGGTCCTGACTTCCTGGTTATGAACGGCGATTCGTTTCTTGAGACGGATTTCGGCGGACTGCTTCGGTTCCATCACGAACGGCATGGTCTGGCAAGTATGGCAGTCGTGTCGGTGCAGAATGCGGGGCGATATGGAACCGTGCACGTCGATGCCAGTAGCCGAGTGATTGGGTTCACCGAGAAAACCGGTTCTGACGCGCCCGGTCTAATCAACGCAGGCCTGTACGTCTTCAGCTCCGCGATCTTCGAGCATATCCCTGATGGCCCGGTGAGCCTCGAGAGAGACGTGTTTCCTCGTATTCTTTATCGGGGAGTGTACGCGCTCGAGCAAAGTGGAATGTTCATTGACATTGGCACTCCGCAAGACTACGCGAACGCGCAGGTCCTATGCGACCAGCTCACCGACGCAGCTTTCCGAAGATAGCAACCGAAGAGGCCTCAGTGCGGAGAATCGATGACACAGAGTAGTGATTTCGTGCAGTCTGTGCGCCGGTCAATCGAAGCATCGATTGAAGTCAAGCAGTTGCTGCTCAGCAGCGCTGAAGTCGTATCTGTGATGGCCACCGTCATCCAAATCCTGATTGAGGCGCTCAGAAAAGGGAACAAGCCCATCTTGTTTGGCAACGGAGGTAGTGCAGCGGACGCCCAGCACATCGCCACAGAATTTGTAGGACGCTTCGCCTTCGATCGCCCCGCCTTACCTGCACTGGCTTTGTCGGTAAACACTTCGAGCGTTACCGCAATTGGAAACGACTATGGGTTCGATTTTGTTTTTGCGCGGCAGATTGAGGCTTTCGGGCGCGCGGGGGATGTCGCCATCGGCATTTCGACAAGTGGCAATTCGATCAACGTACTCAAGGCTGTTGCTGTTGCCAAAAAGATGGGCCTACACACAGTCGCTTTGACCGGAGCGATCGGCGGGAAGCTCAAGAGCGCAGTGGATTATTGCATTTGTGCGCCGTCCAACGAAACACCCCGCATCCAGGAGTGCCAC
>Ga0066709_100001137_pt1 | contig 16858 bp, 18 predicted proteins | sample GraSoiAngelo_158_FD_79665 | JGI IMG/M metagenome (GOLD analysis project Ga0066709, IMG submission 79665) | Grasslands soil microbial communities from the Angelo Coastal Reserve, California, USA - 14_1009_16_30cm | ecosystem: Environmental > Terrestrial > Soil > Grasslands | place: USA...
CGCGCCGGAGGAGGAGCTTTTAATCTTATTCAGGGACCTAGAGGTAGTCTGGGAAGGAGTAAGAATGGAGAATGATGTCATTCTAGAAGTCGGCGATACCGTCTTCGTGTTCTTGAAAGGCTCCGAGGTCGCCTTTGAGTGTGAATCCCTCGAGGAAGCGATCGATCTCGTCCGCCTCGAACAGGCGTGGGCTGAGAGCTAGCGGCTGAGGTCCGCAATGGGCATGTTCGAAGGATTCAGCAAGGCGCCGCATCGTGCTTTGAAGGTTTTTCCGGCTTAAACTCTTACATATACGGCCATGACTCACGCCAATGTAGTGAGGCTGCACCTTCGGCAACCACGTGATTTCCCGGTTGCTGTGGTTGTTGTCTATAACTCCAAGCGCGTGGTCAACAGCCAGGTATTTTCAGAAAAAAAAGATGCCTTGGCGTATGCCCACCATATGCGCCAGGTCGGCTACAGGACCAAAACTCTCCGACGGCGCGTTTACGCCTGAGACCTGGAAGTGATTGCCCGCCTTCCTGTGTGTGCCTCATCAATGTGACGACAGTCAGTCCTCACGCATCCGGACTGTTAGGCCCTATCACTACCAATATCCCTCAACGCATGGACCGCTTGCCATGGTCCCGCTGGCATTGGCTGATTGTGGCGGCTCTCGGTATCACATGGATTCTGGATGGCCTGGAGGTCACCATCGTCGGTGCGCTCGGGCCAGTCCTCACCCACAAGGCAACGCTCAACCTGACGGAATCGCAGGTCGGACTGACCGCGTCTGCGTACCTCGCTGGTTCCGTCGCGGGTTCCTTCGTATTTTCCTACTTGACAGACCGACAGGGACGCAAGAAATGGTTCATGATCACCCTGCTCCTGTATCTTATTGCAACCGTCCTGACCGCCTTCTCGTGGAATCTATGGAGCTTCATGGTGTTCCGCTTCCTGACGGGCGCGGGGATCGGAGGAGAATACTCTGCCATTAATTCGGCCATTGATGAACTGATCCCAGCGCGCGAGCGCGGGCATACCGATCTCGCCATCAATGGGAGTTGGTGGCTCGGCACGGCCGCAGGCGCTCTTCTGACAATCCCGCTGCTCAATCCGACGTCATTGCCGAAGAGCTCGGCTGGCGGTTGTGCTTCGCGCTGGGCGCCATCCTCGGAATTGCGGTCGTGCTCGTCCGTCGCCTCGTCCCGGAAAGCCCCCGCTGGCTGATGACGCACGGCAGAGTGGAAGAGGCCGAGAGGATCGTCCGCGACATCGAGGAGACGGTCAAGCGAGACGAAGGCATCGAAACCCTGCCGGAGCCGAACGGCTATGTCACCGTGCATGCGCATGTCCGGGTGACGTTCGGCACGGTCGTGCGCGAGTTATTTCGGACATACCCGACCCGGACGGTCCTCGGCATCACACTCATGGTGACGCAGTCGTTTCTGTACAATGCGATCTTCTTTACCTATGCCTTCATCCTCACCAAATACTTCAACGTCCCAAGCGGCGGCGTCGGCCTCTACGTCCTTCCGTTCGCCGTGGGCAACTTCCTGGGACCGCTGCTGCTCGGGCGGTTCTTCGACACCGTGGGCCGCAAACCGATGATCGCATTCACCTATGCCACGTCCGGCATTCTGCTTGCGATCACCGGCTACCTGTTTTGGCGGGGCTATTTGAATTCGGTGACGCAGACGATCGCATGGTCGATCATCTTCTTCTTTGCCTCGGCGGGCGCGAGCGCGGCGTACCTGACGGTGAGCGAGGTCTTCCCGATGGAAATACGCGCGATGGCCATCGCGTTCTTCTTTGCCGTCGCGCAGGGAGCCGGCACCGTCGGACCATGGCTCTTCGGAAAGCTGATCGAGACCTCGCCCGTCAGCGTCTTCTACGGCGACCTCGTGGCCGCCGCCTTCATGGTTGTGGGCGCCATCGTCGCGACGCTCTTCGGCGTAAAGGCCGAGCGGCAGTCGCTGGAGAGTCTCGCGACGCCGCTGTGCGTCAGGAAACCTCTGGCGGTCCCTGTTGAGTAGATGGAGAGTACGGGGCGGCTTTCGCCGCCCCGGAATGAGAACCGCAGACGCTTAGCGCTTCCCAATGGTATCCGCGTGGAACGTGGAGCCCGGTCCGGTGTATGCCACGATGCGATCCCCGACCACGATGTTGCCGTCCCGCATGGTCGTCGAATCGGTATTGATGCGCATCTCCCGCCCGTTCAAGTCCCTCACCACGTACCCGTTGCCGTCGACCCGAACCACGTCACCTTGAATGACATTCGGGCTGCCGAATTTGTACACATTCGTGGCGTACGGGGCATCCCCCGGTATGGCGCTCGTCGTCGCCATGATTCGATCCCCGGCGGTGATGTTGCCGTCCATCTTGGTCGTGCTGTCCGCGTGTAGACGCACTTCCTTTCCTGAAATATCCTTCACCACGTAATCGTTTCCTTCAAGTCGCAGCACGGTGCCTTCCACCGTCCTCGGACGAGGCAGGACGGGCGAAACCGGAGTGATCGCCGGGGCAATCGCAGGCTCGATGGTTCGCCGCGTCACGGACGATGCATAGCGGCTATCCGGACGGTCGAACTTCGCCACCACCCTGTCCCCCACGGTGACCGGGTCGGTCAGCGTATTGCGGTCCAGGAGGACGCGCGTGTCATGTCCGGACATATCGCGGATCACATAGGCATCCCCATCGTTCCGAATCATCTGACCTTCAATAATTTGCGGTTGGGACGGCGTCGTCACCACCGGCGTGCCGGTGTCCGAATAATACGGATGACGCTCTGCACAACCGGCAAGTCCAGCACTCAGGACAGCGGCGAGCGCCGCAACGTAAATCTTATTTATCATGGTTTATCCTCCTCTTGAGTTCCCTATAAAAGGCTATCGCCTGCGGGAAACGGAATGCTGTGCCTCTTTGGTATTAGGGATGACCGCGGAAATGAGATCAATCCTGGGCGGACTTATTCGCCGCAGGCCTCATCCATTCACGTATGATAGCGGTCCTTGGAGAGAGTGAAGCATTATGTTGACGACCTTGATCATCGCCGACGCCATCGTGCTCGCTCTCCTCGTGGTGTTGCTCTATCTATCGTTATCGAGATGGCACTGGGTGGAACCGTTCGAACGGCTGCATGAGATCTTCAGCATTCTCTGCCTGTACGGCGCTGTCGCGAGCGGCGCGGGATTGATCGTCCTGGGATGCGTGGCGTTGCTTCGCTTCCTGGACGGTTTCCTGCGCCATCTCTACGGACCGTCGTGAAAACTCAGGGCGCACAAAGAGACTGGTTCATCAGCCACAATGTGGAGGGATCGACGGTCCCTCGTTGATCCGCTTTCCGCCACGTTCCCATCACAGACTTTCGCAATTTGTTCAGTTCCGGCTGCAGATCTCTCACGTCGGCGAGCGTAGAAGTCGATGCGGAAATGTGCCGTGGCCGGCCGGTCCGCACCCGATGCTTCGGCATGTCGATCATCAACGCGGTCATGCTGACAGGGACCGCCTCTATCGCATCGGTGGCATCGCTTACTATGAATAATTCTGACATGATCGCCTCCATTCGTCGGAGCAGCGGATTTTTTTCACAGACGAGCGCAGTATGGATGCCGAGCGATCTCTAGTAAATCATCCGATAGAGTTCTTCCTTACACTAAAGTTGGTCAACGACCGTGCGTGCCCATTGCCACTTGCATGGCCTGATCATTGAACTGCGCCATGCTGTTTCCCCAGCGGTAGACGAATTGGTAGGTTCCGCGTTCCTGCGGAACAGACACTGATAGCGTGCGCTGCTGGCCGCGCTTACCCCGCATAGTGATCAATTGCTCTCTCTGTTCGATATCAATGGGGCAGTTAGAGGACAATTCCGCATGAATCCGCTCGTCAGTTCTTGTCACCTCTCCGTACACAAAACAGGTCGGCGGCATGGTGCTCTGGACAGGAAGGACAGGGCCGGTCAATGACAAGGCCAGCAAAGCAGGGGCGAACAGCATGACCATCCTTTCTCCATATTTCAGATGAACACTACGTCATCGTTACTTGTTACAACGAGACATGCGTTGAGAACAATAGACAAAGCTGCACGTCGTTTCGCGAAAATGTCAGGGTTACTTCTGCAGGATTCGGCTTAGAGCGTCGCCCCTACCAAAGACACCTATATTCCATCTCTGGGCGGATTGACTAGGAAGCGGTTCGGCGGTAAGAACGTGAAAGCTAAGACCGCGCTCGCGAAAGGAGGTCCTATGCCACTCATTTCCCAGATTGTGTGTGATAACTGCCAGGCGGTGAAGAAGGAGACCAACCACTGGTATACGTTGGGACCGGACTTGCACGGCGTGTTCGTAAGGCCTTTGGAGCACGCCAATCGCGATAGCAGTTGCTCCGGGCAGTCCCTCCAATACTTTTGCGGCCGCTTTTGCCTGTTGGAAGCCCTGAGAAAGTGGATGGACGGCATGAGCGAGCAGTTCGTCGAAGTTGGAGGGAAGAAGGCGAGCCGCTAGCATTCCTCCTCGTCCTCCTTGCCGATCACAGCTTTTTCCTCTCACATGATCTCCGCTTCTCTCGGCACGGTCTCTTTCATGACACCTTTGTGGTCGAATTCGCCCGAAGTCGGGGTTGCTCGAAGAAAGAGTGGAAGGTTACAACTTCTGGTGAGCTCTCACTCGGATACAAGTAAACGAGGACGCAGAATTAGATGGAGAAGCTGACCGGCAAGGCAGAGAGCATCGCAGACAAGCGTCTAGGTCCAGGTTTGCTGATGCTGACGTTGTCCATGAGGCTCATCTACAAAGATCCACGCGCCTGGCAACTGTGCGCACAGATCAACAGGTTTAACACCGGGGGCAAAACGGCGAACGGTGTGCTTCCGACCTCAGTAGCCGCCGTGTGCGAGGAGGTTCGAAAGACGGCACAGCACGGTGCCCCGTCCAAGGACTATGCGGATGGAACAGGTGTCCGGCGGATCGTCGGCGACCCAAACCGGCCCGTGCTCCTGTGCGGCTTCGCGCTCCCGGACTCACGTATCCTCATTCTCATGGAAGAACTCGGCCGGCGGCATGAGAGTGTGGTGAGGCAAGCCAAGGAGCGGTTCGTCTTGACGCCGCGCGAAACGCACGCCGTGGAGAATCTTTTGAAGGGGTGGACGAATAAAGAGATCGCCAATGAAATGCGCGTCACCGAGCAAACCGTCAAGGAACACCTCAAAGCCATTATGATGAAGACGGCAACGACGACGCGCACCGGACTGCTCGTTACAATCCTTCAGATGTGATGAGGGCACAGATCCAACCGACTCACCCAACGTTCAACTTGCCTTTGTTTTCTTGATCGGGTAACTTTTCGCATCAATCTTTAACATTTAGCCGAGGAGTGTGAGATGAAATTACTTATGGCATGGTGTCTCGTCCTGTGCCTTGCATACGGCTGTTCGATTTATAAAGCCGCAACCGCCCCGCCTCCCGTCCCCGTTGAGTTGGTGAAAGCCGGCAGCTCTCGTGCCGATGTCATATCGGTCTTTGGAAGACCAACCGGTTCGGGAAAAATCGACCGTCAACAATTGGAAACATTCGAGTTTATCGATGGGAGCAGCACCGGCTCCAAGGGACGGGTGCTTCTCTATCTCGCCGGTGATTTAGTCACACTTGGATTGGCCGAATTGGTTTTCTGGCCGATGGAATCAGTGCTGATGCAAGGGTCTAAGGGCCGAGCGATCGTGGTGTACGGGCCGGATTTGATCGTGCGGTCTGTGAGTGTGACAAGAAAAGATGGCAGCCCTTGGACGATGTCCGCCCAAGCAGAAGACAAGACAGACTTTGAGCGGTGATTGTTGAAACGTTTGGAGCGGGAAAAGGGATTTGAACCCTCGACCCTCGCCTTGGCAAGGCGATGCTCTACCACTGAGCTATTCCCGCCCCCGGTTCGGTGTGGACGTATCTTAAATCGGGCCTCGAAGGAGTGTCAAGGCGCGGAAACGCTGAATCCGCGGCGGATCAGATTTTCCACCGATGGGAAATAGCGCTGCGGGAGGTTCTTGAAGCGGCGACGGCATTCAAGCACGGCCACATCCGCTGAAGGAAATTGCCGTGCGGCCTCCATCAAGTTATCGTAATACTCGCGAACCTTCGCTTCCACGAGTGGATCTTTCGTCCCCGCCACATCAGCAGCCGCGTCAGCAATCCGCGCGTCATGAGAGACCAACGCCTGGAAACAAATCCCTTTGAGGCGCGACGCGACGGTGCCGCGGCTGAGCCCCAACCGTTCGGCGACACCGTCTATTTCAAAGGACAGTTCCCGCATGATCACGAGGAAGGCCCCGTCGCCGGAGATATCGCCGCCGTCCTGAGGAACCGCAATAGCCCGCGCGGCAGGCTCGGCCGACGAGACCAAACCGAGATCGGTGTCGGAAATGAGCGTGCCTTCCGCCATGACGACGGCACGTTCCACGGCATTACGGAGGTCCCTCACATTCCCGCGCCATTCCTGGCGGCGCAACATGTGGATGGCTTTTTCGGAAAAACCCATGAACGCCTTCCCCGTTTTTGCCGCCAATTCTCGTAGAAAGCGCTCCGCCAACCGTTCGATGTCGCCGGGGCGCTCTCGAAGCGGCGGCAGGATGATCTGGACGACGTTCAACCGATAGTACAAATCATCGCGGAACCGCTTCGTCCGGACTTCATCCTCCAAGTTGCGATTGGTCGCGGCGATGATCCGGACATCTACCTTTCGCGGCGTGGAACCCCCAACCCGATCCACTTCGCCGGTCTGAAGTACGCGCAGGAGTTTCGATTGTAAATCTGCCGAAAGTTCGCCGATCTCATCGAGGAACAGCGTGCCCTGGTCGGCTTGTTCGAACCGCCCCTTCGTATCTGCATGCGCGCCGGTAAAGGACCCGCGCACGTGGCCAAACAGTTCGCTTTCGGCCAGTGTTTCCGTGATGGCCGCCATGTTCACGGCTACAAAGGGTCCCTGAGCGCGCGGACTCAAGGCATGGAGGGCGCGCGCCACGAGTTCCTTGCCAGTGCCTGTCTCCCCCATTAGGAGAACCGCACTCGAAGCCGGAGCCACCTTTTTGATCGTGTGGAATACTTCGATCATCCGGCGATCGCCGGTAATGATGCCGTGAGCCTCGCACTCGGCTCTCAGGGCTTCATCGTTTTCGCTCAATGCTACCTTCTGCGTCATAACGACGGGCTTGAAGTCTTGAAGACGCTGCTCCAGATCCTCCACTTGACTGACAAGGCGATCACGTTCGATGTGCGCTTTCTGCAGGGCCTCGTCTAAGGCTCTGAACCTCGCCTCCGCCTCATGAACCCTTTCGTTCGACTCGGCCGCCTTCTCGCGCAGCTGTCGCGCTTGATCGATCGCCGTATCGAAATTTCGATCGTGCGATTCCAGTTGTTGTCGGCTCGATACCAAGGCCGACTCCGTCTCATGCATCTGGCGTTCCAGAAAAGCCAGCCGAACGCGAACGGCCGTTTGCTCATGGACCGGCACGACAACGACGGTCAGAAGAAAAGCCATGAGGGGCGCTATTATCGGCATGACTACTCCGAGTCCTTGAAAGAGAAAGAACGCCAACCCCCAGTACACGGCCACGCTGCCGACCACGCCGGCGAGTGCCACCTTCCAGGAACGGCCGGATACAACAACCGCCGCAACCAGCCCCAAAAGAATTGCCCAGAGGCAGGCTTGGAAATAGGACGGAGAGCGCAGCCAGCGTTCGGTGAGGATGGTATTAAGGGCGTTGGCATGGATGATGCCACCAGGTGCGGCCACGTCCACCGGAGTCGGTTTCAGATCGAATCCGGTTGCCGTCGTCAGAATGAGCACCGTCGCCCCCTTGAATCGGCTGTTGATTTCGCGACGACCTTCAGGCGTGGCAGCAAGCGCGAGCACCTCAGAAAATCCATATTGCGGCAGGAAGGTCTGCGTCCACTTACCTACATAGTTGACCAACATTTGTCCGCGCGCATCAATCGGAATACGCGTCCGCCGCTGGACGCCTCCCTGCACTCCTCGCAGCTCCACATATTCGCCGGGAACAACCGAGATGTGATCGGACGGCACATCGAGGACCCCCATGGCTACCCGAAGCGAGAAGGCCGGCAGGAGCCGGTCATGCACGCGCACAACCAAAGGCACTCGACGGATGACACCATCGGGATCCCGGTTCGAGGCGATGTGTCCAACACCGCGGGCAGCCGCCGCGAGGTCGGCTTCGGGCATGAAGAGGCGTCCGGTCACAAGAAGCGAGGTATCATCTTTGCTCACCTTCCAAGGCAGGCCTTCATTGCCCAGAAGATCGGTCAGCATCTTCTGGGCGCGCTCGAGTGCGGCGGTGTCCACTTCCGTATGCTGAAGCGGCGGGTGAAGCTCGAGCCCGATCGGCAGGTAGACATTCTTAGCGTCCGTCATGGCTTTCATCAGACGGAGATCGCTCGTGGAGGAAGGAATGCTGAATACGATGTCGAACGCAACCGCCTTGGCACCAGCGGAGGCCAGGATTTCGACCATGAGAGCATGCACCGCCCGATCCCAAGGCCAGCGGCCGAGTTGGGCGACACTCGTATCGTCGCAGTCGATCAAAATCAATCGGGAATCGCTGCTTAAGTGCTGCCGCAGTCCAAAGCGCGCGTCCAGTGTCTTGTCCTCCCACTCCTGAAACATGGCTGGCCAAAGACCGAGCGCGACGATGACAATCGCGCTAGAAAGCAAGGACGTCAAAAGTAATCCTCGCGATCTCGCGTGATGAAGGAATGATTCTCTCATTTCGTTTTCATTTCATACACGCCGTTCAATCCGGTGGTGGCGGTGTGTTCATGAATTCTTGCGCCCTCTGAAGATACAAGGCCGACGGCCCATCAGCCTTGTCCAGCTCCAGCGCCCTGAACGCTTCGCTATAGATCCCCAGCACCTGCTTCTTAAGTTCAGGCAACTGCCCTTTTCTGGAGACAACCTCGAACACTAGGATGCCATGTTTTTTGCCTTTCACGCGCAGAATATCGAGTTCTCGCCATTCCACCGCGTCCTTGACCATCGAGTGGGTGCGTTCCGTCATCATGACTTCCGTGTGAAAGGTTTTGTTGGCCCCTTCGACTCGGGAAGCGAGGTCGACCGCGTCGCCCATCCCGGTTATTCCTTGCGCGCCTCCGACGCTGCTGTCATCTACGTTGACGTGGATAAGCCGCCGATCTTGACGCAACGGACCGCGAAGCTGATGCATCTTATCGCTGATTCTATAATCGAGCTCGGGGATGTAGGTGGGAAGGGCGAGATGGACCAGCCCTATAACCAGAGCCGCCGCGAGTCCTGCAACCAGCGGCGGCCCACAGCGGGAGATGTCGGGTTGCCACCGCCGCAGCTCCATCAGATGTCCCTTGGATGGAGTACCGGGCGACGATGAGTGGCCGGTTGTTCCTTATGGATTCTTATCGCCACCGCTTTGCGAACGGCCCATGGTACCCATTGTTTCGATCGGACGTTCGGCTTTCTTGCGTCCCGGAACACCGATGATGTCGATCGGCTGCTCGGGCTTCTCGGTGGATTTGCTCAAGGACCGAGTTTTCGGTTGCTTAGGCAGATCCATCGCCTGGCGCTCTTGGGCAAAACTGAGATCATCCCGGTTAGAGGTGGTGATCGCAACAGAGGCCTCCGCCCAGGCGGTTGATTTGTTCCGGCTCCTCATGCTGTTTTGCATCTTATTGAGATACACCGTCGCCTCGCTTACTTGGTCGGACTCAGTCAACGTGGCATCAAACGGCGCAGAACTCGCCAACGCCTTGATGGTCTCAGGACCAAATGGAGCAGAGACCTTCAATTCCGCGGCGCTTCCTTCGATGCCGAAGGAATAGGTTTGCTTGGCTTGGATCGACCCTTCCTTGCTATAGACGTTGGGCACGAGATGGACGACCTTTCCCTCGGCCGTGTAATAGTCGAGCTTAAGATACGCATCCCGGTCGGATTCAACATAAATGATCAAACGATCGCCCTCGACATACGGTTCGTCTTTTTTATTCGTCCAGAGCTTGAGGGTAAATGCTTGGCCTTGGACTACCACTGGCGTCTGCGCGGTCTTGGCCACTTCCCCGGACGACAACTGCTGGGCGATCAACTCCGCGACCTCTTTGGACTTGGGCGTCGCGGTGATCCACACACAGACCTGTCTGGCTTTTACTTCCTGTTTGGTGATCTTCAAGTCGCTGAGCCCTACGCGGCTTACGGCGGCGATGAGGGTGTGCTCCATACCGCTGTTTGCGATTCGGTCGGCATTGTCCGCATAAGCCTTGATCTTCTGTATGGCAGCCTCGCGGGCAAGATTGAGTGCTTTCTTCTGGGCCACCATGAGGGCTTCGTCATCGTTTTGGCGGTAACACGCCGATCCCTGGATATCGCCTCGATTTGCCGCAGGAAGTGTCTTCGGCGCCGCGAACGCGGGGTCGTTCAAGCATCCAGCGACCACCATCGCGCCGATCATGAATGTCCATTGCCGCTGTCTCATGCTCACCTCCCAGCTTTCGCGTAACACTATTGTTGTCTCCGTCCTAAGTTTTGTCAATCCCGAACGGCTTTTAACGCCTATTTCAGATTGATCATTGACGACTAATGATGGGGATAAAAGCAAGGCTAATACCATCTTTCATGTTTTGTGGCGTTTGGTCTTTAAAACGTTATAAATCATTTAGTTATAATTAAGAGATTCAGTTATAATTAAGAGAATACCCTTTCTCTTTGCCACTGAAGATCATCATTCATGCATGGCAACCCATGCGCTCCTAAGATTTCAGATTTTCCGGGCAATTCTCGCCTGGCCTTGTAGGTGTTGATAGTCTCTGCCTCGCCTGCAGCAACGCCGACAGCATGTGCGGCATCGGCGGCATTGAGTAACGGTGACCGGCCTTCAAACAGCTGTCCAATTGGCGGCAGAAAGGGGAGATTTATCGTCTCGCCCTCGTTCATAACGATTCTTGCATTACACGCCTTGCCGAACCTCAACGTTCAATTGACTGACTAAGGCCATTGCGCTACGTTCCTCGAACGCATCTACTCGGAGATCTCCTCCATGCCGACCCCGCGTGAGCTTTGGAACCGGTTCAAAACCTATCTCAACAAGAATGATTCCGTCGGCGTCACGGTGGACATCAGCAGAATGAATTTCACGGATTCATTTCTGCGGGAAATGGAACCTGCCATTAAGAAGGCGTTCGCCGGAATGACAGCTCTCGAGTCAGGTGCAATCGCAAACCCGGATGAGCACAGGATGGTGGGTCATTATTGGCTGCGGGACGCGGCCCGTGCGCCAGAGACCTCCATCCGGAAGGCTATTGAAGACACCGTTGCGGCCATCAAGCATTTTGCGAACGATGTCCACGCAGGCCGCATTCGTCCCGAAAGAGCCGGACTCTTTAAGCATCTGTTGATCGTCGGGATTGGTGGTTCGGCACTCGGCCCCGAGTTCGTCGCCCACGCACTCACAAGTCCTCAGGACCACATGCGCGTGTGGTTCTTTGATAATACCGACCCCGACGGAATGGACAAGGTGCTGGCGCAAATCGGGGACGGGATCGCCGAACTCTTGACGGTGGTGATCTCAAAATCAGGCGGAACGAAAGAGACCCGAAACGGTCAGCTCGAAGCAAGAAAAGCGTACCGATGCGCCGGACTGACCTTCGAGCGGCATGCCGTCGCCGTCACCGGAGAAGGCAGCGAACTGGACCGGACCGCTCAGACCTGGCTTGCGCGCTTTCCGATGTGGGACTGGGTCGGAGGGCGTACCTCGGAATTGTCCGCCGTCGGCCTTCTTCCCGCCGCCTTACAGGGCTTTGACATTACCGGCATGTTATCAGGCGCGCGGGACATGGACGACGTAACAAGAAATTCTAACGCCCGACAGAATCCCGCGGCGCTCCTGGCATTGATGTGGTACCACGCCGGTCAAGGAAGAGGCAGCAAGGATATGGTGATCCTGCCCTACAAGGATCGTCTTGAGTTCTTCAGTCGGTATCTGCAGCAGTTGGTGATGGAATCCTTGGGGAAGGAAAAAGATTTGGACGGCAAGATCGTGCACCAAGGAATCGCGGTGTATGGCAATAAAGGATCGACCGACCAGCATGCATATGTGCAGCAGCTCCGGGAAGGTGTGAATAACTTTTTCGTGGTCTTTATCGAGGTTCTGAAGGATCGTTCAGGGTCTTCCTTAGAAGTGGATCCGGGGGTCACCAGCGGCGACTACCTCAGCGGTTTTCTGCAAGGCACCCGGCGTGCCCTGCACGAGAACGGCCGCGAATCCATCACCATTACGCTAGAGGAAATGGGACCAGCGACGATCGGCAAACTCATCGCATTGTTCGAACGCGCAGTGGGCCTCTACGCAAGTCTGATTCATATCAATGCGTACCACCAGCCGGGCGTGGAGGCGGGGAAAAAAGCGGCGGCGGCGGTGATCGCGCTCCAACACCGAATTCTCGGATTCCTGTCGTCCAACACGGGAAAGTCCTTTACGGCGGAGCAGGTGGCCGAAGGCATGGGGGCCGGCGAGGAGACCGAATCGGTCTTCAAGATTCTCCAGCATCTCGCGGCGAACCCGGACCACAATGTGAAATGCGTAGCGGGAGCAACCGTATTTGAAACCAGATATAGCGGTTAGCGAGCCGCATTACTTTGTTTCGGTTGCCGGGAAGATCGGAAGCCCCGGGGTGGATCCATTGGCCGGCGGCGCGCCGATATCGCCCAAAGACACGGAAAACCCGGCCGCGTGCGTGTGACCGCCGCCTCCGTACTTCACCGCAATCTTTGAAACGTCGGTGCCGCCTTCCTTTGATCGAAGACTGAAATACCGGCGTCCGTTGCGGTCGTGCCAGATCAGGCAGAACGGACAGGTGGAAGAAAGCTGCTCTCCGATCTGACTTGTCATGACGGCGCTGTGGACGCACGGCACCGTTTCACCTTCAAACCGCACCAATACTTTCTCCTGAAGGATCTGCTCGATCGTCTTGCGCTCGTACCGCAGGATGGCGCGGCCTTCTTTCTCGAGAGTCGTTTGTTCGAGACTGTCCCAGACCTTAAAGTCATAAGGGTATGAGCTCAACGCCGCGGTGACTTCCCGGCTCGCGGGCAGCCGCCACGTGAACAGGTCTTTGTCCTGGACGTATTGCAAAAGCCAGGGTGGCGGAGAATTGTGCGCCCATTCCCATGCCAGGACTGCCCCACTCTTCTTCAAATCGAAATGAACGTACGGTAGGCCTTGCAGGGCTGCCTGCGCAGTAATGTGATGGTCCAAGACCTGGAGAGAGGCGGCGCTCTTGACCATCTCTTCGAGAAGAGCCCGCGGGTAGCTGAAGTCCACAATCACGATATGACGCCCCACACAGTCCACCGGTGGTGGCTGACCATGCTCGGCCGGAACGAACACCGCTGAGGGGAATTTTTTCCAGATGGCCCAGGCGGCTGCAAAGCCGTCCGGACAGTTCGCATGGTAGAGCACTAAATCAGGAATCATGCCGTTCGCAAGTATGCCATAACCGGCCATCGAGGTACTAGAGCGCATTGCGCATATTTTGCTTACACACTCGTCCGTTCGTATGGTGGCAGGATGCGAAAATAAAATGGGCAATTTACACCGTGCCCACGGTATGCTAGACAGTAGTCAAAAGGGAGACAGTCTAAAGGCACTTAGGAGGAACAGGAGAGATGACGCACATCGCTCGCACCTTCGTTGTGGTCCTTGTTCTGTCGGTCCTCGGGGTCACGCATGCCGGTTCGCAAAAGCCGCTCCCCCCTGAACCTCCCCAAGAACTGGCGATCGAGGAAATTTACGACAATGAGGCCGGGTTGGTGATCTTCACCTACTCGCTCAAGCGCGACGGCGTCGTCGACTACGTCACCGGACGGAAGGTACTGAATTGGCGGGTCAACGACTACGGTCATGGGGTGTATGACATTGAACGATTTCCCGTCTTCTATTGGTACAATCACGCGCTCTGGCGGGACATGGACGCGGATGGCCTCAACGGAAATGAGGTCCTGTATATGGAGAATACCGGGTTCGACCGACTTCGGTATAAATAGATCGAAAGCATGGCTCGACGCGACCGCAATTGGCCAGGTTTCACCCAATGGTTTTCATGCCCCTTGGAATGTGGACGCCGTGTGAAAGCGGCGTGGCTGCGATCAAACGCTCTCAATTGTTGACCCCCGCCATGCCATCCCTCGCCACTCCACCCCAACCCTGCCCGGTGTGCATCGGAATACTGAAAAGTTCTCCACTCGAACTATGAAGATCCATTCCGCCCTCTCACGTTCAGCAGACACGGCGGAAGCGGCGTCCTCCGTCTGCCGGGAAGTCGCCATCGCAATCGGTGATCACGGCGTGGACCTCGCATTCGTCTTCTTCTCGCCTGACCATGTCCCGTCCCTGTCCGCGCTGATTAACATCGTACAGGACCAACTGCGGCCGAAAGTGCTGCTCGGCTGTTCCGCGGAAAGCATCATCGAAGGCAAGCAGGAAATCGAGGGACAGCCGGCGCTCTGTCTGTGGGCGGCTCACTTGCCGGGAACCATCGTGACACCGTTCCACTTGAGTTTCGAACAAGCCGGCGATGGCTTTGAGGTCACGGGATGGCCGACCGACATGCCGGCTGCCGAAGCCCATCCGTCCTTTCTCGTTCTCGGTGAGCCGTTCACCACGCCCGCGGACGCATTGCTGCAAGACATCCGTACCCGCTATCCCGGTGCGCCGGCCATCGGCGGGATGGCCAGCGCCGCGCATCAACCGGGACAAAATCGGCTCGTCTTCAATGAGGCCCGTATCCAAGACGGGGTTGTCGGAGTCGCCCTCGCCGGCGCCGTCCGTATCCGAACGGTCGTCTCACAAGGATGCCGGCCGATCGGCGAGCGGTTCATGATCACACAGGCCGAGGAGAATATTGTGCACGAGCTGAGCGGCAAGCCCGCGCTCGATCGCCTGAGAGAAGTATTCGCGCTGCTGTCCCCGACCGAACAACGACAAGCCGAACGCGCGCTTCATCTCGGCATCGTCATTGACGAGCATAAGGATCGGTTCGAACGGGGGGACTTCCTGATCCGAAACCTCGTAGGCGCGGATCAACAAACCGGAAGTTTCGCCGTGGGCGATGTCGTGAAGGAGGGCCAAACCGCGCAGTTTCAGCTTCGCGACGCGACCTCGGCGAGCGAGGACCTTCGCGCGCTCCTAACGGGCGGTGGCGCGGGTGCCGGCGGTGGCGTCCCTGTCGGCGCCCTCGTCTTCAGTTGCAATGGCCGCGGTCAACGATTCTTTCGCACGCCCCATCACGATGCCACCGCCATCCGCGAGCAGATGGGGGCGCTGCCCGTGGGAGGATTCTTTGCGATGGGGGAAATCGGTCCCGTCGGCGGCGACAACTTTCTGCACAGCTTTACCGCGAGCATCGCGATGTTCTGCGAACCGGACCCTTCTCCTCCCGCCTCCCGCTCTTGACCAAGCCAAAGGCCGGTCGGTAGCATATCCGCAGCATTGTTCGTTTCACCAAGGGGGCGCACCATGACACGCTATCTTCGCCTGTCCCATCTCATGGGCATCGTGGCCATCCTTGTCACCGCCTCGATGCCTCTCGATGTCTCGGCCTCTCACACGCGGCAGCTCACCGTGCAGGAAGTCAAAGCCGCGCTCGATAAAGCGCCGAGCCTGCGCGAAAAGGGCTTTATCCTCGTCGATGTCCGAACGCCCGAAGAGCATGACACGGGCGCCATTCCCGGCACCGATTTGAACATTGAGTACAGAGAGATCGCCCAGCGGCATCGCGAAATCGGCGCGTCGTTGGACGATCACATCGTCGTCTACTGCCAGTCTGGCAAACGCAGCAACGTCGCCGCAGACACGCTGACGGACCTGGGATACAAGAATGTCTATAACATCCGGGGCAGCATGAACGCGTGGCAGCAAGCACGGTATCCCGTTGCCGGCGGACGCCGTTGATCCTGCCTCTGCTGCTTGTCCTCATGCTCTGGACCTCCACCTCGATGGAGGCCCTTGCCCAGTCCTCGTCCTCCACCACGAAGACGCAGGAACAGCGCGTCCGTGCGCGCATGCTCGGTCTGGCCCTCGGCGAATATCCGACCGGCAAACATAACGCCATCACCGACGTGCCGGGAGTGCGGGTCGGACACACTACGTTGATCCGTGGAGAGGGACGCTTGATGCCTGGGCAAGGACCGGTGCGAACCGGCGTGACCGTGATCATCCCACGGGACGATGTCTGGCACAAAAAGGTCCCGGCCGGGGCCTTTGTCCTGAATGGGACCGGAGAGATGACCGGGCTGGCATGGATCGAGGAATCCGGTTTCCTCGAGTACCCCATTGCCCTGACGAACACGTTGAACCTGCCTCGCGTGTCCAACGGCGTGATGAGCTGGATGGTCTCCCGCTATCCCGGCATCGGCATCACGGACGATACCCTCACGCCGGTCGTCGCGGAATGCGACGATAGCCGCCTCAATGATATTCAAGGACGGCATGTGTCGGAAGCCGACGTGCAGAAAGCGCTCGACTCAGCGGCCGGCGGGATGGTGCAGGAAGGCACCGTCGGCGCGGGCACCGGCATGATGTCGTACGGCTTCAAGGGCGGGATCGGCACCGCGTCTCGGGTCATCCCCTCCGCGGAAGGCTACACCATCGGCGTCCTGGTGAACGCGAATCACGGGCGCCGGTCGGAGCTGATGATGGGCGGCATTCCGGTCGGCAGGCTCTATGGCGAAGAGGCGGCGAATGGGGCAGAGGGTTCGGTCATTATCATCATCGCGACGAATGCGCCGCTCGATGCGCGCCAACTCAAGCGGGTGGCGAAGCGAGCGGCACTTGGCCTCGCCCGGACCGGCTCCATTGCGC
>Ga0066709_100001138_pt1 | contig 16856 bp, 16 predicted proteins | sample GraSoiAngelo_158_FD_79665 | JGI IMG/M metagenome (GOLD analysis project Ga0066709, IMG submission 79665) | Grasslands soil microbial communities from the Angelo Coastal Reserve, California, USA - 14_1009_16_30cm | ecosystem: Environmental > Terrestrial > Soil > Grasslands | place: USA...
CGCGGTGGTGGCGCGGGCTCGCGCTCTCGGCGGCGACGTGGCTCTGCTCTGCGCCGGGTTCAAAGGCGCGTTCGCGCTGGACGACGCGTACTGCGCGGGCCGGATCGTCGCGCTCTTGGACGGCGAGCGGACGTACGCCGCGATCGCGGCGGAGCTCTTGGCGCGGTCCTTTCCGGATGCGCTCTCAGGCCTGAACGCTCGGACCTACGGCCCGCCGGGGTTGGAGCGGGACATCGAGTGGTGCGCCCGCGAGAGCGTGCTGGGCGTGGTGCCGCGGCTCGAGCGGATGGTCGACGGTGCGGCCGAGATCGTGGCCGCCTGAGGCTAAGCGCAGGCAGGACTCGGAGCGGGCGCCGTCACACCCGCTGCTCGCGCCGCGTCTGTATCCGGTGCCTCGGCCTCGACGGGAGCCCTCTGGACGGTCCCGCCGCTCCCCGAGCGCGCCACGACCGTGTACGGCCAGACGCCTCGGCGAATCGCGTCCGATCCGACCACGGCGAGGAAGTACCCCTCGGAATCGAGAGAGATGCTCGAGGTCGAGCAGTCGGTGTTCACGAGCTCGACGCTCTGCACCCGGTTCAGGTCGACCATCCCGCTCAGGACGAGCTGAGACCAGTTCTCTGGGTGGCCAGCGTCCTGCCGTGCCCCCGCCTCGACGTAGAGCGGCCCGTTCGCGAACCACTCGGCCTTGTTGGCGCAGGTCATGGCCTGCCCTTCGCCCGGCCAGGTCGTGCCGCCGCAGAGCTTTCCGCTCTTGGCCCGGTACGAGACGATCCTCCACTCCTTGCCGTCCACCGACCTTGCCACGTGCGCTGTGATGACCGTATCGGCGGCGGGTTCCGAGAACTTGCCTCGGCGCCCGTCACGGATCTGGGCCGCTTCGAGCGGGGACAGTCGATCTCCTCGTGCAGCGCTCGGAACGGCATGAGCCGACCGCGTGACGAGCGCGAGGGCTGTCGCGAGGCTCGCCGCTGCCACTGCCGCGAGGGCGGTGATGAGAAGGATGCGCTTACGGGTTGGATTCATGTCGTCTCCCCTAGCACGAAGTCATGCTGTTCGCCTGGACCCAGTACGACCAGTTGGTGCGGCCGTCGTTGTCCTTCATCTGCGTCCGGCGCTGGACGTCGACGGTGTTCGCGAAGTCGTGCTGGCCACCGTTCGAGTAGAGCACCTCGTAAGCATTCGTCCCGTCGGGTCGAATCCGCCTGGCGTAGTACACGATGCCGGCGTTCCAGAACGAGTAGTAGGCGTTGTACGTGCCCGGTGCCGTTGGGACGTTGATCGAGCCGTAGGACACGCCGAAGGGATCGGGCGGGGCCATCTTCAGCCCGCACCGGACCGCGAGTGCGCTGCTCGGCATCGACAACGCGACGCCGGCCGCAGCGCTCACCGCGAGGACGGCCATTCCGCTCCGCCTCGCAGAGGTCTTCCAGCTGCTCTTCGTGGGTTCTCCTCCGTGACTTCCGACAAATCGAGCCGAGGCACACCGTACTGCCGCAGCGGCTTGCCTAGACGGCAAAAGGAGCCGTGGCCTCGAGAGACGTTTGACGCGAACACGTGTTCGTGCTAGAACATGTGTTCGCAGATGATCGCGTGTGTCCTCATCCCCGGATTTCCGCTTCGGGCGGCGCTCGAGGCTCGGCCCTCACTCGCGCTACGGCCCGCTGCGCTCGCGCCCATCGAAGGGACCGAGCCGCTGATCGGGCCCATCACCGCCGCGGCTGAGGCGGCCGGGGTCCGGCCTGGGATGCGCATGGGGGAGGCGCTCGCGACGTGCCCCTCGCTCGTCCTCGTCGAGCAGGATCCGGCGCACGCCGAGCAGGCCTGGGAGGAGGTCCTGCGCCGGCTCGAGGACGCGGGGTTCGCGGTCGAGCCCGCGGAGCCGGGGTGTGTCTATTTCGAGACTTCCGGGATCGAGCGTCTGTACGGCGGGCTCGAGCGGGCGCTCCGGCGGGCGCTCGCCGCCGTCGGCTCTGCCTGGGACGCGCGCGTCGGCGCGGCCGCACGCCGGTTCGCCGCCCTCGCGGCGGCGAGCGTCGCGCGTCCCGGGCAGGTTCTCGTCGTCTCCGACGAGCGGGCGGGCGAGTTCCTCGCGCCACTTCCACTCGGGCTCGTCCCGCTCGAGCCCTCGCGCCAGCAGGAGCTGCGCGAGCTCGGAGTCCGAAGGCTCGGAGAGCTTGCCGGGCTGCCGGGCGCTGCCGTTGCCGAACGTCTGGGGCCGGACGGCCGGCGCGCCTGGAGCCTGGCGAGAGGTGGAGGCAAGCGGAGGCCGCGCGGTCGGCGCCCGCCGGCCGAGATCGCCGAGGCACTCGAGTTCCCCGAGGCGATCGACAACGAGCTCACGCTCCGCCGCGCGCTCGGGGCGCTCGTCGAGACGCTGCTCGGGCGGCCCGAGCGGGCTGGGCGGTTCCCCCGGAAGCTCGCGTTCACGGCCCGGCTCGTCGGCGGTGGCTCTTGGCGGCGGACGGTCACGCTGCGCGACCCGACGGCCGAGGCCCCGCGCCTCCGCGCGGCACTCGGGCCGAAGCTCCAGGAGCTACCGGGGCCGGTCGTCGAGCTCGGGCTCGAGCTCGTCGAGCTGACAGAGTCGACGGGGCGGCAGCTCGAGCTCGTCCCGCCGGCGGGCACCGACCTCGTCGACCGCCTCCACGACGGCCTGCGCCAGGTGCGTGCCGCCACCGGAACCGGCTCCGTGTGCACCGTGGTCGAGGTCGCGCCGTGGTCGCGGATCCCCGAGGCGCGCGCACTCCTCGTGCCGCGTGACGAGTGAGGCGGTCGGCGGACGTGGTTCGGACAGCTCGTCTCGCAGGACGGGTCAACGCGCCGCGGCCGGCGCTCGTGGTGGCCCGCTTCGGCGGGGAGCCGACGCAGGTCAACCGGCAGGCGATCGCCGTCGTGCGCGAGGAGTGGCGAGTCGTCGACCGGTGGTGGACGGAGGAGCCGGTGAGCCGTCGCTACTTCGACGTCGTCCTCGAGAGCGGCCAGAACGCCGTCGTCTTCCACGACGACGAGCACGGGAGGTGGTTCACCCAGAAGGCATGACGATCGCAGCCTCGGCGAACTCGGGCCATCGATCCGCGTGAGCCGCGGGCACCTGCACCCACTCCTTGAAGGGCCGGCCCTGGCCGCTCGGGTCGAAGAGCTGCGCGCCCTGGAGTGCGAGCGCCGCGTCCCGCTGATCGGCGTCGGTGAGCTTGAAGACCATCGCGCCGGACGAGGCGGCGAAGCCAGCGACCATCTTGCCCGCGCGCTTGACGCACGGCATGCCCATCATCTTCGCGAGCTCGACTTCGTCGTTCCGCGCGACGAGGTCGTCGGCGATCTCCTCGTAGCGGTCGCGCGGCTCCATCGGTCAACTCGGTCGGAAGCGCCGGATCGAGTCGGCGAAGCCGGCGTCGGGGCCGTGGAGGTTGAGGATCTTCGCGCGCGCGGCGCCGGGATTCCGGAACCCGTGTCGCGAATCCGGCGGTGCTGCGACGAACGTGCCGGCTTCCGCGACGACTGCGTCGTCGCCGACGGTGAACTCGACCTCGCGCTCGAGAACCCAGAAGGCGTCCGTGTGGTCGGAATGGCTGTGCGGCTCCACGGTGAAGCTGGGGTCGAAGGCGATCTCGATCGCGGAGAGCTCAGGGACCTCGCCCTTGATCTCGAGGACCCGGTCCTCGCGTTCGAGCCGATCGCCGGCAGACGGCCCCGAGACGAGCGCGTCGTCGGCGGGACGACCGCGATCCGGCGGCGGGTCTTCGCTGTCGAATCCCGAGGCGTCACCGCGGAGGAACGCTGCGAATCCCGCGTCTGGAGTGTGGAAGTTCAGCCAGCGAACCTCGTGCTCGCTCTGGTTCGCGAACGTGTGGACGACGCCGATTGGAACCAGGACGAACGTCCCGGCCCCGGCGACGACCGTTCGATCCTCGCGTCCGAACGTGTACGCCATCTCGCCCTCGAGGACGTAGAACGCATCGACATGGCGCCGGTGGACGTGCGGGTCGGGGCCACGTTCGCCTGCCGCATAGCGCGAGACCGTCACCGTCAGCTGCTCGAAGTCGCAGAGGATCGCGACCTCACGGGTGGCGCCCCGACTGACGTACTCGCCGCCGCCGGGGCGAACGAGGACGGGATCCACCTACGCGGCGTCGTGGATCTGCGCGCGAATCGCGCTCGCGGTCTCGTCGTCGATCGTCGCGAGACCGTGGACGTCGCGCGCGTGGACGGCGGCCTGCGCCATCACGTCCTCCTCGGAGTCGCCGCGGATGACGCCCTCGCAGTCGAAGCCGACGTCCTTGCAGTTGAGCTCCTTCATCGTTCCTCCTCGGTCGGTGGAGGCCGATTCTGACGTACGTCGAGCTCCACGCGCACTCGGCCTACTCGTTCCTCGACGGGGCGTCGCTGCCGGAAGAGCTCGCGGCGCGGGCGGCCGAGCTCGGCTACGAGGCGCTCGCGCTCACCGACCACGACGGGGTCTACGGGTCGCTCGAGTTCGCGCACGCGGCGAAGGCGTTCGGCGTCCGCCCGATCACCGGCGCGGAGGTGACGCTCGCCGACGGGTCGCACCTGACCCTCCTCGTCGAGACGCCGCCGGGCTACGCGAACCTCTGCCGGCTCCTGACGGCGGCGCACGCGGGGACGCGGCCGCCGGGCCACGAGACCGACGCTCCGCTTCCGCCCTCGCTCGACGTCGAGCTTCTGCTCGAGCACTCCGACGGGCTCGTCTGCCTCTCCGGCTGCGCGCGTCACGGCCTCGCGATCCGGAATCCGAACGAGGCCGCTCGCGTCGCCGACGCGTTCGGGCGCGACCGGTTCTTCGTCGAGCTCCAGCGCCCGTACGAGCGCGGCGACGCTCGCCGGAACGCCGCGCTGCGAGACCTCGCCGCCTCGCTCGGCGTCGCCACCGTCGCAACCGGCGACCCGCACGCCCATGCCCAGGGCCGGACGGCGCTCCAGGACGTTCTCGTCGCGATCCGCAACCGGACCTCGCTCGAGGGCTGCGAGCGCGAGCGGCGCGGGAACCACGAGAGCGTCCTCGTCGCGCCGGCCGAGGCGGCGGAGCGGTTCCCCGACGACGCCGACGCGGTCGCGCGCACGCTCGAGCTCGCCGACCGGCTCGAGTTCGACCTCACGCAGGAGCTCGGCTACCGCTACCCCGACTTCTCCGACGGCGAGGAGCCGGCGATCGTGCAGCTGCGCCGCGTCTGCGACCGCGCGTTCGCCGACCGCTACACCGGGCTGAACGGACACAAACGGCGAGCGCAGGCCCGCCTCGAGGAGGAGCTCGCCCTGATCGAGGAGCTCGGGCTTGCCGGCTTCTTCCTCCTCCACTGGGAGGTGCTCGAGCTGGCGCGTGAAGTGGCGCTCGAGGTGCGAGGCGGGTCGGTCGCCCGGAACGTGCTCCCGCCCGGCCGCGGCCGCGGCAGCTCCGTCGGATCGATCGTGTGCTACCTGACCGGTCTCTCGCACGTCGACCCGGTGCAGGCGGATCTCGCGCTCGGGCGCTTCCTGAACCGCGAGCTGAACGCGGTGCCGGACATCGACCTCGACTTCCCGCGCGACATCCGCGAGAAGCTGATCGTCGCCGTCACCGAGCGCTACGGCCGCGAGCACGCGGCGCTCGTCGCGAGCTTCGCCACGTACCGCTCGCGCGGCGCGATCCGCGACGTCGGGAAGGCGCTCGGGCTCCCGTACGCCGACCTCGAACGGCTCGCGCGCGTGACCGACGGCTGGAACGCGCGCAGGGTGGGGGAGGAGCTCGCCACGCTTCCGGACGCCGTCGCCAAGCTCGCCTCGCCCCGCTGGCGCGCGTTCGGCGAGGCCTGCCGCGAGATCGCCGGCCTGCCGCGGCACATCTCGCAGCATCCGGGCGGGATGGTCATCTCGTCGCGCCCGCTGAACGAGCTCGTTCCGGTGCAGCCGTGCGCGATGGCGGGTCGGCAGATGTGCCAGTGGGACAAGGACTCGTGCGGCGATGCCGGGTTCCTGAAGATCGACCTGCTGGGCCTCGGCATGCTCTCGGCGGTCGAGGACTGCGTCGAGCAGATCGCGCGGCTGCGCGGCGAGACGATCGATCTCTCGCGGATCCCGCTCGACGACCCCGCCGTTTACGAGGAGATCCAGCAGGCGGACACGGTCGGCGTCTTCCAGATCGAGAGCCGCGCGCAGATGCAGAGCCTGCTCCAGACGCGGCCGGAGAACCTCGCCGATCTGACCGTGCAGGTCGCGCTCGTTCGGCCCGGGCCGATCCAGGGCAAGGCCGTCCACCCGTACGTCGCGCACCGGCAGCGCCTGCGGGAGGACCCCGGCTTCGTCGCGCCTGTCGAGCACCCGCTGCTTGCGGAGCCGCTCCGGGGCACGCTCGGCGTGATCGTCTTCCAGGAGCAGGTGCTGGAGGTGGCGATGGCGCTCGCGGGCTTCAGCGTCGAGGAGGCGGAGGGGCTGCGGCGCGCGATGAGCCGCAAGCGCAGCGAGGCCGCGATCGAGGCCTACCGCGGTCGCTTCGTCGCCGGCGTGGAGCGGAAGGGCGTCGAGACCGAGCTCGCCGATCGGATCTACGACAAGGTCGTCGGCTTCTCGGGGTTCGGCTTCCCCAAGTCGCACGCGGCCGCGTTCGGCCTCCTCGCCTACCAGTCCGCCTGGCTTCGCCACCACTACCCGGCGGAGTTCCTGTGCGCGCTCCTGAACGAGCAGCCAATGGGTTTCTATCCGCCGGCGAGCCTCGTCCGGGACGCCCAGCGGCGCGGGGTGGACGTGGCTCCTCCGGACGTGAACCTGAGCGGCGCGAAGTGCGAGCTCTACGACGGCCGGGTCCGGATCGGCCTCGACTACGTGACCTCGGTGGGGGAGGACGACGCGCAAACGATCGTCGCGGAGCGGGAGCGGGGCGGGCCGTACGTGAGCGTCCGCGACCTGGCGCAGCGCGCGCCCGTGCCCGAGTCGGCGCTCGAGAGCCTGATCGCGGCGGGTGCCTGCGACTCGTTCGGCCGGCCCCGGCGCGAGCTCCTCTGGGAGCTCGGGCTCGTGCCGCGCTCGCAGAGCGTGCCCGGCTCCGGAGGCGAGGAGCGCCAGCTCGCGCTCCCGCTCGACCCGACGGTCGAAACGCCGCAGCTGCCGGAGCAGACCGTGTGGGAGCGGATGCTCGCCGACTACCGCACGACGAGCCTCTCGACCGGGGTCCATCCGCTCGACCTCCTGCGCCCGCACCTTCCGCCGGGGACGCTCTCGAGCCGCGAAGTCGCGGAGCTGCCGAGCGGCCGTCGCGTCTCGGTGGCGGGGCTCGCGGTTGCGCGCCAGCGGCCTGCGACGGCGAACGGCGTCGTCTTCATGCTCCTCGAGGACGAGTTCGGCCAGATGAACCTAATCGTCCCGCCGAGCGTCTACGAGCGCTTCCGGGCGATTGTCCGGGGCGAGCCGCTCGTGCTCGCGCACGGCCGCTTCGAGCGTGTCGACCGGAACCGAAACGTGCTCGTCACGAAGCTCGAGACGCTCGGCCCGCTCGCGCGATCGGTCGCCGACGAAGCGGACGTGCACGGAGCGCTTCCGCCCGCGCACCACTTTGGGCACCGCTGAGGCGGACGGCGAGCACGTGCCCGTGCGCGTCGACGCAGTGCTCGTCGACCGCGCTCAGCGAGCCGGTGCTGCGCTCGATCCACGAGAGGAACAAGCCGAGCCGCTCGAGCTCGCCGAGGAAGGCGGCCGGGTCCGTGCCCGCGGCTCGAAGGAGCGACGGGTGGACCTCCGCGAAGAGCACGACGTCCTCCGCGCGCCCGAGCGTCTGCCGCATCCCGTCGAGCGCGAGGGCCTCAGCCCCCTCGACGTTCAGCTTCACGAGCAGGCCGCCTTCCAGGTCGTGGCCAGCGAGCTCCTCGTCGAGGCTCGTCGTCTCCACCGCTTCGACGGCACCGGTGTCCTCGCGCGCGAAGAGCGAGCTGCCGAGCGTGCCGCGGGTGACGTGGAAGTCGGCCTGCCCGGACGTCGCCGCGAGCGCACGCCGGCTCAAGCGCGCCCGGCCGCCGGCGAGCTGCCCGACGTTGAAGGCGAGCGCGGCGAAGTTGTAGGCGTCAGGCTCGAAGGCCAGGACGTGGCCCCGCGGGCCGACGGCACGTGCCGCGAGCACGGTGTAGGCGCCGAGGTGGGCGCCGCCGTCGACGACGGTGAGGCCCGGCTGCAGGGCCTGCATGAAGAGGCCGACGTACGACGTCCCGCGGCGCGCGCCGTTCGCGAGGAAGCTCCGGTGACGCAGGTAGCCGCGGAACGCGAGCCCCTCGATGCGGCCTCGGAGCGGCGGCTGTCCGAGAGCGAGGAAGGCTCGGTCGCAGCCGTCGCGGACGACGTCGAGGGGCCGCCCGAGCCCGGCCGCACGGGCTGCGCGCGCGACCTCTCCGAGCCCGGCCAGCATCACCCTCTCCCGCGCCATCAACGCCCGAATTCCTAGCGCAAACGCATAATCGCGGCGTGCAGCGGGTCGACGGCTACGCGCCCATCGGCGCCTACGGGGCGATCGGTGACGGCCGGACCGTCGCGCTCGTCGCACTCGACGGCTCGATCGACTTCCTCGCGCTGCCCGCCCTTCATTGTCCGTGCGTGTTCTCCGCGCTCCTCGATTCCGACCGTGGTGGGCGCTTCCGGCTCGAGCCCACGGCCGAGTTCACGGCGGAGCGGAGGTACGTCGAGGACACGAACGTGCTGGAGACGGTCTTTCGCACCGGCGACGGCTCCGTCCGGGTCACGGACGCGCTCACGCTGCAGCGCGGGGCGCTCCTGGCGTGGGTCGAGGTGGCGCGCCGGATCGAGGGCATCGAGGGCTCCGTCGAGCTCGCCTGGAGCGTCACCCCGCGGTTCGACTGGGCGCGGGGCGAGACGAGCATCCGGATGCGCCGCGGCGTTCCCGTCGCGGAGGACGCCGCCGGGGAGCTCTTCGTAGGCGTCCACGCTTGGGACGCCGGCGAGTCCGAGGTGCGTGGCGACGACGAGGTTCGCGGCTCGTTCCGCACCGCGCCCGGCTCCCGCGCCCTGCTCGCGCTCGTCGCGTGCGAGGGCGGGCCGATCCCGTTTCCGCGGCGCGAGGAGGTCGACAGCCGGATCGACTCGACCGCTGCGGACTGGCGCCGGCGGCTCGAGGCCTGGAGCTACGACGGGACCTGGCGCGACGCCGTCGCTCGCAGTGCGCTCGCGCTCCTGCTCCTGATCTACTCGCCCGACGGCGCGATCGCGGCCGCGCCCACGACCTCGCTCCCCGAGCGGATCGGCGGCGACCGGAACTACGACTACCGCTACGCCTGGGTGCGCGACATGGCGTACACCCTCGACGCGCTGATCGCTCTCGGGCTGCCCGAGCAGGTGCAGGACTCGCTCTCGTGGCTCCTTCGCGCCGTCGGCCGCACCGAACCGGACCTCCGTCCTTTCTACGCGCTGGACGGGACGATCCCGACGCGGCTCGAGGAGCTTCCGCTGCGCGGGTACCGCGACTCGCGCCCGGTGAGGTACGGCAACGCAGCGGAGGCGCAGCTCCAGCTCGGGTCGTGGGGCGACCTGCTCGAGACCGTTGACCTGTACCTCCGCCAGGGCAACGCGTTCGACGAGGCGACGGGGGAGCGGATCGGCGCGACGCTCGACCGGCTCTGCGTCGTGTGGCGGGACGAGGACTCGGGCATCTGGGAGCTTCCCGACCTCCGCCACTACACGATCTCGAAGCTGATGGCGTGGGTCGCCTTCGACCGCGCGATCCGGCTCGCGGACGACGGCCAGCTCCCGGACGACCATGCCGACCGCTGGACCGAGGAGCGGGAGGGAGTCCGCGAGTTCGTCGAGTCGCGCTGCCTCTCCGCCCGCCACGGGTTCGCCTTCTACGCCGGCACCGACGAGCTCGACGCGGCGACGCTCCGGGCGACCCGTACGGGCTTCGTCGACCCGCGGGGCGACCTGATGGCGGCGACGATCGAGGCGGTCCGGAGCGAGCTCGGAGCGGGCGGCCCGCTCCTCTACCGCTACAGCGGCCAGCAGGACGTAGAGGGCGCCTTCGTGGCCTGTTCGTTCTGGCTCGTGGAGGCGCTCGCGCGTGCGGGTCGCGTCGCTGAGGCCCGCGAGACGATGGACGAGCTGCTCGGCTTCGCGAACGACCTCGCGCTCTTCGCGGAGGAGCTCGATCCGCGATCGCGCGAGCTCCTCGGCAACTTCCCGCAAGGCCTCAGCCACATGGGCCTCGTGACGGCGGCGGCGGCGGTCCGGAACGCCGAGCGCTAGGCGGGCTGCTCCTCCGGGCGGCGTTGCTCGATCGGGCTCGGGTGGGACGCTTGCGAGAGATTGAAGGCGGTGTTCACGAGCGCGACGTGCGTGAACGCCTGCGGATAGTTCCCGAGCTGGCGACGCTGCGCGGGGTCGAACTCCTCTGCGAGGAGCCCGAGCTCGTTGCGGAGGCCGAGCAGCCGCTCGAACAGCGCCCGCGCCTCGTCGAGCCGTCCCTGAAGCGCGAAGTTGTCCGCGAGCCAGAACGTGCACGGGAGGAAGACGCCCTCGCCCGGCGGCAGGCCGTCGACCGAGGCCGCCTCGTCGTCGGCGGCGTAGCGCTGTACGAAGCCGTCGCGGACGAGGTTGCGCTCGATCGCGGCGACGGTGCCGATCATCCGCGGGTCGTCGCCGGGGAGAAAGCCGACGAGCGGGATGATGAGCAGGCTCGCGTCCAGGCGCTTCGAGCCGTAGAACTGCGTGAACGAGTTCAGCTCCGTGTCGAAGCCGCGGCGGCAGACCTCCGCGTGGATCTCGGCGCGCGCCTTCCGCCAGCGGTCGACGGGGCCGTTGCGGCCGAACCGCTCGCACGCCTGAACGCCGCGGTCGAACGCGACCCACGCCATCACCTTCGAGTGCGTGAAGTGGCGGCGCGGCCCGCGCACCTCCCAGATCCCCTCGTCCGGCTCCTTCCACATCTCCTCGAGGTACGTGAGCATGCGGCGCTGGAGCGCCCAGGCCTCGCGCGAGACCCCGAGCTCGTGGACGCGGCCCTGGTGGAGCGCGTCGAGCACCTCGCCGTACACGTCGAGCTGAAGCTGCTCCGTCGCCGCGTTGCCGATCCGCACCGGCTTCGAGCCCTCGTAGCCTGCGAGCCACGGCAGTTCGAGCTCCGGCAGCCTGCGCTGCCCGGCGAGCCCGTACATGATCTGGAGGTCGGCCGGGTCGCCCGCCACCGCCCGAAGGAGCCAGACCCGCCACGCCGCCGCCTCGTCCAGGTAGCCGGCGTTCAGGAAGGCGAGCAGGGTCAGCGTCGCGTCGCGAAGCCAGCAGTGGCGGTAGTCCCAGTTCCGGACGCCGCCGATCTGCTCCGGAAGGGAGGTCGTCGGGGCGGCCACGATCCCGCCGGTCGGCGCGAACGTCAGCGCCTTGAGGACGGTGAGCGACTCGAGCACCGCCTCGCGCCACTCGCCCGTGTACGTGCACCGCTCGGCCCACTCGCGCCAGAGCTGCTCGGTCTCGTCGAGGGCGACCTCCGGGTCGATCGCGTCGGGCGGGAACTCGTTCGACGGGTACCACGTGAGGACGAAGGGGATGCGGTCGCCCTCGCGGACGGTGAAGTCGGCGATCGTGCGCAGGTTCTCGCCGCGCGACTCGATGGGCGTCCGGAAGCAGAGCGCGTCCGGGCCGGCCACGGCAATCCGCGCGTCGTCGAGCCGCCGCACCCACGGGACGATCGAGCCGTAGTCGAACCGGATCACGAGCTCCGAGTTCATCTCGACCTCGCCGGAAAGGCCGACGACGAGGCGGACGATGTCGGGCGCCTCGCCGCGCGGCGGCATGAAGTCGATCACGCGAACGGACCCGCCGTCGGTCTCCCAGTCCGTCTCGAGGATCAGCGTGTCCTTGCGGTAGCGCCGGCCGCCGCTCCAGCAGTCCTCACGCGGCGCGAGCAGCCAGCGCCCGTTCTCGACCGTCCCGAGCAGCGCCGCGAAGCAGGCTCCCGAGTCGAAGTGGGGGAAGCAGAGCCAGTCGACCGAGCCGTCGCTCGAGATGAGGGCGGCGGTCTGCAGATCGCCGACCATTCCGTAGTCCTCGATCCTCGCCATGTTGGTTCCCTCAGGTCTCCTCGATCTCGAGGGCGAACCGTGGCAGTCGTCTCCGGACGGCGCGGTTGAAGACGTCCTCGTACTCCTCGGCCCTCTCCACGGGAAGGCTCGAAGCGTAGTGGTCCCGGAGGTCAGCGAGAAGCTCCGTCCCTGTCTCCACGAGGTCGACGTAGTCGCCGTAGCGCTCCTCCGCCTCCTCGCGCGGCGCCAGGTCGTACGCACGCTCGGCGGCCTCGCACTCGGCCACGAGGCCGGCGTGCTCGCGCTCGAACAGGTCGAGCTGACGCGAGACGAGCTCGGCGAAACGGCGGCGCCGGATCACGTCACCTCCCGGTAGAGGTCGAGATGGGCCTGCGCCGCCGCGTCCCATGTCAGCTCGGCTCGCGCTCGGCGGGCGCCCGCGCGGGCTGCCTCGAGCGCTTCGCGGTCCTCAAGCAGCTCCCGAGCCGCCGCCGCCAGCGCTTCCACGTCTCCCGCGGGAACGACCCGGCCGGCGCCGAAGCGCCGCACCGGCTCGGCGATCCCGCCCACGTCGTACGCAACCGCCGGCACCCCAGCGCCGAGCGCGCGCAGGAGCGCGCCGCTCTGGTCGAGCTCAGGCCGGTAGGGGAAGACCGCGACCGTTGCCTCGCCGAGCGCGCGGTCGACCTCGGCGTCCGGGAGGTACCCGAGCCGCCACTCGACCTCGAGGCCCTGCGACCGCTGCCGGTAGGGCTCGACGGGCTCGAGTGGGTCGCCGGCGACGACGAGGCGCGCGCCCGGAAGGCGGCCGAGTGCTTCGAGCGCGTCCCCGAGCCCCTTGTAGGGCCGGATCACGCCGAGCGCGAGAAGCGTGCGGCCGTCGTCGGCGCGCGCCGGGTCGCTCGCGAACACAGCGTGCGGGATCACGCGTGCCTGCACGCCTAGCTCGGCGAGTGCTGTGCGGCCGTAGTCGCTGTGCACGACGACGGCGTCGAAGCGCTCGAGGATCCGGCGCCAGAGCTCTCGCTTTGCCGCGGTCCGGCGGGGCAGCACGTCGTGGGCGGTGAAGACCGTGGGGGCGCGCAGCCGCAGGAACCGGTCGAGCTCGGGCAGGGCGAGCCACTGGAGGTGGAAGACGTCGGCGCGGCGGGTGCGGAGGCGCGCCAGGCCGAACGGGTGCTCGAGCGCCTTCAGCGGCAGGCGGAGGCGCGAGCGCCGGAAGAGCCGCGAGGAGAGCGGGTAGAAGAGCTCGGTGCGCCGGTAGCCGTCCGGCGCCGGCGCGGTCCCGAACCGGAACGGCGCGGTCACGAGCTCGACCTCGGCGCCGGCGCGGGCGAGGGCCGCCGCGAGCTCGTGGTCGTACGGCGGCGTGAAGGCGGGGGGATCCGCGAGCACGACGCGCACAGGCCAAGCCTAGTTCGGAGGGTCTGGCGAGATGACCTTGTGTCGCCCGGCCCGCGCTGCTCGCCCCGATGCTGCGTCCTCAGTCGCGCCGATAGCGCTGCTATCGACGCTCCCTGCGTCCTTGCCTCGGAACGAGCATCACGCCCGCTGCAACGAAGGCCATCTCACCAAACCCTCCTAGACTTGCGCCCCGTGCTCGTCCGCACCTGGAACCTCTTCCACGGCAACGCGAACCCGCCGGAGCGAAGTGCGTTCCTCGAGCAGATGGTGCGGCTCGCGTGCGCGGACACTCCGGACGTGGTCTGCCTGCAGGAAGTTCCCGTATGGGCGATCCGCGAGCTCCGGGGCTGGAGCGGGATGACCGCCTTCGGGGAGGTCGCGGCGCGGCCTTCGCTGGGGCCCTTCCCGTCGACCGCAGGCGTGGGCCGGGCGCTGACGTCGCTCGACCATGGCTTCCTCCGCTCCGCCTTCACGGGCCAGGCGAATGCGGTGCTCGTCGGGGAAGGCCTCCGCTGCGGCGACGCGTCGGCGCTCGTCCTCAACTCGCGCGGCTTCCGGCGGGCGCAGGCGCGCTGGCTCGGACTTGATCTCGTGGCCCGGCTCGCGTGGGCGAGGGAGCGTCGGGTCTGCCAGGCGGTCCGCGTCACCGACGGCGACGGGAGGACGATCCTCGTCGGCAACCTCCACGCGACGAGCTACCGCCCCGACGAGCGGCTCGCGGATGCGGAGCTCCTGCGGGCGGCCGCGTTCGTCGACGGTCTCGCCGCGGCCGGCGAGCCGGTCGCGCTGTGTGGCGACTTCAACGTCACCGCGGCCCGGTCGCGGACGCTCTCCGACCTCTGCTCCGCGGAGTGGGGCTTCGCGGGGCCGGGACCGGGGATCGACCACGTACTGGTCCGGGGCGCACGAGCGTCGGAGCTGCTGTCCTGGCCCGAGGAGCGGCGCGTCGTGCACGGGCGCGTGCTCTCGGACCACGCGCCCCTCGAGGTGACGATCGAATGACGGAGTTCCCCGTCCTCGAGCGCTTCGCGTACCTGAACGCGGGCACCCTCGGCCCGCTGTCCCGAGCGACGCTCGAGGCGATGGACGAGCGGAGCCGCTTCGACCAGGAGCGCGGCCGCGGCGGGAAGAAGTGGTTCGACGGCGTCCTCGAGCTGCGGGCTCGGGTGCGTGAGCGGCTGGCGGCGGCGATCGGCGCGCGGGCCGAGCGACTCGCCCTGACCGGATCGACGACGGACGGCTGCAACATCGTGCTCGCGGGCTTTCCGCTCGAGGCGGGCGACGAGGTGGTGACCACGAGCGCGGAGCACCCGGGGCTGCTCGCGCCGCTGCACGCGACGGGCGCGCACGTCCGCGTCGCCGAGGTGACCGAACGTTCGGCGGCGGAGGCGCTCGAGACGATCCTGGCGGCGATCACGCCTCGGACTCGTCTGCTCGCGCTCTCGCACGTGATCTGGACGACGGGCCAGGTGATCCCCGTCCACGACCTCAAGGCCGAGACCGGCTTGCCGATCCTAGTCGACGGAGCGCAGTCGGTGGGCGCGATCCCGGTCGACGTGGGCGAGCTCGACTTCTACACGGTGTCGTGCCAGAAGTGGCTCTGCGGGCCCGAACCGACGGGGGCGCTCTACGTGCGCGACCCGGAGCGGCTCCGTGTGCGGCTGCCGACGTACTTCTCGCACCAGCAGATCGAGCGGGACGGGACGTTCGTGCCGAAGGACGGCGCGCTGCGGTTCGACTTCGGCTGGCTCGCGCCGGTCGCCCTCGCTGGCCTGGAGTCCGCGCTGAACGAGCCGCCCGACGGGCGCTTCGCGGACGCCGCTCGCGCGGCCGCGCTCTGCCGCCAGGCGCTCGCGGGCGCGGGCTACGAAGTGGTGACCGAGCCCGGTCAGGCGACGCTCGTCGCGTGGGTCGCGCCGGGCAAGGCGGCCGAGGACGCAGCCCGCTTGTACGAACGGGACGTGATCGTTCGCGACCTGCCCGGCACAGGCTGGTTACGCGCTTCGTGCGGCTGGTGGACGACCGACGAGCACGTCGAGCGGCTCGTGGCGGCGCTCGCGCAAGGACCCGTCGTGGCGTAGCGCTTCGTCACGCTTCCGGCACGCTCGGACACTTTCGGCGGGGCCCGATTCGCACTAGGCTCGATCGCAGGCGGGGGTTCAGGGGACCCCCAGCACGCGCGCGTCTGGCAGAGAAGGGAGGCGCCTAACCGGTCGGCGCGAGCCCGACGTAGAGGCCGCGGCCCATCGGTCCGCCCTCGGGGTCGTGCTCGACCTCGAGGCCGGCGGCTCGGAATGCGTCGAGCATCTCCTCGTCCTCGAAGAGCGTCAGCTCATGGCGCTCCGTGAAGTGCTCGACGCCGTCGGGTCGGCCGACCAGGTAACGCAGCTCCAGGATCGAACGGTTCCCCTCGACCGTGACCGTGTTGATGCGAGCGATCTTGAGCTCGGGCTCGTCCACGAAGACGGCGCCCACGTGCGGCAGCCGGATCCGATCAGGCGAGAGCCACGGCTCGACGACGAGGACCCCGCCCGGCTCGAGGTGTCGCGCCATCGTCCCCATCGCGGCGCCGAGCTCGCCGACCCCGCCGACGTAGCCAATGCTCGAGAACATGCACGTGACGGCGCCGAAACGGCGGCCGAGGTCGAAGTCGCGCATGTCCCCTTCGACGAGGTCGACGTCGGGCAGCCGCTCGCGCGCCACCGCGAGGAGCTCGGGATCGAGGTCGACGCCGACACAGCGGTACCACCTCCGAAGCTCCGCGAGATGCGCGCCCGTGCCGCAGGCCACGTCGAGGAGGGTCGAGGCGCCCGGATTCCGGCTCTGGACGAGCTCGTGCAGCGAGCCCGCCTCGGCCGCGTAGTCCTTGAAGGAGTAGATCGCGTCGTAGAGCTGCGCCGACCGCGAGAACACGAATTAGGCCGCGTCTGCGGCCGTCCTCAGGCCCAGCTCCGGCGCGATCGGCTGGAGCGCCGCGACCACGTTCCGGATGTGCTCGTCGAGCTCGATCCCGAGCTCCTCGGAGCCGCGGTAGACCTCGTCGCGGTGGACGCCGGCCGCGAACGACGGCTGCTTGAGCTTCTTCCGCACCGACTTCGGCTCGAGGCCGTCGAGGCCGGTCGGGCGCACGAGCCCGCAGGCGTGCACGAACCCCGAGAGCTCGTCGCAGGCGAAGAGCGTCTTCTTGAGCAGCGTGTCGCGGGGCAGCGAGAGGTGCTCGGCGTGGGAGAGCACCGCCTCGATCACGTCCTCGGGCCAGCCCTCCTCGCGCAGGATCCGGGCGCCGGCCTGCGGGTGCTCCTCGAGCGTCGGATGGATCTCGTAGTCGAAGTCGTGGAGGAGCGCGACCGCCGCCCAACGCTCCTCGTCCTCGTCGAAGCGCCGCGCGTAGAACCGGGTCGACGCCTCCACGGCGAGCGCGTGCCGGCGGAGCGCATCGCTCTTCGTGTA
>Ga0066709_100001139_pt1 | contig 16854 bp, 18 predicted proteins | sample GraSoiAngelo_158_FD_79665 | JGI IMG/M metagenome (GOLD analysis project Ga0066709, IMG submission 79665) | Grasslands soil microbial communities from the Angelo Coastal Reserve, California, USA - 14_1009_16_30cm | ecosystem: Environmental > Terrestrial > Soil > Grasslands | place: USA...
CTCGAGCCGCTTCTCGGAGACGACGACGTGTGGGAGGTGATGCTGAACGCTCCCGACCAGATCTTCGTGAAACGTCATCGAGGACCGAGCGGCTACCACGACGAGGTGTTCCACGACGACGACCACGTGCTGCGCACGCTCACGAAGATCCTCGATGACGCCTCGACGTCGCACCGCAAGCTCGATCCCGCCGAGGGGTTGCAGGACGCGCAGCTCGACAACGGCGCCCGGCTCCACATCGTGCACTCCGACGTCGGTCGTGGCGGGCACGTGATCGTCAACATCCGCAAGTTCACCGGGATCCCGTTCCGCAGCCTCGACGAGCTGGTCGAACGCGACATGCTCGATCGCGGCGTCGCCGCCTTTCTGAGGGCGTGTATCCGCGCTCGGCTGTCGATCGTGTTCGCCGGGGCGCCCGGGTCGGGCAAGACGACCCTGCTGTCGTGCTGCGCGGCGGAGCTCGATCCCGCCTTGCGGGTGGTCGTGGCCGAGGAGGTGTTCGAGGCCGACGTCCCGCTGCCCAACGTGGCGTCGATGCAGACGCGGCCGGCTCGGAGCGACCGGCGCGAGGTCGACCTTCGCCGCCTCGTCGCGGGCTTCCTGCGCATGGCACCCGACATCGCCATCGTCGGCGAGGTGCGCGACCGCGAAGCCCTGCCGCTTCTCCTCACGCTCTCGTCAGGCGTGAAGGGCTTCACGACCATCCACGCGGGCTCGGCCCGGCAGGCGCTCACGCGCCTGCGCTTCATCGCTCAGCTCTCCGAAGCCGCGCGCGAGATACCGATGCCGGCGCTCAGCGCGCTCGTGAGCGAGGCCGTCGACATCGTGGTGCACTGCACGCGCGACGCTGGGTGCCCGCGCGTGAGCGAGGTGATCGCGGTCGAGGAGCTGCTCACGCCGACGGCGGGTGCCTCGTTCACGACCACCGAGCTGTTCGCGCGACCGCTCCGCACCGATCCCCTGCGCTGGACCGGCAACGTCCCCCTGCGCGCGGGTCGGGTTCTCGAGGACGCCGGCTACGACCTGCGCGCCATGCTCGACACGGCGGGAGGCAAATGACCGGGTTGCTGCTCGCCCTCGTCGGCGGCTACGGCATCTTCCTGCTCTACACCGCCCTCGTGTTGCGCTGGCGTGGGCTGGGGGTCGGCCCTCCGTCCACGAAGCGACTCCGATGGCGGCGCCCGCCGCAGGAGTGGCTCGCCCAGGCCGGCCTCGATGATGTCCGGCCCCGCGAGTTCGTCGCGGTCGTGGCCGCGCTCTTCGTCGTCGGCGCGGCAGTCACGTTCGCGTTGTGCGGCGGTGTTCTGCCCGCGCTGGCCGTCGGGTGCTTCGTCGCCAGCTTCCCGGTCGCGTCCTACCGGGCCCGAAGGGAGCGTCGCCGCGACGAGGCGCGCCAGGTTTGGCCCGCGATGATCGAAGAGATCCGGCTGCTCACGGGCTCGCTCGGACGTCCGGTGCCGCAGGCGCTCCTCGAGGTGGGCCTGCGCGGACCGGCGGAGTTGCGGCCGGCATTCGCCGGCGCTCAGCGCGAATGGCTGCTGTCCACCGACTTCGAGCGGACGGTCGCGGTGCTCAAGGCACGGCTCGCAGATGCCACGGCCGACGCCGCATGCGAGACGCTGCTCGTGGCGCACGAGGTCGGTGGCACCGAGCTCGATCGCCGGCTGGCCGCGCTGGCCGAGGACCGCACCGCCGACGTGCAGGGACGCAAGGATTCCCGCGCCCGACAGGCCGGTGTCCGCTTCGCTCGGCGCTTCACGCTGCTCGTGCCCCTCGGCATGGCCTTGGCGGGCCTGGCGATAGGGAACGGGCGCGCGGCCTACGAGACGACTGCAGGTCAGCTCGTGGCCGTGGCCGGCGTCGCGATGGTCGTGGTGTGCTGGCTGTGGGCCGGGCGGATCATGCGGCTACCCGAGGAGCAGCGGGTGTTCCATGAGTAGGCGGTGCGCGGCGTGAGGCTGGTCGTCCTCAGCGGCCTGCTGCTCTGGGCCGGGCTGGCCCTGCTGCTCTCGGAGACGCGTTGGTTCTCGCGCCCGTCGCTCGTCGAGCGCCTGCTGCCGTACACCCCGGGTGGGATGGCCCGCCGGCCACACGCGGGGGTGCTCTCGGCAGAGTCGTTCCGCGACATCGTCGCGCCGGTGGCCCGCTCGGTCGGCGAGCGCCTCGCCCGGTTGGTCGGCGTGAACGAGGAGCTCGCGGTGCGCCTCGAGCGCGTCCATTCACCATTCGACGTCACCGCCTATCGCACGCGCCAACTGGGCTGGGCGGTCGTGAGCCTGTGCGGTGCCGCCCTGCTCTCGTTGGCCGCGCGGCCGCCGCCTGCGATCGCGCTCCTCCTCCTCGTCGGTGCACCGGTGCTCGCCTTTCTCACGCTCGAGCAGCGCCTCTCGTCGGCCTCCGAGGCGTGGAAGCGGCGTTTGGCGCTCGAGCTTCCGGTCGTCACCGAGCAACTGGCGATGCTGCTCGCGGCCGGGTTCAGCCTCGGCGCCGCGCTGAACCGGGTCGGGGCTCGCGGCCGTGGCAACTGCGCACGTGATCTCGCACGCGTCTGCGGACGCATCCGTCAGGGTTTGTCCGAGGTCGACGCACTGCGCGAGTGGGCTGCGGTCGCCGACGTCGAGGCGCTCGACCGGCTGGTTCCGATACTGGCGCTCAACCGCGAGGCGAGCGATCTCGGCCGCCTCGTGTCCGACGAAGCGCGCTCCATTCGACGCGACCTGCAGCGCACGTTGATCGAGACCGTCGAACGACGGGCCCAGCAGGTGTGGATACCGGTCACCGTGGCCGCGCTCGTCCCGGGCGTGCTCTTCATGGCCGTGCCGTTCATCGAGGCGCTTCGCGTCTTCTCTGCCCAGTGATCGAAAGGAGCTTCCGTGCGCGAACTACCACTGGCCCTCTACGCGAGGGTCAAGAACCTGCCGGTCGGCATCGTCAAGGACGAGTCGGGTGAGGGGGTGATCTCGGCCGCCATCGCGGTGCTGATCATGGCGTTCCTCGGTGCGGCCATGTGGGTGGCGTTCCAGGCCATCTTCAACGATGCGTCCGACAAGACCGCCAACCAAGTCGATCAGATCGGTCGCTGAGGAGCGGGGCGCCGGTCTGGTCTCGACGACCACCGGCGTCACCGTCTTCCTCGTCCTCCTGCTGTTCGCTGTCCAGGTTCTCTACAACCTCTACGCGACGTCGGTGGTGACGGCTGCCGCCTACGACGCGGCGCGCGTCGTGGCCGGCGCCGCCGCGCGCGGTGATCCCGTGGAGGCCGAGCAGCAGGCCAAAGCGCGCTTTCGACAGCTGCTCGGCCGGTACGGCACCGATCGGGTCGAAACACTCGACTTCAGCGAGTCAACCGACGATGTCGTGGTGCTGCACGTGCGGTCGCGCAACCCCAACCTGCTGCTCGGCCGGGTCGGTCGCGCCGCCTTCGGCGTGATCGACCGGCGGGTGCGGGTGCGCGTCGAGCGGTTTCAGGAATCGTCGTGACCGCTGGGCACGACGAGTCGGGACAGGGCGGGTTCGAAGCGCTTCCCCTCGGCCTGCTCGTGTTCGTCGTGGGAGCGCTGCTGATCGCAAATGCCTGGGCAGCCGTCGACGCCAAGCTTGCGGTGTCGTCGGCAGCTCGCGAAGCCACGAGGACCTATGTCGAAGCTCCGGCCGCGCTCACTGCGGACGAGGCGTTCGCGGCCGCACGGTCCGCGGCCGAGGCCGCGTTTGCGGCCCAACGCAGCTCGGCTCGTCGTCCCGACATCCGCCTGGTCGCGGGCAATGGCGCCGCGAGCCACCGATGCACGCGCGTCACGGCCGAGGCGACGTACCGCCTACCTGCGCTGACCGTGCCATGGGTCGGCGGCTTGGGTCACGGCTTCACCGTGCGCGCCCGACACTCCGAGATCGTCGACCCGTTCCGCAGCGGTCTCTCCGGTACCGCGACTTGCGACGTTGGAGGAAACGAGCCGTGACGCGTCCGGCGCGCGAGCGCGGGAGTGCCCTGCTGCTCTTCCCGGCTGCGGTCCTCGTGATGATCGTGCTCGGCGCCATCGCGGTCGACTTCTCGATCGCGTTCCTCGGCGAGCGCGAGCTGGCGGGTGCCACCGCGGCTGCGGCCAACGACGCGGCCGCTCGGGCCGTGAGCAATCGCGCCTTCTACCGCGAGGGCGTGGTCATCCTCGATGCGGCCACCGCCGACGAGCTCGCCACCGACGAGGTGCGATCGGCGCTCGACCTGCAGCGCTACCACGACGTGCGCGTCAGCGTCGTCGTTTCGCCAAGCGACGACCGCGTGACCGTCACCGCGTCCGCCGAGGTCGACTACCTCTTCGCCCGGGCTCTGCCCGGCGGCCCCGGGCGGGTGCGGGTCGCCGCCACCTCGAGCGCGGCCCTACGAGAACATGAAACTGCTTGAGATATACTGAAATATCTTCTACGCTTCGCCGGCGTGCCGCCGAGCCCGCCCGAAGGAGTGTTCGTCAAGGCAGGCCCCGTCGAGCGTCTGACCCGTGAGGCGGACCTGCTCCGACGGGCCGGTCACCCCGGGGTCGTCGAGCCTGGTCGAGCTCCGCGGGCAACCCGCACCCGCGCTCCTCACGCGACTCGTCGACGGACCTTCACTCGCCGAGGCTCCGGCAGCGCCGGTCGACGACGTCGCCGGCCTCGTCGCCGCGCTGGCCACCACGGTCGCGGACCTCCATCGCCTCGGCCTGGTGCACGGCTCGATCGCGCCCGAACACGTCATCGTCGCGCCCGGCGGCCGTCCCGTGCTGTGCGGGCTGGCCGACGGCGCCGACGCGGACGACCCGATCGACCGCGCTCGCGACGTCAGCGCGCTCGGAGAGCTCCTGCGCTGGCTGCTCGCGCGCGCGACACGGCCGCAGGCAGCCGCGCGCCGCCGGACCGCAGGTGCGATCGCACCCCTTCTGTCGATCGCGCTCAGGGCGACCAATCCCGACCCGAGGCTGCGACCTTCCGCCAGTGAGATGGCGACCGACATTCGGGCCGCCGCCCCCCACGCCACGCTGCCCGGGCAAGCGGTGACACGTGAGCCCGAGCCCCGCCGGTGGTTCCGGGCACCGGTGAGAGCTGCGGTGGCGGTCCTCGCCGTCTCGGTCACGCTGGTTGGCGTCATGTGGGTCGGTGGCACTCCGTCGCTTGGCCCATCAAGACGACCGCCGGCGCCGCGACCGGCGCCGCGTCCGACACCGGTCGCGCCGACGTGTGCCGCCGTGGGTGGAGCGTTACACGCCGACGTCGACGGCGACGGCTGCGATGAGCGGGTGCGCTTCGCCGGTGGCGTTCTGGAGGCTGGTCCCTTGCGTTGGGCGATCAACGGCCGAACGGACGACGTCGCGACCGGCGACTGGGACTGCGACGGCCGGGCCACGCTCGCCTTCCTCGATCGGGGAACGGGAGGTGTCTACCGCTTCGAGGCGTGGTCGAACGAGAACGTCATCACCGTGCCGCTGATCGCGCAGGTCGCGGGCGCCACCGGGCTGCGAGTGACCCACCGGGCCCGGCCCGCCTGCGACGTGCTCACCGTCGAGCGCACCGGCGGCCCCCCGACGGTGCTGGGATGAGCGGCGCCCGCCCACGGCTCAGCCTCACCGTTTCGACGCTCGCCGTGACGGTGGCGCTCGGCGCGCTTCTGCTGAGCGGGCAGAGCGCCATCGAGTTGCCGCGGCTGACCGCGCCGGCCGACTGGCAACGATGGCTGACCGCGCGCGAGCCGGCCGACGCGTTCGTCGCGCTCGTGCGCCTCGGGGCGTTGCTGTCGTGCTGGTACGTGCTGGCCGCCACAGCCGCAGGTGTCGTCGCCCGCGCGGTCGGTGCCCGCCCGCTCATCCGGCTCGCCGATGCGGTCTCGCCGCGATCGCTGCGCGCGATCGTGCGCTGGGCTCTCGGCGCAGGGCTCGCCACGTCGACGGCGCTGACCGCGTCGCCCACGCTCGCCGCCCGGGCTCCCTCCCCTGTCATCACCATGACCCGTCTCCCCGACCCCGCCCACCCGGGGACGGCTCCCACAGCCGTTCCGGCCGGCACAGCAGTTCCGGTCGGCACAGCAGTTCCGGCCGGCACAGCCGCCGCGCCGGTCGCGCCGCCTCCATCCCCCGTCGTAACGACGTGGGAGGTGCGCCCGGGTCAGAGCCTCTGGAAGATCGCGCGCGACGTCGAGTCGCTGCGGCGGGGCAGGGCCGCAACCGACGGCGAGGTCTGCGCCTACTGGCGGTCGCTGATCGAGGTGAACCGCGACCTGCTCGCCGACCCGCGGAACCCGCATCTCGTCTTCACGGGCCAGCTGTTCCGCCTCCCGCCTCTGTCCCCTCCGTGAAAGTCGCGCTCAGCGCGTCAGATGGGGAGACGCAGGCCCAGGGAGTCGAGGCGATGGACGATGCCGTCGGTGTCGGTGCCGAAGAGGCAGGCGATGGCGCGCAGGTCGTCGCCGCGGATGGTGAGCATCCGGCCGTTGAAGTCTTGGCGCTGCACCTGGATCATCTTGAGGTAGCGCTGCAACATGTCGGCCTCGGGCTCGGTGAGCCGCTCGAAGGCCGTGAGGTCGATGGTGACCTTGTCCGCGCTTTCGCCCCATACCGACCGCCGCCCGTAGTCGGCGTCGCCCTCGACCGCGTCGGTCGCGCCGGTGAGGTCGATGTCGATGTCGCGCGGCAGGAGCTGATCGACCGGCACGTTGTAGTACCGGGCCAGGCGCTGCAGGCGGGGCACGGAGATCGAGCGCTCACCGCGCTCGTACGCGCCGAGCACCGAGGCCTTGAACTCCTGCGTGGAGGCAGCTTCGACCTCCTGCAGCGACAAGCCCTTCTGCTTGCGGATCGCGCGCAGCCGCTCGCCCACACGGCGTGCATATGCGCTGGCCGCCTTTTCGTCGACCGGTTCGTCGATCAACCCAGCCCCCCTGACTCCCTGGTGCAGCGTAGTACCCACGCTGGGAGGTCGGCAATGCCACAAATACCCATAAATTCGGCCAAGTTCCTCACGCTGAGTGCAAATCGGCGGTCGCGACCAGTCCGGCGCGCAACCCGGCGAGGAGCACCGCCCCCGCGACCGCGGCGGTCTCGGCCCGCAATACAGTGGGACCGAGCGCGACGCGGGCCGACGCGAGCGCCAGCTCCTCGTCGGTCCATCCGCCCTCCGGGCCCACGAGCAGACAGGTGCGCGCCAGGTCGGGAGGCCTCCCGCCGGGCGCGGCGAGCGCGGCGCCGCGGCGGGTGACCACGTCGGCGAACGCGGCGACGTCCTCGACGACGGGCAGGAACGCGCGCCGGCTCTGCATGGCCGCCTCGCGGGCGACGCGGCGGAGCCGCTCGGTGTGGCGCCCGGCCTTCGCCTCGTCCCAACGCACGATCGACCGGTCGCTCACGAACGGCACGATGCGGTCGACGCCCACCTCGGTGAGCTTCTGCACGGTCCACTCCGGGCGCTCGCCCTTGGTGAGCGCGAAGGCGAGGGTGATCGCCGGAGCGGGCGGGGGTTCGACCTCGACGTCGCCGTCGACCTCCACCACGGGACCGAAGCGACAGCGCCGCCAGCGTCCCGCCCCGTCGGCCACCGTGAGCTCGTCACCCGGACGCAGCCGCAGCACCCGCTCGAGGTGATGGCGGTCGTCAGGACCGAGCTCGGGCGACTCGACGTCGGCCACGAACGCATGGGCGCGGGCGCGGCCGGCAAGCGCCATCGCACCCCGCTACTTGAAGGCGGAGCGGAATCGCGAGAGGAAGCCCTTCTCGGGCGGGGCGACCTCCTCGCCCCGCTCGGCAGCGAGACGCCGCATGAGCTCTTCCTGCTCGGGACTCATGTCGGTCGGCGTGTCGACGACGACCTGCACCAGCAGCTCGCCGCGACCGCGGGCGTTGACGTGGGGCACGCCGCGGCCGCGCAGTCGGAACACGCGGCCCGACTGCGTGCCTGCCGGGATGACGAGGTCCTCGGTGCCGTCGAGCGTCTCGTAGGCGACGTGGACGCCGAGCACGGCCTGGGTCATCGGCACGTGCAGCACGTGCACCAGGTCGTAACCCTGGCGCTGGAATCGCTCGTGCGGGCGCACCCGGAGGTGAACGTAGAGATCGCCGGGCGCACCGCCACGCGGGCCCGCCGCGCCTCGGCTCGTGAGGCGCAAGGTGTTGCCGTCGTCGACGCCCGCCGGCACCTCGACCGTGTACGTGCGCGGCTCCGTGCGCCGGCCCTCGCCGCGGCAGTCGGGGCACGGGCTGGTGATCTCCTGGCCCAACCCGCCGCACCGCGGACAGGGCGAGGCGGTGACCATCTGGCCGAGGATCGACTGGCGCACGCGGCGCACCTCGCCCGTCCCGGCGCAGTTCGAGCAGGTGACGGGTGTCGTGCCCGGGCGCGCCCCGCTGCCCTCGCACGTGGCGCACGCGACCGGGGCGCGCAGGGAGACCTCTCGCTGCGCGCCGAAGACGGCCTCCTCGAACTCGACGGTGAGCGTCACCTCGAGGTCGTTGCCGCGGGGCGGCCCGGCGGGGCCGCGCGGGCCGCCGCCGCCCGCGCCGAAGATGGTGTCGAACAGGTCGCCGAGGTTGGCGCCGAAGCCCGCGCCGGCGAAGGGGTCTCCCGCCCCCGCGCCTGCGCCGCGCGCCGGCTCGGGGCCGAACATGTCGTAGCGCCGCCGCCGCTCCGGGTCGCGCAACGTCTCGTACGCGACCGTCACCTCCTTGAAGCGCTCCTCCGCCGCGGGATCACCGCCGCTCGTGTCGGGGTGCAGCTCGCGGGCGAGCTTGCGGTACGCGCGCTTGATCTCGTCCTCGGTGGCGTTGGGCGCGACGTGCAGCAGCTCGTAGTAGTCGGTGGCCACGGCTTACGACTCGCTGAGGCGACGACCGAGGCGCTGGCTCACGACCGCCACCGCCGCCATCGCCTCGGGGTAGTGCATGCGGGTGGGGCCGAGCACGCCGATGGAGCCCGCGGCCTCGCCTTCGACCTCGTAGGGCGCGACCACGATGGCGCACTCGGCCAGCGACTCCACGCCCAGCTCGGTGCCGATCGAGACGCTCATGCCACGATCGAGCACCTCCTGCAGGAGACCGACGACCACGTACTGTTGCTCGAGGATGCCGAGCACCCGGCGCACCGTGTCGACGGCGTCGAACGCGGCGACCATGCGCGACGCGCCGCCCACGAAGACGTGGTCGGCCTCGGCGTCGGGCTCGAACGACTGACACGCCCGGCGCACGAGGTCGTCGGTGGCGGGATCTCCGGTGTGGGCGACGTCGTCGAGGAACCCCGCGAGCGTGCGTCCACACAGCTGGGAGGCGAGATGGGCGCCGGCTGCGGCGACACGCTCGTCGCCGACGTCGTGCGGCAGCTCGAGCGTGCGCTTCTCGACCGAGCCGTTGGACAGCACGGCGACACCGAGCACGACCCGGGGCGTGAGCCCGACGAGCTGCACCGAGCGCACCACCGCCCCTTCGAGCGCGGGCGCCACGATGACTGCGGCGTAGTCGGTGAGGTTGGAGAGCAGGCGGCTGGTGTCGTGCAGCATCTGCTCGATCTCGCCGTGGGCCCGGGCGAAGAACTCGCGCACCTGCTGGCGCTGGACGGGCGGCAGCGCCCCCGGGGTCGTGAGCTGGTCGACGAAGAAGCGGTAGCCCTTGTCGGTGGGCACGCGCCCCGCGCTGGTGTGGGGTTGGGTCAGATAGCCGTCGCGTTCGAGCAACGCCATCTCGTTGCGCACGGTGGCGGGCGAAACCCCCAGACCGCCGCGAGAGACATGGGCGGACCCGACCGGCTGGGCCGTCTCGATGTACTCCCGCACGACGGCCCGCAGAATGGCGGCCTTTCGATCGTCGAGCGACATTGGCGTAGCACCCGATGATACCGAGTGCCAGCGCCTCCACCCGGGGCCTCATCCCTCCCACCAGCCGGAGTGGTCTGGTGGCCACGCTGGGTAGGCCCCATACTGACGTCAGAGTTGGTGCTGGCGTCGCGTCGTCCGGAGGGGCACGCCCGGCGTCAGAGGGGGACGGCGAGGGTGGACGAGGTGGGGAGTGAGGCGCACGAGCCCGATCCGGCGCGCCCTTCCGGCCTGCGCCGGCCCCGCGCCGAGCTGCTCGCCGACCTGGCCGCCGACCTCCAGGCCGCCGAGTCGGGGTTGGAGTTCGTGTACCGCTGCCTCGACCGCGTGGTGGCCGAGGCCCAGCTGCACGACGCGGTGATCGTGATCGACCGCCCGCCGCTCGGGCGCCAGGCGTTCCGCGCCGGGCGCAGGCCCCTCGACGGGGGGTGGGCCGAGGAGGTGGCCCTGGGTGGCCCCGTGGGGTTGCACACCGAACCGCCGCTCGACGCCGGGAGGCGGCTCGACGCGGCGACCGATCTCGTCGCGGTCGCGCTCCGACTCGACAACCTGCGCTACGACTCGCTCCACGATCCCCTCACCAAGCTGTACAACCGGCGCAGCTTCGACGACCAGCTCGTGCAGGCGGTCAGTCGCGCCCGTCGTTACGACGACCCCTTCACCCTCGTGACGATCGACCTCGACCTGTTCAAGATCGTCAACGACAGCTACGGGCATGCCGGCGGTGACGACGTCCTCCGCGCCATCGGTGCCGCGATGCGCCACGCGATCCGGCAGAGCGACGTGGCGGCGCGCACGGGGGGCGACGAGTTCGCGCTGATCCTGCCCGGCGGCGACGCGGGCGTCGTGGCTCCGCTGATCGAACGGCTGCGCGACGGCGTACGAGCCCTCGATCGCGACCTGCCGGTCGACTTCTCCGTGGGCGTCGCGTCCTGTCCGGGCGACGCCGACACCGTCGAGACGCTCACCGCGCTCGCCGACACGCGCCTCTACGAGGACAAGGCGAGGCGCCGCGCCGAGCGGGCCGAGCGCGGATGAGCAGCGCCCACGACGCGCTCGAGCTGGAGCTCCGCCTGATCCCAGGCGTGCGGATCGTGGGCTTCGGCGAACGCAACGGCGTCTTCCTGGTGCAGGTGGGCGTCGCCGCGGACGTGGACGAGTACGAGCTGCGGCACCGCGCCACGGCGGTGGCCGCCGCCCATCTCGACGAGCCCCACGTGGTCGAGGTGGTGGGCGAGGGGGGCAGGGAGGGCGAGCGGGTGCGCGTGCTCGCAGTCATCGTGCTGCCCGACCTCGAGGTCGAGGTGCACCTGGCGAAGGGCGGCCTGCGCACGATCGGCCGTCGGCGCAGCGGCGACGAGGTCAGCGCGGCGGTGGGCAGTGTGCTCGAGGCGCTCGTTGCCCTCGGCCTCGACGTGCCGTTCACGCCCGGCTGGTCGGGGCCGCTGCCGGACCCGTCGGGTCAGGCGATCGCGGTGTCGCTGGAGGCGACGAGTGACGCCAGCGTCCGCTGGGGCGTCGCCGTGGGCCCGTCACCCGCGGAGGCCGCGGTGCGCGCAACGCTCGACGCGCTCAACCGCCACCTCGCCGCGAACCGGCCGCCGGCCTGAGCGGGATCCGTCATTCCTCGAGGCGGAGGGCGGAGACGAACGCCTCCTGGGGCACCTCGACGCGGCCGATGTTCTTCATGCGCCGCTTCCCCTCCTTCTGCTTTTCGAGCAGCTTGCGCTTGCGGGTGATGTCGCCGCCGTAGCACTTCGCCAGCACGTCCTTGCGCTTGGCCTTCACCGTCTCGCGCGCCACGATGCGCCCGCCGATGGCGGCCTGGATGGGCACGTCGAACAGCTGGCGGGGGATCAGCTCGCGCAGCTTCGCGGTCATCTTGCGGCCGTACTCCGCGCCTCGGTCGCGATGGACGATCGCGCTGAACGCGTCGACGGGCACACCGTTGAGCAGCACGTCGACCTTCACCAGGTCGGAGCGCGCGTAGTCCGTCGGCTCGTAGTCGAGCGACGCGTACCCCTTCGTGCGGCTCTTGAGCTGGTCGAAGAAGTCGACCACCACCTCGGCCAGCGGGATGCGGTACACGAGCTCGACCCGCTCCTCCGAGAGGTACTCCATCTTCTGCATGTCGCCCCGCCGGCCCTGGCACAGGTCCATGACGGTGCCGGTGTACTCACGGGGCAACAGCACGGTCGCGGTGAAGAACGGCTCCTCGATGAACTCGACCTTCTGGGGCTCGGGCATGGCGGAGGGGTTGTCGACCTCGACCACGCCGCCGTTGGTGAGGTGGGCGAGGTACTCCACGCTCGGCGCGGACGCGATGAGGCTGAGGTCGAACTCGCGCTCGAGCCGCTCGCGCACGATGTCCATGTGCAGGAGCCCGAGGAAGCCGCAGCGGAAGCCGAACCCGAGCGCGCTCGAGGTCTCCGGCTCGAAGGTGAACGACGCGTCGTTGAGCCTCAACTTCACGAGCGCTTCGCGCAGGTCGGCGAAGTCGTCACCCTCCACCGGGTAGAGGCCGCAGAACACCATCGGCTTCGGGTCGCGGTAGCCCTCGAGCGGATGGGACGCGGGGCGCGCGGCTTCGGTGACCGTCTCTCCAGAACGCGCCTCGCCGACGTCCTTGATGCCGGCGATGACGTAGCCCACCTCACCCGGGCCCAGCGCGGCGACAGGCGTCACCGCGGGCAGGCGCACCCCCACCTCTTCCGCGTCGTGGGTGGACCCGGCCTGCATGAAGCGCAACCGGGCACCGCTCGACAAGGTGCCCTCCATGACGCGCACCGCGCTCACCACGCCGCGGTACTGGTCGTAGTACGAGTCGAACAGCAGCGCCTGTAAGGACGCATCGGCATCGCCGATGGGCGCGGGGATGCGCTCGACGACCGCGTCGAGCAGCTCGGGCACGCCCTCCCCCGTCTTCGCGCTCAGGCGGAGGATCGTGTCTGCATCGATGCCGAGCACGTGCTCGATCTCACGCGCCACCCGGTCGGGGTCGGCCGCGGGCAGGTCGATCTTGTTGAGCACGGGGACGATCTCGAGGTCGTGCTCGATGGCGAGGTAGCAGTTGGCGAGCGTCTGCGCCTCGATCCCCTGCGACGCGTCGACGAGCAGGATCACGCCTTCGCACGCTGCCAGGCTGCGCGACACCTCGTAGGCGAAATCGACGTGCCCGGGCGTGTCGATCAGATGGATGGTGTGGCCCTTCCACGTGACGCGCACGTTCTGGGCCTTGATGGTGATGCCGCGCTCGCGCTCGATGTCCATCGAATCGAGGTACTGCTCGCGCATGTCGCGTGCGTCGACCGCCCCGGTGAGCTCGAGGACCCGGTCGGAGAGCGTCGACTTGCCGTGATCGATGTGCGCGATCACGGCCAGGTTGCGTATGCGGTCGAGTGGGGTCATGGTCACAACCCACCGATCTTCCCGCGCAAAGCGCCCCTGGCGGTGCACTTTGCGCGGGAAGACCGCGATCGGGGCGTCTCAGAGGGTCGGATCGTCGCCCCGCAGCGGGAAGCGTCGCAGCTGACGGGCCAGATCCGCGGCCGCATCGCGCACCGCGGCGCGCGGGACGTCGAGGTCGACGCACAACGTGTCCCTGCCCGAAGCCGGGCCCGGGAGCCAGGGTGGACGCGTCTCCAGCTCGAAACAGGCGTGCACCCGGGCGCGGGAGAAGTCGGATGCGAGCCCGTTGACCGACACGCGGACGTTGGGCTCGTTGAACGCCTGGCGCACCGCGCTCGCGTCGCCGGCCGCCAGGAGCGCCAGCCATCGGCACAGACGCGCCGCCTCCCAGGTGGTCAGAGAGGGGTCGACCGCCTCCCACGTGCCCTGGGCGGAGACGACGCGCAAGGCGACGAGCAGGCTGTTGCTGTCCCAGGGATCGGCCTCGACGTGGGGGAACTGGTAGCCCACGATGTCGAGCTGGAGCTCGGAGCCGTCGCGCCCGCGCAGCAACATGGGCGCCATTCTCGTCGCGGAGCGGCCTCCTGGGCGGCTCCGCTCTCGGGCCCGGCCTCCCGGGCCGGGCGCTGCTATCGTCTGTCCCTTCTCATGGCGAACATCAAGAGTCAGATCAAGCGCAACAAGCAGAACGAGCGGCGCCGGGTGCGCAACAAGGCGGCGAAGTCCGAGATCAAGACGCGCGTGAAGGTTGCGGTGCGCGCCGCCGAGGAAGGCGCCGAGCATGCACCCGAAGCCCTACGCGTGGCCATGAAGCGCATCGACAAGGCCGCGGCCAAGGGCATCATCCACAAGAACCAGGCGTCCAACCGCAAGTCGCGCCTGATGAAGCGCCTGGCCAGGGTTTCGAGCTAGCACCGCGTTCGAGCGAGCGCCCTTCGGTCCAGGCTCGCGTCAGTCCTCGGCGAGGATCGTGCCGGTTCCTGTGCCGCGGGTGATCGCCGGACCGCTCGACCCCGACAGCGTGACGCTGAACGACTCGCCCCCCTCGGCGACGACGTCGCCGAACACCTTGACGAAGACCGTGGCCGACGTCAGCCCCGCGGGGATGCTCACCGTGCCGCTGCGCGTCTCGTAGTCGCTGCCCGCTGCGGCGCTGCCGGGCGCGGTGGCGAACGCGGCGGTCACCGGCGCCGGCTGCGCGGAGGAAAGTCGCACCGGGAACACTGCGAGCGAGGCTCCGGCGTCGCCCTCGAGCACGCGGACATCACCGATCGACAGCGAGACCGCGGCCCCTGGGTCGTCGTCGACCACGGTGGCCTGGCCCAGGGCGCGCGTGAGCACCGCACCGCCCACCGGCCACGCCAGGCGCACCTTGAAGCTCTCGTTCGCCTCATCTGCCGTGTCTCCGTTGACGGAGACCTTGATCCGGGCCTCGGTGGCACCCGCGGGGATGGTGAGCTGGCCCGACTGGCCGACGAAATCGCCCGAGGCGGCGGTGGCCGTACCGTCGTTGGTGACGTAGACCACGCGCACGTCGTTCGCCATCGGGCGCGCCAGGCGCACGGTGAACACCGCCAACCCCGTCCCGCCGTCGCCCTCCACCAGAGTGGTGTCGCCGATGCCGAGTGGCGTCGCCGGGTCCTCGACGACACCGACCCCGGTGTCGTGGGTGAAGAACAGACGGCGCCCGTCTCGGTCGGCGAAGATGCCCGAGGGGTTCAGCTCGGTCGACGAGGCCGAGCTCGGCGCGAACGTGAGCGGCACCGGCGCGTCTCCGCCCGCGACGGGCGACACGGACCCCGTGGTGGTCGAGACCCGGCGGATCGCGCCCGGACACACCGAACACGTCGAGATGGTCACGTAGACGTCGGCGCCCCCGAAGGTGATGCCCATCAGGAGGTCGGAGGTGGGAAACGCCGCGGTCAGCGTCGTGACCTGCGCGGTGGCGATCACGACCTTCCGCACCCGGTAGTTCGCCTGGTCGGCCACCCAGAGGTTCGTTCCGTCAGTGGTGAGATCGAGCGGGCCGAGGAACCGGGCGGAGGGGCCCGTTGCGTCGACGTACCCACAGGCAGAGGTCGAGCCGGCCAGCACGCTCAGCGCGGCGGTGGTCGGGTCGAGGCGGTGGATCGCGCAGTCGGTCCCGGTGAAATACAGGGAGCTTCCGTCGGTCGCGATCGCGTCGACGTGGTAGCCACCGCCACCCACGGTCGCGAACGTCGTGACCGCACCCGTGACCCGGTCGACGCGGCGCACCGTGTTCGCGGACCCGACGAAGAGGTACGGGCCGTAGAGGGCGATGCCGCCGCCGTCGAGCCCGGTGGCCAGGGTGGACGTCTCGCCGGTGTCGATCGACACTCGTCGGATGGCGGAGTTGCCTCGGTCGGCGACGAAGAGGTTGCCGCCGTCGCTCGCCATCTTGTTCGGGTGTGTGAAACGGGCCGCGGCGGCCGCGCCGTTGGTCGATCCGAACTCGCCGAACTCGCCGACCTTGGCCGTAGCGCCCGTGGCGATCACCGTGCGATACAGGCCCGGCGGCCAGTTCAGGTAGCCCGAGACGTACAGCTCGACACCGTCGGTGCTAACGCCGGTGCTGTCGTTGGACACGGGGTGGGATACCTGCGCGGTCTGGAGCGAGACGAGGTCGACGCTCCTCAATTCCGTGAACTGCTCGCCATCGGAGTCGGAACAGTCGAGGGCGGTGTACGCCTTGCCGCCCGTGACGGCCAGGCCGGTGATCACGGTCGAGGAAAAGCAGGCCACCGTGACGAGAGTGGTGACGGCATTCGTAGCCGGCACCAGCTTGCGGACGCGGTCGCCGTCGGCGATCCAGACGGTTCCACTGTCGTACGCGATGCCGGTGAGCGCGCTGAAGCGCGCCGCCGCTCCGGTGCCGTCGGCTGTGCCCGGCGAGCCCGCGGTGCCGGCCACCGTCGTCACCGCGCCGCTCGCGAGGGTCAGGCGACGGATGGTGTGGTTCCCGCGATCGGTGATCCAGAGGTCGCCGCCGCCGATTGCGATGCCGTACGGCTGGTTGAAGCGGGCCGCCGCGCCGGTGCCGTCCGCGTTGCCCACGTGCCCCGCACTGCCGGCGACGGTTGTGACCGCACCGGTGGCGATGACGATCTTGCGGATGGTGTGGTTCCCGGAGTCGGTGACGTAGAGGTTGGTGCCGTCGCCGGCGATGCCCTTCAGGCCGTTGAAGCGGGCGTTGGTAGCAGGACCGTCTGTCGACCCGGGGGTGGTGCGCTCGCCTGCGAAGATCGAGAACGTCGGCGGCGTGAGGCCGACGCGGTCGATCGCGTTGCGGTCGGGCACGAAGAGACGGTCACCCACCCGCACGACCGCATTGGGCTCGTCGTAGGGATTGGGAATCGAGCCTGCGAGCTGCCGGGCAACGGCGACGGGCCCGGTGGCCCCGGCCGGCGCGGGCCCGATCGTCGGAGCGAAGATCACCAGCGCGCCGAGCGCCCCGCAAACGATGCGATTCCTCAGCCGGCTCACGTCCGTCCTCCGTTCGCCTGGGCGCAGTCTCGCACGGCCGGACGAACTTGACCTCGGAGCGCGCTCGCTAGCGCCGCTTGCGCGGGGCCAGGCGGCTGAGCCGGGCCACCAGCACCTCGAGCACC